>Ga0070675_100003839_pt1 | contig 11401 bp, 9 predicted proteins | sample KBSM43metaG_FD_65343 | JGI IMG/M metagenome (GOLD analysis project Ga0070675, IMG submission 65343) | Miscanthus rhizosphere microbial communities from Kellogg Biological Station, Michigan, USA - KBS M4-3 metaG | ecosystem: Host-associated > Plants > Roots > Rhizosphere > Soil ...
TTCGATCAGGACGCCGGCGTTCGCCTCGGACGCACTGTGGCCACCTTCGTCGTGAAGCACAACCTGCGGCGGGCAGGCTCCAACTAGGGGCTCAGGCCATCGCCGGCGAGCCGGGAGGGCGCGTGCCTCCCGGCTCGCGCCCGGGTGTTATGCTCGGTGCAGGAGGCGCCCATGTCGTCGCTGCGCGAGTGCTACACCGAACCCCCCTCCGAGCGGGCCGTCAAGAAGACGCAGTACACCCTCGACGGTCACATGCGCAACTTCATCGCGCTGTCGCCGTTCGTCTGCCTGGGATCGTCGAGCGCCGACGGCGCCGACGTCACACCCCGCGGCGATCAACCCGGGTTCGTCCACGTGCTCGACGACAGCACGCTGCTCATCCCCGATTGGCCGGGCAACAATCGTCTCGATACGCTGATGAACATCGAGGCCAACCCGCAGGTCGGCCTGCTGTTCCTGATTCCCGGCTTCACCGAGTCGCTGCGTGTGAACGGCGTGGCCGAGATCTCGCTCGACCCGGCGCTCCTCGAGCGCTGGACCGTCAACGGCAGGCACCCGCGTTCGGTGCTGCGCGTCTCGGTGCGCGAGGCGTTCCTGCACTGCGGCAAGGCCATCCTGCGCTCGAGGCTCTGGGACGAGTCGGCCAAAGTCGACCGCAGCGCCCTGCCGTCCTATGGCCAGATGCTCAAGGACCAGACGCAGGTGCGCGACACCGCCGAGCAGATCCAAGCCTCGGTGGAAGAGGCCTACAAGACGCGCCTCTATTGACGTCTTCATTTGTTGAGCGTGAACGACACCGTGACCGTCATCACGATGGGCACGGGTTGTCCGCCCAGCAGCGTCGGTGTGAAGCGCCATTGGCGCACGGCCTCCACGGCCGCGTCGTCGAGTAGCGGCTTCGATCGCAGCACCCGCACGTCCTGTACGCTGCCGTCTTCGGCGATGACCGCTTCGAGGATGACGACCCCTTCCACTCTCGAGGCCTGCGCGATGGTGGGATAGCGCGGCGCCATGTCTCTGATCTTGCGCGGCGCCTGAAGCCCGCTGACGCGAACCGGCTGCCTCGGTGCGACGGGCGGCGTTGGCGGCACCGGAAGAGGGTCGCCACCCACCACGGTGCTCGGCACGAACGCAACGGCGTTCGGGTCGCCGCCGGCCACGTCGAAATCGGTCGGACCTGGAACCGGTGCCGTCACCGGTGTCTCCGGCAGCACCTTGTCGGGCGCGGTGATCGGAGCCGCCGTCGTCAAAGGCGCCGCCTTGTCCGGCCGTCGCAGAGGCGGCGGCTCGGGGACGCGGGCGGTGACCAGGATGTACTCGGGCGCCGCGCGCGGCGGTTCCGGCAGGTCGCCGGTGGCCAAGAGCGGTGCCACCACCACGCCGGTAATGACGCAGAGATGAAAGACGATAGAGACGCCGAGCGTCCAGGCGCGCATACAAGGCCTCCTCGACGCGGCTCGCTGTACGCGCGCCACGCACGTGTGTGTGACTGACCGAGGAGACCGCGCCGGCGCGGTCGGTGTTACTGCGTTGGACACCACGGCTCCGGGCCGGTTCCCATGTGACACAATCGTTGTGTGCTGACCCTGCGCCGGGCCCGTCGTCCGCTTGCCATCGTCTGCATTGCCGTCGTGGCGCTGGCCGTCTTCGTGCCCGGTGTCGCGGCGCTCGACCTCGCACCGCCGTCGCCCGACTACGTGCTGCTGCCGCAGCTCGAACCGCTCGGCCTCGTCACCACCGTTCCCGTGATTGCGGAGCCGCCGGACGCGCTCCGCGCCGCCCTCCCCGAACGCGCCCCTCCCTCGGCCTGACCCAGGCGGTCTGAAGACCGCCCTCTACACAGGCCGTACGTAGTTGCGGGTCTTTAGACCCGCCCGGGGAGGAGCTATGGATTTCGTACGTGTTCGCAACCAGATCCCCTGGCGTGATGTGCTGGCGCGCATGCGCGGGTCGAGCGTGCAGCTCGATCTGAGCGGGTTCGACACGCACCTTGACGCCATCGAGCAACACGAGCGCGACGTGCGCACCCAGTCCGACGCGGCATTGCTGTCGCGGGTGACCGCGCTACGTGCGTCGCAGGGAGCAGCCCGGCCACGCGCCGCCGTGCGAGCCGAGCTCTTCGCGCTCACGCGCGATGCCGCCCGCCGCGCGCTCGGCCACCGTCCGTACGACGTGCAGGTGGTGGCAGCGCTCGCGCTCGACCGTGGGACGGTGGTCGAGATGCAGACGGGCGAAGGCAAGACTCTCACGGCCACCATGCCGGTGGCGCTGCAGGCGCTCGCCGGCCACGGCGCGCACGTCCTCACGTTCAACGACTACCTGGCGCGTCGCGACGCCGAGTGGATGGGACCGGTCTATCGTCTGCTCGGCCTGTCGGTGGGGGCCGTGCAGCAAGGCATGGACCACGAGAGCCGCCGGCGAGCCTACGCCGCCGACGTGACCTACGTGACGGCCAAGGAAGCGGGTTTCGACCATCTGCGCGACCAGCTGGTGGACCGCGCCGGCGAGCGGGTGCACCGTCCGCGCGCGTTCGCGCTCGTCGACGAAGCCGACTCGCTCCTGATCGACGAGGCCCGCGTGCCGCTGGTGATTGCCGGGCAGCTGTCTCAGGTGGAGCGGCCAGGCCCGCGCCTGGCGCCGTTGATGGCGTCGCTCGTGCCCGGCGTCCACTACACGACCGACGAGTACCGGCGCGACGTAGAGCTCACCGACGCCGGCCTCGAACGCGTCGAAGGTGCGCTCGGCGGAGGCAGCCTCCACGTGGCCGGCCGCGAAGGGCTCCTGGCCGAGGTCAACTGCGCCCTGCACGCGCAGATCCTGCTGCAGCGCGACGTCGACTACATCGTGCGTGACGGCCGCATCGCGATCGTGGACGAGTTCACCGGCCGCGTCATGCCGGACCGCCACTGGCCCGACGGGCTGCAGGCCGCGCTCGAAGCCAAGGAGGCGCTGCCGCAGCAGCCTGACGGCCAGGTACTGGCGTCGATGACGCTGCAGCGGTTTCTGTGCGGTTACGGCCGGCTCTGCGGCATGACCGGTACCGCGCGCAGCGCCGCCGACGAACTGCGGACGTTCTACGGCCTCGACGTGGTCGTGGTCCCCACGCATCGTCCGGTGCGACGACTCGATCGCCCCGATATCGTCTTCGCCGGTCGCGACGCCAAAGAGCAGGCGGTCGCCGGCGAAGTGATTCGCACTCACGCGGCCGGCCGGCCCGTGCTCGTCGGCACGATGACGGTCGAGGAGTCGGAGCGCCTGGGCTCGATGCTTGCCGCGCGCGGCGTGGTCTGCGAAGTGCTCAACGCCAAGGAGGACGAGCACGAAGCGCGCATCGTGGCCGCGGCGGGCGCGCCGGGCGCGGTCACGATTGCGACCAATATGGCGGGCCGCGGCACCGACATCCGGCTCGGCGACGGCACGCCGGGCAGCGCCGAGCGTGTCGCGGCGCTCGGCGGGCTGTACGTGATCGGCACCAACCGCCACGAGAGCCGGCGGGTCGACCTGCAGCTGCGCGGACGCGCCGGCCGTCAGGGCGATCCCGGCGAAACGCGTTTCTTCCTCAGCCTGGAGGACGACCTGCTGGTGCGCTACGGCATCCGGGGGCTGGTACCGCCCCGCTACCTGCCACCTCCGGGTCCGGCGCCGATCGAACACCCCGTCGTGCGCCGGGAGATTGCGCGCGCGCAACGCATCATCGAGGGGCAGAACTTCGAGATCCGCCGCACCCTGGCCCGCTACGCCGCTACGCTCGAAGAGCAGTACGACCTGGTGATGGAGCGGCGCGCGGCGCTGGTGACGGGCGACGAGACGCCGGTGGTGTGGGCCACGGCGCCCGAAACGCGCGCCCGTCTCGTGGCGGCGGTGGGGGAGGCGGCCGTCGACGACGCCGAGCGGGCCGTGACCCGCGCACACCTCGATCGGCTGTGGCGCGAGCATCTTGCCGCGTGCGCCGATCTGCGCGAGGGCATCCATCTCGTGCGGCTCGGTGGTCAGGATCCCCTGGAACGGTTCACGACCGAGGTGCGCGCGGCATTCGCGCGGATGAGCGAAGCGCTCGACGCGGCGGTGCTAGACTCGCTGAACGCCGTCCATACCTCCAACGGGCGGATCGAAATCGAGGGCGTCGATCTCAAGGGCCCGTCGTCCACCTGGACGTATCTGGTGAACGACGATCCGTTCCGCGAGCAGGTCCTGCTCTCTCTCATCGGCGGCGGCGGCAGAACCATGGCCATCTACTCGGCCACCGTCATGCCGGCGCTGTTTCTGCTATGGACCCTGGTGCAGCACTTCGCGAAGAGAAGGACGTCCAGGCGGCCGTGATCCCGCGGCATCACACCGTGCTCGTCGTCATCGATGCGCAGCGGGCCTTCGTCGATCCCGCGGGATCCTTGTGGCGCACCCACGGCGTGGAGGAGCTGCGGCCGGGCCTCGCGGCCTTGGATCGGCTGCGCGCGTTCTTTGCTGCGCGCGAGCACAGGGGCCTCACCATCTGGATGCGATCGGAGTACGCCCCAGGCCAATTCACCGGCGGCGACCTGACGGACGGGATGGCCCGGGTGTGCGTGCCGGGGGCCAACGTCGATTGTGAGTGGGCCGACGGCGTCGTCGAATGCATGTCGCCGCACGATGTCGTCGTCACCAAGCATCATGCCGACGCCTGGCAGGCCCCCGCCTTTCGAGCCGCCATTGAAGACGCGGTTCGAGAAGGCGCGAAGCACATCGCCGTGGTGGGGTTTCAGCTCACGACGTGCGTGGCGGCGTCGGCGCTCTCGACGGTTGAAGGGGTGCGGGGGCGGGGCGTCCGCGTGGTGTGGTCGAAGAACTCACGGGCACCCGTGGCAGCAGTCATCGGCCCGGCGCGTCGGGCGTGTCCAGGGTCGAATCGGCCCGGCGGCAACTGATCGCCGCCGGGATCGAGATTGTTTAGGGGCGGGTCTAAAGACCCGCCCCTACGAAAACGAAACGTCGGTTAGAACGTCAGCTCGGCGCTGAAGCGGATCATCCGCGCCGTTACGACGGTCAGCGGCTGCAGCCATGTGCCGCCGGGAACGAACGCGTTGTTGTAGGTGAGGATCGCGTCGTCGTTGAGTGTGTTGTAGAGATCGATGCCGACGAACGTCTTGGTGCCGCCAAACCGGAACAGCTTGGCGATGCGCAGATCGAGCTGGTTGATGCGGTTGCCGTAGAGCGTGCCCGGCTCGATCAGGTTGACGGTGACGTTGGGCACGCCGGTGAACGGGCGGCCGAGCGTGACGCCCGGCGTCGTCGGCGTGACGACGTAGTTGGCGAGCAGAGCCGGTCCGGGCTTGCTCTGGAACACGCTGCTCACCTGGACGTCGACCTTGGGGATCACATACGACACCAGCCCGCGGAACTGGGTCAGGAACCCGCTCGAGACGTGGCAGTACGGGCTGGTGGTGCTGACGTTCGACGTCTGCAGGCCGGCGCCGATCGCCTGCACGAGCTCCGGCAGGTTGGCCCGCACGTCACAGAAGTCCGACGTCGTCTGACCGGTACTGGTGCCGCCCTGAAATGTGACGCCCCCCTGCCGCGCGTTCACCGTGACATCGACGCCGTTGAACACCTGCGATGTGTCGCCGTAGTTCGACGAGTCGGTCACGGTGTTGAGGATTTGGCCGGCGAGGCTCGGCACGACGTCGAAGAGGCCCGACACCGTGTAGCCACCGCCGCCGGGCAGGCGCGGATCCTGTGGCGCCTGGATGCTGTACGGCGTGTAGTCGCCGACGGCCGCCAGGGTGTTGTCCTGCACGGTGAAGCCGCGGAACGCCCGGCGGTTGTACGACACCTCCACCGACAGGCGTCTCAGGACCTGCTGCTGAATCGCGGCCGAGTAATCCCAGTCCGACGGCCGCACCCCCCAACCCTTGAGGAGCCCCGGGTCGTAGTTGTTGGTGAGCACGTTCTGGCCCCAGCGCGTGTTGGACACGATGCCGCAGACGTCCTCGCCGAGCGCCGCGTTGCCCTGGGCCTGCAGGTTGTTGAGATCGCAATCGGGCACGAAGTCGTTGTCGGTGTCGTTCCACGTGCGCGTGACGCCCTGAACGCCGAACGGGCCGAGCGTGGTCGGAATCCGCAGCGTCGGGTTGGCGTTGGCGTAGTTGGTCGAGACGCCGACGCCCTCGAGATAGCGTCCGGCGCTGGCCTTGAGCGCGGTCTTTCCGTTGCCGAAGAGGTCGTAGGCGACGCCCAGGCGCGGGGTGATGTCGTTATAGCTGTCCACGCCCTTGGTTGCCGGGAACGTGATCTTGTTCGGGAAGTATTTCGACGGACCGAGCGTCTGCTCGGGGAACCAGCTGCCGGCGTGGTCGTAGCGCACCGCGCCCGAGAGCGTCAGGCGATTGCGCGTGTACTGCTCCTGCCAGAACGCCGCGTGCCATCCGGCGTAGCCGTCGTTCTGGAACGGCGTCAGCGTCTGCGTGAGCTGGTTCGGTTTGCCGTTGGTCACCCGGTAAGCGAGCTCGGTGGAGTTGGTCATCCAGCTGCGCTTGTCCACCATCCAGGTGCCCTGGTAGCCGAACTTCATGCTGTGGCTGCCGGTGACGTACGAGACGTTGCCCTTCCATCCGAACGAGCCGGTGTTGTTGACGTTGAAGTCCTGCGAGCGATAGACCAGGCCGGCGATGCCGCCGTTGTCGGCGCAGCCGGCGGCGCACTGCTCGGTGACGCGGGTGAGATCGTGCGTCGGGTTCGGGTCGCGCTCGAAGCTGCCCCAGCCGTAGTAGACCCCGCCGAAGCCGGCATCGAGAAGCAGGCGGCTGGTGATGGGCGACGACCACGAGGCCTGCATGACGCGCAGCGGCTTGGTGGCGCCGACGCTGCCCGCCTCGGGCGAGAGCCGTGCCGCGTCGGTGATGCCAGACGTCTGCCCTTCACACTTGCGGCAGGTGGCCTGCTCGTCCCAGAAGCCGCTGATCTTGTTCTTCGCGTTCGCCTGCCAGGTGACGCGGCCGCTGACGTTTTCCCAGGTCCGATCCGAGAAGCCGGGACGCGACAGGTCGGCCTTGTACAACCACTGGTCGGCCTTGCCGGCGTTGAGGTTGTAGAACTGATTGGCGTTGATGCGCTTGCTGCCCTGGGTGCGGGCGTTGATGAAGTACCAGATCTTGTCCTGCTTGATCGGCCCGCCGAACGAGCCGTTGAGGTCGTAGATCTTCTTGAACGGCGTCGGCGCGCTGAGGCCGACGATGTTGTCGAAGTTGCTCGACATCAGGTTCTCGTTGGTGCCGCTGAAGAACACCGACCCGGAAATCCGGTTGCCGCCGGTCTTCGGCACCACGTTCATCGTCAGGCCGCCGGTTTCGTTCTCGCCCAGTCCGCCCGACGTGCTGAACGTCACTTCCTCGGCGTTGCCGACGTCGGCCACGTAGGCCGGTGGCTGGTTACCGCCAGGAGGATTGCCGACATTGAGGCCGTCGATGGTCATGCGGCCTTCGTTGTTGCGGCCGCCGTGAATCGGGAACTGCGTCGTCGAGGTGCCGGTTACTGTGTCGTTGAGGTTGGTGACGACGCCTGGCACCACGACCACCATCGCGTTGTAGCTGCGCACGGTCGGGATCGACTTCAGCAGGTCGTTGTTCAGCGTCGTTTCGTGCTTGGCGCTCTGCACGTCCACGATCGGGCTCTCGCCGGTGACCGTCACTGTTTCCTCGAGGCCGCCGACCCGCATGTCGGCATCGACGCTCGCGATCACCGTGCCGGTGAGCTGGATGCCGTCGCGCTTGAGGGTGGCAAACCCGGGCAGCGTAAAGGTCACGGTGTAGGCGCCGGGGCGCAGGTCTTCGATACGGTAGAGGCCGTTGCCGTCGGACACGGCGGTGCGGACCTTTTCGATCAGGGCCGGACTGGAGGCTTCCACCGTGACGCCGGGAAGCACGGCGCCCGAGGTGTCTTTCACTGAACCCGCAATGACCGCCTGCGCGAGCGCGGCGGCGGGAAGGGCCAAGAGGAGTCCTGCAACGAGGAGGAATCGGACTGCACGCATCGAGCACCTCATGTGTGGTTGACGGCCAGATCGAGAGTCCTGACTAATTCGATCTGGGTATAGCTTCCCGCGGCGGCGATTCTCCATCAGGTCGCCGGTCAACACAATCCGGAATTCGTTCAGAACCGTCATCAGGGCGCCGGAATTGTCAGCGGCATCACGTGCCCCAGCGGTCCGCCCTGCGAAAAGGCAGGCAAATTGGGCTGGTCCCGCGCCTTCGCCTCAGGTACGCGGCTTGATTGCCGATGAAGAGAGCCGAAGCCATGCTGAACATATCGATCTCGAAGCTGCTGACCACCCGCGCCGTCTGGATGCTCGGACTGGGCGCCCTGGTCCTCGGAGGCGTGGCCTCCGGCCAGGCCAATCGACCCGACGCGACGCTCGACGAGCTCGTGGTCGAAGTGCAGGCCCTGCGGGCCGAGATGAACCAGGCGGCCGCCACCAGCATCCGCGCCCAGCTGCTGGTGGGCCGGCTGCAGATGGAGGATCAGCGCATTGCCGGCGTCGTGCGGGATCTCGAGGCCGTGCAGGCCGATCTCCTCGCGAACGCGCAGTCGCGCGCCGACGCCGCCACGAAGTTGAAGACGCTGGAAGAGGCCGTCCTCGGCGCCGCCAACGACGTGCGTGAGGAGGCCGAGAAACAGTTGAACGCCGCGAAGGCCGCGGCGCAGCAGGCCGACCGCCGGCAGCAGGCGCTCAAGCGGCGTGAGAGCAGCCTGGCCAAAGAGCTTCAGGAAGACCAGGCGCGCTGGCAGCAGGTCAACGCCCGGCTCGAAAACTTCGAGCAGGCGATTCCGGATAAGTAGAGGCGGACCTTCAGGTCCGCCTGCTAGCTCGCCTTCTGGGCGGCGGCGACCGCCTTCTCGAGCTCCGCGAACGGACCGACGCCGCCGTGCCCGCCGGCGTTGGTCGTCACCTTGAGCTTCAGCGTCTTCACCGCCTGCAGCAGCGCCACCGCGTCCGGCCCCGCCGGCGCGCCCGTCCCCGGGAAGAACAGATCGCTTTGAAACAGCACGCCGCCCCTGGGCACGAAGGCCAGCACCTTCGGCTCGACGTGCGGAATGCCGGTGACGGCGTAGAGCTCCAGCGTCTGGTTGCCGTCGCTGATCACCTTCTTTCCGTCGAAGAACTCGATCGAGCCGGCTTTGCCCGCTCTCCTGGCCAGCTCCAGCGCGTCCGCCGGGCTGGTGTGCGGCGTGTCGATGATCGGCCGCATCATCGGCTCGTGCTCCTTCGCGGCCAGGATGGTGGCCCCCACCGCCGCCAGCCCGCGCACTCCGCCCGAGTGGTCGTAGTGGTAGTGCGTGACGGCGGCGTAGCGGATCGGCTGGTTGGGAAACTGCGCGGCCAGCACCCGCGCGAGCGTGGCACTCTGCGCGTCCGAGTAGGCGGCCTCGACCACCGCCAGGTACGACGGGAACTCCACCACCAGGCTGTTGTGCGAGTAGGCGCGCGCGAAGAAGACACCGTCGGACACCTTCACGATCGTGATCGGGGAGTAATCACCCGCGGCGATCGCCTTGTCCACTTCGGCGTTGGCCGCCTCGGGAATGACGAACACGCCCGCCGAGTTGGCGTCGTTCACCGCCGCTGAGGCGAATTCGACCTCCGAATACGGCTTGCCGCCCTTGACGATCGTGACCTTGTGCGGCAGCTTCACGCCGGCCACGTCACGATAGTCGGACAGGGTGTACACCGACGGCTGGTCGCCGAGCATCGACTCGGTGTCGGTGGTCTCGTAGCCGTCGAGCAGCTTGGTCTGCGTGTTGAAGTAGAGACCGATCGTCTCACCCGAGGGCAGTCGCGTGGTGCCGAAAGCGTGCGGGGCGCCGGCGAACTCGCGGGTCTGCGGCATCTCGGTGGATGCGGTGTCGGCGGCCGCGATGATGATGCCGATGACGTTGCGTTTGAGCAGGAACTCCGGAGAATTCTGCGTGCCCCAGCTGAAGAGCCCCGAGGGCGACACCACGGCGAGCGGGCGGCCGGCGACGTTCTCGAGCCCGACAGCCATCCCATTCTTGCGGGTCAGCACTTCCTGCCGGTGCTGGCCGAAGTCGCCCATCTTGATCTCGTAGTCGAGGGCCGCGCGGCCGTTGGGGAGATCGAGCGTCTCCACGACGTTGGTGAGCGACGCCGGCATTTCATCGTCGGTCGCGTGCACCATCTGGCCGAGGCGGAGCCGCGTGCCGGTGCCGCCCTTCATCACGACGGTCTGCACGCCGCGCAGACGATCCAGCCCGCCCATGGCGGTGGCGGCGTCCTTGGCCAGCCCCTGAGTGCTCGGCGACGACGCACACGACGTGAGCCAGAGTGCTCCCGTGATCGCCATCGGGCCAGCCGCGGCCGGCAGCCATCGTGTCCTCATCGCGCGCCTCCGGGCCGCTACTGTAGCAGCTTTACACGTGGCGGACGCGCGGCGTAGCATTCGCGGCATGAGAGCCAAGCTGCTTTGTGAGCTGGTCGCGCTGGGCGCGGCGCTCTGGTCGCCGCCGCTGGTCGCGCATCACTCGTTCGCCGCCGAGTACGACGCCAGCAAGCCCGTGGCGCTGAAGGGCACCGTGTCGAAGGTCGAATGGACCAATCCGCACGCCCGCTTCTATGTCGACGTCAAGGACGAGAAGGGCGCGGTGACCACGTGGAACCTCGAGCTCGCGAGCCCGAACGTGCTGCGGCGCAACGGGTGGACGCGCACGTCGCTCAACGTCGGCGACGAGGTGACCGTCGAAGGCGCGATGGCCAAGGACGGATCGAAGATGGCCAATGCGCGGGTCGTCAAGCTGGCCGACGGCCGCCGCGTGTTTGCTGGATCGTCGGGCGGCGACGCGCCGCCTCCACCGGCGAATTGAGAAGACCCTAGACCTTAGGCCTTGGACCTTGGACATGAATCGCATCTCTCTCGTCGCATTGCCGCTGGCGTTGGCCGTCGGCGCACTCGTCGCGGTGTCGGCACAGCAGACGCCGCCCGCGCCTACATCACCCGCAGGCGCCGGCAGCCAGCAGCGCGCTCCCGCGGCGCCGACCGGTCCAGTGAAACGTCTTCCGAACGGCCACGTCGATCTATCGGGCGTCTGGCAGGGCGGCGGTCCGGTGGGCGACATCAAGATGGGGCTCGCGAAGGGCGAGACGCTGCCGATCAAGCCCGAGTGGCAGAAGATCATGGATGCGCGTCAGTCGAAGGACGACCCCGAGGCCAACTGCCTGCCGACCGGCGTGCCGCGTCGCGACCCGTATCCGTGGCGCATCCTCCAGACCGACACGCACACGTTCCTGCTCTTCGAGGGCAACATCCACAGCTACCGGCAGATCTTCATGGACGGCCGGAAGCATCCCGCCGACCTCGATCCCAGCTGGTACGGCCACTCGGTTGGCCATTGGGAAGGCGACACGCTGGTGGTGGAC
>Ga0070675_100003840_pt1 | contig 11401 bp, 10 predicted proteins | sample KBSM43metaG_FD_65343 | JGI IMG/M metagenome (GOLD analysis project Ga0070675, IMG submission 65343) | Miscanthus rhizosphere microbial communities from Kellogg Biological Station, Michigan, USA - KBS M4-3 metaG | ecosystem: Host-associated > Plants > Roots > Rhizosphere > Soil ...
CCTTATTTTCTACCTGTTCTTTAGGTTTTACTTTCACAACATCTTCGATTTCAACAACACTATCTTCAGTTGCCCTTTTGACATCCAGGTTGGTAAGATATTCTTCGATCTCAGCTCTTCTTTGCAAAACTTCTATCATCGTAGCGGCCTTGGCGCTTATCGGTGCATCAGGATATAAAGCCATCAGGTTTTTTAATGTTACAATTGCCAGACTATCATCCTTTTGTTTTACATAATAAACTGATTCGATATACAACAGCTGTGGTGTCCAATAATGATTTCCATAAATACTATCGGCTTTTTTCTTTTCGGCAATAGCCTTGTTGAAATCTCCTTCAATAAAACTATTATAGATTGCTTCGTAAGTTTTTGTCGCTTGTGCATTTATTAAAGCGGTTTCTTTTTCCACTTCTTTAGGTTCATTGATTATCCGCAGATAATGTCCCTTGTTATAATGTTGTTCCAGGTAATCTTTATATATTTTTGCTTTGGCTGTGTTACCCGCTTTTTGGTTGCAATAGTAAAGGCCAAAAACTGCTTCCTCTGTATAGATCGAATTAGGATAGCGGTTCAGCATTTCTTCATTGTTTTTGAGCAGTGATTCGCAATCACCAATTTTTTCCCGGAATATTTGTCCGAGCATATGATAAGCAAAAACAATGGTGTCATTTGACACTTTTAGTTGTTCCGGCGTGAGGGGAAGATTTGCTGTTAATGCTTCAGTTGTATATTCTTTCGGATGTGCCAGATCATTTGCCAGCCCAGCGCTATCTGTTACAGCCTGCGGATTCTGGTCGATAGGAGAGGTGGGCAGATTCATCCCGCTTACTCTTCGCCAGTTGTCAACATTGGGGCGGTTTCCCCAATTGACCTTGAATTGTCGGTAACCTTGTGCACGCAATGAACTATTATAAAAATACCATTCACCTTTTGCTGTATTTCCTGCGAAAATATCAATAGCAGGAGCGTCTACTCCCGGCATCCTTGTATCTACGGTAGTTGAAGCGCCGGCGGCAATGGCTTGCTCATCTTCTTTCAGGCCCTGTTCTTTTCTAAGTTTTCTGACGAGCGATTTTACATAAGCATTTCTTTCTGCTTCCGGCATACCAGCTATATGGATCAGGCTGTCCTGAATCCTGATGGTTTCCATGTACAAAACCACATCAGTAGACAGTGTTTTTCTTTCCAGTGTTTGTTCCGGATCCGGTATGTTGGGATCAGAAATATCCAGACTGTCGTATCCCATATCAGCCAACCAGTACAACCGGTTCTCAAAGGCGAGATCCCCAAGTAATAACCAGGTCGCCGTTCGGAATACCGGGTCAATAGCACTATATTTTGCGCTTTCTTTCAAATATTCTATTGCCTTCTCCGGCTGATTACGTTTCAATTCCATCTGCGCAGCAGCATAATAAATGATATGACGATAGTCCTGGTATTTATCACGTTTCGCCATCTTCATCAGTTCTGCAATATTCATTGCAATCCTTTTTTCTTCATCACCACCGGAAATGATCCTGATCTGGTTGATCCTTGCATAGGCTTCCATAATAGGATCTGTGGTATGCCCGATCACCTTTCCATAATATTCGTCAGCTTCAGCGGTTTTATTTACATTTTCCAGCAATTGCGCGATGAGGTATTCCCAGCGCGATTGTTCCAGCTTACCTTTTGCATTCGGTAATGCTTTTATCAGGAAATGAGATGCACTATCGTATAGGCGTTGACTATAGTACCAATAAGCTTTCAATTCATAAAGATCGAGGTCGAGCCGGGAAGGAAAATTGACATCTTCATCCAGCGTTGCAATAATTCCCCATGCATCACTATAATCATCCTGTTCAATTAGCGTTCTTACCAGCCATAGAAGTGATTCATTTCTTGCCGGGGTGTGAATGAACGGTTTGGTGATGACATTCCCTTTTTCCTTTGTTGATATCGTATATACGTTACCGGTAGGGTTAAGGTTGCTGCCAATATACTTGATGTAGCCGATCTCATCTTTTGTTCTGGGCTGGAAAGCATAATTCACGTATTGGAAGGCGATCATCGCCGAGTCAAAATTCTTTTTGTAGAAATAAGACTTGCCCATCATAAGATAAAGATCACCTACCCAGTCATTCCTCAGGTCATGGAGCAGGATGGCGTCGTTACATTTCATCAGCACTGAGTCAATGTCTGTAGCCTGGTCGGCAGTACCGTCAAGGCTATAATTGAAAAAAGGCAGGAGGTGTGCATAATTGTCCTGGAAACTTGCCTTGGCATTGGCCATGACCTGGTTCAGGATTCTCTCAGAGTTAAAAACAAAATTATAGCGGGTATTGAGGTCAGAGTTGGCTCGTTTTACAATACCGAATTTTCCTTCAGTTGATTTTTCAGAGGCCAGGGTTCTTTTTTCGAATTTTTTTGGCTTATCCAATTGTACACTAGCTCCCGGTTGGGCAAAAGCAGTTGCAGGCAACATCCAAAGGAGGATCAGCCACCTAAATAAATGGGAAAAATTGCGCTTTGTCAAAGGAAAGTCCGGTTTGTAGTAAAATTACAGTCGAATCAGTTGATTTTGTAGGTGTTGGCTGTTAAAACTATAACGCCGGAAAGATAAACTATATTATTTCCGGAAAACATTCATACCCAATTATCCTGCCAACAATAAATTGAAATAAATTACCGTAATTACGTTAATTACTAAGGAAAAGCAGAGGATGGCAAAACTGATAGATACTACAACTACTTTACGACGTTTAAAGAACAGGTACCGACTGGTGATCATGAATGATGATACCTATGAAGAAGTGGCTACCTTCAAACTCAACAGATTAAGTGTATATATCGGTTTGTGCACAATTTTTGTTGTACTGGTGGGGCTCACAGTAGCACTGATCATTTTTACACCGTTAAAATATTATATACCCGGATATGGCAGCCGGACAGAAAGAAATGAAATGGTGAATATGAAGATCAGGGCTGATTCACTGGAACAACAACTGAAATACAGGGAGGCTTACTGGGAAAATGTGAAAAAAATCCTGAATGGTGATGTTCCTGCAAAAAGGGACACTGTTGAACTGAAGGAACCGCCCTTAGAAAAATCAACTGATTAAAAAAGATAAAAACCAATAACCATGTTTACTACAAAATCCAAATCTGAAAACGAAGAATCAACCAAATCATCGAGCCCATCCGGAAACAGTCTTATCGGCACCGGCACTACCATTACCGGAGACATTGTGAGCAATGGCGATGTCAGGATAGATGGTGTTCTTAGAGGAAATATTCGCGGCACGGCAAAAATCCTTATTGGGCAGGACGGCCTGGTGGAGGGCGATGTAGAAGGTCTGCAGGCTGATATCCTGGGTACCGTAAGGGGAAAAATTAAAGTAAAAGAATTGCTGAATCTTCGCGGTAAAGCACTGATCGAAGGTGATATCAGGGCAGGAAAACTCCAGGTGGAACCTACTGTAACTTTCAACGGCAAATGTCATATGGGTGCGGAAGCCAGCGTGGTGGAAATGCCGAAGGAAATGCCGAAGGAAGAAATAAAACATGCTATCGCAAAATAAGGAAGACGAAAAAAATATCAGTAACAAGCGGGTGATAATGCAGTATGCCGGCATGGCCACCCAGTTCCTGGTGGTGATCGGTATTACTGTATTTGCAGGACTAAAAGCAGATCAATGGTTGAATTGGTCAGTGCCCATATTTGTCTGGGTCTTACCTTTGCTGGCTATTATTGGAATGATCTATAGCATCATTCGTCGTATTTCAAACAAATAGCATATGCGCAAGGGTTCTCCCGCAAGGCCTGTTCTGATTTTTTTTATTATTCTGAATGCATTGATCGTAGTTTTTCGGCAAAAGCTAACCTCCATGGGATTTAATGTGGATGTCCTGATCATAGGAAATATCATTGTATTTGCTATGACCATCGTATCCCTTTTTCTTTTGGGTAGGGGTCTGAAGGCGACTAATACCCAGGCATTTCTGAGGTCGGTTTACGGCAGTTTCATGATCAAGTTTTTTTTGGTCCTGATCACTGTATTCAGCTATGGATATTTTAATAAAGGGAGCCTGAATAAACCATCTCTGTTTACGATGATGTTTCTATATCTCGTTTATACTTTTATAGAGATCAGAGCGCTGTTAAAGCTGAGTAAGAACGGAAATAATGGCTAAGTCACAGGCACCATTAGATGCACTGAAAGATTATCTGCCGGAAGGAACCTTTGAAAAGGTTAGCGAATGGCTCTACCAGTATCATATTCACCTGACCATTACCAGGGAAAGGACATCCGTTTTGGGAGATTACCGTAATGCAGTTGATGGAAAAAATCATCGCATATCCGTTAATGGTAACCTGAACAAATTCGCTTTCCTCTATACTCTCATCCACGAGATCGCACACTTACTGGTATATGATCAGTATGGTCATCGAGTTGCCTCACATGGCAGGGAATGGAAAATGCAATTTTCAATTCTTCTGCGGGATTTTCTTGAACATCATATTTTCCCAGCTGACATTCGCGATGCGATCTCCCGTTCGCTGAAAAATCCGGCTGCCACCAGTTGTGCTGAAGATGATCTTCTCCGCGTATTCAGGAATCACGACTTGCATAAGAAAAATATATTATTTGTTGAAGAGGTGGAGGCTGGTGGACTTTTCGTATTGCGCGACGGACGAATTTTTAAAAGGGGTGAGCGTATACGTAAGAGGTATAAATGCATCGAACTATCAACAGGAAAAGAGTATTTATTCAGTCCCGTTTATGAAGTGAAGAAAGTCGAAGGATAATATAATAGATTTGTTCATACTCAAACCCCTGGTATGAAAAAGATCTTCACATTCGTTTCATTGTTTTTTTGCATTCAGTTTATTCAGGCACAAACAGATAAAGGCGACTGGCTGGTTGGCGGAACTTTTAGTTTGAACACAGGAAAAAATACTACTACATTATCTCTAAATCCTAATGCAGGTTATTTTTTGCTGGATAATTTTATGCTCGGAGCGAGGGTGGGATATGAGTTTAGTGAATTGGGAGAAACAAAAATTACAGCCTTCGATATTGGTCCGTTTACCAGGTATTATTTTCATGGAACCAAGGCAAGGCCATTTGGAGAATTTGATCTTGATTTCCAAAGCGCAAAACTTTCTACTTCTTTAGGATCAAGTACAGAATCAGCAATTGGTTTTTTTATTGGTGGGGGAGTTGCCTTATTCATCAGTGATAATGTTGCCCTTGAAACCATAATGGGTTATAAAAACACAAAGGTTGAAAATGAACCTGGCACCGGCGGATTCAATATGCGAATTGGATTCCAGGTATATATCAGTCGATTGGGAAAACTGGTAAAATGATGATCAGATTTTTTTAATCATCCAGAGTGCACATCCAAAATGACCGGTATTTCCAAGCGGACCATCAAGATATGTGAACCCAAATTTTTCATAAGTTTTTAAGGCGTCTTTGAGTTCAGGCATAGTTTCCAGGTAAACCTGCTGATAACCCATTTGCTTTGCGTTTTCAAGACAGGCTGCGATCATTTTTTTTCCCAATCCCAGTCCGCGGGCGGAAGGAAGCAGGTACATTTTTACCAGTTCACAGGTATTTTCCGGTAATCCATCAGAAGGATAAATGCCGCCACCACCAACAATAACATCATCGATCATAACCACCTGGTAATAAGATCCTTTTTTTCTGAATAGTGAAAAGAGGTCATCTGTTGTGGGATCGAAATAAACCGTTCCAGGTCGGTTGGCTCCAAACTCTGTCAGAGTATCACGGATAACGGAAGCAATGGCAATATTATCGGCAGGTTCTAAGTCACGGATCATGATATTTTTTCCGGAGAATTTTTCCATGCTTCAAAAATACGGCGTTGGGCAAAAAAAAACCGGCAGATTCTGCCGGTAAATTTAATGAGTTGGTCAACAAAGAATTTATTGCGGCTGGAAAACTGCTGTTCCATTTATAGATTGTCCTCCGTAAGAAATATTGCCATTTATTTTCAGAGAAGATGAAGTGAGCTCCGTAATGCTTAAAGTCTGTGGAGCTTCATTAACATCGTCAATGATAATTTTGGTATCCGATTCGATCAACTGCCAGGTACCAGTAGTAGCTGTATCAGGATCTGCGGCATTACATTTAGTAGCACCTTCGGTTACAATATAAGTTCCGTCAGATTTGAAGGTCCAGATATTATCCCTTTGACAAGCTTCCATAACGGTCAAAAAAACCGAAACGGGTGAGCCCCCTGGTGTCGATGCAAGAAGATCAGTTTGTTTCCAACTCCGGGCTAATAATTGGGCCCTGGTGACAGGAGTTTGAACAACGTCATCATCTTTATCGCAGGAACTTCCTGTAACTAACAATGTGGTGATTAGAGCTGAGATTATTAGCCAATTGTTCTTTCTCATAGTTATTGTTTTTACTGGGATCTTAACTGATCCAGGCCATAAAGGTATAGAGAATGGACACTGCTATAATAATGATAGCCAGAAATGGTTTATGTGCGTTCTTCATAATATTGGGTACAATCGTTAGAGACAATAATTCACATGCTAACGAGTCGGCACGTGAATTATTGTGTTAAGAAATTGTTTTAATGCTTGACTATTAATTTTGACACTTTTTCAGTTTGTTCCACCTGTATTACTACTGTATACATTCCTTTAGCTAACCTGGAAAGATTTAGTTTCCTGATATACACATCGGAATCTTTATTGAATACGTCGGTCATTACAGGCCTGAGATTCATGTCATAGATCGTCAGCAATGTCCTTCCCCTTGCGTCTGAATCGATGCTGATATTAACATCAGAAACGACCGGATTAGGATATACTGATAGTTTTGGAATCATGACCCTTGCACCACCGTGGGTAACATGAACCACAACATTTTTGCTGCTTTTTGCACCTTCGTCATCGGTTACTGTGAGTCCGAATTCATACATGCCTGGAACGAGGTCGGCAATTACTGTTTTGGACGAATCAGGGTGGAACATTTTGGGTGCTTTCGGTCCGTTCACATAGCTCCAGTTATAATTGGTGATTATGCCATCGGGATCATATGACTGTTCTGCATTGAGCAAGGTATTCAGTGCGCCTGTATTGACAACTATGGTATCAGCGGATTTAGCCGTGGGTGCTGCATTGATCCTGATCACTGTTATTCCAACGCGATCCTTGCTAACTCCTCCGCGGTTATCCGTTATAGTTAGTTCAAAAACATATGTACCAAATTTCAATCCTGATAACTGTGCCAGTGAGGAATTTGGATTAGCGAGTGAATACTCACGTGGCCCGCTGACCTTTGTCCAATTCCATGAAACTATATTTCCATCAGGATCTGAAGATGCTCTGCCATCAAGGGTTGTAGAATTCGTGGGCAGATTAAAGCTAACATCATTCCCCGCTTTAGCTATTGGTAAAACATTCGTCGCCGCCGGAGGTGTTGGCACAAGCGAAGTCGGTTTAACGGTAACAGACATTTTTGCAGTATGCATTCCGCCTGCATTATCAGTAACAGTAAGCTGGAAATAATAGACACCTTCAACCAGGTTTGAAACGAGGGTTTTTGCTGTATTATTATCAGCAATAGTAGCTTTTGCCGGACCAGATTCCTGGAGCCATGTAAAATTTACAATGGTTCCGTCTGTATCAGTAGATGCGCTGGCATCGATAGTTGCAGAATTCACCGGAAGAGTAACTGTCTGGTTACTACCTGCATTGGCAACAGGCCGAACATTGGCAGCCGGAGGCGTTGGTGTTGGTGTTGGTGTTGGCGTCGGTGTTGGCGTCGGCGTCGGTGTTACCGGCGGAGCCACTGCAACTGCTGCATTAACAGTTACTGTCGTTTTTGCTGTATGCATTCCCCCGGCATTATCAGTGACGGTCAGTTGAAAACTGTAAACACCCTGTACAAGATTTGATACCTGTGTTTTGGCGGAAGTATTACCGGCAATGGTAGAAGTTGATGGGCCAGATTCCTGTAACCATGCATATTTTGTGATACTGCCATCTGAATCAGTAGAAGCACTGGCATCTATAGTTGCAGAATTCACAGGAAGAGTTATCGTTTGATTGCTGCCTGCCCTTGCAACGGGTAAAATATTGGCTGCAGGTGGCGTCGGTGTTGGCGTCGGCGTTGGCGTCGGCGTTGGTGTTGGTGTTGGTGTTGGTGTTGGCGTCGGTGTCGGTGTCACCGGTGGTGCCACCGCTACAAGTGGTTTCACAGTTACTGAAACTTTTGCAGTATGCATTGCACCCGCATTGTCAGTTACAGTGAGCTGATAGTTATACACACCTTCAACAAGATTTGATACCAGGGTTTTAGCGGTATTATTATTTGCAATCGTAGAATTTGACGGACCAGATTCCTGGAGCCAGGCAAAATTTGTGATTGTTCCATCGGAATCAGTAGATGCACTGGCATCTATAGTCGCAGAATTCACCGGAAGTGTGATAGTCTGGTTGCTACCTGCATTGGCGACTGGCCTGACATTGGCAGCTGGTGGTGTTGGCGTTGGTGTCGGCGTCGGTGTAGGTGTAGGTGTTGGCGTCGGCGTCGGCGTTGGTGTTGGCGTCGGCGTAGGTGTCGGCGGCGGAGCCACTGCGGCTGCTGGGTTAACGGTTACCTGAATATCATCCGTTCCTGATGCTCCCTGGTTATCAATCACAGTGAGCCTGAAGGTGTAAACTCCTTCGGTTAAGTTGCCGACTGCGGCATTGGCCATATCGTTGTTCGTAAAACTGGCCGTGCCGGGCCCCCCTACCTGGCTCCATGCATAAGAGGCAATGGTTCCGTCCACATCCCGAGATGAGGATCCGTTAAGGTTAACTGAATTGACTGGCAGTGTTATGGCTACATTAGCTCCGGCACTGGCTACAGGAGCTCCGTTTACAACGGTTCCTGAACCTACAGTAACTGCACGCAGCAGGTAGCTGCCGTCAGTGTTACGGCCGCGAATTGATAACGGCAATGGATACCTGTAATTATTAGGATCCCTGATTATGAGCACCAGGGAATAATTTCCGGAAGGGATTGATGAAGGCAGTGTAAAATTATCTTGTATTGGTGTTGCGTTTGATTGTGGTAAAAAAAGTCTTGGATTGAAAGATGAATTACCGGTCCATACTGCAGTACCTGCACCATTGCGCAGTTCATAAGTTACATTCCATTTTTCATAAACGGGTGCAATACCTACATTTTTCCAGTTCAGGTTAACCGTAAACTGGGCTCCGCTTAACAGATTGGTAGTCATGCTACCACTTTCAAGAATGAGGCGATATCCCGATAATTTGAAAGCCATTCTAAGGCTGTCACGACCCCTGATATCGACGTCTTCTTCACCGCACCAGTTTCCGTTTCCGATAAGACTGGCATGGTAAAATTTTACCTGGCGCGGAACATCCCAAAAAGGGTGTGGACCGCCCTTAGCAGTATTTCCACATGGGCCTTCACCACAAATAAGTGCATATTTCCAGCGATTTGCAGTTGCAGTATCAAAGCGGAGACCATTATAAACAGTTGGATTTCTCTCCAGGGAATAGCTAATATAATCGTCGGTCCATCCCCAGTTCATTCTCTTCCAGCCGATCTTTCCCCAATTGTTGGAGGCGGTAAGAGCGCGGTAACCTACTTCCGGAGGCACCAAAGTATTGGATAGCCTGTTTCCATCATAGGCAGCATGAGGGATTACTAAAGGAAAATTCGGAAAAGCTGCCAGGTAGGCGTCAATGATATGAATCATGGACGAACCAGTTGGCTGCCGTCCTGCAGGGTAATCTGAAGCTTTATTGATCACCATGGAATGGTTCCATTCTCCCCATGATCCCAAAATGCCGATATCGATATAGCCAATTACATTTTTATAGGCTACACCATTATATGATGTATTATTAATGTGGTTTGCAATAGCGTTCAACAGGGCGGTGACCCTGGATTTGAAATTCGGGCTATTATAGTTTGGAATCCAATGGTTTGTCATGGGAGTGATCCAGTCCCTGCTGTCAGCAGCTTCAGCCTGCATTTGATCATGCAGGTAGAGTGGATAGCTCATATGTACGCCATTGGCGGTCGGTCCCTCGTTACTTCCGGGGTGAACCGACATTATATTGAATGAGAATTTCCTTCTTTTATTGATGGCATCATTGATCCTGGCGTCAAAAGCCGTCCAGTTATACACACCTTGAGAAGTTTCTATTTGCCACCAGGCAATGCCGGAGCGAGAATATGCATCATAGGTAACAGGAGGAGTAGAATTTTCTGTGGGATTACCGATGATATTCTGGGGATAGTCGTCATGCCATTGTTCTCCACCACGAAATGGGGAAATAATGTCAGGATCTGAAAATGGAATTTGCTGAAAAGAAAGTGGCGTGGTTTGGGCAAGTCCGGAAATGGTTAGCAGAAAAAAAGCAGAAATGATAATCAATTGTTTCCGGGTACAGCGTTTAAATCTCACTATGTCTCTTAGAGACATCACGTTAAATTTTGATTTCATAGTTGGATGTTGGATATTGGATATATCCAAAAGTTGCCAAATTTTATGCCAAGATTTAACATGTAATTAGTGAACAAAAAATAAAATAAAGTTATCAAGGTTTAATGCACTGTAACTAAAACACTCATACTGATCTATATATTTCAATAAAAGTATTAATACGTATATAGTAACAGATAGAACACGCGTTATATGACTATTATGGCTACTTGCATTATTAAGTTTAAAAATGTAGATTTGCTCGTTCTTCCAGTAAACACCGGAACTACAGCCCAACTATCCTTTGATTATCATGCAGATGCAAACCCAGGTTGTCTGTTCATAACGCTTACCCATATCTACTTGATCACCCACGTAACTTCACGACTAAAAATACTGACCACATGATAAATTGTTTTAAAAGAACATATATAATTCGTTTATTGTCAATGGCAACTGTTTTATTTTTGTTTTCATGTTCCAACACGAAAAAACTGGTATACATGGACGAAATCGGAGATACAAAAGTCCGATCCCCATATAAAAGAACTGAGCCGGTGATCCAGGCGAGTGATCTTTTGAGCATTACGGTTAGTAGTCTGAATCCTCAGGCATCTGCTATTTTCAATGCACCCAACGAATCTACCACCAATACTAATATGGCCACCCAGTATGGAAATACCCTTACCGTCGGTTACCTGGTGAATGATAGCGGGCATATTCTTTTCCCCTTCCTGGGATATGTAAAGGCCGAAGGCCTCACAAAAGGTCAGTTAACAACCAGTCTGGTCAAACAATTAACGGATAAAAAACTACTCATCGATCCTATCGTCACCATCAGGCACCTGAATTTCAGGGTCAGCGTTCTGGGCGAAGTGAACCGTCCGGGGATTTTTACCGTCCCCAATGAGAAAATCAGCAT
>Ga0070675_100003843_pt1 | contig 11398 bp, 9 predicted proteins | sample KBSM43metaG_FD_65343 | JGI IMG/M metagenome (GOLD analysis project Ga0070675, IMG submission 65343) | Miscanthus rhizosphere microbial communities from Kellogg Biological Station, Michigan, USA - KBS M4-3 metaG | ecosystem: Host-associated > Plants > Roots > Rhizosphere > Soil ...
CATCACTGTTGTCGGTGTCGTGAAAGATGTTCGCGCGAGCGGTCCGGATCGAACCGCGCCCATGAATCTCTATGTGCCGCTGCAGCAGCGGTCGCGAACGACGGTGACCGTGCTGGCGCGAACCACTGACGGCCGTTCGCTCGCCGCTGACATTCGGGCGATCGTGAGCGCGCTGAATCCGAATCTGCCGCTGCTCGATGCGCAGTCGCTCGAGAGACAGCAGGACGGTCCGGTCGAGACGCAACTGCGCATCGGCGCGGTCGTTGCCGGTAGCGTCGGCATCGTGGGCTTGTTGCTGGCAGCGATCGGCATCTACGGCGTCACGGCCTACACGGTGACGCAGCGCACGCGCGAGATCGGCATACGTTTGTCACTGGGCGCCGACCGCACAGCCGTCATGGGTATGGTCTTGCGTCAGGGCATGACGCTGGTGGCCATCGGATCGGTGATCGGCCTGTTGCTCGGGGCCGGCGCAGGCCAAATACTTTCTGGCGCCAGGTTCGGAACGCCGCGGCCTGATGCCCTGATGTTCGCCGGCGCGGCGGCACTCTTCGCCCTCGTCGGGTTGGTCGCATGCTACGTGCCGGCTCGTCGAGCGACGCGAATTGCCGCCATGCAGGCGCTGCGGTGCGAATGACTCATGTCCGCGGAGAAGCCTCCGCTCTACGAGAGCTATAGCGTCGTGAACGCGTAGAGCGTACGCTTCAGCGTGCGCGGACACGTTACGGTTTCAACGCGTAAATCCGGAATTGGCTGTTCTCGTAAGCGACCGGCAGGTCGAGACGCCCTTCGGTTACCAGGTAGTTCAGGTCGTACTTCATCGCCAGTTCACGCGCGCGATCAGCTGTCATCGCCGTGAAGTCGGCGATTGCTGCCGCGCGTTCGACGACGCGCTGTGCGACGTCGCGCGAGTAGATCGCGATCGCCGAATCTTTCACGTCTTCCAGGAAAACATCGCGTGTCGCGGACACGCGGACGCTCGTCCCATATTTCCACGAGTGTCCCGGGTCGGCGAGCACGTGCGTGCCAATCGCTTGTCGCGACAGCCAGCGCATGGCGTCCTCCCACGGCGACTCCGCCAGGTGCATCGAGAACAACGCGCGATCGGGACGTTCCACGAGCATGATGTACGCGCCGCGCGAAACGGATACCGCCATGAGCGCGATGGCGACCGCTTTCGCGGTTCGCGCATTCACCAGCAGCGAGAGCACATAGATCGTCGCGAGCACGTCAACGAGCCAGAACACACGCGAGATCTGCAACTGCACCGGGAAGGCGAGTCGCGCGACGATGAGGGGCAGTGTGAGGAGGAAGACGGCGATTAATGCGGTGGCGCCCCAAATCAGCGCGTCATCTTCAACCGTGGCGTGACCCGACTGACGACGCCGGACGTGGGCCCACCAGAGCAGCGCGAGGAACGCGAGGTTGGCGAGCCACGCCCATAGCGGCCATTGCGAGGCGAACAGCGAGTCTTTGGTCGCGACCGCCTGCAGCCACACATCGTCCATCTGTGTCATTGATGCGCGAAGGGGGCCTGCGATGAGTGCCCACGCACCAACCACCGCCGCGGCAATCGCGGCGACGATCGCCAGACGCCGCAGGACAGGCTCGAGCCGCACGAGTGCGACGCCAATCAGGATCGAGAACCACAGACCAGTCGTGACATGAATGAGCGCGCCTGCGCCGACGAGCGCAATGCTGAGCCAGACCCGGTGACGCAGCAGTGCTGCCACGGCGAGCAGGCCCAGTCCGAACGCGAGCATGCGCGGATGAAAGTACGGCTCGAACGAGTTCGCGCTGGTTCGTGGAATGCGGTGGCGCAGCGTCAGCGCCGCGAGAATCGCGACGACGACCCATGGCGTCGTCGAGATGCGCTGACCGATGAGCATCAACGCGATCCCGACCAGCGCCACTGACAGCAGATAGCCGGCAAGGAAGATCGCGTCGAGCGGGAGCGATGTCACACGGGTGACCAGCGCGATGATCTCGTCGGTGATCATCAGCCGTCCCTGCGCGTCGATCAACGAGGCATCGCGTGGAAACGTCTGCGGATCGATCGCATGTTCAACGACCGGAATGTAGAACGCCTGGTCGGAAACGCCGTAGCGATAGCCTGCACCATTGGCGGTCGCAAGCAGGAGGAAGAGGATGCCTCCGCAGACCAGGGTGATCGCTTGCCTCGCCGGATTGCCGGGGCGAGGGTGAGGAGGTGAGAGCGTGGCTGTCAGAGGCCGCCCTCGTCAGCGCTCGGACCATACGTGGACGGCACGGGCACGTCGAGCAGGCGGAGATACATCCCGAGCTGGGCACGGTGATGAATCAAGTGACTGATGACAAACGATCGCCACACCGCATGCTTCGGCATGGAGAAGATCACGTGGCCATCCCGTTTCAGTGCCCACTGTGCCTTGAGCTCGGCGTCCGACTTGCCGACCAGCGCGGCGCGCGCGCTCGAAGCATGCCCGTCGAACAGCGACAGGATATCGGCGCGCGTGTTCAGGGGAACGTTCGGTGGCAGTAGGGCGAGGTCGACTTCGACCTTGCTCAGCGTCATCGTTCCCCACATCGGAATCGTCGCCAGATGCTGCGCGAGCTGGCCTGCCGCGTACGACTTCGCGTGCGGCTTCCAGTCCAGTCGATCGTCAGGTACTCGCTCGAGCACTTTGCGAGTGAGCGTCATCTCATGATCGAACTCGGGCAGCAGCGTGTCCACGATCGGCATCGGACGCTGGCTTACGAGGGCTTGTTGCCGAAATTGACTTTAGGTACACGCTCCGCCTCAGGCGGCGCATTGAAGAGCGGGTGTTCCTTGAAGCCGAAGAGGCCGGCCGTGATATTCGACGGGAACGACCGCCGTGACGTGTTGTACGCCTGCACGCGTTCGTTGTATCGCATGCGCTCGACAGCGAGGCGATTTTCGGTGCCGGCCAGTTCGTCCATCAAGCGGTTGAACGACGTATTGGACTTGAGCTCCGGGTAGTTCTCGACGACCACCAGCAGTCGCGCGAGCGCCGTGCTCTGCTCGTTGGCCGCCTGAATCCGTTGCTCCGGTGTGGTGGCGCCTGCGAGCTTGGCTCGCGAGTCGGCGATCTGTCCGAAGACGTCCTTCTCCTGCTGCGCCGTGCCTTTCACCGTCTCGACCAGGTTGGGGATCAAATCGTTCCGCCGCTGCAGCTGGTTCTCCACCTGCGCCCACTGCGCTTTGATGGCTTCCTCCTGGCTGACGAACCGATTGTACGAACAGCCTGAGAGACCGATCGACAGCGCCACCAGCAGCACTATCACTCCGGCCTTGCGAATCAGCGTCATGGCTATGCTCCTCAAAGGAACTCCCAACTACCAACGACCAACTTCCAAAAAGCTCAACAGATCAACCCTTGCAAACGAACAACCAGGAACCACCAACCACGAACCACCAACCACGAACCACGAACCACGAACCACGAACCACGAACCACCAACCACCAACCACCAACCAATTAAACTGTAGAGCAATGTCGCAACGAGCGCTTAAAGTCGCCCTTCTTGGATTTGGTACCGTCGGCGCCTCCGTCGCCAGGATTCTGGTCGAACGGCCAGAGCTTGCTGCACGGCTGCAATTAACCCACGTGTTCAACCGTGATGTCGCTCGAAAGCGCGCGGCGTGGATGCCGGGTTCTGTCATCTGGACCGACGATTACGAACAGGTTCTCTCTTCGGCGCCCGACATCGTCGTCGAAGTGGTCGGTGGCGTGAATCCCGCCCGCGAGTGGGTAAGTCGAGCGATCGAGCGCGGATCGTCGGTGGTGACCGCCAATAAGATGCTGCTTGCAGCTCACGGTCCCGAGTTGTTGAGAGCGGCGGCTGTTCGCGGTGTCGAACTGCGCTTCGAAGCGGCCGTGGCGGGCGGCGTGCCTCTGATTCATGGCGTTCGCGAAGGGCTTGCCGGCGATCGTCTGACCGGAGTGGCCGGCATTCTCAACGGCACGTGTAACTACATCCTCAGCCGCATGTCGGCAACGCAAGAACCAATGGAGACGGTGCTCGCCGACGCGCAGCGCCTCGGATACGCCGAAGCGGATCCGAGCGCCGACGTCGATGGCCACGATGCTGCGGCCAAACTCGTCGTGCTGGTCGGCGTCGCGTTCAGGCGGCATCTTCAGTTGGGCGAGGTTCCGCGGCGCACGATTCGATCGCTCACCACCGCCGACTTCCAGTACGCCAATCGCCTCGGCTGCACGATCCGCCAGGTCTCGCGCGCGCAGATCGTGGACAACAGCTTTCATGCGTGGGTCGGACCGGCGCTCGTGCCGCAGGGTTCGAGCTTCGGGCGCAACGAAGGCGCCAACAACTTCGTGAGTATTTACGGAAAGTACGGCGGGGAAACGAGCTTCAGCGGAGCCGGTGCAGGTGGGCTCGCAACTGCGGTGGCAGTCGTTTCCGATCTGTTGTCGCTGACCGCCGAACGGCGCCGGCATGAAGTTGAAGAGTGGCTGCCCGGGTCGCCGGCGGCCCCTCCGCCGATGCCCTATTACCTGCGGTTCGTGGTCCACGACAAGCCAGGGATCCTGGCGTTCATTGCCGCGGCGTTGGCCCGCCAGGGGGTCAATTTGGACGCGCTTCTGCAGGAACCGGGCTATCCGAAGGACCAGCTGCCCTTCGTGATCACCCTCGAGCCCTGCGCGGAAGCCCAACTCCATGCGGCACTTGCCGAGATCAGCAAGACCGAATGGCATGCAGTTCCGCCACTCGCCCTACCCATGCTCGTCAGCGGTAATTCGTGATATCGTTTTTGTTTCGTGTCACTTAAGACCCCTAGCGAGGTAACGTCCAGCACAATCAGGGGCGAAGTGGTGGTGCCCGGTTCGGTCGCCAATCTTGGTGGCGGCTTCGATACTCTCGGCGTCGCCGTTCAGTTGTACCTGCGCGCGCGCATCGTGAGTGTTCGCGATGACGGCGCGGCGCGCCTGACCGTAACGACGAGCACTCCACAGGTCAGAGGACAGAACGCGGTCGAGCGCGCCTTCGAAGCTATCGCGCGGCGGACGGGTGTTCGGGCGCCTTCGGTCGAGGTCGAGGTCAAGAGCGACATTCCGATGGCGGCCGGTCTTGGCAGTAGCGCGGCCGCAACCGTTGCCGGACTCAGGCTCTTCGAGCGTGTGACCGAGCCCGTTGACGACCACGTCTTGCTCGGTGTCGCGACGATGCTCGAAGGGCATGCGGATAACGCGGCACCGGCTCTCTTTGGTGGGCTGAACTCCGTGCTGCAGGTCGAGCAGGGTGAGCCGGTGGCCATGCGGTGGATGTGGCCCGAGGACGTGCAGTTGGTGGTCGCGACGCCAGCGGTCGGTCTCGCGACGGCGAAGGCCAGGGCGGCCCTGGCCGATCACGTCTCGCGCGCCGACGCGATCTTCAATCTGCAACGCGTGCTCTCGCTGGTGCACGCGCTGCAACACGGTGAGTACGACCGCATTCGGGAGGCGGTGCGTGATCGCTGGCATCAACCCGCGCGCGCGTCGCTTGTGCCGCTCCTCGGTGAGGTTCTGGCGATTGACGATCCAGATGTCCTCGGTGCCTTCCTGTCCGGGGCTGGACCATCAGTCGCGTTGCTCGTCAGGCGAGACGCCGGACGTGTCGAGCAGCTGTTGACGTCGCTGTATGCGCGCGCCGGCGTCGACGCGACGATTCGAAGGTTGAATGTCCATCAGACGACGCCCACACCGGCGTTGAGTATTGGGCATTGAGCCTTGAGCACTGGGCATTTGCGGATTGGGTGAGGGAGATATGAGTTTCGTCGTCGGACTGACCTGTCACGAGTGCGGGGCCAAGTATCCGCTCGCGGCTTCCTACGTGTGCAGTGAATGCATGGGGCCGCTCGAGGTCTCGTTCGACTACGACGCCATTCGTAAGGTGATGACGCGTCAGGTGATTGAGTCACGTCCGCCATCGCTCTGGCGCTATCTCGAACTGCTTCCAGTAGAGGAGCCACGCACCGGCTTCTACTCGGGGTTCACGCCCCTCGTGCGAGCAACGCGTCTGGCGAAGGAACTGGGTCTCTCGGAGCTCTACATCAAGGACGACTCGGTCAATCATCCGACCTTCTCGTACAAGGATCGCGTCGTGTCGGTGGCGGCGTCCAAAGCCGTCGAATTCAATTTCCCCGTCTTCTCCTGCGCATCCACCGGGAATCTCGCGGGGAGCGTTGCCGCGCACGCCGCGCGTCTCGGTCTACCGTGTTACGTCTTCATCCCATACGATCTCGAGCCCGCGAAGATTCTTGGTGCCGCGATCTATCGTCCGCACGTCATCGCTGTCGAAGGCAACTATGACGACGTGAATCGACTGTGCACGCAGATCGCGGATCGGTACGGCTGGGGCTTCGCGAACATCAACCTGCGCAGCTACTACGCTGAAGGCGCCAAGACGATGGGGTTTGAGATCGTCGAGCAGCTTGGCTGGCGCTATCCCGATCACATCGTCTCGCCGGTTGCGGGTGGCACGCTGTTGCCGCGCATCTACAAAGGGCTGCGCGAGATGCGCGAAGTCGGTCTCGTGGACGGCACGCTGCCGCACATTCATGCCGCGCAGCCGGCAGGCTCCGCGCCGGTCGTGCGCGCACTCGAAGCCGGTGAAGATTTTCCTGATCCGGTCAAGCCCGACACGATCGCCAAGTCGCTCGCGATTGGCAACCCCGCTGATGGTTTCCAGGTCGTGAAGGTCGTCAAAGAGACTGGCGGCACGGGCGCGAAGGTGACCGACGAGGAGATCCTTGACGCGATTCAGCTGCTCGCGAGCACCGAAGGCATCTTCACCGAGCCGGCGGGTGGCACCACGCTCGCGGCGACGCGTCAGCTCGTGCGGCGCGGCGTGATCAAACCGAATGAGTCAGTGGTCGTCTGCATTACTGGCAACGGATACAAGACGGCTGAAGTGATGCAGGACCGCGTCGAGCGGCCGGTGCGTATCGGTCGCGGCCTCGCCGACTTCGAGAAAGTCGTCGCGCCGCAGACCGTGAATGCCTGATGTATCCCGCGTTCCTGCGACTGACCGGCCGGAAGGTCGTGCTCGTTGGCGGAGGACGCGTGGCGGCGGGGAAGCTTCACGGGTTGATCGCTGAAGGCGCGCACGTGACGGTCGTCGCGCCGGACATTCGACCCGAACTCGAGCAGCATGGCGTGACGCTCGAGCGGCGACGCTTCGAAGAGGCGGATCTCGAGGGCGCGTGGTACGTGATCGCGGCCGCGCCACCCGAGGTGAATCGCCAGGTGCTCATGGCCGCAGAGCGGCGGCAGCTGTTCGTGAATGCCGTCGATGATCCGCCGCATGCGACCGCGTACGCGGGAGGCGTGGTCCGTCGCGATGGTGTGACGATCGCCATCTCGACCGACGGTCGGGCGCCGGCACTCGCAGGTCTGCTGCGCGAAGCGCTCGATGCGTGGCTGCCGGGCGATCTCGACGAGTGGATGTCGGCAGCTGATGAAGCGCGACGGAGTTGGAAGCAGGACGGTGTGCCGATTGACCGCCGTCGCCCGCTATTGCTTGAAACGCTGAATCGACTCTACGAATCGAAATAGCTTTGGGAGTTGGGCGTTGACTATAGGGCGAGTCTCGTTAGTGGGTGCAGGACCGGGCGATCCAGAGCTATGGACCGTCCGCGCGTTGAAGCGCGTCCAAGAGGCTGACCTTGTCCTTTACGATGCGCTCGTGGATGCCGAGGCATTGCGGCAGCTCACCGCCGCGCCGTGTTTTTGTGTCGGCAAACGCGCTGGCCGTGCCAGCGTCAAGCAGGACACGATCAACAAGCTGATGATTCGCGCGGCTCGGCAGGGCAAACGCGTGGTCAGGCTCAAGGGTGGCGACCCGTTCGTGTTTGGCCGGGGAGCAGAAGAAGCGCTCGCGTTAGCGCACGCGGGAATCCCGTTCGAGGTCGTCCCTGGTGTGACGACGGCAGTGGCGGCGCCCGAAATCGCCGGTATTCCTGTGACGCATCGTGGTATCGCGTCGGGGTTCCTGGTGCTGGCCGGCCAGACTGGTGATGCGCTCGAAGGGACGCTCGAGGCGATTCGTCCGCACAGCGTCACACTGGTGTCGATGATGGGTCTCATGCATCGCGGCGAGCTTGCGACACGGTTGATCGCGCACGGCTGGTCGGGTGAGACCCGCGCGGCGATTGTGTGCGGCGCCTCCACGGCCGATGAGTGGACGTGGACCGGGCGTCTCGCTGAGGTGGAATCTGTTGCACCGCCGGAGGGCATTCCCGGCGTCGTCGTCGTTGGGGAAGTGGTTCAAGTTCGCGACGCATTGGTCCGGCTAAAGCCGGACACTACATCTGATGCGGCCGCGGACGAGGTGAAGTATGGCCGGAGTTGATGCGAACACGATGGGGCGCGCGCGTCTCGACTTTGCCAGCGAGCACGACATCGACGAGTTCGTCGACGTCCTCGGCAAGTACGAGCGCGGCGAAATCTCGCCGGACGACTGGCGTCGATTCAGGCTCGTGCGCGGGACGTACGGGCAGCGCCAGGACGGCGTGCAGATGCTGCGGATCAAGGCACCGCAGGGCATTGTCACGTCCTCGCAAATGCGTGCGCTGGCCGGTGTGGCGGCGCGGCATTCACGCGGCTTCTGTCACATCACCACGAGACAGAACATTCAGTTCCACTTCGTGAAGCTCAATGTCGTCGAAGAAGTCATGCGGGCGCTCGCCGACGAGGGTATGACGACGCGCGAGGCGTGCGGCAATTCGGTGCGCAACATCACCGGCTGTCCGTATGCCGGCACGTCAGCGTCGGAGATCTTTGACGTCACGCCGTACGCCGAAGCGATGACGCGATACTTCCTGCGGCATCCGCTGTCGGGCAACCTGCCGCGCAAGTTCAAGATCGCGTTCGAGGGCTGCACCGAGGATCACGCCGTTGCATCGATTAACGACATTGGCTGGCGCGCGCGCATCGTCGATGGCAAACGCGGGTTCCGCGTCACCGTTGCCGGCGGCACATCGATTCTGCCGGTGAGCGGGTATGTGCTCTACGACTTCCTGCCGGTCGAAGAGATGTTCAACGTCGCCGAGGCAGTGGTGCGTGTGTTCCACCGGTTTGGTGACTACGAGCACAAATCGCGCAATCGTCTGAAGTTCACGATCAGGACGCTGACGTGGGACGGCTTCCGTCAGAAGTACGAGGAAGCGCTCACAGAGTTCAAGCAATCGGGTGGCGCCCGGCTGCCGTTCGATCCGCAGTCGCCACCCGCGTCAGAAACGGCGCCCGATTGGGTGCCTGCGCTTCCGCCGACGTTGCAGGCTGTCGCTGCGGCAGCGAGCACACCGGTTAGTGGCCCGGGCATCATGCCAGGCACGGTGCGACTCGCGGCGCTGCCCGACGGCTACGTGCGCTGGATGCGCAGCAACGTCAGCAAGCAGAAGCAGGCGGGGTATTGCCACGTCACGGTTCGTTTGCCGCTTGGCGATTTCACCGCCGGGCAGATGCGTGTGCTCGCCGATCTCGCCGAGGCCTACGGCGACGGATCGATGCGGCTCACCGTCGATCAGAACGTGTTGTATCGATGGGTGAAGACGTCATCGGTCGAGCCGTTCTATCAGCGTCTCGCGGCCGCAGGTCTTGCGGCGCCGGATGCGGGAACGCTCGGCGACGTCGTGAGCTGTCCCGGTGCCGAGAGCTGCCGTCTTGCGGTCACGCAGTCGCGTGGTCTTGGCCGCACGCTGACCGAGTTCCTGAGCACGCGCTCGGATCTCGTGGAGATGGTGCCGTCGGGTCACATCAAGATCAGCGGCTGCCCGAATGGCTGCGGTCAGCATCACATCGGATCGATCGGATTCCAGGGCAGCGTCCGCAAGGTCGGCAGCCGCGCCGTGCCGCAGTACTTCGTGCTGGTCGGCGGCGGCGCGACGGATGAGGGTGTCGCGCACTTCGGCAAGGTTGTGTCGAAGGTCCCCGTGCATCGCCTGACCGATGCGCTCGAGCGTCTGCTTGGTCTCTACAAAGCGAAGCGCGAAGGGGATGAGGAGCTCGGCGCGTTCTTCCGCCGTATTCCGCCGGCGACGGCGACCGAAGTGCTCAAGGATCTGGCGCAGCTCCTGCCGAACGAGACGACCGATCAGGATTTCGTGGACCTGGGTGAGACACAGGCATTCGCTCCCGAAGTGATGGACGGAGAGTGTTCGGCGTAACGGACATGTCGTTCACGCTTCTTCGGTCTCGCTTCTCGGTTCGTGTTCACGTTCCGGTTCGCGGCCGCCACACGTGGCGGCCGTTCCTTTGTACGCTCGTCGCGGCATACATCGTCGGCGGAACGGTCTCCGGGCAGCAGACACCTGTCACACCAGCCGCGTTCGCTCGCGAAGCCGTTGACTCTTCCTTCACTTCGGGCCTCACCGACGTTGCGTCGATGCAGAAGGCGGTTGACGCGCGGCTCGCGCGCGCGCAGGAGCTCCTGAACGATCTCGTTGCGGTGAAAGGCCCGCGAACGATCACCAACACGCTCGAACCGTACGACGAACTCATCAACGAGATCCGCACAGCCAGCGCCACGGCCGGGATCATGGGCTCGGTGCATCCGGACGAGGCGATGCGCAAGGCCGGCGATGATCTCGAGCGCAAGGCCGACGCGCTCGAAGCCGACCTCACATTGCGGCCTGACGTGTTCCGTGCGATGCAGGAGATGCGGCTCGACGGCGCTGACGCGGAGACGCGCTTCTACGTCGAGCGAACGATACGCGAATTGCGGCGGCTGGGCGTCGATCGCCCCGAAGCCACTCGCGCACGGCTCAAGGGATTGCGCGACGAGCTGACGATGCTGATGAACGAGTACCTGCGCAACATCCGCGAGCGTGGCCGCCGGTTCACGGTCGCGAGCGCCAAAGAGCTCGATGGCTTGCCGGCTGACTTCATCGCGCGGCACAAACCGGATGCGTCAGGCGCGATCACCTTGACCGGCGAGATCGTCGATGCGCGACCGGTGCTCACCTACGCGACGAACGAGGAACTGCGCAAGCGGATGTACATCGAGTCGAACACCGTGGCGTATCCGGAGAATGTGGCGGTGCTCGCGAAGATGCTGACCGTCCGTGCGGAGATCGCGCGGCTGCTCGGCTACCCGTCGTGGGCGAGCTATGACATGGCCTCTCGGATGTCGGGTGATGTGAAGACCGTCTCTGCGTTCATCGATCGCGTCGTCGCGGCGGCGCGACGAAAGTCGATGGCCGAGTACGACGAGCTGCTCAAGGCCAAGCGTGACGCCGTACCGGGCAGCACGTTGAACGTGTGGGACCGGCCGTTCTACGCTGAGCAGATTCGTCGTCAGAGTTATGCGTTCGACTCGCAGACGATTCGCCCGTACTTTGCGGCCAATCGCGTGCTGCAAGGCGTGCTCGATGTCACGAGCCGGATCTTCGCGGTGACGT
>Ga0070675_100003845_pt1 | contig 11396 bp, 6 predicted proteins | sample KBSM43metaG_FD_65343 | JGI IMG/M metagenome (GOLD analysis project Ga0070675, IMG submission 65343) | Miscanthus rhizosphere microbial communities from Kellogg Biological Station, Michigan, USA - KBS M4-3 metaG | ecosystem: Host-associated > Plants > Roots > Rhizosphere > Soil ...
CTGAATGGTGATGCCGGCAAACCCTCTTTGTTATAAAGATTGGGATTTACCGGATTATCGGCCCATGAATACCTGACATAAAGAGGCTTGAGGACAGAATCACTCCATACAATAATTTTATTATCCTCAATCCTGGCTTTTGCCCATACAAATTTTTTATCTGCTCCAGCGATGGCAAACTCTGCAGGCGCTTCTCCATCTTTTGTTGTTAAGCCGGAACCTATATGATCAAATGATAAAATAATTTGATTGCCTTTAATTTCTGAAGACCTGAATATCGGGCCAGAATAAACTATACTGTCTCCATAAACAATTTTTTCAGCAGCAAGTGCCAGGCGTTCCCCAACATCTTTTTTATTATCTGGATGAACATCATTCCATTCGCCCAGATCAATGGCAACAACCATTGCTGTATTTGGAACCGACAATGATTTAAGTTGTGACTCCCTCAACATTGCCCATTGACTTTCTGTAGGCAAATAGTTATACTCCATAAATCCGGGCAACTGCACATATAAAAAAGGGAGATTTTTTTGCTTCCATTTAGTCCGCCAGTCAGCGATCAAGGCCGGTTGAATCTTTGCATATTCTTCTGCTATGCCGGTACTACTCTCACCCTGGTACCAAAGAATCCCTTTTATTGAATAATTAATAACCGGAGCAACCATTGCATTATACGATGCAGCTGGCTGGTTCTGTGCATTAATGCCTCCACCGCCGTTTCCTGACCGGGGCATATAAACTTCTCCCACTTTATATTGCCAGTATCCTTTCAGATCTATTGTATCGTTTCCGGTAAATAAACAATATGGTTTATCGGGAACAAATCCTCCTTTTCCTGAATTGTTGGTCACCCTCACAACAAAAATATTTTTACCTGCTTTCAAAACATCTGCAGGTACATTATACCTCCTTTGTGGATACAGGTAAGTTGTTTTTCCAATCTCCTTTCCATTAATATATAATACATCAGCATCAACAATTCTTCCCAGGAAAACTTTTGCGGGTTTTCCTGTCATTGATGCGTTGATGTCAATTTCTTTTCTGTACCAAACCACGCCATTCAGGTCTTTGATTCCCTGGTCTTCCCAATAACCGGGAACATTAATGTTATGCCATGCTTTTGGGATATAATTTGTTTCAGACCATTTTGGATTTTCAATTAATCCCTGATCCTGCATAGGAGATGTTCTTCCTGCATTTGCTTTGCTACTGAGACCATTTATATATGCTGTATCCTTATTCTTTTGAACTGTCGACAAAAAAGTCGGAAAGTCTTTAAGTCCTTCTTCACTCATCCAGGCTTCGATTGGCGTGCCACCAACACTTGCATTGATGATGCCGATCGGAACATGGTATTTTTCATATAGTTTTTTTGCAAAGAAATAAGCAACACCGGAAAATGGTCTCACTTCCTCGCCGACTGCTTTTTTCCAGGAACCGGATGGAAAATCATTTTTTGGAGCTTCCAGGTTTGCCACTGTAGGAATAACAAATTGCCTTATCTCCGGATAATTTGCAGCAGCTATTTCTCTGGCATAAGTTATATCGTGAATATTCAACTGGTGCACCATATTACTCTGCCCGCTACAGAACCAAACATCGCCAAATAGTACATCTTTTATAGTTAGGGTATTCGTTGCTGTTATAGTTAAGGTATAAGGTCCTCCTGCTTTTACCGGATTTATCAATACAACCCAGGATCCGTCAGTTCCGGTCTTTGTTTTGTATGATTTACCGGCAATTTTTATGGTGATTTTTTCACCGGCTGTTGCCCATCCCCAAATTTTCAATTTAGTATCGCGTTGAAGCACCATCCCATCACTGATCAATTTCGGCAGACTGACTTCAGCATGCAGTCCACAGAAAGATGACAACAAAAAGAAAAATGTGAGGATAAATAATTTCATGTTAGTTTTCTTTTGACACGAACTGTGTACTGCCGTACCGGTCCAATTCAAATCCCTCCACTTTTCCGGAACTTAATTTAAATTTTATATTTAGGAATTCCGATGTAGAATAAAAATTATTTTCAGTAGCCGCATTTAATCGATAAGATCCTCCACTACTGTTATTTAGCCTGAGTTTGTTGTCGCTGATCACAATTTCTGCTCTTCGTCCATCCGGCAGAATATAATTTCCTGTAAATTTTTTTAACTCGGAAACATCGACCGCAAGATCAGGTCGCTGAAATACAAACTGCAAACCCCTGCTAAATGTTTCGGTTTTGGTACCTGAATGTCCAGTATTTTCTAAAACTTTAGATTTGATCACCACATTTTTATATTGCTGTTCGCCCAGGTAAGCCGACATTTTCTCAAAAATAGTGCGACTTGATTCTACATCGCCAACAGTTAGATACAGCCGGACTGGCCTTTGCGGTATTTTTTTTGCAAACTCCTTTTCATATTTATACAACACTTCATTGTCCCAGCCAATAGCAGGGCTGGCGGCTACATATCCGTCAAACATTTCTGTATGGGTAAACATCGCATACATCACAATAAGTCCGCCGAGTGAACATCCCATGATGGTGCGGTTATTATTATCGGCTTTATAGTTATTCTCAATAAAAGGGAAAGCTTCATTTTTCATAAATGAAAGAAACCCATCAACACCACCACTCTGCGCAAGTCTTTTTTCTTTTGTTGGTGTATAGTCTCTCGCTCTCAGACTATCAGCATTCGGTTTGCTACCACCCCAGGTTATTCCAACAAGGATCAGTTCCGGAATAAATCCATCATAGTATTGTTGTCCGTAAATGGATTTCACCAGCGGAAAATCCCACTGCGAATCCATGAGGTAAACAACAGGATATTTTTTATTGCTGTTTTTATATCCACCCGGCAATAATATCTGCAATTCATAGATTTGACCCGGGACCTCATTTGAAGTAATGGTCCTTATTTCACTACCCGGAATAGTAACAGCTGGGAACTGGCCATTGACATTTATCGTTATCAATATGATAAATATGATGAAAACTATTTTCATTAATTCAATTATTTATAGGGATCGATGGTCTTTATCCTGCCTTCACTATCATAGTTTATCTCTGTTAATTTCACACTTCGCAAATGTGTAACTCCCTTGCTCAAACTGCTGTCGTGATAAAATAGCCACCATTTACCATTGAATTCACAAATGGAATGATGTGAGGTCCAGCCCACAACGGGATTTAAAATTCTCCCACTATAAACAAATGGTCCGTAGGGATTGTCGCCTATTGCATAACATATATAATGGGTATCCCCTGTTGAATAAGAGAAATAGTATTTCCCATTATACTTATGCATCCAGGATGCTTCAAAAAATCGTCTGTCATTGTCCCCTGCCAATAAAGAATTCCCCTGTTCATCCAATATGGTTATTTCCCTTACAGTTTCAACAAACTCCTTCATGTCGTCAGTAAGCATTGCCACCCTTGGACCTAATGCAGCTTCATCCGGTAGCGGTTCTTTATTTTCGGAATTATACTCGTTATTCCGGTATGATTGCAGTTGTCCGCCCCAGATACCACCGAAATACATATAGAATTTATCGTCATCATCCCTGAATACAGCCGGATCGATGGAATAACTGTTTCGTATAGCCGTAGGTTCCGGGATAAAAGGCCCTGTCGGTTTATCAGAGACCGCTACTCCAATTTGAAATATCCCGTCTGCTCTTTTTGCCGGAAAATATAAATAATAAGCCCCTTTTTTAACAGCAGCATCAGGTGCCCACAACTGTTTTTCAGCCCAGGGAATATCATTCACATGTAATGCCACTCCATGATCAACCGGTTCAGCTTTGGGCTCAGTCATAGAAATTACATGATAATCTTCCATCGCAAAATGACTTCCAAGATCATCAAATGGGACTCCCGCGTCAATATCGTGTGAAGGATAGATATAGATCATTCCATCAAAAACATGGGCCGACGGATCTGCGGTAAACATGTGTTTTACCAAAGGCTGCGAAATGGCCTTGTTATTCAACTCATCGAAATCAATATGTTCAATACTGTCTTCAGGCATATTTTTATTTTAATTTCAAACCGGAATTGAAAGATTCAATTTTCTTCTTTGTTCTAATTCATTTTCAATTGTCAATTCCATTTTTTTACTGATCTCATACCAGAATAGCATTCCGGCTCCAAGTATAAAGATCAGTCCGGGATAAATACTCACCGACATTTTAATACCTGAAACCGTTGCTGCTGTTTGATCCGGCACTTCAGCGACGTATCCATATTTTGCCAATAATCCAGCACCCAGGGCTCCTCCAACGCTCAAACCTATTTTCAAACCAAATATCATTGCCGAAAAAATAATGGCTGTTGCCCTCCTGTTATTTTTCCATTCACTGTAATCTGCAACATCAGCTATCATTGCCCATAAAAGCGGAATAGTTACGCCATATAAAAAACCATGTAATATCTGCGTTACAAATACAGCTCCGATAGCATCGGGAGTATAGAAATTAAACATTACCAATGACAGCGCAGAAAGAAAAAGAAACAATCCAAAAATATTTCTCTTTCCAAACCTGTCTGCCAGCGGCTTTGAAAACATTATACCAACGATCATAAAAATAATTCCACCAGCATTAAATAAACTGTTGGCTGAAGTGGGCGCATCCTTAGGCCATTGGAATTCCCCTAATCCCATCCCTGTGATCGTACTATTAAGTCCGGCAATGAAATTATTGAAACCGATATTCTCTAAGAAGGCCGCCTGAGCAGCTTCATTAAGATAGTATTTGAAATAATAGATGTACATACCTCCCTTTAAAGCCAAAGTGATAAATACCAGGATGGTCAATGCCAGCATAATCAACCACGGTTTATTCTTTGACAGATCTTTCAGGTCAGTTAAAACCGATGATTTTTCCTCCTGTGCAGGTAGAATTCTTTCCCTGGTAGTAAGAAATGTGATGATGAAAAAAATAACACCGGTAATAGCAAAGAACAACATGACTTTTTCAAAGCCGACAGCTTTATCTCCATGTCCCAATGAAAGTGCAAGAGGCAGCAACAATGATTGAATAATAAACTGCGCAATCATCACTGCTACAAAACGATAGGAAGATAAACTGTTGCGTTGCTTCATATCTCCCGTGATTACACCACTCAGTGCAGAATAAGGTAGATTATTAGCCGAGTATATGATCACCAGAAGAAAATAAGTTATAAAAGCATACGCGACTTTACCGGTTTCGCTGAAGTTTGGAGTAGAAAAAGCCAATAAGGAAATTACGCCAAATGGAATGGAAGTCCATAATACCCATGGCCTGAATTTTCCCCAGCGTGTGTTGGTGCGATCAGCAATTGCACCCATAATAATATTAAAAAATGCGCCAAAAAATCCTCCAATAAAAATTATTATGCTTGCCGTTCCCGCAGGAATTTTATATACGTCTGTATAGAAATAGGCCAGGAAAGTCATCAGTGTCTGGAAAATAAGGTTTGCCGCAAGGTCCCCCAGGCTATACCCCAGTTTTTCTAATACTGATAATTTTTGTGCTGTTGATTTCATTTAGATGATTTAATTAAGCTAATATTTGGTTTAGTGTTGTTGAGTCAGTGCTATGATCTTATAGTAAGCAGGTTTTGGTTTATTCTCCCTGTCAAACAATAATGGATAATTGGTTCTGCCCGGAATGGGCCATCCGTTCAGCCATGACTGTCCATCATTTACACCCCAGAATGTAACCCTGCTTATTTTGGCCTTATGTTTCAAAAAAAGTTTAAACAACTCTTCATAACCATTGGTGAGTTTCACCTGCATGGAATCTGGTAAACCTTTAGGGTATGGATTCATCTTTGCATTGTATTCTGCCTTCATGTTCACATCTGCGGCATCACTATCCCAGGGGTTGGGCAATACTCCCAGATCCAACTCAGTGAACATTACTTTAATTCCCAGGGCTGAAAATTCCATAATGCTTGCTTCAATGTCTTTCAATGGAATGTTATATGCCCTCCAGTGTCCCTGTATTCCTACACCATCGATCCTAACACCTGCCGCCTGGATTTTTTTGATCAGAGCAATAGCTCCTGCCCTTTTCAATGGTTGTTCAATATTGTAATCATTATAATATAGTTCAGTATTAGGCGCTGCTTTCTGTGCAAGCCGAAATGCTTCGACAACATAGTCATTTCCGAGTTTTTGTAAAAAGATTGAATTGCGCATGGTTCCATTTTCCTCCAGGGCTTCATTTACCACATCCCAGGAAAAGATTTTACCATCATACCGACCGGCAACTGTAGTGATATGATTTGTGAAAAATTGTTTCACAGAGTCGGCATCCTTCATTCCACGCATAAACAGAGGCAACTGGCTATGCCAAATCAGGGTGTGCCCGTTTACTTTCATGTTATATTTTTTTCCATAAGCCACTATTTTGTCAGCCAGTTCAAAATTGTATACATCCCATTTCGGATGAATCTGTTCGGCTTTCATAATATTCTCCGGCACGATGGCATTGAACTGTTTTTGAATTAAAGCATTAACTACCGGGTCTTTTTCCTCAATCTGGGAAGTATTTAATGCAGCACCTATCAGAAAATCATTTTTAAATGCTTCTTTCAATGTTGGGTTGTCTACACCCAATTTTTTTGAAGGAGCAAAGGCAAATTCAATGATGATGAATGTCGCAATAAGTAGTAGAAAAATAATTTTTTTCATGTCTTTTGATTAACGTTTTTGTATCAATGTGCAATTGTCTCGGGCGGTCCCAGGTAACCTGGTTTCAAATTACCAAAATCCAGAACAACCTTTTGCAATACCAGCCCGCTATTCACCATCCAATATTTGAGGGTATGCTTTCCCGATTGCAAAATTTTATGCTGGCTCGTTTTAATAATAATATTTTCTGCCACCCATTTATTCCAGACACTGGTATAATTGACTTCAACGCCTTTGTTGATGCTGATCAACTGTGGCGTTTCGCCATCAACGGAAATGGCATACTGCAGCCCTTCTTCAGTGTTTTGAAAATTCAATGTTGGTGAGAAATATGCGTTTACGGTAAATTCTCCGGAACTAAATGTATAGAACTGATACTCCAAATGTGGTGCATTGACTCCGGGCTGTTGTTGCTTTGCTTTAACCGGGAAACTTGTTACGGCGGAACCGGTTCTTCCATGATCCGGCAGGACTTTCCAGATGATCTCAGTTGAGTTTACTGCTTTCGTGAAATGATCAGCTTCTATGGAAACACCAAAAATCTCATCCTGGTAAAATACATTTCCCTTTGATCCGGGTGGAAGTTTGGCACTCATCCTATCGGGTTGAGCTATTGCATTTTTTTCTACAATAGAGTCCGCAGGAACATAATTTATGGTTGGCATTTTTTGTTTTGCAGGTTGTTGCCAGATTGTGTATCCAATATGGGTCTGGTCCATCATATGGTTCCATTTCCCATTATTTAATGAATGATATTCCAGACTGATGAGAGAATCTTTCCCGTAGAGTTGTTTTACATTATCTGCATATTCATTTGTTTCTTTCCACTTATTCTTATAAGCTTCTTTATTCCTTGCGACGTTGTAATACATTTCGTTCAGGTTGGCGCAAGCCTTAACGGGATGCAGGACCAACTGAAAATACGCGTCTTTATATTCAGCTGGTAACTGGCTATTTATTTTTTCAGCCCTTGCCAGCAGGTTGGTGTAATCGCGAACAACAGTAGCCCATTCATCATTATTCAGGCTATAGGTATTTGCATCCAGCAACTCAGGTTTTCTTCTTGCATTGAACTTGGTGTATGCGGAAATTATAGCTGCAATTTCTTTTGAATATTGTTTTCCGAATTGAGATGCCGCCCATTGTTCAGTGTATTTTTGAAGGTCCTCCGCCCCCATCTTTTCAGGATTCCAGGCATAATCTAAAAAGAATGAAATGGGAAATTCCATGGGTTTGATATCACCTACATTCACGATCCATATCTGTCTTGCATTATATTCCCATGCCAGGTGCATCTGCTCCCAAACCCTTGTAATTGGATTCGTGTTAAGCCATTTATAATTGCGTGGTCCGCCTACATAATCAAAATGATAATAAATTCCATAGCCTCCTTTTCTCGGCTTTTCATTGGGGTTTGGCAATTTTCTTATGTTACCCCAGTTGTCATCGCATAAAAGAAGAGTGATATCATCAGGCACTCTCATGCCTTTATCATAATAATCCTGCACTTCTTTGTACAATGCCCAGAGTTGTGGTGTTTCATTGGCTGGTTTACCAGTAGCCTTTTCAATTATCTGACGTTGGTCAGTGACAATTCTTTCAAGCAGGGATGTTGCCGTTTCCCTTGACATGGGTTCATCACCGTCACCCCTCATTCCTACACTAACAATCTTTTCGTTCCAGGCTCTTTCCATTCCTCCTTTCCAGAATTCTTTCAGTCCGGCTTCTGTGCTATCGTAATTCCATTTTTTACCATTCCCAAAATATTTCCATTCTTCATGTGCACGCATGAGTGGTTCGTGATGGGATGTCCCTATCACTATACCATATTCATCCGCCGATCTGATATTTAAACTATCGTCATAATAAAATGCATTTCCCCACATTGCAGGCCAGAGATAATTTCCTTTCAATCGCAGTATCAGTTCAAATACATTTTCGTAAAACTTGTGATTGAATCCTCCGAATTTTTCCTTGCTCCAGTTACTTAATGCTGGCGCTTCATCATTTATGAAAATGCCACGATATTTTACTTTTGGTGCATCAGCTATGAGCGTGTTTTGCTTAATGTAGAGATTGTTTTTTTTCTTCGCGGGTACATCGGCCCACCAATACCATGGTGACACTCCTATTTGTTGCGAACACTCAAATACTCCATAAGCCGTTCCCCTTCTGTCACTTCCTGTAATAATGAGTGCATGTTCAACACCTTTAAAAGCATTTTTAATGGTTTGGATCTGGTATCCTTCCCATTTCCCTTTAAGACCTGAGATGTTTATTTTTTTTTGTTCCGCCAGTTGTCTGATCAATGAAGAATGATCAACCGATCCGATAATGATCACGGCTTTATGACTGATGTTTTTTTGATAACTAACGGGTATTTTTTTTCCCGTAACGTATTCAACGTCGCGTTGAAATAATTCTACAGATTTTCTCACCAATGCTACATCACTACTGTCTGCATAGATCACAGCATCTTTCAATGAAAAATAATTTGCCTGCGGCTGATCTGAAACCAGTTGGGCACTGGCTTTAGAAAGTCCGGTACAAATCAGCACGACAAGAAGCATCGTTTTTTTCATCGTTGATTATATTTTACCAGGTCAGTATCTGAATCTTAGATCAGCAAATCAGAACCCAATGCTATTACCACCGTCAACAGGTAGTATTGCACCGGTGATATATTTGGCGGCATCGCTTACCAGAAAAACGGCTGCTTTTCCGATATCTTCTGGTTGCCCCATATGTCCCATTGGTGTTCTGCCAAAAACTTTTGCCTTCCGTTCAGGATCACTATCCAGGGCTTTGGCTGTCATTGCAGAATAAATAAACCCGGGTGCAATGGCATTCACACGTATACCGTTAGGCGATAATTCAACCGCCATCGCTCTTGTCATTCCTTCAATTGCCGATTTACTTGCAGAATAAGCAATCACTTTTGGTAGTCCGTACTGTGATGCCATCGAACTAATATTAAGAATTGATCCGCCACCATTCGTCAGCATATGATTTACTACTTCTCGACTGAGTGCAAAAACTGCGCATACATTGGTGGTCAGAATTCTTTGAAATTCTTCATCAGTTACATCTATAAATTGCTTTTTCTGATTTATGCCTGCATTGTTTACCAGGATATCAATTCTCCCGAACTCCTTTATTATAGACTGTATGTAAGTTGGAATTGCAGCCAGGTTACTAACATCGCATACGCGTGCAAAACAGAGGTCACCAATTAATGCTTTTGCGGCGTTCAATTTTTCCGCATTCCTCCCGGCAATAATGGTAGTAATTCCATTTGCTGTAAAATTCTGGGCTATGGCCAGACCCAGTCCGGATCCGCCGCCGGTAACCAATGCAACTTTTGAAGCAGTACTCATATTGGAAAATTGTTATCGCCCGTTTCCCGGTGCATATGGAAAAGATAATTGTTCGTAATATTCAAGCGAATGAGAAGGTTTTTCTACGGAGGCTGGCAATGGCATTTTTGAATAGGTTTGAAAATAGGAAAGGCATGCATCACGCCACCATACAGCTTCTTTTTCCTGCACTTTCAATAATTTATTTACCTGTTCAAATCTTTGCTCGTCAATAGTCCCCTTTACTGATTGCCATTGCTTCTGCATAAGTCTAACACCATCCACTCCTTTTTGATAATCAATCGCCAGGTTATACCAAAATGATTGACCATTATTCATTGTATAATTCCAGGGAACATGATGAAACCATGTGAGCCACTGGTCTCCAGTAGTTTTAATATTTCCCCATTGTTGTTGTATAGGAAGTGCATATTGCGATAGTGCATTGCTTCCTTTGTTGGTACGATCAAAACCAATTCCTATGCTGTCTGCGCGATGGAAATATGTGCAATTCCAATCTTCCCTGCTGGCTTTATTGTACCATGGCGCGGGACCATAGTGATGACCATAACCCATGATATGATGCAAGCCCAGTGGGGTCATATAGTTTACCAAAACCTGGTGTGAAGACAACATCATTTTTTTTATGGTGGCCACCGTGGTATTGTTATTAGAATATGTTTGCCTGATCCATTCATCTGCAATTTTTTCAGCTGTCATATATGGATCCCATGCAAGCCTTCCTAACGCATACCAATTGGCTTGTGCAAAAGGATGTCCGGTCCAGTTAATATCACTCCCGATATTTGATACACCTGCCATTCCGGTAATCTTATATTGATATGCTTCACCATCTATCACTTTGGCAACCGTAGTTCCTTTTACTGGTCTATAAGTGTCTGCATCCAGCACTTCACGAAATAAAGTTGCGAGGTATACCAGGTGAGTGGAGAAACCAAGATATTCCTGTGTAAGTTGAAACTCCATCATGGTAGGAGTTTTTGCCATAGCGCCAAATAATGGATGGAATGGTTCGCGGGGTTGAAAATCGATGGGTCCGTTTTTAACCTGCAGTATTACGTTGTCGTCAAACTTTCCATCAAGAGGCAGAAACTCTGCATAAGATTGTTTAAAACGATCTTCAGGTGTTTCATTGCTGTAAACAAATGCCCTCCAGATAATTAATCCGCCAAATGATTTTACTGCAGCAGCCAGCATATTAGCACCGTCAGCATGATTGCGGCCATAATTTTGGGGACCAGGTTGTCCTTCAGAATTTGCTTTCACTAAAAAACCGCCAAAATCAGGTATTAATGAATAGATTTCGGCTGATTTATTCTTCCACCATTGTTGGACCTGCGGATCTAAC
>Ga0070675_100003846_pt1 | contig 11393 bp, 9 predicted proteins | sample KBSM43metaG_FD_65343 | JGI IMG/M metagenome (GOLD analysis project Ga0070675, IMG submission 65343) | Miscanthus rhizosphere microbial communities from Kellogg Biological Station, Michigan, USA - KBS M4-3 metaG | ecosystem: Host-associated > Plants > Roots > Rhizosphere > Soil ...
GGATGCGGCAGGAACACCTTTCGTGGTTCCTGAGCCGACGGACACGAAAGCGTCGGATTATACGGAGAAGAAGAAAGCATTCGACGAGTACAAACAACAGGTGGCGAGCGAACCCCTGGCGGCGAAACTTGCGGATGATGTCGGCCATGTTCGCATTGCGACGAATTTCGCGTGGACTCTGAACACAGGATATTTGGTGCTGTTCATGCAGGCGGGCTTTGCCCTGCTGACTTGCGGTCTTGTTCGAAAGAAGAATGCCGGGCATCTGATGATGCTGAACTTCGCCGCGTACGTGTTCGCATTTATCGGGTATTACGTCTGCGGATACGCATTCCAATTTGGGGCTGTTGCCGTCAACGCTGCACCGGGGAATCTCGGCGGTGTTCCCACACTGAACCATTTTCTGCTGGGAGGGGGCCTTTGGGGTTTCCTGGGGGGCAAGGGCTTTTTCATGACTGGACCTGCCTATGATGCAGGTGCGCACGTCTTTGCGCTATTCCAGGTCGTCTTCATGGAGACTGCGGGCTACATCATCGTCGGCTCGATTTGCGAGCGGATCACTTTCAAGGGATTTCTGCTGGCCGAGTTGTTTATGGGGGCGATTCTCTATCCCGTTTTTGGAAACTGGGTTTGGGGCGGCGGATGGATGTCTCAACTTGGAAACAGCATGGGATTGGGGCATGGTTACGTCGATTTCGCCGGATCCACTGTTGTTCATGCGGTGGGAGGATTTGCCGCAATGGCTCTCGCTATTGTGCTTGGTCCGCGCCTCGGGAAGTACGGTTCCGATGGCAAGCCTCGAGCGTTTCCCGCGCACAACCTGTCCTTCGTTGTGATCGGAACCTTCATTCTCCTGTTTGGATGGATGGGATTCAATCCAGGCTCAACGCTCGGCGCCACCGATCTGAGAATATCGGTTGTCGCGATCAACACCAATCTCGCGGCGATCTTTGGTTCGGCGACGGCAATGCTGTTCTGGTGGGGCAAGTTTGGCAAGCCGGATATTACGATGGCCTGCAACGGAATGCTTGCGGGTCTTGTTGCCATTACCGCTCCGTGCGCTTTCGTTTCTCCCACATCGGCAGCGATCATCGGCATCATCGCCGGTCTGATTGTCTGCTGTGGTGTATTACTCAATGAACGGGTCCTCAAGATTGACGACCCGTGCGGCGCAATTTCTGTACACGGCTTTTGCGGGTGGTTCGGAGCGGTGGCGGTAGGCATTTTTGCTGACGGTGCCTACGGAGCCGGCTGGAATGGCGTCGGCGTTTCCACCTATCTGGGCACGGCAGGAAAGGGCGTCACCGGGCTTCTGTATGGAGACACGCAACAATTCATCCTTCAACTTGGCGGTGCGACACTCTGCGCGGTCTACGCATTCGGGGTTACGTTCGCGGTATTTACAATCCTTAAAAGCGTAGTCGAATTGCGAGTCTCTCCGAAGGTCGAACTTCAGGGACTGGATGAGCCCGAGTTTGGTTTACTCGCCTATCCGGAGGATGCGCGGACAGACGATGTTACGGCGTAGCGACTAACGTTTCGGCAACGTCGCATGCTCGACCACGAGATGAAGGGGGTAATTCCGAATTGCCCCCTTCTATAAAACCCCAACCGGGTTGATGGGGTCTAAATCATGAACTTCCCAGACCGTCACACCTGCCGATACGCGCTCCAGATTACAAATAAGCCTCTATCAGTTGTTGCTGGGAAGAGCGCAGCGCACGAGTTTCAGGTGGGAAGGTGTACATAAACATAGATAAGGAGGGGTAGGGGTTTGTGTCGGGGTCAGAAAGGAGGACAATGTCGGCGACCATGAAATCCCTTCAGATCCAGGCGCGCGATCCAGCGCCTCTGCTGCCCTGGTTGTGGGAGTTTGCCGCCGCGATTGCCATCGTAGGGCTCTGTGCAATAGTTGCCGTGGGGCTGCAGCCCTACCTTCCTGAAGCAAATCTCATCATGATTTTCCTGGTGGGTGTTGCCGTTATTGCAGCCAGGTTCCGACGGCAGGTGGCCATATTCGCGTCGTTTGCAAGCGTTCTTTCGTTCGACTTCTTTTGTGTGAAGCCTTATCTCAGCTTCTGGATCAGCGGCGTCGAATACCTCATCACGCTGGTAGTGATGTTTGCAGTGGCTTTACTCATTAGCACGATGACTTCGCGAATCCGTCGCGAGGCAGCAAGCGCTGCGGACCGTGAACTTCGCGCGCAGACGGAAAGCATGCGTACCTCTTTGCTCAGCGCAATCTCCCATGATTTGCGGACGCCGCTTGCTTCGATCGGCGGAGCGGCGGCCACTCTTCGTTCCCATTGGGACCGTCTTGATGAGCCGACGCGAGTGGATCTGCTGCATAGCATCAGTGGAGAAACGGAACGCGTTAATCGGCTGCTGCACAATTTGTTGGAGGCTGCTCGATTGCAGGACGGCGTCCGGCTGCGTAAGGACTGGTTTCCCCTCGAGGAAGTCGTCGGAGCCGCGTTGCATCGTCTGGAGCCGCAGCTTTACGGAAGGACGATCTCGACAGACGTGCCAACTTCGCTGCCAATGGTCGCCATGGATGACGTGCTGATGGAGCAGGTGATGATCAATCTTCTCGAAAACGCCGTGAAATACACTCCGGCGTCAACCCCGGTAGAAATTGTGGCAAATCGCAGGGGACAGATGGTTGAAGTGGAAGTTCGAGACCACGGTCCAGGTTTCGGCATCGCAAACCGAGAGCGCGTTTTCGACAATTTCTTCCGGGGACAAACGGATAATGTCCGCGGGGCCGGACTGGGTTTGGCGATTTGCCGGGCAATCATCGACGCACACGGTGGAACGATCATCGCAGAAGATCGCCCGGGTGGAGGCGCCCTGGTGCGATTCACGCTGCCAATTACGGAACCGCCAGGCCAGACGGGCCTTGCGGAGGCCTTCCGATGACTCAACCGCTCAGGAGGCCCCTATTACATAAGCCCGAAGTTCTAATTGTCGAGGATGACCCACAGATCCGAATATTTCTCAAGGCGATGCTGACTTCCGACGGCTGCAGAATCCATGAGGCCGTCGATGGCTGCGATGGTCTCGCCCAGGCAACAGCGAGAAATCCGAATCTCATCCTGCTCGATCTTGGATTGCCCGACAAAGACGGGATTGGGCTTATTCGAGAAATTCGTAAATGGAGTCAGATGCCGATCCTCGTCATTTCAGCCCGAACAGGAGAACGCGATAAAATCGAGGCTCTGGATGCAGGGGCTGACGATTACGTCACCAAGCCCTTTGTCCCGGGCGAAGTGTCCGCGCGCATACGTTCGATCTTCAGAAGAACCTCAACCCTGAAGCTTACCGATGAAAATGGAGTAGTCTCGTTTGGAAACATTGAAGTTCGACTGAGCACACGCCGTGTGTTTGTTCGAGGTCACGAAATCCACCTTACTCCCAACGAGTACAAGCTTTTGGAGGTCTTGCTTCGATATGCGGAGAATGTTGTCACCCACAGGCAATTGCTTAAAGAGGTGTGGGGGCCGGAGCACACTGAGGAATCTCAATACCTTCGCGTCTTCATGCGGCAGTTAAGAATCAAGCTTGAGACGGATCCTGCTCATCCCAGACATTTCATAACCGAGCCAGGCATCGGATATCGGCTGTTGATGGATCGAGATGAAATCCGATGAATCTCTCTCATAACGCCCGCAAGTCGCGAGGGTCAGGAGACGAATCGAAGCGATAGCCTACCCATGGTTCTGTCTTGATGAAGTGCGGTTCCTCAGGCCGGCGCTCAATCTTCTTTCGAAGATTCTTTACGATGACACGCAGATAGTCCACCTGATCACCATAGTCCGGACCCCACACAGCCTGAAGGATTGCGCGGTGGGATACGGCTTCGTTGGGATGGCTGGTGAAATATCGCAGAACATCCAATTCTTTCGGAGTGAGATGGCTGCGAACACCGGCCCGAGTCACCGTGCGCAGGTTGAAGTCGATGGTCAATGAACCGAATTCGAGGCGTTGCGAAATGCCTGGAACCGGCGGAGCGCGCCGGAGAGCGGCGCGTACTCTGGCCAGGAGTTCGGGTGTGCTGAAAGGCTTGGTGACGAAATCGTCCGCGCCCGCATCGAGAGCGGCGACCTTGTCGCCTTCTGACTTTCGAACTGTGAGCATGATGATGGCGACTGCCGAGTCTTTGCGGATGTTCTTGCACACCTCCACTCCGCTCATCTCCGGCATGTTGATATCGAGAAGAATAAGGTCAGGTCGAAATTCCCGCAGCTTCTCCAGTCCCTCCAGTCCGTTTCTCGCGTCATCAACTTCGTAACCCTCGGCAGTCAGCGTTTCGCGCATGATCCGCCGAATCTGGGGCTCATCATCAACAACGAGAATTTTTCCTGCGCTCAATGTTGAATCTCCGTGCCGTTCACCGGCAACTCCATGCGGAATGTCGTTTCTCCCCGGCGGCTGTTCACTGTGAGGTCCCCTTTGTGCGCTTCCAGGATTCGATGGGCGATACTCAGGCCCAGTCCAGAGCCGGGCACTTGGTCCTGTACTGATGAACCTCTATAGAAGCGTTCAAACACGCGATGCTGTTCCTCGCTGGGTATTCCTTTGCCAAAATCTGTTACCTCCAACCCCACAATTCCATCAAGCTGAAATGCCTGCATGGTGACCGGAGTGTTGGCGGGAGAGTACTTTAGTGCATTGTCCAGAAGCTGTTTAACGGCAAGCTTGACCAGGCGGCGATCCATAGGTACCGCGGGCAGGGACTCTGGAGCCTTGTAAATAATTTCTCGATCTGCGAAGGCCTCTTTCATGGAATCCAGGACTTCACGGGCGGTTTCGTCAAGGCTTGCCAATTCCAGATCGACCTGAATGTGTTGGCTGTCAAGCTGCGCGATATCGAGGGCGTTGTCGATCAGTTGCTGGAGATGTGCAGCCTCTTCGTCGGCGATCTTGAGCATTCGACTCGCGTTGTCGGTATTTCGATCTGCATTAGCAAGCAGCGCGCTGGTGGCGGCACGAATCGAAGTCAGAGGTGTTTTCAATTCGTGTGCCAGCGCATCCAGGAGGGTCGTTCGCAATTCCTCGCTTCGTCTTGCGACCTCGACTTCGTGACCCAGTTCCTGCGCTCTTGCGCGTTCCAGGCCTATCGCCACAAGGTTGCCAATGCTCTGGAGCACCGAATCGGGCATGCGTAGACCCTGTAGCGCCAGGCTGGCGATTGGCGCCGACCCAAGTTGGACCCCGAAAAGAACTCGGCTGCCAGTGGCATCGTAGAACGCTGTGCCTTTGAGCGCGGCTTCGCGAAGCTGGCTGTCCATTCCCTCAAAATCCATCGGCCCTGCACGGTAGGTCTCTCCGGTCCGCGGATCGTAGAGAACGACGGCGTTAAGCTCGAAGGTATCCGCGAGCTTTCTCGCGAGCTGACGCGCAAAAGGCTCACCTTCCTGAATCAGAAGAATCGCTCGCCCAAACGTATAGAGTCGCTCGAGGTATTGCTGCCGCTCAATCGCATCGAGTTCGCGCTCTTTTGCCTTGGTCGAGAGCCGGCTTGCGATGAGCGCCGTAACCAGGAAAGAGAACAGAGCCACCCAGTTCTGCGGGTCGGCAATCGTGAGGGTGAACCTGGGCTCGAGAAAAAAGAAGTTCAACGCCAGTGTCGCGCCAAGCGAAGCCACAAGGGCTTCTGGAAATCCCCACGTCGTTGCGATGACGAGAACGAGGAGCAGATACGCGAGTCCGACGGTTAAGGAATTGACGGGAATTGCGTAAGCAGTCCAGGTGATCAGAGCGACTCCGGCGCAACAAAGAGCTAAGCGTATTGCGCGTCGGCCAAATCCCACATTGCACCTCTGCTGACTACTGTGCGCGTAATCTCATATAACGACGGCGCATCCTTGCCGCTTCAATGCCCGCTCAAGACGACCGGCTTTTGTTAGGGCTCCCATCGTTTGGCGTGGTCGCGCAGCAAGACTCGAAGCAAGTCAGGGTCTTAGACTACGCCGCGGCGGATGAAGAAGTCATAGGGAAGTCATGAGTAATTCATCAAGAAGGGAGATCTGGGAGATCTGGGGACAGCCTCCGAATTCGAACCGACGAATTTCGAATTTATACGCAATCCTCACGGTTTGAATTCGGAGGCTGTCCCCAGATCTCCGTCCCCAGATTACTTCTGAACAAGCAGCATCGTCGAAGGATCAAGCGCGAGACTCAGCTTTGCGACGTCTGGGTTGTCGTGATCCTTGAGTAGCGACAGATGCACGCCATCACTGTGGTCCGTCATCTGTACAATCACTGCGATTGATGAAGCAAGCTTGGCCAATGGTTCAGGGATGCCATGATCATTAGAGACGACGCCTCGGTGCGTTACAGCGGCCATCCACAGTTCGACATTGAAATCTTCCGCCAGTTGCCGGAATCCGTTCATGTCCTCCAACGTCGCCCGTTCCAGGTCAAAGCCCTCGAGAATCAAGCATGCCGGGTCGAAGTGCGCATATTCCCTGAGGAAATTGATCGAATGCCGCAGCTTGTGGATCGTGAAGGACTTTCCGGCGTAGGTATGGATGATGCGGTTGCGCTCCATTTCGAGCCGCTCGCTCGGAAGATCTTCGAGGTGCGCGGAATGAGCAAGGTCCATGAAAATTTCGTCGTAGAACTCGCGAATGTGATCGACCGTCTTGTCGAGAGACACATGCAGAGTCTTCCGTCCGCGCATTGCTTCGTCCAGAGCGATCGCGACCAGAAAAGCGGTTTTCCCGAGACCATGACGAGCCACAACGACTCCAATGTTTCCATTGCCGAGTCCGCCGTGGATAGAGTGTTCGAACAACCGTAAAGGGTTTCGTTCGTTGAGTTCTTTTCGATACATGATCTACTCCTCGTCGTCGGCGATTAAGCCCGTGCCGTATTTCTTTACAAGTTCCTGATGGACCTCTGCCGGGACCGGTGCATAACGTGAGAACTCCATGGTGTACTCGGCCTTTCCCTGGGAAGACGATCGGAGGTCGGTCGAGTAGCCGAACATTTCGGCGAGGGGAACCTCGGTGTCGACGCGGACGAATCCTTCTTCCTCCGTCGTTCCGATGATGATTCCGCGACGCTGCATAATCGTTCGGACAAACGCTCCCTGAAACTCGAGAGGTCCTTCCACGGAAACCTTCATGATAGGTTCCAAAATCTGCGGCTTCGCTGAGGAATAGACTGAACGAAATGCGCCGCGCGCGGCGGCTTGAAAGGCGTTGTCTGACGAATCTACCGAGTGGGCCGCGCCATCATTGATGACGACGCGAAAGCCTGTGACGGGGAATCCGATCAGACGCCCTTTGGGCATCATAGCCTTGAACCCCTTCTCGACCGAGCCAATGAACTCTTTGGGAATCGAGCCACCGAAGATCTCGTCAACGAATTCGAAGTCTCCTTCCTCCATAGGCTCGACGTAGCCGGCGACACGTCCATATTGGCCTGAACCGCCGGTCTGTTTTTTGTGTGTGTAGTTAAACTCCGCTTTACGTGAGATTGCTTCCCGGTAAGCCACCTGCGGCGCACCTGTTTCCACCTCAGCGTTATATTCGCGCTTCATTCGTTCGACGTAGACATCGAGGTGAAGCTCGCCCATGCCGGAGATGATCGTCTCGCCGGACTCTTCGTCAACGCGTGCGCGAAATGTCGGATCTTCCTTGGTGAATCGTTGCAGGGCTTTTCCGATATTCGTCTGCGCTTTCTTGTCCTTGGCCTTAATGCTCAGGTGGATCACAGGATCCGGCACGTGCATCGACGTCATCGAATATCGGATGGTTTCGGATGTAAAGGTGTCCCCCGAGGCACAGTCAACGCCGAACAAGCCGACGATGTCGCCGGCTCCGGCATCCTGGATATCTTCCATTTCATCCGCGTGCATTCGCACCAGGCGGCCGACACGGATGTCGCGGCCGGTGCGGCCGTTGACGATCGTATCGCCCTTCTTGAGCATCCCCTGGTAAATGCGAATGTACGTCAGTTGTCCGAAGCGTCCCTCCTCAAGCTTGAACGCGAGAGCCACAAGCGGGGCTGATGGCTCAGGCTTCAGAGTCACCTTTTCTTCCCCCTTTGAAATATCCAACGCCTCATTGACCACTTCGATGGGGCTCGGAAGGTAACGCGTCACAGCGTCGAGCAATGGCTGAACCGCCTTGTTCTTGTATGCTGAGCCGAGGAAGACAGGCGTGAGATCGAGAGACAGTGTGCCTTTGCGAATTGCCGCATGGATCATTTCCGGAGTCGCTTTATCTTCAAGTATTGCCTCCATGAGTTCGTCGGAATACATGGAGACCGCATCGAGCATTTCTGCGCGTTTTTCCTCTGCTTGCTTGCGAAGTGACTCGGGAATTTCATCGACACGCCGAGTTTCGCCATTCGGTCCGTCGAAGTAGTGGGCTTTCATTTCGATCAGGTCGACTACACCTTCATGATCTGCCTCCAGACCAATCGGAATCTGCATCATGACGGCGTTGTGCTTGAGCTTTTCACGCAGCTGCGCGGCAACGCGAAACGGGTTCGCGCCCGTCCGATCAGACTTGTTAATAAAGGCTAGCCGCGGAACCTTATAGCGGCGCATCTGCCGATCGACGGTCATCGACTGGGACTGGACGCCGGCGACGGCGCACAGGACGAGAACAGCGCCATCCAGCACTCGCAGGGATCGTTCGACCTCTATCGTGAAGTCGACGTGGCCCGGCGTGTCGATAACGTTGACGAAGTGATTGTTCCATTCGCATTGCGTGGCAGCGGATTGAATCGTAATGCCGCGCTCTCGTTCCAGGTCCATCGAATCCATCTTCGCGCCGACGCCGTCCTTTCCCTTGACGTCGTGGATCACACGGATCCGCTTGGTATAGAAGAGAATTCGCTCGGTCAGCGTCGTCTTGCCAGAATCGATGTGCGCGCTGATTCCGATGTTTCGTATCCGCTTCAGTTCGTTGATCACTAAAAAATCCTCACAATTTTGTAAATAGTTCGCCGGCGCCACAGAGTCCGCCGCCGCTCCCGGGAGAGCACACCAGTTTAACCGAATTTCCACGGTTCTGTGTTTGGGGATGATCGAAGACAAGGCTTCGTTGAAACAGATCAGACGTGCTCAATCCTCGTCAAGGTACTCTTCGGGAACGTCATCCTCTGGCACTTCACGGGTGCGCACTTCGCTCTGATCCGGGTCGAGTGCTGTTTCGACGCCGCTAACCGCTGCGGCTTCACGAGTCTGACCTTCTTCCAAAAGCTCTTCCACACTCTCGGAGTCGACGGTGGCTGCTCGGGGCAGTGCCTGTGCATCTCCCGATTGCCCGGCGGATCTTGATTTGCTTCCTCCTCCGGTTCGCTGCCGTCCTGCGGAAAAGGTCGCGCCGCGCAAGGTCGACGGCTCGAGGCTGCGAGGCTCATTAGCAGCCGATGCCGATGAGCGTTTCTTTTTGCCTCCCGCTGGACGGGCTTTCTTGACAGCGATCTTGCGTCCTCTTGATCGTTTTGCCTGAACAGAAACCTTTTTAGTCGCGGTCTTCTTTGCTTTATTTTTGCTACGCGTCGCCTGAGGTCGCTTTTTGGTGGCCATAGGGCAAAATGTACCACCAATCATCCAAAAGGAAGCAAGTCGAACGATCTGTGCTCTGAGGCTTCGGGCGATCTGGAAGTCGGTGCCGGGCGTCCGGAAACTTTTTCTTCAGGAGACCTAACCATTAACATATGAAGAGGTCGAAGAAAGAGAAGTTCCGATATGCGGAGGTAATTATGAACGCAGGCATGATCTTCGTCTTGTTTCTTGGCGCGGGATTTGTTGCATTCGTCATTTATCTTGCACGACTGAGTCGTCGAGCCGAGCGCAACGACGATGCGCAACGCGACCTGAGCACAAACGAAGTCTCTCGAAAGCAGTCACCTGAAAAACCACCGCTGAAGCGTGCAGGGTAAGAGAAACTCGCCGCGAGATCGCTCACCCGCGATGGCGGTGGAGTATCAGACACTTTTTCGAGCATTTATGCGATCGAGAAGTAGGTCTGCGGCGCGTTCCCCCGAACTGGCGGCCCCTTCAAGGAAGCCCTGGAAGTTGTGATTCGGGTCGACTTTGCTGGTTCCGGCCCCGATTCCCAAACGAGTAATCAACGATCACTGGGCGCAGAATCCAGACATCGCCCGAATGAGCAGTCCCAACATCAACCTTTCCGGTCGAGACCAAATCCAAAGAATCGCCGACAGAAACCCAAGAATCGCCGCGACCATAACTATTCGCTTTTTGTAGTCTGCTGCTGAATTTCAAGCGGCCCCAGGAGAGCAACTGTCATTTCAGGCACATCAAGCGGACGGCAGGCGAAATCCAGACCCGCTTAGTTTGCGATAACGAACGCATGGACGCCTCAGGCGTTGTGTGGCGGACCGGCTCAGTGAATGTAATGAGGGAGGCTGGCGCGAATGATCGGTAATCTCGCAAAACGGTACGCAATGTTGTTAATGGTCCTTTCACCGTGGGCTGCGATTTCCAGTTTTGGCCAAGTCCACCTCAGCAAGGAGTACATCTATCTTGGTGATCGGATTCTTGCCGTTGAAACTTTCGGCGCGGCCACAGCGAGTTCACTCGCTAATCTGCTCGCCACGGCGGTCGGACCGTCGCAGGTCAATCTGAGTTGGTCTGTACCAGCTTCGGGCGAGCCCCATCATTATGGAGTGTGGAGAAGATCCGCTGGTGGATTCTCCAGGATTGGGACAGCCTGGTCTGCAAGCTACACCGATGTCGCAGTCGCAGCGAATCAGGCCTACCTGTATCAAGTCTCTGCTGAAGACTCATCCGATCAGGTCCTGGGTTTGACGAACGTCGATCTGGCTACAACCGTGTTCTTCACGGATGATCCGGTGGCGCCGCAAGCAACTGTCATTAACGCGCTGCACCTGGCGGAGTTGCGGACTGCGGTAAACGCGGTGCGTGGAGCAGCGGGTCTTAGCGCATTAGATTGGACGAACCCGACGTTGTCCAATGCCTGGATTCACGCGATCGACGTAACTGAGCTTCGAACCGCCCTGAACGAAGCGCTTCTGACGCTTGGGCTCACTCCTCCCAATTACATTGACTCCGAATTGGCCGGAGTGACTATCAAGGCGGTCCACTTCGACCAGCTTCGATCTGGGGTCAAGTGAGTGCTCGCCAGCGATGACACCTATCCGCGAACTTTAATGCCGAGTTCAATGAGGAATGAACCTATGACTAAATCGTCACAAAATGAATCGAATTCGCGCAGCTTGCTTCATGGGGTTTTCGCCAGCACTGTCCTGTTGGCGTCCACTCTCTTGTGTTTGATTCCATCGGCTGTCGTTGCAGGACAGGATCGAAGCTTGCCCGCTCAAACGGCACGCCCACGAGCCGTTCCGCTCGGCTTACCCAACGACCTTCTCCGCCACGTCGACGC
>Ga0070675_100003847_pt1 | contig 11392 bp, 6 predicted proteins | sample KBSM43metaG_FD_65343 | JGI IMG/M metagenome (GOLD analysis project Ga0070675, IMG submission 65343) | Miscanthus rhizosphere microbial communities from Kellogg Biological Station, Michigan, USA - KBS M4-3 metaG | ecosystem: Host-associated > Plants > Roots > Rhizosphere > Soil ...
TAGTACTGCCAGGAGATTTGCTCCTTGGCATTGATGGCAGTGCGACTGTCATCGATACGGACGCGCCAGCCGGCTGCGCTCGTGGAAATCGGCTCGCCGATCAGACGGAATCCCGTCGCCACGGTCTGCTGCGACGCCGGCGCGACGTCTCCGAAATTCCACACCACCGCTTCGATCACGTTCTTGCCGCGCTTGAGCTGCGGAGCAAGGTCCAAAGATCTCTGCCGCCAGCTCTTCACAGTGCCGGTAGAAGGACCGTCGGCCACCCGCAGACCGTTCACATAAAGAATGTAACGATTATCGGCCGTCACGCTGACCAACAACTTCGCCGGCACGCGGTCGAGCTGCAGCTCACGACGGAATTGCAGCACGATGGGTGTGCGTGAGCCGGCATCCGCGTGCGTGATCCATCCGCCTTCGCCCTGACCCACGGCGGCTGGCGCATACGCCGCGGCAATCAATGAGGTCGCCAGCGCCAGGATCGTCGGCAATGGTTTTCGCATGCGCGGAGTCTAGGCCTCTCGGCGAATACCTAGAAGCACGTCGACGCCGAGCGCCATCGCACACAGCTGCGCCGGTTAGCGGGGCGCCTGCGCAAGCCACTGCACCAGGACGTTCATGTTGCGCAGATATTCCTGGGTGGAGATCGACACGGTTTTTGCCGTGTCCGTGTACGGCGAAGTGTCGGTGTCGTCGCCGACATGCGTGGTTCCAAAATCGCCCTGCACTTCGGCCTTCGTCGACGGACCTTTATAGGGATGACTGGTTTGCGGCAAAGGCGCCGGCCAGAAGCCCGTCTTGTTCAACGCCGAGAGTGAGCCGCGCACCTGTCCTGGCAGATCCTTTTCCGCCGGCGGCGCGTATCGATCCGCGAAGAACCGCGGTAGTTCGACAATGCCGGTGCCGGGCGCGATCGGGGAGTTCTTCGCCAGTACCTGCACATCCGCCTTGAGCGCGTCCTCGTAGTGCTTGCGCAACGCGGCAGTGTTGATCTTGCGAGTCTGGCCGTAGTGCCCGATGGGGCGCTCCGGGTTGTAGTCGATGTAGTACTCGCCGTTGACGATGTTGGAGCCGCGCCGGTGCACGTACATCGGGCGGTTCGTCTGCAGCTCGATGTAGGTGGGATGGGTTCTGCCACCCGCATCCGGCTTCGCCAGCTTCACCTTCTCGAGCCACTCGATGCCTTCGGGGACGCGCGCGAGATATCGCGTGTCACCCGTGAGGTCGTAGAACGTGATCAGGTGTTCGAGATTGCTGGCCGTCGTATGAGTCGCCAGCGCCAGCGGTTCATAAGTGCGGGCCGCGGCGGGCTTGAGGTCGGTCGTGTACTGCAATGCCCAGCCAGGATTCGGGGCGCCCTGCTGCGCGAGGATGAAGAAATTCATGCCGCGCATGATCGGATCGAGCAGCCGTTGTTCGCCGAGCACCTGGTAACACTGGATGAGGAAGGAGACGTTTTCCCAGGCCACGTCGTCGTTGAAGGTGTAGTAAGACGAGTAGTCAGCCAGGCCATGCTTCGAGAACTCGTGGTTCAGCGGAAAGCGCTGCGGCCACGCGCCAATGGGATATTGGCTGTCGAGTACGAACTGGATGGCACGATCGACGGGGGCCTTGTAGCGCGAGTCCAGCTTCTCCACGTACAGCCGCAACAGGAAAGTCGCGGCGTCGGTCGTGACCTGGTCATCGAAGGTTGCGTTGCCGTAGTAGTGCTGAAACTCCTCGAGACGCCAGGCGTTCTTCCCCACGGTCGCATACCAGTCGCGCAAGGACCGGTCGCCGGCGAAGTCGACCAGGTAGTTCCAGCCGCCACTCGGATGCTGCCCCCAGATCAGCGCTGCACCCACCTGCTCGGCGGCGCGGTAGTAGTACTCATCGCCCGTCGCGTGGTACGCGTCCAGGAAGACGTGGCCCATGCTCGAGGTGCCGGGAGGCTGCAGCCAGATCATCGTCTCGCGCGCCTCCATCTCGCCCCAGCGCCGTGACATGTCGGGTAGATAGTTCCAGAGGTAGCCGCCGCGGTATGCGACCTTGTCGACCATGAACTGCGTCGCGCGCTTCATTCCGGCTTCGACGTCTTTGCGAACCGGCTGCGCCTGGGCAAGAACCGGCGGCGCGGAGACGATGCAGGATACGGCGAACAAACACAGGCCGGCGCGCCAACCCGCGCGCACCGCGGAAAATCCACTCATGATTGAACCCCTCGAGGCTTTGATAACCAACAGGGTTGTGAGTATTCGCGATTCCGGCCGGGCCGTCACCCAAATGAAGGTAATTTCATGCAATCGCGCAAGCGATCATCGGCCCGCGAAACGCGCGAAAAAATGTCCCGTGACAACACTTGTCCACTCAAACCTTGTCCTCTTGGGCCGCCCGAGCGACAAACTGGGGACATCGGCGCATGACATACCGGCATCGCGCGAGAAGTTAGATCATCATTGACGCCGGCAGTCCTTACCGGGCTCGCAGCGCGACGCGCGTTGGAGAATCGCGATCGGCCTTGAGCGAGTCGCCCTCCTGTTGCAACTCCACGACCTGAATGGAACTGCGCCGCGTTTCATAAGTGTCGGCCTTGGTGTCCTTGCGGCCGGGATGTGTGAAATAGAACAGCCAGGCGCGATCACCACTCACAACCACATCTGCATGAGCGCCTTTCACCTCATCGTCCGCGCCTTTGCCGGGCGCCTCGAGCAGGTTGCCCGGCTGCCTTTTCCATTCGAGGCCGTCGTCGGATCGATAGACCGCAAGGCCGTGCCACACGTCGGTGATCAACCACCACTTGCCGCGCCATTGGAATGCCTTCGGCCCTTCGCCGGCCTGATCCGTGATGAGCTTGCCGCGATCGGTCCAGTTCTCGAGATCCGCACTGTCGGCATACCAGATCGCCTTGTTGTCGGTTTCGTTGTTGTAGAACATGCGCCAGCTGCCCGATGGCAGCCGGATCACCGAAGCATCGATCGCGCGATCGGTCGCCAGTTTGACGGGCCTCGCGTCACGCCACGTCCGCAGATCCTTGCTGGTGAGATGCACGATGTGCCGCGGATGATTCCAGTCCTCGAAAATTCCGGGAACTGCCGTGAGGAACATGTGGAACAAGCCCATGTCATCGCGCACCACATCCGGCGCCCAATGCGTGGCGTTGGCACCGCCGAACTCGGGTGGTAGTTCGATGTCCGCCTCGCCGATGTATTTCCACGTGACGCCGGCGTCGAGCGACTCGGCAATGCCGATGCGCGAACCGTGCACCCACTCCACACCCTTCGTCGATTGCGCATTCGCGCGGCGGTTGGTGTAGAGCATGTACCAGCGGCCGTAGGAGCCTGTGTAGACGATGACCGGATCGGCCGCTCCGTCAAAGAGTGGATCGCGATACAAAGGTTTCGGCGCCACTTTTCCTATATCCGCCTCGGGCTCGCCGAAGTCCGGCGTGCCATCGCCGGTCCAGCGCAACACCTGCGCACGCGTGTTGCGGTTCGGGTCGGCGAGTTCCGAGCCCAGGATGTCGCGGTATTCGCGTGCGTGATACACGAGCAGATCCGTCTTGCCATCGCGCGTGGTCGTGAAGCTGTTGTGGCCGGGACCGTATTGCCCATTTGCCTCACTGGATTTGAAAACCGGCTCGAGCGATTTCTTCCACGATGCGGGATCAAGCAGATCCGCATCCGCGGACGCGGTCAGCAACCCCATGCAGTAGTTGGCGTCGATGGCGCTCGCCGAGAACGTCATGAACACCCTGCCATTGCGGACGAGCACCGCGGGACCTTCGTTGACGTCGTACTTGCGCTTCTCCCATTCGTACTCGGGACGCGTCAGCATCGTGACCTTGCCAGTGATCGACTTCGGAGAATCCATCTGCGCGATGTAGATGTTCGTGCCGCGACCTTCATCCGGCGTGCGTCCGCGCTGCGTCCAAACGAAGTAGCGCTTTCCCTTGTGCTTGAATGTGGTGCCGTCGAGCGAGAAGCTGTCCCAACCAGTCTCGAGCCGGCCGAGTTCTTTCCATTCGCCCTTGAAGGGGTCGGCCGATGCGTTTTCGAGCACGTAAGGCCGCACTTCCCATATCGAGTCTTTGCGGCTTGCCGTGAAATAGATGTACCACTTGCCGTCGATGAAGTGGATTTCGGGAGCCCAGATGTGCGCGCTCATCGGCCCCGCGCCGTGTTCGCGCCACAGAACCTTTGCTTCCGCTGTCGCCAGCGCGTTCAGGTCACGCGTGCGGCGCAGTTCGATGCGATCCCATTCCGCCGACGTGGCCATGACGTAGTACTGCCCGTCGGTGTGCAGCATCACCTGCGGGTCGGCTCGCTGGCGTAGAAGCGGATTGTCGAATTGGATCTCGGTCGTCGCGGCGAAGAGCGGCATCGTAAGCAACGAGCACGCGACAGTCTTTAGTAGTGTTTTGAACATGGCGCAAGCCTAAACGTTTCATTGCGTCTTTTCCCCAGATGCAAGAATCGTGTGCGACCTATACACGTTCCGCCGGGCAGTTCCCGTGGGTCGGGTTGTTTGCCTGGTAGTTCGAGTTCAGGAGAGCTTGACGCCGGTAAGTTCAGCCAGCTTCGCGATCAGCCTGTCCTGAAAAGCGGTGTCGACCGCATCAGCGGCGGGCTTTCGTGGCTTGCGATGTTGCCAGTACGCGCCACTGACCTTCGCGGCGGCCTCGTCGCTGACCGCGAGCCAGGTCTGCGTGCGGTGCCCTTCTTCGAGATCGTCGGGTGCGCCGGCGCCGCCCATCTTCGTCGGCACCCATCCCGGATCAACCGCGTTGCTCAGCATCTTCGGCCATCGCTTCGCGAGCGCGATGGCGAGCGCGGTGATGAACAGCTTGCTGTCCGAGTAGGCCTGGTTCGTGTCCCAGCGGCGCTCGGTCCAGTCGACATCGCGCAATGACGCCTCGCCGCCGTAATGCATGCTGCTGCTGAGATAGACGAGGCGATCAGGACGCTCGATGAGTTGCGTGAGCATGTAGGGAGCCAGCACATTCACCGCGAGCACCTTCGCGTGACCTTCGGGCGTCGCGCCACGGTTCGGCTCGCGATAGATGCCGGCGTTGTGAATGACGGCGTCCATCCGTCCGATCTTGTTGACCTGCTCTGCAAGCGCGCGGGTCTCGGCTGCGCTCGCGAGATCGCCGATGGCCACGCCCGCCGCGCGCGGCGCCAGATCTGCCAGTGCCGAAGCCCGCTGCTTGGAGCGAGCGTGCAGAACGACCTGATGGCCTTCGTCGATCAGCGATCGCGCCGCGTCGCGGCCCAGGCCATCCGTCGAACCGGTGATGAAGACACGCATGCGAGGATCCTTTCCTTGCGCCATCGGCGACAGAAGTGTGGCAAGGGGCATCGCGGCGAGACCGAGAACGCGACGTCGAGACAATGATTGAGTCATCGGTGGCTCCTCGAATCAATCAGACAGCAAGAAGTACTGACCGGCCTGGGCCGGTAAAGGTTCGCATTGCATTACCACCGGTGTCATCGCATAGAATCGGCCGTCGGCTCATGGACGAGTGGGGGCTCCCCTGCAGCCAGACACGATCGATGGATTGATCAACTCAGGGGGAACCTATGTCACTTCGCAGACCTTCCGCTGCGAAATGGCGCAGTGGGCTCGCGCTTTGCGCGTTGCTCGTCGCGTCCATTTCCGCTCCGTCCCACGCCCAGCTCCCGACCGCGCAGACCGTCGCCGGCGGCATCCGGACTGGCTGGAATCTTGGTAACACGCTCGAAGCCCAATGCGGTGAAACCGCCTGGGGCAACCCGGCGACCACACAGGCATTGATCAACGCGGTGAAAGCGGCGGGCTTCAATGCCATCCGCATTCCCGCGGCGTGGAATTGTCACATCACGTCGGGAACGACCATCGATCCCGTGTGGATGGCGCGCGTCAAGACCGTGGTCGATTACGCCTACAACCAGAACATGTACGTCATCCTGAACATCCACTGGGATGGCGGCTGGCTGCAGGACCATCCCACGTTCGATTTCCAGACGGCTAACAACCAGAAGCAGGCGGCGCTCTGGACGCAGATCGCTAACACATTCAAGACCTACAACGAGCGCATGCTGTTCGCGGGTACGAACGAGGTGCATGCCAACTACAGCGAGCCAACCTCCGAACACATCACCGTCCAGCAGTCGTACAACCAGACTTTCGTGAACGCGGTGCGTGCCACCGGCGGCAACAACGCCACGCGCACGCTGGTCGTACAGACCTACAACACGAATGCCTGGCACGGGCTCCACTACTTCACGATGCCGAGCGACAGCGCGTCGAACCGTTTGATCGTGGAGTTCCACCACTACGACCCGTACGACTACACATTGAACCCGAGCGGGCCGTGCCTCGCCTGGGGCGCGCAGTTCACGCAGTACAGCAACTGCTCCTGGGCGCAGGAGAACTATCACACCGACTTGTTCGGACAGATCCGCACGAAGTGGGTGGCCGCGGGCATTCCGGTGATCATGGGTGAATACGGTGTCGCGCGCCGCTCGAACCTGGACGATGCTTCGCGCCAGTACTACCTGGAGTTCGTGAATCGCACCGCCACCACGAACGGCATCAAGACGTTCTACTGGGACAACGGCGCCACCTCCGGCGCCAGCGATGTGTTCGCGCTGTTCAATCGTTCATCCGGCGCCATCGTCGATGCGAACGGCCTCAACGCCATCATGCGTGGCGTGGGGGGAAGCAGCAGCACGTTCGCACTGGCAGTGACGAAGAGCGGCACCGGCAGCGGTACCGTAACGTCATCCCCGTCGGGCATCAATTGCGGCTCGACCTGCAACGCGAGCTACAACAGCGGAACGTCGGTAACGCTCACGGCGGCAGCGACCAGCGGATCGACATTCGGCAGCTGGGGTGGCGCGTGCAGCGGTACGGCAACGGCATGCACCGTGTCGATGACGGCGGCACGTAACGTCACGGCCACGTTCAACAGTTCGAGCGCGAGCTTCACGCTCAGCGTCACCAAAGCCGGCAGCGGCACGGGCACCGTGACGTCGGCGCCCGCGGGAATCAACTGCGGCAGCACCTGCAGCGCCAGCTACTCGAGCGCCACGTCGGTGACCTTGACCGCGGCGGCGGGCAGCGGCGCGAGCTTCGCGGGCTGGAGCGGCGCCTGCTCGGGCACAGGGACGTGCACCGTATCGATGACGCAAGCGCGTTCCGCGACGGCGACGTTCAACACGGCGTCCACTTTTGCGTTGGGCGTAAGCCGCGCGGGAACTGGCAGCGGTACGGTGACTTCGAACCCGAGCGGCATCAACTGCGGCACCTCGTGCACGGCTAACTACGCCAGCGGCACGTCGGTGACACTGACCGCCGCGGCGGCCAGTGGCTCGACGTTCGCCGGCTGGAGTGGTTCGTGCTCGGGCACCGGCAGCTGCGTGCTGGCCATGACGGCCTCGCGTTCGGTCACCGCGACGTTCAACACCAGCGGCGGCGGAACCGGCGGCACCTGCGCAAACCCGGTCACGTTCACCAGCCAGTCGGGCAATTTCAACACCACGGGTGCGGTCTGCTATCGGACCAGCATGAATATCCAAGGGTGGGGTTGCTCGAACTTCGACGGACGCACTCTCACAGTGGGCGGCGTCGCCCGAACCTGCGGACAGTTGCCGCTCACGAAGTCGGCCGACGGTTACTACTACTTCTCCGTAACCGCGGGTCAGTACTCCTGGGCAAGCCTGTACGCCTGGTAGGCCGGTCGCAGTTGTAGATTGACGATAGCGCTCTGGCCCGCCGTCACGGGCGGGCCAGAGTTCACGCTTTAGGAGTTGTCGCTTCCGTGCACGCCCCGACCCACTCCCGCAACGAACCGTCTTCGTTGCGAATGGGTGTGGCACGGATCACGACCTGCCGATATTGACCGCTATGCGCATGCCAGAGCCTGGCGCGATGTTCGTAAGGCTGTGCTGCGAAACAGGCCGCGGACCAGGACTCCTGAACTTCGCCGCGATCATCTGCATGGATTGCTTCGAACCAGCCGTGCCCCGCATGCGTGTCCCAGGTCTGCCCGGTGTAGTTTTCCCAGGCCGGCTGAAGCTGCGCGAAGGCGCCGTCGGGCCGCGCCTGCCATGGTACGTCCGTCAGCAAATTTGTCAGCGTGCGCAGCCGTTCTTCGCGCCGGCGCAGTTCTTCATCCTGGGTTTTCCTCTCGATGAGATCGGCCGCCAGACGCGCCAGGATATCGAGCAGCCGCAGATCGCGTTCGGAAGGCTCGCGAACGTCGCTCCAGTGCGTCGAGATCATTCCGACCAGCTCACCTCGTCGCGAGAGCAGCGGAGTCGACTGAACTGCGCGAATGCCTGTTTCCCGATAGCTCGCCAGGTCTGAGGTTCCCGCGAGATAGGGAGCCTGCTCTACGTCGGCGGCGACTACACGCTGGCGCGAGGCAAGAGCCCGGCCACAGGTGCATGAAGAATCGGCGCGTACCCAGGTCCAGAACTTCGCGGCATCCGAGCTGAACCCGCGGAACCCGAGCAGTTTCAGTTCGCCGTGGGCTCCGAGATGCGGGAAGTACTGCTGCATGCTCGCGAAATCGGAACGTGCGATGGTCTTTGCGACATCGAGAATTTTTTCATACAGCGCCTCGACATCCACCTCATGCGCGAGCTCGACGCTCAGCGATTGAAGCAACCGTGTCGCCGCCAGTTCTTCGGCCAGTTCCGCGTCGCGATCCTGCAGCTGACGCTGGGTGCGATTGCGCTCGATTGAAAATGCGAGCTGGCGCGAAATCGCCAGGCTCACCGCGATATCCTCTTTGGTGAACACATAGGGTTCGCGGAAGTAACCCATGAATTTTCCGATGAGCGCGCCGTCACAGACCAACGGGACAAATGCGGTGGCGCGAATACCTTCGCGAAGGACGGTGGCCTTGAGATTTTCGTCGAGGTCGGCGCTTTCCACATTGGGAATATCAATCGGCGCAGCATCTGCTTCGTGAACCTTCCAGGGAGAATGCCCGGTCACCGCGCCACGATATTCGTCAGACAGGCCCCGCGAAGCGACGAACTGCATGACACCGGCATCATCGAACAACAGGATCGCGGAGCGATCGCAGCCGAGCGCCGACACGATGCCGTCCATCGCTGCGTCGTATATCTCCTGGAGAGAATTGGCGCGGTGAAGTTGCTCGCTGAGTAGATAGAGCGCGTCGCGCTGCCGGTTCGCAATGGCGAGCTCGGAGAGAGGAACGTGCTGACGACGCGCGTGCTGAGGACCCACGTCGGTGGTGCCGACCAGAGAGAGTGAGGCGCCCTGTGTCATGGAGACCTTCTGACCGCCAAGTTGCGGCTTTTGTTGACTGCAGTTTATTCGCACGCTCGCGTCGCTACTGTCATCAAGCCACTGACAGATTGTAGGAATCGTCTGATCTTTTGGGGGAACCGCACGCGGCAGTGGAGTCAACGGAGCAGGCGTTTCTGACGCACTTCAAACGCGTGACGGACAAAGGTAAAGGCTTACACTTTCCGGCGGTGAGCACGCTCTGTCGAGCTCGCCTTGACCGGGCGCAAGCCGCATCTCGACGTGCTAGAAAGTTATAGCGGGCCTTCAATCCGCCCTACCGAGCGAAAGATCAATCGTGCATGACTTCGAACCTGCATCCGCGGCGCTGAAAGAATTGGCTCGCTACTTGTCTGAACGGCGTGAGCACATTCTCAGCGCCTGGCGGCAGGCGGTGGATGCGGATCCGGAACTCACCACCGCGTCGACGACCACCCGCGCACAATTTGTAGACCATATTCCCGCCGTCCTGGATGCATTCGCGTGGCGTCTCTCGGCGCAAGACGAAACCGAGCGGCTACAAGCGCGCGAGGAGCAGAAAGAGTCGTCGGCCGAGCACGGCCTTCATCGCTGGCAGCAGGGCTACAACCAGCCAGAGACGATGTCCGAATGGGGCCACTTGCATTTGTGTCTGTTGGACGAGCTGGAGCGTTTTCAAGGACTCAACCCTGGCATCTCTCCCAGCGTCATGCAGACAGCGCGCCGGGAACTCGTTCGACTCTGCAGCGAGGGCGCAAGCACGAGCGCCTCACGATACGCGCATTTGCAGCAACGCGAAGCTGCGAGCCGGGTACTCGAATTGGAGTCCGCGCTCGCGCAGTTGCGAGAGCTCGAGCAAGCAAGAGCGGAAGCGTGGCGCGAAGCGGCCCACGACCTGCGCGGCCGTGCGCACGCGATTGCGAGCGCCTCGGCAGTCCTTACCCGCGACGGCGTACCAGAGCAACATCGAACCCGATTCTCGGAGATGCTGCGGCTGGGCGTGCAGTCGCTGAACAAACTACTTGGTGATCTGATGGATCAGGCGCGCCTCGAAGCCGGGCACGAGCGGCGCCAGATCACTCATTTCGACGTGGCAGCGACCCTGAAGGAGTATTGCGATACGACAAGGCCGGTCGCGGCGGACAAAGGACTATTCCTGGTCGCCAGGGGCGCAGAATCGCTGATGGTCGATGGCGATCCCGCAAAGATCCAGCGAATCGTGCAAAACCTCGTGCTCAATGCACTCAAGGTCACCGAGCGTGGTGGCGTAAAGGTGACCTGGGAAGCGAGCGACGATGTCCGTCGGTCCCAATGGGCACTATGTGTCCAGGACACAGGCCCGGGTTTCAAAACCGGGTCCGCGACACCTCTTGAACGCGCGTTGAAACGCGCGACTGACGATGCTCACGAAGTGGAACAGCGGAACGTCGCACCGAGCCAATCCGATCCACAGGCGGACTCCGCTCCCACCCTGGCATCGCAGTCGACAATGTCACGAGCACAAGCGCCTGCCGGGGAGGGAATCGGGCTGTCCATCGTGAAAAGACTCTGTGAGATGCTCGACGCGAGCCTCGAGCTCGAATCGTCCGAAGGGGAAGGCACGACTTTCCGGATCATGTTCCCCCGCCGATACCCTGAAGCAACGGGTACCAACTAACTACGACCGACCGGCCCATCGGTCCCGGCGCCATGGCCTCGGGATCGCCGGGCCCGACTTAGGGTCGGTGGCGGCAACGCAGCGCGCCCTTGCATCGCCAATCGGTGAGTTATAAACTGAACCATATGGTTCAGTATACGCAGTCCCATTTCAATGCCTCTTTCGCCGCGCTCTCGGACGCCACCCGACGTGGCGTTCTGGAGCAGCTCGGTCGTGCAGACGCTTCGATTACGGAGCTCGCCGACAAATTCCAGATGACGCTCACCGGCATGAAGAAGCATGTCGGCGTCCTGGAGCAGGCGGGGCTCGTCACCACGGAGAAGATTGGGCGCGTGCGGACCTGCAAGCTCGGCTCTTGCCGGCTGGAAGAAGAGGCGGCATGGATCGAGAGGTACCACCAGCTCTGGGCCTCACGCTTCGACGAGCTGGACAAAGTTGTCGAAGAATTGAAACGGAAGGAGAAGGCCGATGGACGCA
>Ga0070675_100003850_pt1 | contig 11388 bp, 7 predicted proteins | sample KBSM43metaG_FD_65343 | JGI IMG/M metagenome (GOLD analysis project Ga0070675, IMG submission 65343) | Miscanthus rhizosphere microbial communities from Kellogg Biological Station, Michigan, USA - KBS M4-3 metaG | ecosystem: Host-associated > Plants > Roots > Rhizosphere > Soil ...
GGCGCGTTCTCCAGCATCTGGAAGAACCGGCGCGTCGTCGCCTGCACCCCCGCCCGGCGAGCGGACGAGCTGTTGGCGGTGAGCAGCGGCTCGTACAGCCCGACCTGCAGCCAGTGGTACGCCCAGATGAGGCCATTGAACTTCGGGAAGCGCCGCCGGAAGGTAGCTCCGTAGTCCTCGCCTTCCATCAGGTCCATTGTCTTCGGCACCGAGCTGAACGCGAGGTCCGGTCGGCTCTTGTAGTAGGCGAGCACGCGCGCGATGCGGGCGTCCTTCTGCTCCAGCGGTACGCGCTCGTCGGCCAGTATGTCGTAGACCTGGCGGTGGAGCACGTGCGCCCAGTCGAACATCTGCTTCGCCTCGGGAGCCAGCTTGGCGTACTCCACCTCGATCGCCGCCTCCTCGAGCGGCAGCCGAGGAGGCTTCATGAGCAGCTTCTTCGTGATGAACTCGTACTCCTTCTCCTCGAGCGCCGAGGGGTCGTCGTTCGGCCTCGTGTACAGCCGCTCGTAGAGGATCGCATGCCCGTAGTCGAACGCGTTGAACAGGCGGTCGGACGCGGGATAGGTGTTTCGGAACGCCCAGTTGGACGGGTCGGCGAAGTAGTGCTGCTCGAACGTGGTGGCCCACTGCGCGGAGGCGATGCGCGGTGACGCGCCGGGGACGAGACCGGCCACGAAAAGCGCGGCGACCGCGCCACCATTACGCCATGCACGCGCCTTCATCGGCCATCTCCCGGCATCAGCGCGCTGAGCCCGAACGAATACGCCGTCCCGAAGGTGACGTACCAGGGACCGTCGCTGGAGTCGACCCGACGGCCGAAGCCGACGTCGAGCGCGAGCGTGGGACTGACCTGCATCCGCATCCCCGCGCCCGCCACGAGCTCCATGTCGTCCGTCGCCTGCACGAGCGGCTGCCGCGCGAGAAGCTCGGCCGTGAGCAGCACCGAGCGGAGCGGGAAGGTCTTGTCGACCGCGACACCGGCGAGCCAGCGGCTGAGCCCCTCCGCGTTGGCCGTCGGAGCGTCCGTCCGCACGAAATCGAGCAAGGGGCGCGACGGCTCGAGCTTCGGCTCGGCGCCCGCCGTGATCTGCCCGTTCAGGTGGATGCGCATCGGGCGGAAGGTTCGCGTCAGCATGCCGGTGAACGTCGCGTACGTCCTGTCCGGCGCGAGCGGGCCGACCGGCGCGAGCAGGTCGGCCCGCAGTCCGAGCGCCGGCAGGGTCCGCGTCTCGACGTTGAGATTGTGCATGAGCGAGAGCTCGAGGCCCGCCATACCGCTCCGACGCGTGCCGAGGTCGGTGGTCGTGAAGGCGATCGGAACGCCGACCTCGACGTGCGTGCGCGGTAGCAGGCCATACGCGATCTCCGGCTCGATGTCCCACGTCGCCTCGCCGGCCATCCACTCGACGCGCGCCGGCGCGAGCTTGAGCTCGAACGCGTAACGCTCGGTGGCGTACGCATCCTCGATCTGCACGGGGCGGCCGCGATCGGTGTTGTAGTAGTCGGTCTGCGCCGCCGCGCGCGACGCAGGCGTCCCGACGGAGGCGAACACGGCACTCGCGACCAGGGCACGACGAAGGGACCGTGAAGCCGATCCGGCTTCCCGAGGCACAGCGATCACGAGCGAGACTCTGTGTGGGTGGGCGGCCGATGCGTCGCGGATTCGTCCCGTGAACGACGCGCTCCTCTGAATGATACGCAGCGGTCGCGGCGAACGATGCCCGGCGCGGCCGAAAAGTCGCGCGCGCGGAGTCCGAGGACTCAGAGGCGCACGCGTCGCAGCAGCTGCGCGTTGACGGCGACGATGATCGTGCTGAGCGACATCAGCACCGCGCCGACGGCGGGACTCAGCACCAGCCCCCGGCTCTGCAGCGCACCCGCGGCGAGCGGGATGGCCACGATGTTGTAGCCGGCCGCCCACCAGAGGTTCTGGATCATCTTCCGATAGGTGGCGCGGCTCAGCGCGATGATGCGCGGCACGTCGCGCGGATCGCTGCGCACGAGCACGATGTCACCCGCTTCCACGGCGACGTCGGCACCCGCGCCGATCGCCACGCCGACGTCGGCGGTCACGAGCGCGGGGGCGTCGTTCACCCCGTCGCCGACCATCATCGCCACGCGCTTGCCCGTCGCCTGGATCGCCTCGATCGTCGACGCCTTCTGCTCGGGGAGCACCTGCGCGTACGCGGAGTCGATGCCGAGCTGGCGCGCCACCGATTCCGCCACGGCGCGCGTGTCGCCGGTGAGCATCACGACCTCGATGCCGGCGTCGTGCAGCTGCTGCACCGCGGCGCGCGACTCGGGGCGGATCGCGTCGGCGATCGCGAACGCCGCTAGGGCGCGATTGCCCTCGACGAGGTACACCGCGCTCTGACCCTGCACCGCGGCCTGGTCGGCGAAGGTGCGCAGCGGCGCGGGGGTCACGACGCCGTGGCTCGCGAGCAGGTTCGGACCGCCGACGGCGAGCAGGCGTCCCTGCACGTGCGCCTGCGCACCCTGGCCCGGGATCGCCTGGAAGTCGCTCGCGGGTGGGATCTCGAGCTCGCGTTCTTCGGCGCTCTGCACGATCGCGCGCGCCACCGGGTGCTCCGCGTCGCGCTCGACGGCGGCCGCGAGGCGGAGCGCGTTCGAGTCGGCGACGTCGCCGGCGGAACGCATCGCGACGACGCGGTGCGCACCGAGCGTGAGCGTCCCCGTCTTGTCGAACACGACGACCTTCACCAGGCGCGCCACCTCCAGGCCGCGCCGGTCGCGCACGAGCAGGCCATTCTGCGCCCCGACGGTGGTGGAGATGGCGACGACGAGGGGCACGGCGAGCCCCAGCGCGTGCGGACAGGCGATGACGAGCACCGTGACGACGCGCTCGACCGTGAACGCGACCGACGCGCCGAGCACGGGCCAGACGATCGCCGTGACGAGCGCCGCGGCGATGGCGATGATCGTGAGATAGAACGCGGCCCGGTCGGCGAGGACCTGCGTGCGGGAGCGCGACTGCTGCGCCTGCGACACGAGCCGCACGATGCCGGCGAGCGCGGTACGGTCCCCGGTGCGCGTCACCTCGACGCGGAGCGAGCCGTTCCCATTCACCGTGCCCGCGATCACCTCGCTGCCGGCGCGCTTCTCCACGTGCCGCGACTCACCCGTGATCATCGACTCGTCGAGCGCGCTGTATCCCTCGCGCACGACACCGTCCGCGGGCACGCTGGCCCCGGGCCGCACCAGCACGAGATCGCCCACGCGCAGGTGGCCGATCGTCACGTCGACCGTGCGTCCCTGCTCGATCCGCGTCGCGACGGCCGGGAGCAGCTTCGTGAGCTCATGGAGCGCGCCCTGTGCCTGCGTGATGGACCGCATCTCCATCCAGTGGCCGAGCAGCATGATCGTCACGAGCGACGCGACTTCCCACCAGAGCGACATGGCGGGGAAGCCGAGTGTCACGGCCACGCTGAACACGAACGCGACGCCGATCGCGAGCGAGATGAGCGTCATCATGCCCGGCGCGCGATCGGCCAGCTCGCGCCGCGCACCCTGGAGGAAGACGAGACCGCCGTAGAGGAAGACGGCGGTGCCGAAGATGACGGGGATCCACCGCGCGCCCGGCACGGCGGGAGGCGTGAAGCCGAGCGCGTGCGGGATCATCTCGCCCCACACGAGCGTGGGAATCGTCAGGAGCAGCGAGATCCAGAACCGGTTCCGAAACATCGCCACGGAGTGGCCGGCGTGTTTGTCGTGACCGGCGTGGGCGTCGTGGCCCGGACGTTCGGGGCGCGTGTCGCGCGCGCCGCGCGCCGCGGGTTCGCCGTGCTCCGCGTGGTGATGCGTGTGATCCATTTGGAATGTCGTTCCTGAACGGGAGACGAAGACGGCGAGGCGACCGCGCGCGCCGGTGACGAATACCCTTCAGGACGCGGAGAATCCCGGCTGCACGTAGCGGGCCCGTGGGCGTACGATGGACCGACAATCATCGGAGGTGCCGAATGACCGAACCGAACCTGTCCCACCCGCAGCTGAAGCGCGCAGAGACGACGTCGAGCATCGGCGCCGGTGTGCTCGGCGGGCGGGCCGGCGCGTGTCGGGAATCTCCCGCACACGATCGGAGAGGAAAGCCCGACGGAACTTCCGTCGGTTTCGCGTAGCTTCTCGATGTCGACGGCACCACGCCGTCGCGAGATAGGATCGCTCTCCATCATGTCCCCGCTTCGACGTCTCGGTGCGCTGCTCTCCGGTCTCCTGCTCCTGCAGCTCGTGCTGCTGAGCGGCGACTGGTCGTGCACGGTACATCGGTCGGCGGCGACGAGTGGACATGGCGCCATGGCTCTGGCCCACGGCTCGCACCAGACCGTGGTCGGCCAGTCCTCTGACGACGGATGCCACACCGATGGCGTCCCGGCCGCCTGCGCGTCGATGCCGTCGTGCGCCACGACGCTCGCCGTCCCGGCGCGACTCGCCGCGAGCCCGACACTGGCGGTCACCGCCGTGGCGCTCGGCGAGCCGGTCTCGATCCGCTCGGAACCCGCCGCCGCGCCCGACGCGCCGCCACCGCGGGGCTGACCTCCCACCCGAGGTGCGCGCATCGCCGAGCGGGCGACGCGCGCGAGCATCGAGACACGTCCGGTCGACGACCGGGCAACCGGGAGGAACCACGAGATGTCCATCACGCACCGCTGCACGCAGTGCGCGGCGCGGGGAACGATCCGGCGCTGGCGCGCGGCCATCCTGCTCGCGGCCGGCGGCGCGCTGGCTACGTCCGGTCGCATCGCCGCGCAGCAGCCCACGGCCGACCGCCTGCGCCTCGCCGATCTCTACGCGCAGGTCGAGCGCGCCAACCCGCGCATCGCCGCGGCAAACGCGCTCGCCACCGCCGTACGCGCACGCGTGCCAGGCACGCGGAGACCGCCCGACCCACAGCTCCAGTTGGGCTTGATGAACTACACGCTGCCGGGGCTGGCGCCGATGCCGACGCTCGGCATGAACCAGCTCCTCCTCATGCAGATGCTCCCGCTCGGCGGGAAGCTGCAGAGCGCCGGTCGCGTCGCCGACGCGCAGGCGTCCGCCAGCGGCGAGCGCGCGCGTGACGTCGCCTGGGAGACGCGCCGCGCCGCGGCGATGACCTTCTACGATCTCTACGCCGTGGACGGTCAGCTCGACGTCGCGCGTGAGACGCTGCGGCTGCTGCAGGACGTCGAGCGCACCGCGCAGTCGATGTACCGGGTCGGCGACGGGCGCCAGGCCGACGTCCTGCGCGCCCAGGTCGAGCTCGCGCGAATGGCCGAGGACACGCTGCGCATGCAGGCGATGCGCGCGACGATGGCCGCGAGGCTGAACGCGCTGCTCGACCGTGGTGCCGAGCCCGGGGTCGGCCGCCCGGCGCTGCCGCGCTTCCCCGACGAGCTGCCATTGCGCGCCACGCTCGACTCCCTCGCGTCGGCCGACCGGCCGATGATCCGCGCCGGCGACGACGAGGTGCGCGCCGCCGCCGCGTCCGAGCGGCTCGCGCGCCGGGAGATCTGGCCCGACCTGCAGGTGGGCGTGCAGTACGCGCAGCGCCGCGACGAGATGGGCACCGAGCGCATGGGCAGCCTCATGCTCGGCGCATCGATCCCCATGTTCGCCCGCGACCGGCAGCTGCGCATGCGCGAGGAGGCCGCGGCGATGACGCGCATGGCGCAGGCCGATCTCGCCGCGATGCGCGGCGAAACGCGCGGAAAGATCGGCGAGGCGTACGCGAGCCTGATGCGGGCGCGCTCCCTCGCGCGGCTCTATCGCTCGACGGTGCTGCCGCAGGCCGAGGCGACCGTCGCTTCCGCGCTCGCGGCGTATCGCGTCGGCAGCGTGGACTTCATGACGCTGCTCGACGACCGCATGACGGTGAACCGCTATCGCCAGGAGCTATACACGCTCGCCGCCGACGAGGGGAAGGCATGGGCCGAGCTCGAGATGCTCGTCGGCCGCACGCTGTTCGACCCCGATCGGACGTCCACCCCGGCCGTGGCCACGAGAGGTGTCCAATGAAATCCCGCATCCTCCGCCTCGCCGTATATCCCGCCGTGCTGCTCGCCGCGATCGGTGGCGTGTACCTGGCGACGCGCGACGGCAGTGCCGCGACTCCCGCGGCGGCGCACAGCCATGGCGTCGCGGCAACCTCGGACTCCGCGAAGCGCCCGATCACGCTCACCGACGCCGACGCGCGACGCATCGGCGTCACCTTCGCGCCGGTCACACTCGGCGCGTTGAGCCGCGAGGTGCGCACCGTCGGTCAGATCACCTTCGACGAGACGCGCGTGAGCGCCATCGCGCCCAAGGTCGACGGCTGGGTCGAGCGGCTCTACGTCAACAGCACTGGACAACCTGTGCGGCAGGGCGCGCCGCTGCTCGCGATCTACTCGCCGATGCTCGTCACGGCGCAGGAGGAGCTTCTCCTCGCGCGCCGGCTGCAGGGCGAGGTGGACGGCGCCGAGAGCAGCACGACCCAGCGCGCGGCGGAGCTCGTGGCATCGGCGCGCCGGCGACTCGCCTACTGGGACATCCCGGCGAGCGAGATCGCCGAGATCGAGCGAAGCGGTGTGGTACACAAGACGCTGACGCTGCGCGCTCCCACCGGCGGATACGTCCTGGAAAAGACCGTGCTCGCGGGCCAGAAGATCATGGCCGGCGACGCGCTCTATCGCGTGGCGGATCTGAGCACGGTGTGGGTCGAGGGCGAGGTGTTCGAGCAGGACCTCGCGAACGTCCGTGAGGGGCAGGGCGTACGTGCCGAGCTCCAGGCGCTGCCGGGCGAGCGTCGCACCGGTCGCATCGCGTACGTCTACCCGACACTCAACCCGGAGACGCGTACCGTGCGCGTCCGGGTCGTGCTGCCGAACCACGATCTCCGCCTCAAGCCCGGGATGTACGCCACGCTCCGCATCACCGCCGGCGCGCGCGACGCGGTGCTGACGGTGCCGCGCTCCGCCGTGCTCTCCACGGGCGAGCGCAGCATCGTGTTCGTCCGTGGCGCGAACGGCCAGCTCGCCCCGCGCGAAGTCTCCGTCGGCGCGTCGAACGACGAGCGCGTCGAGATCCTTCGCGGTGTGCGCGCCGGCGAGACCGTCGTCGCCTCGGCGACCTTCCTCGTGGACGCCGAGTCGAACCTCGGCACCGCGCTCGGTGGGATGGGCGACATGCCCGGCATGGAGCTCACCACGCCACCCAAGCCGCTCGACGCGCCCGCGCTCGATCACTCGGCGCACGGCGTGCCGGCCAGGCCGTGAGGTGATGCCATGTTGAAGCGCATCATCGAGCTCTCGGTCCGGAACAGGCTCCTCGTCCTGCTGTTCGCGGCGGCCGCGGTGATCGGTGGCGTGATCGCCATCCGCCACACGCCGCTCGAGGCGCTGCCGGACCTGTCCGACGTGCAGGTGATCGTCCAAGCCGACTACAACGAACAGGCGCCGCGCATCGTCGAGGATCAGGTCACCTATCCCGTCGCCGCCGAGATGCTGAAGGTGCCGGGCGCGCGCACCGTGCGCGGCTACTCGTTCTTCGGTGTGTCGTTCGTGTACGTGATCTTCGCCGACGGCACCGATCTCTACTGGGCACGGTCGCGCGTGCTGGAGTACCTCAACGGCATCAAGGGGAAGCTGCCGGCGAGCGTCACACCGACGCTCGGCCCCGACGCGACGGGACTCGGATGGGTGTACCAGTACGCGCTCGAGGATACCACCGGGAAGCTCGACCTCGCCGCGCTGCGCGGCGTGCAGGACTGGTACCTCCGCTACGCGCTCACCGCGGTGCCCGGCGTGTCGGAGGTGGCGAGCGTCGGCGGGTTCGAGAAGCAGTACCAGGTCGACATCGATCCGGCGCGGCTCCTCGCCTACGGGATTCCCGTGACGCGGGTGATGAGCGCGATACAGAGCGCCAACAACGACGTCGGCGCGATGACGATGGAGCTCTCCGAGCGCGAGTACATGGTGCGCGGGCTCGGCTACCTGAAGTCGATCGGCGACATCGAGAACGTCGTCGTCGGCGCGACCTCGGCGGGAACGCCGATCCGCGTCGCCGAGCTGGGTCGGGTGAGCGTCGGGCCGGCGATCCGGCGCGGCGTCGCCGATCTCGACGGCAGGGGGGACGCCGTCGGCGGGATCGTCGTGATGCGCTTCGGCCAGAACGCGCTGACGACGATCGACGCGGTGAAGGCGAAGCTCGCCGAGGTACGCAAGGGACTGCCGCCCGGCGTGGTCGTGCGCCCGATGTACGACCGCAGCGACCTCATTCACCGCGCCATCGAGACCCTGCGCGACAAGCTGGTCGAGGAGTCGATCATCGTCGCGCTGGTGTGCGTCGTATTCCTCTTCCACGCGCAGTCGGCGCTGGTCGCCGTGCTCACGCTCCCCGTCGGCATCCTGATCGCGTTCATCGCGATGCGCACGATCGGCGTCGGCGCGGACATCATGTCGCTCGGCGGCATCGCGATCGCCATCGGCGCGATGATCGACGCGGCGATCGTGATGATCGAGAACATGCACAAGCATCTCGAGCGCGTCGTCGCCGCGAAGACGGGTGACGACGCCGGCGCGGCGCGGTCGTTCGACGTCGCGCGGCTGACCGCGGCCGAGCGCTGGCAGGTCGTGGTGGAGAGCTCGAAGGAGGTCGGGCCCGCGCTGTTCTTCTCGCTGCTCATCATCACGGTCTCGTTCCTCCCCGTGTTCACGCTCGAGGGGCAGGAGGGGCGGATGTTCAAGCCGCTCGCCTTCACGAAGACCTTCTCGATGGCCGCGGCGAGCCTGCTGTCCGTGACGCTCGTGCCGGTGGCGATGGGACTGTTCATCCGCGGGCGGATCTTCCGCGAACGCGCCAATCCGATCAACCGCGCGCTCATCCGGCTGTACCGCCCGGTGATCGACTTCGTGCTGACGCATCGCGGGCCGGTCGTGCTCGCGGGGATGGTGACGCTCATCGTGACGTGGATCCCGTGGACGCGGATCGGCAGTGAGTTCATGCCGCCGCTGGACGAGGGCACGATCCTCTTCATGCCGACGACGCTGCCCGGGATCCCCGTCGCACGGGCGCGCGAGGTGATCCGCCAGCAGGACTCGATCCTCGCGAGCTTCCCCGAGGTCGAGCACGTGTGGGGGAAGGCGGGTCGCGCCAACACCGCCACCGATCCGGCGGGGCTCGACATGATCGAGACCACGATCTCCCTGAAGCCGCGGGCGCGGTGGAGGAAGGGACTGACCCACGACGCGCTCGTCGCGGCGATGGACTCCGCGGTGCGGATGCCGGGAGTGACCAACGCGTGGACGATGCCGATCAAGGGGCGCATCGACATGCTCGCGACCGGCATTCGCACCCCCGTCGGCATCAAGGTCTTCGGCCCCGACCTCCGCGAGCTCGAGCGCATCGGCAAGCAGATCGAGGATGCGGTGAAGTCGATCCCCGGCACGCGGAGCGCGTTCGCCGAGCGCGCGATGTCGGGCTACTACCTCGACATCGACATCGATCGCGCGGCCGCGGCGCGCCATGGTGTGAACGTCGCCGACGTACAGGCCGTGATCGCCACGGCGATCGGCGGGATGACGATCACCCAGACCGTCGAGGGGCGCGAGCGCTACGGCGTGCGCGTACGCTACCCGCAGGAGCTGCGCGACACGCCCCAGCGGCTCGCCGACGTGCTCGTGCCGGTGAACCACGACGTCGGCAGCCCGGCCGCGGCTGCGTCCCAAAACGCGCCCGGACGCGCCGCGATGTCCGGAGCGGGGATGGGTGGCTCGGCGATGCCCACCGGTGCGCCGCAGGTTCCGCTCGGCCAGCTCGCGACGATCCGACAGGTCGCGGGCCCCATGGTCGTCCGCACCGAAGGCGCGATCCCGACGGCGTGGGTGTACGTCGACGTCGCCGGCCGCGACATCGGCGGCTACGTCGCCGACGCGCAGCGGATGGTGAGCGAGATGGTGACGCTCCCGCCGGGTTACAGCGTGGTGTGGAGCGGGCAGTACGAGTACATGCAACGGGCCCAGGAGCGGATGCGGCTCGTCATCCCGGCGACGCTCGCGATCATCTTCCTGCTCCTGTACTTCAACTTCCGGAGCGTGGGCGAGACGCTGATCGTGCTGCTCTCGCTCCCGTTCGCGCTCGTCGGCGGAATCTGGTTCGTCTGGGCGCTCGACTACGAGTGGTCCGTCGCGGTGGCGATCGGGTTCATCGCGCTGGCCGGCGTCGCGGCGGAGACGGGGGTAGTGATGCTGATCTATCTCGATCAGGCGTGGCGCGAGCGACGCGAGCGGACGGCGCGTCCGAGCGTGCGCGACCTGCGCGAGGCGATCGTCGAGGGTGCAGTCGAGCGCGTGCGCCCGAAGATCATGACCGTCACGGCGATCATCGCCGGTCTGCTGCCGATCCTCTGGGGCGACGGCACCGGTGCGAGCGTGATGAAGCGCATCGCGGCGCCGATGGTCGGCGGGATGCTCTCGAGCACCGTGCTGACGCTAGTGGTGATCCCCGCGGTGTATTCCTTGTGGAAGGAACGCGCGTTGCGCGATGCGGCGCGGCTGAAGACGAATGCGTTTCAGCTCGCTCCGACCCCCGCCGCGCGACGCGCCACCGGGATCCGGTCCTCCAGCTCGTCCGGCTGAGGGGCGACCTTCCCGAGCCTGCTCCCCGGGTCGTCTCCCACCCGGAAGCGTGCCACGTGGGTATGCGTCAGCTCGACCAGCTGGGTCAGGTGCTCCGCCGCCTCCACGATCGAGGTCGTCCCCGCCGCCGTGCTCCGTGTGACGGCCGAGATGCTCTCGATCGTCTCGCTGATCTGCGCGCTCGTCGCCGCGTGCTCCTCGCCCGCCGCGGCCACGTGGCGGATCCGGTCGAGCACCTTCTCGGAGCTCACGATGATCGACTCGAGCGCGGTGTGAGCGTGGGTCACGAGCTCGCTCCCGCTCCGCACCTGCTCGGTGACCTCGTCCATCGTGCGGGCGACCTGCTTCGTCTCGCGCTGGATCTGCACGACCATCGCCGAGATGTCGCGGGTGGCCTTCGCCGTCGACTCGGCGAGCTTGCGCACCTCTTCGGCGACGACGCCGAAGCCGCGCCCATGTTCGCCGGCGCGCGCCGCCTCGATCGCCGCGTTCAGCGCGAGCAGCTCCGACTGACTCGCGATCGCGTCGATCGTGCTCGTGATCTCGCTGATCGCGGTGCTGCTCGCGCCGAGCTTCTCCACCGCGTCCGCGGAGCTCTTCACCACCGCGACGATGCGGATCATCCCCTCGGTGGTGTCGGCCGCCACGCGGCCGCCACGCTGCGCTTCCTCCCCCGACTGCGCGGCGATCTCCGCGGCGATCGCCAGATGCCGCGCCGTCTCGGCGGCGGTGGCGCTCATCTGCTCGGCGGCCGACGCGACCTCGAGCGCCTGCG
>Ga0070675_100003855_pt1 | contig 11379 bp, 11 predicted proteins | sample KBSM43metaG_FD_65343 | JGI IMG/M metagenome (GOLD analysis project Ga0070675, IMG submission 65343) | Miscanthus rhizosphere microbial communities from Kellogg Biological Station, Michigan, USA - KBS M4-3 metaG | ecosystem: Host-associated > Plants > Roots > Rhizosphere > Soil ...
AGCCAGTCTTCGACGACCAGCGTCGGCGTGGAATCGGCATCGAGCGGTTCGTGCCCATGCAACAGGATCTTGCGTTCGAGATGAAGGAGCTTGATGGCTTCAAGCGTCGCTCCGGGAAATTTATGGTCGGCCGGTTGGATTTTCGCGGCGTCGGGCCAGCGCTTCGACCAGTCCGAGCGCACCATGACGACGCTGCCGGCGGGAATCGTCCCGTTCGCCCGTTCCCATGCGCGGACGTCGGCGGCCGTGAGATGGTAGTTCGGGTCTGCCGCCACCTTGTCGGCAATCGAGATCACCGCGAGCTTGCGCAGTGCGAGCGTTGGCGGCAATTCATCGATAGCTGGAAAACACTGATGCCAATGCGCGGGCGGGTCGAGCTGGGTGCCGAATTGGTCCGTCGCGAACGCGTACGCCGTGGTTTCGAGACCTGTTTTCTCGTAAGTGAAGGCCGCATAGGGCGATTTTTCATCGAGCCTGCCGGTCCCTTGCTGGAATTTCGTGGTGGTCGGAAACCCGCTCCAGACCGGCGTGTTCGGAGCCAGGACGTGCGACAGCGAAACGAAGCGTGCTCGCGCGAACGCGCTGTCCCACACGCCCCAAAGGCCGGGTGACTTCGACTTCTGAGCCTGGACGACTGTCGGGAGAGCGACGGCGCTTGCAAGAGCGACGCTGGTGAGTTTGAGCAGACGACGGCGATCCATTTGTGACCTCCCGAAAAACGTGGCGCTCGGCGCGATCAGGCCGCCCCGGCAATCGAGCCTTGCAGTGGCAGTGCGCCATCAGCAGGCGGAATGGCTGTTGCCTGCGACCAAACCGCTTGCCATTTTCCTTGCAGGAGCTCGTAGGTGTCGATGTGCCAGCATTCCACGATACGGCCCGACGGGAAGCCCAGCCGAGCTCTGTAGCGGACCACGGCCATTGCTGGCGACACGCGGACACTCATCGGCCCGTGATCCCACAACGCATAGAACGGCTCGGCTGCGATCGCCGACACATAGCGCTCACGCGAAAACACAGCGCCCGAAGGCGTGACGAGCTGATAGCCGGGCGCGTGCAGTCGCTCGATGACCGGCAAATTTCGGCTGACGAGTGCCTGCGTGCGCTCGACCTCGAGCGCGCGAAAGAAGTCTTCTGCCGGCGTTTTCTGGGCGATGGACACGTTGCCGTTCAATCCTCGAATCGACTCTTGGTGTCACGATCGCGCTCATATCGTCTTGCGAGCGGAAACGGCGGCAACCAGGACTCGCGCCGGATGATCCAGCTCTCGTAGGTGGGCGTCAGTTGGTCCGGGGCATCCAGCGACCCCAGGTTCACTTCGATTTCATCCGCGGTGCGCGCGAAAACGGGAGAGCCGCAGCGCGGACAGAAAAACCGCCCGGCGTACTCGCGAGTTTCGCCCTCGATCGTCACCGCATCCTGCGGGAAGATCGCGGAAGCGTGAAAGAGAGCGCCATGATGCTTGCGGCAGTCGAGGCAATGACAGAGACCGACCCGGTATGGACGTCCCGATGCGACGATTCGCACGTTGCCGCACAAACAACCGCCCGTGTATCGGTCCATCGCGCGTCTCCTCGCTCGCGAGCTCTATCGCTGGCGCGTTTAGTGTACCGCCTTCTTTTTGGTCCCCGGACCCGCGGTCACGCCGTCGACCGGCGCACGAACTCGTAGCCGATGTCGACGACGGGCGCCGCCACCGTGTGCCCGGCCAATCGCTCGCAGATCATCTCGCCCGCCCGCCGGCCGATGTCGTAGCGGGGGACGCGAATCGTCGTCAGCGCGGGCACGACTTCCGAAGCAATGTCGAGATCGTCGAACCCGGCGATCGCTATTTTTCCCGGGATCGCAACACGCCGCCGCTGGGCTTCGAACATCGCTCCGACGGCCAGCGTGTCGGCTGAGCAGAAAACCGCGCGGACCGTTGGATGGCGCTCGAGCAGCGTGCCCATGGCTCGGGCGCCCGCATGCAGGTCGAGGTCGGTCTCGATGCACATGGTGTCGTCCACCACGATGCCTGCCGACTTGCACGCGGCCTCGAACCCCCGCCGGCGATCTCGCGCGCGGTCGTTGTCCTTGGGCCACGCACCGATGTAGCCGAGCGGACGATAGCCTCGATCGATCAGATGTCGCGTCACCGTCTTCGCCGCGTCCTTGCTCGAATAGCCAACGGCCATGTCGATGGGATTGCGCGCCAGGTTTCCCCCTTCGACACACGGAATGTGCGATTGGCGCAGCATGGCGATGGTCGCCGATGTGTGCGAGATGCCCGTCAGGTAGATGGCATCGACCCGTCGCGACAGGAACGCGCGGACCATCGCTTCCTCTCCCGATGCCGAGAATCCCGTGGCACCGATGAGGAGCTGGAATCCGTTGCGCGCGATGGTATCGCTCAGTCCCTGGACGATCTCGGCGATCAGCGAGTTCGTGAGCAGTGGAACGACGGCGCCCACCAAGCCGGTGCGCTGGAGCGTGAGCCCTCGCGCGGTGAGATCCGGGGTGTAGCCCAAATCGCGTGCGATCGCTTCCACGCGCACGCGGGTCGCTTCGGCGACCTTGTGCGGCGCATTGAGCGCGCGCGTCACGGTCATCGTGGACACGCCTGCGATCGTCGCCACCTCCTTGAGGCGCGGCCGGCGGCGCGGGGGTGGATCGAGCCTTGCCATCGCCGGGATGTTACCGGTAACATTCTCATGACGGTATCCCCACGACCGGCACGACCGGGAAGCGATGAGGGGCCGTGCCGGATTCCCAGGATGGAGATGCCGAGTGAATGCGCAGACAGCGGGCCAACGTGCCCTGCCCGACCGGACGTGGGGCGCGCTCGTCTATCTGCGGACGATGCTCGTCTTCGCAGTGGTGTGGGCGCTCGTCGCCCGATGGACGGACAATCCGATCCTGCTGCCCTCGCCGCTGACCGTGCTCGATGCCGCCGTCGCTCTCGCGCGCGACCTCGAGCTCTTCGAGCATGCGGGCATCAGCCTCGGCCGCATGGTCGTCAGCATCTCGCTTGCGTGCGTGCTCGCGATTCCGCTGGGACTCGCGATGGGACTGAACCGTCTCTTCGACCGCATCGTCGATCCCACGCTCGAAGTGCTGCGTCCCATATCGGGAATCGCGTGGATCCCCCTGGCGCTGTTCATCTTCGGCATCGGCAATGCGCTGCCGGTGTTCATCATGACTTACGCCGCGTTCTTCCCGATCCTCGTGGGCACGGTCGCGGCCGTACGCGCCGTCGACCGGCGCCTGGTCGACGTCGCCCGCACCATGGGGATTCCGCAGCGGACCATCGTCACCCGTGTCGTGGTCCCCGCCGCGCTGCCGAGCCTGCTGGTGGCGTTGCGACTCGGCGTCGCGTTGTCGTGGACGGCGGTCGTGGCCGCCGAGCTGATCGGCGCTCCGAGCGGCCTGGGCTACGCCGTCGAGTGGTACCGCGAGCTCCTGGCCACGCCCCAAGTCATGAGCTTCATCGCGATGATCGGCGTGATCGGCTACCTTTGCGACGCCGCTGTCCGTTGGCTCAACCGGCGGTTGACGCCCTGGGCGCAGGCGAGCCGATGACCGCCGCGCTCGATTCGCGCACCGAGCGCTGGTGGACGACCGCGAGCGTTGGCTTGCTGCTGCCGATCGCGTTGCTGAGCGCGTGGCAGGTGCTAGGCACCGCGGTCGGCACGCCGCGCACGCCTCTCCCGCTGAACATCGTAAAGGCGGCCGCCGCGATGATCGCGTCGGGGGACCTCCCGGCCGCGCTGCTTCAGAGTCTCGGGCGCGTATTCGGCGGTTTCCTCCTCGCCGCGTCGCTCGCAATCCCGCTGGGACTGCTGATGGGCTATTCGCGCTCCGTCGAGCGCAATCTGGATCCGGTCGTGGAGACGTTCCGGCCCATCGCGGCCATTGCGATTCTCCCGCTCGCGATCCTGTGGCTGGGAACCGGGACTTCGGCGGCCGTCGCGATCGTCGCGTACGCGGCTTTCTTTCCGTTGATCGTCAACGCCGTCGCCGGCGCGAAGAACGTCAACCCCACGCTGTTGCGCGCGGCGGCGACAATGGGTCTCGACCGGATGACGACGATCAGGACGGTCGTCATTCCGGCAGCGTTGCCGTCGATCGGCATCGGACTGCGCATTGCGATGGGCGTGGGCTGGACCGCGATCGTTGCGGCCGAGCTCGCCGTCGGCGCCAAGGCGGGTGGTGGCGGGTCCGGCGGCATCGGCCAGATGATGTTCGTGTTCTACGCTTACAGCATCGAGCTCAACCGGATCATCGTCTGCATGATCGCGGTGGGCCTCGTGGCGCTGATCCTCGACCGGATGTTGCGCGCGATGATGCGCAGACTGATGCCATGGGCGATTCAGTGATCACCCCGCCGAAGCTGCGCCTCGATGGTGTCGGCAAGCGTTACCCGGTCGCCGGTGCGCCTGACACGGTCGCGGTCGACAACTTTTCGCTCGACGTGCGACAGGGCGAATTCCTGGTGATCGTCGGACCGTCGGGCTGCGGCAAGACCACGGTCCTGAACGTTCTCGCAGGCCTGGACACGCCTACGAGCGGCACAGCCTCGATCGACGATCGCGTGATCACCGCGCCCGGGCCCGATCGAGGCGTCATGTTCCAGGATTACGCACTCTTCCCGTGGCAGACCGTCCACGGCAACGTCGAGTTCGGCTTGCGTTACGGCCCCGCCGGCGCAAATCTCGACCAGGCAGCGCGTGAGCAGCGCGTACGCCACACGATCCAACTGGTCGGGCTCACCGGGTCGGAGACCAAGTATCCGCATCAACTGTCGGGCGGGATGCGCCAGCGCGTCGCACTGGCTCGCCTCATCGCCAACGAGCCCGAGGTGCTGCTGATGGACGAGCCGCTGGCGGCGCTCGACGCCCAGACGCGCATCGTCCTGCAAGACGAGATGCTGCGAATCTGGGGACAGGATCGCTCGCCCTCGGAGCGGCGCACCGTGGTCTTCATCACGCACGCGATCGACGAAGCCGTTTTCCTGTCCGATCGCGTCGCGGTGATGACGGCGCACCCCGGCCGCCTCAAGGAGATCGTCGACATTCCCCTTCCACGCCCGCGCGGCGATGCGACGCGCGCGCTTCCGCAGTTCCAGGCGTTGACACAGCAAATCTGGAGTCTGATTCGCGACGAGGCGTATCGCGCCGCCGCGGCTTGATCCAGTCACACGAGGAGGAGAGCATGAGCAACGAGTATCCGATTCGCGGGGTTTCCCGCCGCCGCTTCATCACCACCGCCGGCGCCACGTCGCTGGCACTTTCCGCACCTTCGATCCTGCGCGCGCAGGGGCGCAAGGCGATGACGGTCTCCGTGGGCCGGCAGCCGTGGGCCGCGGGCAACTCGCCCGTCACCGCGTACATGATGGCAAACAAGACGTTCGAGCGTTATGCCGCGGAGGCCGGATACGACCTGACGGTCGACTACCGCGACTATCCTTCGGCCGCACCGATGGTCGAGGCTTTCGTCTCGGGCAACCTGCAATTCGGCATGTGGGGCAACACGCCGATCGTGCGCCTCATTTCGCAGCACCAGCCGATCCAGCTGTTGAGCGTCGGCGAAGGTCATTTCCGCTTCGTGCTCGCGACCCGGAAAGATTCGCCGATTCGCAATGTCGCCGACTTGAAGGGCAAGACGGTCGGCGCGCTGCTCGGCGGCGATCCGTACAACGTGCTGTCACAGATGCTGCGCTTTGAAACCGGCAACCCCGATCCCAAGGCTCTCGGCATCACCGTCGTCAACACACCGACACAGGCGCAGGCGGCGACGATCCCGACCGGTATGGACGCGGCTGTCGTCATCCATCCGGCGTTCTTGAAGGCGCAAAAAGAGCTCGGCACCGTAGGCATCATCAATTCATTCGGCTACACCGAGAGTCACTACAAGGGGCCCGCAGGCGATGGCGCGGGACACCTGCTGGCGTCGGTGAAGAAATCACCGTTCTATCCCGATGGCTTCTACCTGCACCGCTCTTTCTGGGTCGGCGGCGTCAAGCTGATTCAGAACGAGCCGGGCCTCGCCACTGCATTCGTGCGGGCGCAGCAGGAAGCAGTAGTGGCGCTGTCGAAGATGCCTCCCGGCAAAGTCTCGGACCTGGCCCTGAAATATTGGGAGCTGCCGCCCGAGCTCGGCGCGAAGGTCGTCGAGGACGACGTGCTGTTCAAGCGCGCGTGGGTGTGGCCGACGGAAGGCGACGCCGTGGCGCTGCTCGAGACATCGAAAGCGATGGTCGACGGCAAGCTGATTCCGAAGCCGCTGACGTGGGGCGAGGTGAAGGGCGCGTTCGCCACCGCGGCCGCGCCGGTCAAGGCCGCGTATGAAAAGACGGGCGCGAAGCCGGACTACGCCGGATTCTCGGCGAAAAATACGGCCGATCTGCGTGGCATGCCGATCTGGGAGATGGATCGCTGGCCCGACCGCGCATAGCTATCGCCGCGCGCACCCGTTCGCGGGCGCGCCCCTGCAGGATTCAACGGAAAATCGAGAGCGTCATGATTGCAGGCTTCATTGGATTGGGCACGATGGGCAGCCCGATGGCGCGAAACCTTCTCGCCAAGGGACACGAGCTCGTCGTGTTCGACGTCGTGCCGCAGGCCGTGACGGCCCTGACGGCGGCCGGTGCGCGTTCGGCGGCCACTCCGCGCGAGGTCGCGGCGGCGGTGGACTTCGTCATCACGATGCTCCCGGATTCCCCGGACGTTGAGCGCGTAGCGCTCGGGCCGGACGGTATCGTCGAGGGCATTCGGCGGAATGCCGTGTACATCGACATGAGCACCATCGACCCCGATACCACTCGCCGGGTCGGGGCGAGGATCCGCGCGAGAGGCGCGGAGATGATCGACAGCCCCGTCGGCAAGACCGCCGATGCCGCGGTCGCGGGCACGCTGACGCTGATGGTGGGCGGTCCGGCCGAAGTCATCGCGCGCTGTCGTCCGCTGCTCGACGGCATGGGCACGGACTTCTTCCACTGCGGCCCGCTCGGCGCCGGGCAAACGATGAAGCTTCTGAATAATCTGCTCGCTCAGGCGCTGGGTGCCGCATCGACCGAGGCACTGGTGGCCGGCGTCAAGGCCGGGCTCACGCTCGACACGATGATGAGTGTGCTGCGCACGACGATGGCGTGGAACAACCAGCTCGCGATCGCGATGCCCAAGCGGCCGCTCGTCGGTGACTTCTCGCCGGGCTTCATGATGAAGCTCGCGCAGAAGGACTGCCGGCTCGCGCTGCAAATGGTGGATGCTCTTGGCGTGCCGGCGCCGGTGGGACACGCTGCGCTCGCGAGCCTCGAGGAAGGCATCCGGCACGGCCTCAAGGACATGGACGTCGGCTCGTTGCTGAAACTGCGCGAGGAACAGGCCGGCGTGACGGTGCGGCTCGCCAAGACGTGATCGACGGCGTGCCCAGCGGAAAGACCGGATTCGATCCCGCCGCAACGCGCCCGCTGCGCACCTCGGCCGGGACTCCGATCGCATCCTCGGCTGTTTCGGTCTCGCAGCTCGGCGTCGGCTGTGCGCCGTTCGGGTCGCTCGGCCCCTCAGGTTCCGGCAAGTCGATCCACGCGGCATTCACCGCACTGTACGGCGCGGGATTGCGCTACTTCGACGTCGCGCCGCTGTACGGCTTGGGCCTTGCGGAGCATCGGCTCGGCGCGTGCATGCGCCACGTCGACCGGCGCACCCTCGTGCTGTCGACGAAAGTGGGTCGGCTGCTCGACCCGCAACCGGGAGGTCCGGCCGCGGGTGCGAGCGCCGGCGCCTATCCGTTCAGCTTCCACTACGACTACAGCTACGACGCGACGATGCGCTCGCTCGAGCACAGCTTGCAGCGCATCGGCACCAACGCCATCGACATTGCGCTGATTCACGACGTCAACCGGCGCTGGCAGGGCGACCTGCTGGAGCAGCGCTATGCCGAGGCAATGAGCGGCGCGTATCGCGCGCTCGATGACCTGCGCGCCGCCGGCTCGGTCAAAGCAATCGGCGTCGGCGTCAACGACTGGAGCATCCTCGAGCGTTTTGCGAAGGACGGCGACTTCGACTGCTTCATGCTCGCGGGCCGCTACACGCTTCTCGACCATACGGCGCTCGACACTTTCCTGCCGGATTGCTCGCGACGCGGCATCGGCGTTCTGATGGCCGCGCCCTTCAATTCCGGCATTCTCGCTACCGGCGCGCGGCCGGGCGCGACCTACTTCTACCAGCCCGTTGAGCCGGACATCGCTGCGCGCGTCGCCCGCATCGAAGCCATATGCGCCCGGCACGGCGTCGCGATCGCAGCGGCGGCGCTCCAGTTCCCACTCGCTCATCCGGCGATCGCGAGCGTGGTCACGGGCATGGGCACCCCGCATGAGGCGGCGGACAATCTCGCCCATTGCCGCGCGGCGATTCCCGGTGCGTTCTGGGATGAGTTGAAGCACGAAAGACTGATCGCGGCGCACGCGCCGGTTCCGCAGAGCGGATGACGCACGCGACGACACAGCAATATCCGCAGCAGGCGCGATGGCTGCGGCCCGTGGACGATGTCGCCACCGCTTTGGTGCCTCTGGGCAAGGGAACGGTCGTCCGCATGACGAGCGGGTCCGTCACGCGCGAAGTCACATTGCAGGAGGACATCGCCGCAGGACACAAATTCGCCGTGCGGGCACTGGCCGCCGGCCTTCGGGTACGCAAGTACGGCGAGCTCATCGGCCGCACGACGGCGTCGGTCGCGGCCGGTGCATGGGTCCACGTGCACAATCTCGCGACCAGTGCGCGCCATGACGGCCGACATGAACGCGCGTGGTACGAGGCGGCGGAGCCTGCGCTGGCTCCCGTCGCCATCGGCGGCGCGCGCTGTCATGTCGGCGAGAATCCGTTGTACGACGAAGCTCGCGACCGGCTGTTCTGGATCGACGTCCGGGAGACGCCGGCGATCCACGCAATCACATTGTCGACGGGTGCCGAAGCGACGTGGCCGATGCGCGAGGATATCGGCTCCATCGCATTGGCGAGCGATGATCGGCTCCTCGTCGCGCTGCGGTCAGGATTCGCGTTCTTCGACTGCGGCAGCGGCTCGCTGACGCCGGTCGTCGATCCCGAGCCGGGTCTGCCGCACAACCGCCTCAACGACGGCAAGTGCGACGCGGCGGGACGGTACTGGTGCGGCTCGATGAACCCCGAGTCCGGCACGGCCGACGGCAGTCTCTACGTGCTCGATCGGGACCTTCGCTGCCGGAAAGTACTCGGCGATCTCGTGACACCCAACGGTATCGCGTGGAGCGACGACGGCGCGACGATGTACCTGGCCGATACGCGGCGCGGCCACATCTACGCCTTTGCATTCGATACCGCGTCCGCCACGCTCGGCGAGCGCAGGATCTTCGCGGACTTGTGCGCGATGCCCGGCGGCCCGGATGGTGCGACCCTCGACGCCGAAGGTTACCTGTGGTCGGCGCAATTCGATGGCGGATGCCTCGTTCGCTACGCGCCAGACGGCACCATGGATCGTGTCGTCAGGCTGCCGGTGACCAAGCCCACCTCGTGCGGGTTCGGCGGCCCGGGTTATCGCAAGCTCTATGTGACGACCGCGACGCGCGGCTTGAGCGACGACGATCTTGGCGCAGAGCCGCTCGCCGGGCGTATGCTCGTGCTCGACGTCGGTGTCGCAGGACGGGCGCCCATCCCGTTCGCGCCGACCGCGTTGCCCGCGAAGGACACCCGATGAGTGAATCGGCGTCGCGCACATTCGAAGGGTATCGGCGCGCCGATGGGCGAGTCGGCATCCGCAATCATGTGCTCGTGCTGTCCCCGACCGGCCTGACTTCGGCTGCGGCCGCGCGAGTGTCGTCCCTCGTTCGCGGCACGATATGCGTGACTTCGGGTTATGGCCGCGGGCAGGTGTCGGCCGATGCGAAGCTCCAGTTCGACACACTGACGGGGCTCGCCTGCCACCCCAACGTCGCCGCCACCGTCGTGCTTTCCGCGGGTCCCGATATCACGAAGGCGTATGTCGATGCGATCGCCGCGACCGGGCAACGGGTGGTCGGCTATTCACTTCCGGACGTGCGCGAAGACGCGCTGGCGCTGGTCGATGCGGGCGTGCGCGCCGCCACTCGGTTAGTTCACGAAGCCTCGGACCTGCGACGGCAAGCGTGCGAGCTGGGCGAATTGTGCGTTGCTGTCGAATGCGGACATTCCGACGCGACGTCCGGTCTCGTCTGCAATCCGCTTGCCGGTCGCATGACGGAGATCGTCGTCGCCGCAGGTGGCAGCGCGATGTTCAGCGAGACGGTGGAGTGGACCGGCGCCGAGCATCTGCTCGCGAAGAGAGCAATCAGCGCGGGGGTCGCCGACGAAATCGTGCGCGCCGTCAACGCCCGAGAACGCATGGTGCGCGAATCGGGCGGCGATATTCGCGCGGACAATCCCGGGCCGCAGAACAAGGCGGGCGGATTGACGACCATCGAGGAGAAGGCGCTCGGGGCAATTGCCAAGGGCGGACGACAGCGCATCCACGGCGTGCTGAGTCCTGCGCAACGTCCGCCGGGCGCCGGACTGTATCTCATGGACACGCCGTACTTCTCGCCGGAGTCGATCACGGCGATGGTCGCCGGCGGCGCGCAGATCGTGCTGTTCACGACCGGCGCGGGCAACAGCTATTGCAGCCTGGTCGCGCCGACGCTGAAGATGAGCGCGAATCCCGAGACCTGCGCACGCCTGACCGAGCAGATCGACATCGCGGCCGCCGACGTCGCGACGGGCGCAACGACGATCGACGCGCGCGCGGCAGCGGCAATCGGCCAGCTGATGGACGTCGCGTCGGGATCGCTCACGTTCGGAGAGATCGTGGGTGAAGGCGCCGAGGTCGTGAGCCGCCTGGGTCCGTCGATATGAGCGGTCGCGCGCGAGTAGTGCGATCTCACAGAGTCCGCCGAACAAGCACGCTGCCGTCGTCGTCCTCCCGATAGACGGAGAAACCGGCTGACAGGTACAAGCCCAGCGGTCCGAAGTGGTTTGCCGCTGAGGTGTCGGCCTTAGGTCTTGGATTGGCCTCGGCAACGCGAAGACCCTGCAGTCGCAGCCCGGCACATGCGGCTTCCAGCAACTGCCTGGCGACGCCGCGGCCACGATGGCTTGGCTCCACGAGGAAGCAGATGATCGCCCCGACTTGTTCGGCGTCCGGAATCGGCTCGTCGTCCAAGGCGTGAATCAGCTTGCGCGGGGCAGCATTGCACCAGCCGACCGGAACATCGTCCAAGTACGCGAGGTAGCCTTGCATCAGCCCGGCGTCGATGCGCTCGCAGGCGCGCGCGCGATTTTCGGATGCCGTGCGCTCCGACCACTTCACTACCCGGTGATCTTCGTAGAAGCACTGGCAATAGCACGACGACCACTTCGG
>Ga0070675_100003859_pt1 | contig 11376 bp, 12 predicted proteins | sample KBSM43metaG_FD_65343 | JGI IMG/M metagenome (GOLD analysis project Ga0070675, IMG submission 65343) | Miscanthus rhizosphere microbial communities from Kellogg Biological Station, Michigan, USA - KBS M4-3 metaG | ecosystem: Host-associated > Plants > Roots > Rhizosphere > Soil ...
CGTTAGGCGGATGGGATGAAACCGGCGAGAGTCGAGTACGAGTTCTTCGACTTTGAGGAGCCATCGGCGTCCACTGCCGAATTGGCGCGACAGATTCACCTGGAATTCTCCGATGCTCCTCCGCTCTGCCTACCCGATCGTCTACCGGTTGGTTGGTGACAATCAGGTGCACGTGCTCACCATCCATCACGGCGGCAGGCAACTCCCGTCCAGTCTCTGAACGAGAGCGACGCCTGGTTCACACGCGGCAATGGTCCTTTGGAGCTTTGATGCTTTTCGTGAGACTCGTCGTCCTCGCCCTGCTGTTCGCTTTCTTCGGGACGTTTGCGCAGTCGCAAACGCCGTCCTTGCAACACGTCGTGCCACTTCATACGTTCTCGGCGGGCCAGTGGGTCGAGAAGGTGTCAGGCGATTTCAGCAAGCCCGGAGAGCCCTTCGTCTTTCGGATTCACCAGGACGCGGGATACATCACGCTGCCGCACGTTCATCCCATCGACGAACACATTACCGTCGTGAAGGGCACGTGGTCGCTTGGAATGGGCCGGCGCTTCAGCCAATCTGCCCTCGAGCTCATGGAGGCCGGGACCTACGGGATGGCGCCCAAGAACATGGAGCACTTCGCGTGGTCGAAAACCGAGACGATTCTGCAAATACACGGAATCGGGCCGTTTACGTCCACGGTAGTCGAGCCCGTGTACGAGCTCACGGACCAAGGCGTGTTCTCGCTGACGTCTCTGCTCTTGCCAGGTCGCCCCACCTCGTCCAGTCCACCGGACTGCTTTACTCTGAAAGTCAACGACAAGGTGCAGGGCGATGCCGGTGAAGGCAGCGTTGTTGGCGCGCGGTGCTCACCCAGCAATCAGATCACTCAGTACTGGGTCCAAGAGTCGAACGGCGAGCGCTTTTGGGCAACGCTTCAGCAATTGAAGAAGCGGTAGTTCCTGCAGCGCGCTGCCTCGTCGATGGGGCGGCGGCCACGTTCCGTCCTTGCTTCGGGCGGTCAAGTTATCCACTGAGTATTGCTGACGGAGAGTCAATGGACGAACAGCTTGGACAGCCGCTCGACGGACTGGAGCTCGATTACACGTACGAGGGCGGCGGCCAGATCATCGCGTCGTTTTCTCACGGACAGCTCAAGTATCGATGGCTGAGTGGCCCTTTTGAAGGGGTCGAAGAGAGCGGTCTGAATTACCAATCTCGGCACGTTCGCGATGAGATCTATCTGGTCAATTGGCACGACAAAGACAATTCCAATTTCGTCACGCTCATCATCGATTTGGCGCGGAAAAAGATCCATTCGTCAGCGTTGCTCTACTACGGTTCGGAGAACGAAGTGGAGTCGTTCGCTGAAGCGGCTATCAATCAAGCAAGTCGCTCGGAATGTCTCCACGAATCGGGATGATTTGCGAGGATCCTCGGAGACTGTAGAGGAGAGCCGGGAAGACGGGAATTCGCTGCTGACGAACGTGAGAAGGGCTACCACAGCAGATGCTCGCCTGATGGTGGTGGAGTCGGTGATCCCGGGCCGGGTTCACGCTCGAGCACATTGTTCCCACGCGTTCCCCACTGAGCATCATCGTGGGAAAACCAATCGTGTGATGGCAGCCAGGCATCCGGTGAGGCGCTGGATACTGGGACATGCCCGATATAATCGTGCGCCTTGGCACTCGCTCCCGGCACACATCTCGGACCGTATGAACTGGTTGCCTTAATCGGCGCTGGCGGCATGGGCGAGGTGCATCGAGCCATCGACACTCGACTCGGCCGATCGGTCGCCATCAAGGTGCTGCACGCCGATCACGACGATCGGTTCGAGCGTGAAGCGCGCGCTATCGCGGCTCTGAACCATCCGCATATCTGCCAGCTGCACGACATCGGACCGAACTATCTGGTCATGGAGTTGGTTGAGGGCAACCCGCTCCGCGGTCCGATGCCGCTCGACGAGGCCCTGCGCCTCGCCCTCCAAATCTGCGACGCGCTCGAGGCGGCACACCGCGCGAACATCGTTCATCGGGACTTGAAGCCGGCCAACATTCTCGTGACGGCGTCGGGCGTCAAGCTGCTGGATTTCGGTCTCGCCAAAGCGGCACATCCGCCTCGGGCGGACGCCTCTGACCAGACCGTGGCTGCCCCTGACGTGACACAGGCCGGCACCGTCGTGGGAACAGCGGCGTACATGTCGCCAGAACAGGCCACCGGCGCGCACGTGGACGAACGATCTGACATCTTCTCTTTTGGGGCCGTGTTGTACGAGATGGTGAGCGGTCGGCAGGCGTTTCGCGGCACGTCGGTCATCGAGACCCTGTCCGCCGTCCTGCGCGACGATCCCGGCCCACTCGACGCACCGCAACACCTTGCAACGATCATCACTCGGTGCCTGTGCAAATCGGCGGCTGGTCGCTTCGCCACCATCCGTGACGTCAGCGACGCTATTCGACAGGCCGGCGAGGTGACCGAAGAACCGGTGCCGTCGATCGCCGTCCTGCCGTTTGCGAACCTGAGTGCGGATCCCGAACAGGAGTACTTCAGCGATGGGCTGGCCGACGAGATCATCAGCAGGCTGGCAAACATCCGCGGCCTGAGGGTCATCGCCCGAACATCGGCGTTCGCGTTCAAGGGGCAGCATACGGACATCCGCAAGATTGCCGCCACGCTCGGCGTGGCCAATATTCTCGAGGGCAGCGTGCGCCGCTCGGGCAACCGGATCCGCGTGGCGGCGCAGCTCGTGACCGCCGCCGATGGCAGCCAGCTGTGGGCCGAACGCTATGACCGGCAGATGGCCGACGTCTTCGAGCTACAGGACGAGATTGCGACAGCGATTGCCACGGCCCTGCGGGTTGCGCTGGCCGCGCAGGAAGACGCGCCCGTGCGCCATACCCCGAACATTCCGGCATACGAGGCGCTGCTGACGGCGCGTCATCTTCATTGGCAGGTCCGCGGCGAATCGATGGCGCGCGCGGGCGAGTATTACGAGCGCGCGATCGCGCGCGATCCGCAGTACGCGTTGGCGCACGCGCTTTACGCCGACTACCTGTTTGGACGCACGACTGTCGGGATGTCACCGATGCGCGAAGTCGCCCCCCGCATCCGTGCTGCTGCACTTCGCGCGCTTACGCTCGATGCGCAGCTACCGGACGCGCATTCACCTCTGGGGCTGGTCGCGGCCACGCATGATTACGACTGGGACGAGGCCGACCGGCAATTCGCCCTCGCAACTACCAGCGGCGTCGTCGCGCCACTATCCCGCATGGGTTTCGGCTGGGGCGGTTTTCTGGGTAGGGGGCGTGTCCACGAAGCGGTCGAGCAGCTCGATCTCGCAGTGCAGACCGATCCGCTCCATCTGACCTACCGTGCGATATTGGCGTTGTCGCTTGCCGCGCTTGAGCGCTACGACGAGGCGGACGCGGTGCTCGCCAGGAGCCGTGAGATTGATCCAGGCTTCTTCTGGACGTACGACGTGCTGGCGTCCAGCTATGTCGCCCGAGACATGATGGCGGCGGCGCTTCCAGTCGCCGAGATGACCTTCACGACAGCACCCTGGTATCCGCCGGGTGTCGGTGTTTATGCCGGCGTCCTGACCCGTGCTGGCAACCGCGAGCGTGGGCACGAGATCGTGCGGTCACTCGGCCCTCGGGAAAAGTACGGTGTGTCGGTCGGCTGGGCATTGTTCCACGCCACCTGCGGCGACCTTGATTCCGCTGCCGAGTGGTTCGCGCGTGCAATCGAGGAACGGTACTCGATGGTTGGCGCGCTCCTCCATAGCGCGATCTGCCGACCGTTGCGGAACAGCGGTCACTGGCCCCCCTTGGCTCGCCTAATGAACCTTCCCGTGTGATCACACATCCGGACTTCACGGCGCGCGGATGAGCCAGTTGCGAAACCGTCCCTAATACCCAGCCGAAAACCATGAGTAACGACTGGCACCGCTGTGTAGACCAACGGAGGTGCCGAGATCCCGCCCCCGCAACCAAAGTTTCAAAGGCCGCGTTGCCAAGCAGCGCGGCCCTTTAGTGTGTCAGGACACCTGGATCTGTTACTGCATAATCGTCACGGAGGCAGTGGTCGCACAGCTGACAGCGGGTAAGCCGCCTACGGGCGGGGGGAAAAAGCGGCGAAGGGTCGCGTCAACGGTCCACGTCCCGACGCCGACCTTGCTGATCTGAAGCTTGACGATCTTCCCGAACGAATCATTCGTCGTCGTGTATGACGGCGGACCGACTCCCACATACCTGTAGCCCGTCTGGCTCTGGCCGTTGAGCGTCGTCACATCCTCTCGTGCCTCATAGTTGCTTCCGATCATCAGCGACATCGTGGCGATACCAGCGCCGTCGCAAGCCACCTGGACATCGCCGAGATCCGGAACGGTCACCGTCTTCGTCGAGAGATTTCCCTGCACACCGATGGCGACGATGTTTTGATCGCCGGGGTCTCCTTGCGGGCCCGGAAGCCCCTGGACACCCTGATCGCCCTTCGGGCCCGGCTGCCCGGCGACATTCCAGCTGAGAGGCGATTCGTTTGGTTTGCAGGTGTTGCCGCTGAAGACGACGCGGATCACTCCGGTTGAATTGTTGGCGCACGCGTTGACCACGTCGTTCTGACCGCGCGCGGGAGATGGGGTCACCACCAGGACGATAGCACCCAGGATCAGACCAGGAAGCAGGCTGGATCTCATCGGAGTGTCCTTTCGGTGTTGAGCCGCGGATGGAGCGCTGCGGACTGTTTGAGGTTACGGCACGGATTATGGCACGCGGAAGCTCAATGACAAGGCGACATCGCAGCGAGCCACTCGGGTATACAGCTTTGGCTTCGAGCCCCCGCAACCAACACAAGCAACTCCTGTTTTCTCAACGGGACTCTTCCCACTTCAGGCGCGGAACACCTGTTCGGGCCCACTCGTAGTGTGGCGTGTGGACGCAAAGCCACGTGGTGGCCGACGTTGGGTTCGCAGGGTGGTCATGACGGTTGCCCTGTTTCTGCTGTTGATCGGTGTCGGCGCCGCCGGTTTACGAGCCCTGCTCGCCAAACAGCAGCTGCTTGAATCATCCACCGCCGTTCACGAAGCCGGTTACGTTCAGATCGGTGGCATTCCTCAGTGGATAGAGATTCGGGGCTGGGACCGGACGAACCCGGTGATTCTGTGGCTGCACGGCGGACCAGGCGCGCCAGTTCTTCCGGCCAGCTATGCCTCGTTCCTGCCATGGGAGAAGACGTTCACCCTCGTGCATTGGCACCAGCGCGGAGCCGGACTCACGTCTGCGGGCAGACCGCTCGACGGTCCGCCGCTGACGATCAGCGGAATGGTGGAGGACGGGATAGCCGTGGCCGAGCATGTTCGGCGCAGCCTGCAGAAGGACAAGATCATCGTCATCGGTCATTCATGGGGATCGGTGCTCGGAACCCGGATGGTCCAGCGTCGCCCGGACCTATTTGCCGCGTATGTCGGGACGGGACAATTCAACAGCCTGGAGGACGACGGCCGCGATCTGTTTGCCGCGGCGATGTCTCGCGCGAAGGCCAGTGGCAATGCGACGGCCGTCGAGTCACTGGCAGGCGTCGCGTCGCTGCCGGTCACAGATGTCCATCGGATGGACATCGTGCGCACATGGGGCAAGACGGAGGACATCAGCGATAACCCGCTGCTCGTCCTCATCGCGCCCTTGATTTCTCCCGGCTATCCGATCAGCAAAACGCTCGGTCTAGGAAAGGCGTTTGCGGGCTCGCGGAGGGCCCTGTTCGACGAAGAGCGGCAGGTTCGAGTCGAACGCGATGTGCCCGAACTGGCCACGCCGGCGTTTCTCTTTCAGGGAAAGGACGACTGGCAGGTCTCGACACCGGCGGCCGTGAGGTATTTCGAGCGGCTTCGCGCGCCCCGGAAAGACGTTGTGATCTTCGACGGTGGGCACTTCGTTTACGTCTTTCATTCAGACGCGTTCCTGAGCGCGCTCACGACCAGGGTCGGACCGCTGGCGCACTGAAAGCGGATCGGTCATACCGCAGCCTCGCCGACGCACGTTGCCCAGCTGACAATCCCGCCCCCGCAACCAGCCTTTCGCGCCATCCAGGCCCAGAACCCAACGGTCGTTGCGCCCCACCATCGGAATCGGTTACGCGCCAATATCCGATGCCGACTCGGCGCTTAGAGTGAATTGAAATACCGCCCCCCGCGGTGTATTCGGCGTCACCCACAACCGTCCCTCGTGCGCCTCCACGATAGAACGGCAAATTCCCAGACCCATTCCCATGCCGTCATGCTTCGTGGTGAACATCGGATTGAAGATGCGGTGTACGTCCCGCGGATCGATGCCGAGCCCGGTATCAGCAACGGACACGACCACCCCTCCATCTTCGGACAGATCTGACTTAACGATTAGGACCCGCAGCTGATCTTGGGCCTGCATCGCGTGAATCGCGTTCGTAATCAAATTGAGAAGGACTTGCTGCAACTGAACGCGATCACCGTGCACTTCCGGCAGTCGCGCGGCTGGGGCTGTCTGCACCAGAATCTTGTGCTTGCGTAGCTCGTCGTGCTCAAGCGCGAGGGTTTCCTGAATGATCTCATTGACGTCGAGCGATGTCTTCTCCCTGAGACTCTTCTTGAAGATCGCGCGAACGCCTTCAATTACCGCATCCGCACGATGGCCATCGGCTGCTATGCGCCTGAAGGACTCCATAGCTTTGTCGCACGCGGGCATCTGGCGATCAAGAAATCGCAGACCCGCACCTGCCGTCGTGACGATGGCACTCAGAGGCTGCCTGACCTCATGGGCCATTGCCGCGGCGACGGCGTCACCTGTTAGCAGACGCGCCTCGCGCTCGCGGCCCAGCGCATTGATCGCTCGCAGCAATCGGATGTAGAGGGTCGATATCTCGCACAGCAGAACAACCAGAATCAGACTGCTAGCGACGATGCCGATGCCGCGGAATGTATACCAACTCATACTGAAGCGGTTCGGGCTTCGCCAAAAACTCAGTGGCACCTCGATGGCGAACAGGCACATCACCACCATCAGCCACAGGTCAAGCACCGAGCTCCGCCGAAGGCCCAGAACTACAACAGCAAGGCCGCTCATCACCAACACCGGCGTTCCAACATAGTAAGCGTACCGCGTACTTGAGCTGAGTCGTTCCAGATACGCCGTAGGTACGTATGTCTCGACCAGGATGTCGAAGACGATCGCTGCGACAACAAGAGCGGCTGCGGCGGCGACACTTACGACCACCTTCGCGCCAACCGCGCCCCGCCAATGCTCTTGCCCGACCTCCGCATCCTTCAAGAGCGCATAGCCGAGCACAAACGCGGGGAAACCCGCACGCCACAAAATGAAGAACCACGCCGTGCTCAGCGGACCGGCGATCACCCCTTCGGGGCCAGAGACGCCAGGAAATGTCAACAGATACGGGATCAAGACAAGCGCCGTGAAGGCGTAGCCGGTTGCGATCATGAGGACCGCCGGCAACCGCACAATGGCAAACTGCGTGAACAGCAGAACCGCCGTCACGGAATCTGTCGCGATCATTGCCGTCACATAAATCGGGATGAAGGCTGCGACGGGTGACGTCCGCACGTGCGCGAGTGGTCCCGTGACGATGACGACGACGAGCACAATACCAAGCAAGACCGCCAGCGCCAGCCGTTTCTGTGCTGCACTCGCCGGCAAGCTCGAAAGGATGAATTGCTGCACCTCTGGAACAACGGCATCCGTTTTCGGCATGAACGACTCTGCACCTCGAGATCAGCGCTACGAAGACGCCGAACGCGTAGCGAGCCGGTCGCAGGCGTCCGTCAGCGGCCAGGAGAGGAGTGTGCTGGATGATAACCGATGGCCTTGAAGGCATCGGATGGCTGCATGAGGCGGCCCTTCAGACCGTCTCGATGATGAACCTAATCGACTTGGTAACGGCTTGCCGGGAAGCGTGGAGGCGTCTGGGCAGAGACAACCATCGTGGACTTATCCGAAGGTGAAGGAGAAGGCTTCCACGCCGGCGTCGATGAACTCGATTGCGACCGTCCGGTCGCCGATAGGCTTCGGCTGTCGAATGAGCTGATAAAGCCGCTGTTCCGCGACGATGCCGTTGCCGGCCGCGTCGACGTCGAGACCGTGCGCAACGCCGGGCGCCTGCCCATCGATCGTCAGGCGGAAGCGGACGACACTTCCGGCGCGCGACGGCCCCATGACCATATGCACGTCGCGCGCGTGAAAGCGATACTCGACTCTTCCGGGCGCCTGATGCAGCACGGTCGCCCTCGGGCCGATGGTCCACTCCCCCACGAGTGCCCACTGATTGAGCCCCAACCGCGCCGGGCCCGTGTACCTGTGTTGCCGATCGAGCGCGGCTGCTTCACGCGACCCGAAATTCTGTGAGCGCTCGTAGCCCACATACGTCTCGAGCGACTTCACGTTGTTCCAATCGGCGGCCGCTTCGAGGCCGCCACCCTCAACCGTCACCAAGCCGCCCTGAACGCCTGTCGCCCCGGCCTCAGACAACAAGCGCTGAATCCCGAGTTCGGACCGCTCGTACTCTCCTTCGCCAAAGTGGTGCTCCCGTAACCTTCCGCGCGCATCGACGAGATAGAGCGCCGGCCAATACTGGTTGGAGAAGGCGCGCCAGATCGCGTAGTCGTTGTCGATTACCACTGGAAACGGGACGTCGAGCTGCTGGACGGCACGCCGCACGTTGGCGATGTCGCTTTCGAACTGGAATTCTGGCGTGTGAACGCCGATGACCGTGAGCGATGGACCGTACTTCCGTGCCCAGGCGCGCACGTACGGCAGCGTGCGCAGCCAGTTGATGCAGGTATAGGTCCAGAAGTCGACGAGCACGACTTTGCCGCGCAGGCTCGTCGCGCTCAAGGCCGGTGAGCTGAGCCACGTGGCCGCACGTCCGATCGCCGCCAGTTCGCGCGGCACGCGATCGGCTGACTCGGTCGTTCCCGCTCCGAAGTGCGCAGCCACCATCGCCATAGTTCCCGCCGACAGGAATTGACGTCGTCCTGGTCCGTTCATCACTCAATGAATGAACCACACCTGCGGCCACACTTCCATTGGACCAAAGTATCTTAGACGTCCTACCGAGCCGCCACGAGGCCGTTCTCCACCTCGAACACGCCGCTCACCTCTCGTGCACGGACCTCTGCAGCCTGGCTGTCCGCTTTGTTATCCACGACGCCCAGTAGCATCGTCCGGCCGTTCCTCACGATGATGTGGATGGGATACCGGCCCACCGGCTGCATGCCGGGAAAGTGCCGCTCGTCCCTCAACTCTCGCAACACCTGGTCCACTCCGCCAGGGGCGTACCGCGAAAGGAAGTCATCGGTGTAGATTCGGTAGAATGTGGCCCAGCGGACCCGATCGTCGCCTCGTGACGCGGGCAGCACCTCGATCTTGTTCGCCACTTCTGCAACACCTGTCGCGCGCGCCACAGCCATCTCCGCATCTGCTTTCAGTCTCCCTTCGAAGCTGTAGCCGGCGAGGTGGACAACGCCAGGCTCGACTCGACAGACGATGTAATCGAAGACGCCGTAGTACGGGAGACGCGCGAGAGCGTGTCTCACGGAACGATCCGTCTCTGCTGACGTGACCCTCTGCGTCTGCGCGCCCGCCGGCGCGCCGATCGCGCCGAGCACCGTCAGGCTCACAAAGCCCCGGCGCAGCCAGTTGCGGTATCGGCTCATCGCTTCATCCTCCTGCCCGGTTCGCTTCCGCGGGCACTGTCGCACGCGGAGATTGAACCACTCGCGCGACCGCTGCTCCATTGGACGATGGTCTTGATTTCGAAGTGAGTGCCCTGGCTGTGAGGGAGGGTCGGCAGGCCCGGGACCAAAGCGAACCGATGTTCGACGATTACTCTACGGCGGCTGGCCTGAGGCCCAGGCTCGCTGCCATCGTGACAAGTTCAGCCAGCGAATCGGCCTTCATTTTGCGCATGACTTGGCCTCTATGCGCCTTCACCGTGATCTCGCTGATACCGAGTTCGCCGGCCACTTGCTTGTTCAGCAGCCCGGTGACAACAAGCACCATCACCTCGCGTTCGCGTGGCGTGAGCGACTCGTAGCAGTCGCGCAATGCGTGCATCGCCGACTCGCGGTGAAGCGCCACGCGACTTCGCTGGATGGCGCTGCGTATGGCATCGAGCAGCGCATCGTCATCGAAAGGCTTGGTCAGAAACTCGATAGCGCCAGCCTTCATTGCCTGCACAGACATCGGCACATCGCCGTGCCCGGTGATGAAGATGATTGGCATTTCCGTCCGGTCAGCGAGCTGCCGCTGCAGTTCGAGACCGTTGAGGCCGGGCAGGGTCACGTCGAGTACTAGACAGCTCGGAACGGTGGCGCGAGGGCAGGCCAGAAACTGCTGTGCCGATTCGAACACGCGAGACTGCCAGCCCACGCTCGTAATCAACAGTTCCAGCGATTCGCGCACCGAGATATCGTCGTCGACGACGAACACGATACCTGCAGGATCCGCCATAGAGATGCTCTTCACTCCGCAGGCCGCAGCCAGCGGGCTGACAGTATACAGGCCGCCTCTGAGGCCGTCTTGAACCCGAGTGTTCAACATTGCCTCCTTCCGAGCGCGGCTTCGACAGCTTCGATCAACGCGGTGTCGCTGAATGGCTTGAACAGACATGCCACGGCGCCGGCGGCCAGGAGGCGCGGTTCAAGCGACTTGTCGCGCTGCCCAGTGATGAACACGATCGGGATCGCCTTTCCCAGACGTCTCAGCTCCCGCTGCAGATCTGGTCCGCTCATTCCTAGTAGCGCGACGTCGAGAACCACACATCTCGTCGCGTCGGCGGCGTTCGAGGCCAGGAAGGCTTCCGCCGTCGCAAACGTCCGAACGGTAAAGCCGACCTGCTCAAGCAGATCGGGCAATGACTCGCGCACGGACTCGCTGTCGTCTACAACTGCTACGAGTGGACGCTCGGTCATCGCGAGTCACACAGCATGCGCCTTCTGTGGCGTGGAGGTCCATTGCACTTTGGTATCGGTCGGTGGCCTATTCGACGGTGGCCCGGTGCGGCCACGCCGTCGTTGCCGAGCGGGCAATACGAAGGTATAGACGACACCTTCGTCTGATAGATCCCACGCCGCGCGTCTGGTGTCATGACCTCTCTGGGAGGCTCGCATGAGAGGAACCGCAACATTGGCCCGCGCCATCAGGATTGGAGTCATTGCCATGACCACGACGTCGTCTGTCACGCTCTCGCCAACGCCCGCCGCCGCCGAGAACCATGACACGGCCATCAGGCCGTTTCGCGTGAACGTTTCGCAGAAGGACCTCGTCGAGCTTCGCCGCAGGGTCGCGGCCACACGATGGCCCTCCAAAGAGCTCGTTGGAGATCGATCGCAAGGCGTGCAACTCGCGACGCTCAAAG
>Ga0070675_100003861_pt1 | contig 11373 bp, 8 predicted proteins | sample KBSM43metaG_FD_65343 | JGI IMG/M metagenome (GOLD analysis project Ga0070675, IMG submission 65343) | Miscanthus rhizosphere microbial communities from Kellogg Biological Station, Michigan, USA - KBS M4-3 metaG | ecosystem: Host-associated > Plants > Roots > Rhizosphere > Soil ...
AGAAGGGCGGGCTTTTCACCTTGAACCCGGACGGTGAATTCGTGCCCATCCCCTTCCCTCAAGGAACCGGCAAGGTCACCGAGGTTCGTTATGAGAGCATCGCCACATTCAGCCGTCCGCTTGCATCGAACCTCGACTTGCAGGTCGCCGGCGGCGCGGAGATTTCCGATCTGGATCGGGTCGATGACGATCAGCCGGCCCGGCACTTCTTCCGCCCCAAAGGCAGCGTAAACCTGGGCTGGCGTCCCTCCCCCGGCTGGGACTTGAGCCTCAAGCTTCGCCGCCGCGTCGGCCAGATCAGCTTCTATGACTTCCTCGCCCAGCCAAAGCTGGCGGAAGACCGTGAGAATGCCGGCAATCCCGAGCTTGTGCCGCCGCAAAGCTGGGAGGTTGAAACCGAGTTCGCCCGCGACCTGGGACGCTGGGGCAAGACCAGGCTGAACCTCCATTATTATCGCGTGGAGGATATCATCGACTACATCCCGATCGGCGACAACGAAGAAGGCGTCGGCAACCTGCCGCATGCCGACCGCTACGGCTTCGAAAGCACGAGCACGATCAACATGGATCCGATCGGCTGGACCGGCGCAAAGTTCGACATCAACTTCGGCTACGAGCACACGTCGGTGAAGGATCCGCTGACCAACGCACCCAGGCCGATCAGCGGTGTCCGGAGCCGGTGGGGAAGCGTGCAGCTGCGCCACGACATTGCTGGCACCCAGCTCGCCTACAGCGCCTACATCCAGTACAATTATTACACGCGCAACTTCCTACTGACCGAGTACGGCCGGACGCTCGATATACCGTGGCTCGGCGGCTTCTACCTCGAGCACAAGAACGTGCTCGGGACCACGGTCCGGTTCAGCGTCGACAACGTCCTCGACGGCCTCCTGCAGGGCCGTCACATGCGCTGGCGTCACGTCTACGAGGGTTATCGCGACCGCACGCCCCTCGACTTCTTCGAGAAGGATGATGAGCTCGTCGGCTTGCTCTTCAACCTGTCGATCAAGGGTACCTTCTAGGTTTCACTCGGCAACGCAATCAGCTGCACGTCGAACCGGGAATGTCGCTTGCAAATCCGTCTGTCGACTCGTCGAAGGCCGCTAGCGAAGCGACCGGTTTGGTCAGACGTGTATTAGGCGTTTAAAACAGGGGCAATGAATGCGTAGCCGATCCTTTTTGTACTCAACGGCGGCTGTCGCCTTCTTGTTTCCCGCGTCCGCCCTCGCGCAGACTACTCCGATCGACCAACCGCCGCCGGCGCAAGCTCCGCCCGGCGCCGCGACTGCGACCGCGACACCCACGTCAAGCCGCACGTTGCAGTATGAAGCGTCCTTCTTCGCGCCCTTCGCTCCTCGCACGGCGCTCGACATCGCGAGGCAGGTTCCGGGCTTCAACCTGGACCTCGGGAACACCGATGTCCGCGGTTTTGCGGGTGCAGTCGGCAATGTTGTCATCAATGGCGCTCGCCCGAGCAGCAAATCGGAATCGCTCGAGACCGTCCTCGCGCGCATTCCTGCCAGCCGCGTCACTCGCGTCGAAGTCGGACCCGGCGATCTCTATGGCGCGGATTATGCGGCCAAGGGCCAGGTGCTCAACATCATGCTGTCCGCTGCTTCGGGCTTCGATGGTGAGATCAGCGCTTCAGCCAACCGGCACTTCACGGGCCAGGTTACGCCTAACGCCGATATCACGACGCTCTTCAAACGCGGTGATTCCAGCTTCAACGTTTCTGCCGGAACAGGCCGCAACGATTACACGGAAGAAGGAACGGACGACTTCTTCGATGCGCCCACCGGGGACCTTCTGGAGCATCGGCGCAAGATCAACACGATCCGCCAGCACGATCCCTTCATCTCGGGAAGCTGGTCGCTGGAGCACGGCGACAATAACTCGATCCACGTCAATGCCCGCTGGGCACCGAGCACCTTCTTCCTTCGCCAGACCAACCACGTGACGCCGGTTAACGATCGTACGCGCGACGACCTTCTCATCGAGGATTACAAGACGCCCGTGATCGAGCTGGGCGGAGATATCTCGCGCCCCGTCGGCGATGGCGCGGTCAAGTTCGTGGGACTGACGACGCGTCGCAAGCGCGACAATTTCGACGCGGTCTACAATCGCGGCTTCGGAGGGGCGCCGGTCCTCGGCGGCTTTGAACAGATCCAGGACGCGAAACTCCAGGAAACGATCGGGCGCCTTAGTTATTCAAAGCCCAAGCTCTTCGGGTTCGGCTTCGAGACTGGCCTCGAGGTCGCGTACAACAAGCTCGATTCTCACCTGAACCTGTTTTTGCTCGACGACGAGGGAGGGCGTGAGAAATTCAACCTGCCGATCGAAGATGCCACTGTGTCGGAGCTTCGCGGCGAAGCCTACATCAATGCAGGCCGGCCCTTGTCGAAGACGGTCCGTCTGGACCTCGCCCTTCGCTATGAAGCCTCCAACCTGAAGGTCCGAGGCGACGCCACGGAAGACCGGAGCCTGAAATTCCTGAAGCCGAGCGTCACGCTCGACTGGCGTCCGGGCGGCGGCTGGCACACCCAGGCCAGCATCAGGCGCACCGTCGCACAGCTCAACTTCTACGATTTCATCAGCTCGGCGGAGCTCTCCAGCGACCGCATCAACGGCGGCAACGCCGAGCTCGAGCCGCAGCGGACGTGGGAAGCGCGTCTTCTCGCCGAGAAGCCGATTCTCGGCGACGGACTAGTGAAGCTCGAACTGGGCTACGATCTCGTTTCGAAGCTCCAGGACCGGATTCTCGTCGTCACGCCGGAAGGCGCCTTCGACGCGCCAGGCAATCTCGGTACGGGCAAGCGGTGGTTCGCCGACTTCAACCTGGACGCGCCGCTCAGCAAGTTCGGACTGACAGGTGTTCGTTGGAAGGCGCAGGTGACGCTGCAACATACACGCGTCGATGATCCCATAACGCACGAACCGCGGAACTGGACGGACTTCTGGCCCGATTGGCAGTGGTACACCGAGCTACGCCGTGACCAGGGCGCATTCTCCTACGGCCTTGCCTTCTCGGATCGCGACAAGTTCTTTTTGTTCCGCACGGACGAAATCTACAGCAACTGGAACGGCGGTCCCTACGGGACGGCATTCGTCGAGTACCGGCCCGACAAGCGGACCACGGTGCGCCTGGACGTGGACAATCTGACGGACACCAATGCGACCGCGCACAGGATCCTCTACCGGCCGAACCGGCTTCAGCCTGAGCCAATGTTCATCGAGGATCGCGAGCGGAACATCCACATGAGCGTCGGGCTAACCGTGAAGCGCAGCTTCGGCGGAGGCGCGACCCCAAAGAAGTAAGCGGGGGTGGCGGAGAGCAAGCGCGGGGGCTAAGAGCCACGCGTTTTCCGCATCCGGGGGTTTTTCGTGGCCGAACCAGCCATATTGCCGTTCGACTGGGCCGATCCGTTCGACATCGACGGCCAGCTTACCGACGAGGAGAAGCTCGTCCGCGACACGGCCGAAGGCTATGCGCAGGAGAAACTTCAGCCGCGCGTTACCGAAGCCTATCTCAATGAGAATTTCGACCGCGACATCCTGACCGAGATGGGCGAGCTCGGGCTCCTCGGAGCTACCATCCCGCACGAATATGGCGGCGCCGGCCTTGGCTACGTGAGCTATGGCCTGATCGCGCGCGCCGTCGAGCGCGTCGACAGCGGCTACCGCTCGGCAATGTCGGTCCAGTCCAGCCTCGTGATGCACCCGATCCACGCCTACGGCTCCGAAGAGCAACGGCAGAAATACCTTCCGAAGCTGGCGACGGGCGAAATGGTCGGCTGCTTCGGACTGACCGAGCCAGATTCAGGCTCTGACCCCGGAAGCATGCGCACCCGCGCCGCCAAGGTCCAGGGCGGGTACGTCCTCACCGGAACCAAGATGTGGATCACCAATTCGCCGATCGCCGACGTATTCGTCGTCTGGGCGAAGTCGGACGCGCATGACAGCAAGATCCGCGGCTTCGTTCTCGAAAAAGGCGCGAAGGGCCTGTCCGCGCCGAAGATCAGGGAGAAGCTGTCGCTTCGCGCCTCGATCACCGGCGAGATCGTCATGGACAATGTCGAGGTGGGCGAAGACGCCCTCCTCCCCAACGTCGAAGGTCTGAAGGGACCGTTCGGCTGTCTCAACCGCGCCCGCTACGGCATTGGCTGGGGAGCGATGGGTGCCGCCGAATTCTGCTACGCCGCCGCCCGTCAGTACACGCTCGACCGAAAGCAGTTTGGAAAGCCGCTCGCTGCCAACCAGCTAGTCCAGCTCAAGCTCGCAAACATGGCAACCGAGATCACGCTCGGCTTGCAGGCGGCACTTCGCGTTGGCCGCCGCTTGGAGGCCGGGAAGCTGATTCCCGAGGCGATCAGCCTCATCAAGCGCAATAATTGCGGCAAAGCGCTCGATATCGCCAGGATCGCCCGCGACATGCACGGGGGCAACGGAATCTCGGCGGAATTCCAGGTAATGCGCCACTCCGCCAATCTCGAGACGGTCAACACCTATGAGGGCACGCACGACGTCCATGCTCTAATCATGGGCCGGGCAATCACGGGCCTCAGCGCGTTTTAATGGCCTAAGCCCGGAAACGGCCGTAACTTCGCCGTCCGATGGAGCGGCACGAAACGGTCATTGTCGGGGGCGGCCAGGCGGGCCTGGCCATGAGCTATCACCTTCGAGAGTGCGGAAAGGAGCATGTGCTCCTCGAGCGGGACCGTCTCGGCGGCAAATGGCACAGTGAGCGCTGGGATTCGCTCCGCTATCAATTCCCCAATTGGTCGCTAGGGCTGCCGGGCCACTCGTACAGCGGGTCGGACCCGGAAGGCTTTTGCCATTATTCGGAGGTCGTCGAGTTCCTCGCGGATTACGCGGAGAAGATCACCCCGCCTGCCCAAACCGGCGTCGACGTGGGCTCTGTTTCACGCAGTGGCGACGGCTTCATCCTCGACACCAGCGCAGGGCCGATTGCCACCGATACAATAGTGGTTGCGAGCGGCGCCTTCCCCTCACCGCGAGTGCCGCAATTCGCAGTCGGGCTGGCATCCTCCATCCAGCAGTTTCACTCGGCGGAGTATCGCTCGCCCGGGCAACTGCCCCCGGGAGGGGTGCTCGTCGTCGGTAGCGGATCCTCCGGCGGGCAGATCGCCGAGGAGCTGCTGCATGCCGGGCGCGAAGTCTTCCTCTCGGTCAGCCGCCACCGCCGCGTCCCGCGCCGTTTTCTCGGCAAGGACATGCTGTGGTGGTTCTTCGAGCTCGGCTGGATGGACCGTTCGATCGACACTTTCCCGGATAGGAAGCCGCCACCGGCGATCCTCCTCAGCGGAATCGACGGCGGCCACGATCTCGATGTCCGGCGGTTCGGCGCTGAAGGGATGACCTTGCTCGGAAGGGCGATCGCCGCCGAAGGCTCGAAGATGCAATTCGCGGACGACCTTGCATCCCTCCTCGCTGGAGCCGACCAAGCCTGTGAGGATTTTCTTGAGGCCGCCGCAGCGCACGCACTTCAGCTTGGGATGGAAGTGCCCGTGTCCGAACGCGGTGAGCCGCCCCGATCCGCCTCTGCGCCGACCGAAATCGACCTCGAGAAGCTCGGAATTCGCTCGGTCATCTGGTGCACGGGCTATCGGCCCGCCTTCGGCTGGATAGACGTGCCCGTCTTCGACGACGGCGGCGCTCCGATACAAGAGCGGGGCGCCACAAATTGTCCGGGCCTTTACTTCCTGGGCCTGCACTGGATGCACAGCTTCAAATCAGGGGCATTGTTCGGCGTCGGCGAGGATGCCGCGCATATCGCCGCGCTGATCGACTCCTAGCGGCGGCCGGGAAACAGCCCTATGTTTGCGCTCGGGCAATTGGGGGGTTTCCAATGATTGGCTGGATCGTCCTTGGCGTCATCGTCCTGCTGCTTCTCTACGCAGTGGGCGTGTACAACCGGCTCGTCCGGCTCCGTGCACTCGTGAAAGAAGGCTTCAGCGGCATCACCGTCCAGCTTCGCCGCCGCGCCGATCTGATCCCCAACCTGGTCGAGGCTGTGAAGGGATACGCGACGCATGAGCGCGAGGTGTTCGAAGAGGTCACGAAGGCCCGTGCTGCCTCCGTAAATGCGGGAAGCGTTCAGGCAACTGCTCAGGCGGATGCCCAGCTTACGGGAGTTCTTGGGCGGCTCTTCGCGGTTGCTGAGGCCTACCCCGAGCTGAAGGCAAACCAGAATTTCCTCCAGCTGCAGGACCAGCTCGCCAACATCGAGACGGAGCTCCAGAGCTCGCGGCGTTATTACAACGCGACGGTTCGCGACCTGAATTCGACGATCCAGAGCTTTCCGCCCGTGCTCATCGCGCGGCCTGCCGGCTTCGCGGAAGAGCCGTTCTACGAGGACGAGGACAAGAGCATACAGACCGCTCCAAAGGTCGATTTCGCCCGCCCGGCGGCCTGACCATGCGGATTTTCCGCGCGGCGCTTGCCGCTTTGCTCTTCGTCGCGGCGCCCGTGGCCGCTGAAGAAAAGATCACGAGCTTTGTCAGCGATGTAGCGATCGAGAAGGATTCGTCTCTGGAAGTCACGGAGACGATCGACGTCGATTCGGAAGCTGACAGGATCAAGCACGGAATCTTCCGCGATTTCCCTACGCTCTACACGGGAAGGAACGGCAACCGGGTTCGCGTCGGCTTCACGTTCGAAAGCGCTGAGCGAGACGGCCATTCGGAGCCCGCCGAGATTGAGCCGATTTCAAATGGCGTGCGGATCAAGATCGGAAGCGCCGACACTCAGATCGAGCCGGGCGAACACCGCTACGTCATCCACTATCGGACAACGCGACAGGTAGGCCGCTATGGGGACTTCGACGAGCTCTACTGGAACGCGACCGGCAACGGCTGGGAATTCCCCATCGATGTTGCGGAAGCCCGGATCCGCCTGCCCTCGCCGGTCCAGCTGGGGCAGCATGCGGCCTATACCGGCGCACAGGGGTCGACGGAAACCAATGCGCACATCATTTCCGAAGCGCCTGGTGAGATAGTCTTCCGCACGACCTGGCCACTCGCTCCCTATCAGGGCCTGACGGTCGCGGTCGCCTTCCCAAAGGGAGTCGTCGGCGAGCCCAATAGCTCGACCAAGCTCGGCTGGTGGCTCAGCGACTACGGGCCGCCTTTGGTTGGCGCGCTCGGCCTCTTCGCGGTGCTCGCCTTCTATTTCATTGCCTGGCACAGGGCAGGTCGCGATCCCCGACCGGGTACGATTGTACCCCTCTTCAGTCCGCCCGACGACCTCAGCCCCTCCGGGATGCGCTACGTGGTCGAGGAAGGCGCCGACAATCGCGCATTTGCCGCCGCTCTCGTCGACATGGGCGTCAAAGGCCACGTGAAGCTAAGCGAGGAGGAAGGCGGCTGGCTCTCGGGTGACAAGCGAACCATCGAACGGCTCTCGTCTTCGACGCCTCTGCCGGAAGAGGAGGAAGCGGCGCTGGGCCAATTGCTTTCGACGGGTGAGATCGTGGCGATGGAGCGGGAAAATCACTCTAAATTTTCCTCTGCAAAGAAAGAATTGGAAGTTGTTCTCAAGAAAAAATATGAAGGACGTCTGTTCAAGCGCAATTACGGTTGGGCAGCAGCTGGCGTAGCCATCTTCATCGCCGCACTGTGGCTTTCGGCTGCCTCCGTCGCGGCCGCCACAGATTCGGCCGACAGCGTCACCCTTGCAGTCGCTCTCGGCGCCGCGATCGCCGCCATCCTCTTCATCCTGCTCCAGCAGAGGATGCGAACCGGTGGGAAATGTTTGTTTGGTGGCTTGGGGATGCTGTTCGGCTTCGGCGCCCTCGCACTCGGCCTTCCACTTTTCGTCGAGGCGCTGAACAGCGGCTGGTGGTTCCCCCTTTTACTGCCGGCGCTCTCGATCCCCATCGTAATTTCGGCTTTCTGGTGGATCTCGGCCCCCACGACCGAGGGGCGTCAGGTCCTCGACCATATTGCGGGCTTCAAACAATACCTCTCCATCACCGAACGTGAGAGGCTCGACCGCATGACTCCGCCAGAGGAGACGCCGGCGCTCTTCGAGAAATATCTGCCCTACGCGATAGCGCTCGGCGTCGAGAACCGCTGGGCCGACCGCTTCGCCCCGGTCCTTGCCGCGGCTGCGGCACAGGGCCAGCAGGGCTTTGTCTGGTACTCCGGCTCGAATAGCCCCTGGAGCGACGCCAGCGGCTTCACCCGAAGCGTCGGCTCCTCGCTGGCGAGCACTGTCGGCTCGGCGTCCACCGCCCCCGGGTCGAGCAGCGGATCGGGTGGCGGGGGTTTCTCCGGTGGTGGCGGTGGCGGCGGTGGCGGTGGCGGCTGGTAGCCTACGCCCAGCTCGGCCGCTTTAAGACGATGGTTGGCTGATCGTGGTAGAGCGTTTCCCCTATCCGATCGAACCCCAGCTTCGCGGCCAGCTTCAACGACGGCTCGTTTGCCGGCGCGATAATCGCCCAGAGGGGTGAGGGATCGAGATTGCCTTCCGCCCATTCGATGACTGCACGACAGGCTTCCCCTGCGAGCCCCTGCCCGTGAACTTCGGTGGCGAAGATCCAGCCCATCTCGGGGTCATTGCCGAACTCGGGGTCGAGCCCACGCCAGGCGGTGAACAAAGCCAGCATTCCAAGTAGCTTGCCGTCGCTCTTCCGCTCGACCGCCCAGCCGCCGAATCCATTGAGCTGCCACCCGCCGGCCGCCGCCATGAGGCGACGCCAGCATTCTTCCATCCCCATCGGCTCCGGGCCGAAATGGCGGAAGACGGCAGGCTCCTGCAGTATGGCGAAATACTTCTCGCGATCGTCCCTGCGCCAAGCGCGCAGCCGCAACCGCTCGGTCTCCAGCGTCGGAGCCGAGTCACGCTTACTCGTCATCCAGCGTTGAGCTTATTTCTTGCTGAGGTTCAGGCCGCCAAAGCGCTTGTTGAAGCGGGCAACCTGGCCGCCCGTGTCGAGAAGCTTCTGGTTGCCGCCGGTCCAGGCGGGGTGGACCTTGGGATCGATGTCGAGGTGCAGCGTGTCGCCTTCCTTGCCCCAGGTCGAACGAGTCTGGAACTTGGTGCCGTCGGTCATCTCGACGTTGATCATGTGATAATCGGGGTGCGTACCGGACTTCATTTGATTTTTCCTTGGCTTAGCCGCTGGTTTCCGACCAGCAGCGACAAGTCGAGCGGCGCCTCTACAGGGAGAGGGCAAAAGTTGCAACTTGAGGGAGCGCTCAGGCGGGCTGAGCCTGCCCTGCCCGCAACGGCGGCAGATAATGCTCCGCGAGCGAAAAACCGCCGAACAGGAGCGCCGTGAAGAACAGGTCGCCGGCCACCGTGTTCTGGAAGAACGGAATCGCCGCTACGTAGCACGCCACAAGGCCGGCCTGCGTAACCGGATAGATGCCGCTGAAAAGCCACATGCCGAAGTTCGTCAGGACGAAGAACAGGACGGAGCTCGCAAGCGCCGCCGCGCCGATGGTGAGCGGGGTTTTCCGCTTCGCCACCGCCCAGCCGATCAGCACCGTCAAGGCGAAGCTCAAATAGACGAAGTTCATTCCCGGATAGAATCCGCCGAGCGCGACGTCGCTTAGGATCAATGCTCCGAACGGCGCTACGAAGGCCAGCAGCTTGCGGGGCATATAGGCCCCCGAAAAGAGCGCCATCGCCGCGATCGGCGAGAAATTCGGCGGGTGCGGAGCCAGTCGAAGCGCGGCCGCGGCGAATATCGCGGCGAGGATCGCCAGCAAACGGAACTTGTTGTCCGTCATCAGTCCAAATCTTTCCATGCACCTTTCATAACCACGGCGCCCCTCGGTTGACAATTCTTGGGCTCGCGACGTAGCCAGCCTCCCGACGAGGGTGCCGCCCACGATCTTCGGATCGGCGGGGGCGGTCAAAAGGGAAGCCGGTGCGAATCCGGCGCTGTGCCCGCAACTGTGAAGCCCGGCGCAAGCCAGGCGTAGTCAGGAACCTGCCCCCGTTCGTCGTCCGTTTCCCGGCCGGGTCCAGCCATGGAACGTGGGCACAGCTACCACCGGCAGCCGAGTCCCTCCGTGACGACAATGTTCGTCACAGGAGGATTCAATGCCCATTCCAATTTTCGACGCGAACCCAATCGTCGTCACTGCGTCCCGAGTTCCGGAGCAGCAGTCGCAAAGCGCGGCAAGCAGCACCGTCATCGATTCCGTGGAGATCGAGCGCCTCGGCGATCCGCTGGTCGTCTCGCTGCTCCGCCTCACGCCTTCGGCGGCCGTGGAAAGCGGCGGGCCGGCAGGCACATTTTCGGAGGTCCGCATCCGCGGCGCCGAGGCAAACCACACCCTGCTCTTCATCGACGGCATTCGAGCAAACGATCCGGCCTCGAACGATACGCCGCGCTTCGAGCTTCTGAATGCCGACCTTGCTTCGCGAATCGAGGTGGTGCGTGGCCCGCAATCGGCACTCTGGGGCTCCGACGCGATCGGAGGGGTCATCGCGGTCAATGGGCTGGATCCCGAGTCCGGATCCTATTCGGCGACCGCTGAAGCTGGCTCGTTCGGTTTCGGCCGGGCCAGCGCGTCGGGAGCGCTCGTAACCTCCGATGCCAATCTCGAGGGATCCGTCGGCTTCCAGCGCGCCACAGGGATCGACAGCTTCAATGGCCACGGCGACAAGGACGGATATCGGAACCTCTCGGCTCGCATGCGAGGTAAGTGGGCCTTCGCGTCGGATTTCGAAGTCGGTGCTTCCGCTTTCTCGCTGAACGGCCACAGCGAGTTCGACGGCTTCGACCCGATCACCTTCGTTCACGAGGATACGCTGGACAGCACGAAGAACCGGCTTTCCGCCGGAAGGCTTTGGCTCTCCGGAGGAAAGCAGGAAAGCGGCCTCAGCGGCACCATCGCGACGTCACTGCTCAGCTCATCCAACCGAAATTTCCTCGCCGGGGACGAGATCAACCGTACGAGCGGCGACCGCTGGACTGCCGGGGCACAAGCCCAATACCGCTTCGGGACCGGGTCCGTACGCCACACGGCGATTGTAGCGATCGACGGTGACCGGGAGACCTTCCACGCGGACGACACCATCTACTTTGGCGCGAGCGAGCAGGATCGCCATCGAAGCCACCATGCCCTTACCGGCGAATGGCGGGCGGAAATCGGCCCGCTGACCGGGGACGTCGCTCTGCGCCGCGACTGGTTCAGCGCGTTTCAAGACGCGACGACCTTGAGGGCTTCCGCTCTCGCGGACCTCGGAGCTGGTTTCTCGGTCGCCGGGTCATATTCCGAAGGCATCGCCCAGCCGACCTTCTTCGACCTGTTCGGCTTCTTCCCGGGCAGCTTCGTCGGCAATCCGGCCCTTAAGTCGGAAAGCTCCAAGGGGTTCGAAGCCTCCGTGCGCTACCGG
>Ga0070675_100003863_pt1 | contig 11371 bp, 7 predicted proteins | sample KBSM43metaG_FD_65343 | JGI IMG/M metagenome (GOLD analysis project Ga0070675, IMG submission 65343) | Miscanthus rhizosphere microbial communities from Kellogg Biological Station, Michigan, USA - KBS M4-3 metaG | ecosystem: Host-associated > Plants > Roots > Rhizosphere > Soil ...
AAACGCTCGGCGTCGCCGGCCAGCGCCCGCGGCAGCACCTTGACCGCGACGTCGCGATCCAGGCGCGGGTCCCGGGCGCGGTACACCTCGCCCATGCCTCCGGCGCCCAGCGGGCCGAGGATCGCGTACGGCCCCAGCCGCGCGCCGGGGGTGAGCGCGGGCATCTCGGCGGGCCGCGGGCGGGTGAGGAAGCCGTCCGCCTGCGCGTGCGCGGCCAGCAGCGATTCCACCTCCCGCCGCAGCGCCTCGTCGCCCGCGCACTGCCGGGACAGGAAGGCGGCGCGCATCGATTCGTCCTGGCCGAGGGCGGCCTCGAACAGCGCGCTCACGCGCGCCCAGCGATCGTCCGTCATCGCCGGGCCGGCCCCCCGAGCCGCCGGAAGAGCCAGGCGCGGGCGAGGCGCCAGTCACGCGTGACCGTCGATTCGGAAACCCCGAGCACGGCCGCCGTCTCCTCCAGGGAGAGGCCGGCGAAGAAGCGCAGCTCGACCATCCGTACCTTGGCCGGGTCCAGCACGGCCAGCTCCTCGAGCGCCTCTTCGAGGGCGAGGATTTCCACGTCGGGCGGGCCCGGCAAGGCGCGCCGCGTCTCGTCGAACGAGATGCGGTCCCAGCTCCCGCCGCGCTTGCGCGCCCCGTGCCGGCGGGCATGGTCCACGAGGATCCGCCGCATCGCCGTGGCCGCCACCGCGAAGAACTGGGCCCGGTTCTTCCAATCCGCCGCCCGCTGCTCGATGAGGCGCAGGTAGGTCTCGTGGACCAGGGCCGTCGGCTGGAGGGTATGGTCGCGGCGCTCGCGGCGGAGCAGCCGCGCCGCCTGGCGGCGCAGCTCGACGTACACGATGGGAAGGAGGCGCTCTCCTGCATCCGCGTCGCCGTGGCCCCACGCGCGAAGGAGGGCCGTCACGTCCTGCCTGGTCGCCACCATGGATCCGCCGGAGTCGGACCAAGTATGGGTGGCGCCCCGTTCAAGTCAATCGGTCGCCGCCGTGGGTCGCGGGCGGCCTCGGCTCGGCCTCGCCGCGGCGGGAGCGCTGAGCGTCAGGCCGTCGCGCGCGGCCCCGCCCGAAGCGCGGCCAGGACCCGGTCCGGCGTGAGCGGGATCTCGCGCAGTCGCACGCCCGTGGCGTGGAAGACCGCGTTGGCGATGGCGGGAGCGGGCCCGTTGATCGGGATCTCCGCGATGGCCTTGGCCCCGAAGGGCCCGGTCGGCTCGTGGGTGGGCACGAGGATCGAAATGATCTCGGGCACGTCGATCGCGGTCGCGATCGTGTAATCGCGGAAGGAGCGGAACTGCATGCGCCCGCCCGCGTCGAAGGGCATGCGCTCGTACAAGGCGTAGCCGACGGACTGGATGGCCGCTCCCTCCACCTGTCCCTCCGCCATCTGCGGGTTCACGACCTGCCCGCAATCGACGGCCTCGACCACCTTGAGCACGCGCACCAGCCCCGTCTCCGTGTCCACTTCGACCTCGGCGAACACGGCCGCGAACGGAGGCGGCGACTCGTACGACATGTGCGACGCGGTGGCCATGATCTGGAACTGGTCCTTCTGGTAGAGGGACGAGAGACAGACCTGCTCGTAGGTCACGAAGCGGCCGTCCCGGGCGCACACCTTCTGGCCGTGGAGGACGAGATCCTCGGGCTTCTCTTCGAGCATGCGCGCGCCGACGGCCGTGATCTGCTCGCGCACCGCCCGCGCCGCCTTCTCCACCGCGCGTCCCGAAATGTAGGTGGTGGAGGAGGCGTAGGCGCCGGGGTCGAACGGCGTCATGTCCGTGTCCGAGGAGTACGGGATGATCTTCTCGACGGGCACGCCCAGCGCCTCCGCCGCCAGCTGGCAGAACATGGTGTCGGCGCCGGTGCCGATGTCGGTGGCGCCGACGAGCAGGTTGAAGGATGCGTCTTCGTTCATCTTGATCGACGCGGCGCCCATGTCCACGCCGGGGATGCCGGAGGCCTGCATCACGATGGCCATGCCCACGCCGCGGCGGATCGGGTCTGGAGCCGGGGGCGCGGAGCTCTCCGCGGCTCGTGCGGTTCGTGACTTGCCCTTCGATCGGTGCATCGCGAGATCGATGGTCTCGGAGCCGTCGAAGCTGGAGCCGTTGCCGAGGCCGTATCGCTTGCGCTTCTCCGTCCAGCCGATGGCCTTGGCACCGAGCTCGATGGCCTGGGGGAGGCCGCAGGACCGGATGATCTGCTTGAAGCCTTCCTTGCCTTCGCCCAGCACTTCCGCGATCGGCTGGTCGTCACCCTCCTGGACGTGGTTGCGCCGGCGGAAGTCCAGGGGATCGTCGCCGAGGGCGGCCGCGACCTCGTCCACGTGGCTCTCCAGCGCGAAGAATCCCTGCGGGCAACCGTACCCGCGGAAGGCCCCGGCCACGGCCAGGTTCGTGTAGACGGCGCGGGCCTCGTAGCGCAGGTTCGGCGAGCGGTACAGGGAGAGCGCGCGGTTGCCGGTCACGCTCATCACGGTCAGGGCGTGCGTCCCGTAGGCGCCGGTGTTCTCGAGCACGCGCATCTCGATGGCGGTGAACCTGCCCTCGCGCACGCCGCTCTTGACGGTGACGATCTGAGGGTGGCGGGTGCGGGCGGCGGTGAGCTCTTCCTCGCGCGTGTATTCGAGCCGCGCGGGTCGGCCCGTGCGCAGGGTCAACATCCCGCAGAGGTCCTCGATGAGGATCTCCTGCTTGCCGCCGAAGCCGCCCCCGATGCGCGGCTTGATGACGCGGATGCGCCGCACGGGGAGGCCGAGGAGGGGAGCGATGATGCGCCGGACGTGGAACGGCACCTGGGTGGACGTGCGCACCATGAGCCGGTGGTCCTCGTCGAGCCACGTGATCGCGATGTGCGGCTCGATCGAGGACTGCTGAACGTAGGGCACGCGGTAGGTCGTCTCGAAGACGCGCTGCGCCTCCGCGAACCCGCGCTCGACCGAGCCCACCTCGGCCACGATCTCGGCGGCGAGGTTCCGGGCCGGGTCCTTGATCCCGGACGAGTCCGCCTGGTCGTGGATGACGGGCGCTCCCGCGGCCATCGCCTTCTCCGGGTCGAGGATGGCGGGGAGGATCTCGTATTCGACCTTGATCGCGTCACACGCGCGCTGGGCCAGCTCCGGGTCGTCCGCGGCCACCACCGCGACGCGGTCGCCCACGAAGCGCACTTTGCGGTCGAGCATGACCGCGTCGTAGGGCGACGGCTCCGGCCAGCCCTGGCCGGCGGTGGTGTACGGGATCCGGGGCACGTCCTCGTGGGTGAGCACGCAGACGACCCCCGGCATGGCCCGGGCCTGGCTGGCGTCGATCTTCGTGATGCGGGCGTGCGCGTGCGGCGAGTGGAGGATGCGCGCGTACATCATCCCGGGCACGTCGATGTCGTCCACGAAGGTGCCGCGGCCGGTGGCGAGCTTGACGCTGTCCACGCGCCGCTCCGACCGTCCGACCGTCTTCAGATCCGACATCGTGGCGAGGATTCCACGACCGGCGCGGTGAGGCAAGCGGGGCCGGCCGCGTCGCCGGCCCGGGAGGCGGGCAAGAAAACGCTTGACACGACGATCTCATTAGTACTAATTAATTAGAAATGAGACCGGCCGCCGCCACCCTCACCCCGCACGAGCTGGACATCATGAAGCTGGTCTGGGACCGCAAGGAGGCCACCGTGCGCGACGTGTACGAGGCGCTGCGCGCGCGCCGCCGCATCGCCTACACGAGCGTCCTCACCGTGATGAACGTGCTCGAGCGCAAGGGGCACCTCAAGAAGCGCGCGGAAGGGCGCTCGTTCGTGTACCAGGCGGCGCGTCCCCGTGGCCAGGTCCTGCGGGCGATGGTGCGCGAGTTCGTGGAGCGCGTCTTCGGCGGGGCCACGGAGCCCCTCCTGGTGCACCTGCTGGAGGACCGGAAGCTGACCCGGCGCGACCTGGAGGCACTCACGCGACGCGTCCGGGAGGGGCCGAAGTGAGCGCGTCCGGCGTCCTGGCCAACGTGCTCGCGCACTCCGCCCAGGTGGCGGTCGTGGTCGTGGTGGGGGCCGTGCTCGCGCGGCTCACACGGGTGCACGCACCGTCGGCCCTCCTCGCCTGGTGGCGGCTGCTCCTGCTCGTGTCGATCCTGCTTCCTCTCCTCCAGCCGTGTCTGGGCCCGGCGCTGCGCGTCTCCGGCGGGGAGCTCGACGTCACGGAGGGTGCGGGTGGCGCGATCGGTGGCCTGCCCTGGTCCGGGGCCATCCTCCTCGTGCTGGCGGCGGGCACGGTCGTGCGGATGGCCCGTCTCGGTGTGGGCCTCGCCCGCCTCCGCCACTGGCGGCGGCGTGCCGTCGCCGCGCAGCGGCATCTCGACGCGAGCGTCATCGCGGCCGCGGTGCGCGACGCCGGCGCGACGGCGCGGCTCTGCCTGACGCGCGCGGTGGACGTGCCCGCCACCTACGGCACCCTGCGCCCGGTGGTGCTCCTCCCGCAACGCGTGGCGGACCTTCCGCCGGACAGCCAGCGCGACATCCTGCTCCACGAGCTGCGCCACGTCCGCCGCGGCGACTGGAGCCGGGCCCTGGCCGAGGAGCTGATCGCGGCCCTTTTCTGGTTCCATCCCGCGCTGGCCTGGCTGCGCGCCCGCATCCGTCTCACCCGCGAGCAGGTCGTGGACGCGGAAGTGGTGGCGCGGACGGGAGAGCGGCGCCGCTACCTGGAGACGCTGCTCGCCTTCGCGGAGGCCGAAGGGGTACCGCCGCCGGCGGCGGCTCTCTTCTCCCCGCCTCATCTCGAGAGCCGAGTGGATGCGTTGATGAAGGAGGACACGATGACGAGAGCACGGACGTGGGCCGCCCTGGCCGCCTCGGGGGCGATCGTGGCTCTGGCCGGAGCGACGGTGGCGAACGCGGTGCCGCTGCGGGCGCTCGGAGCAGCGGAGGCCGGAGCCTCCGCGCCGAAGACGGCGCGGGAGCGCAAGGTCGTCCAGAAGGTCCAGCCGACGTATCCCGCGGATGCGAAGGCGGCCGGCATCGAGGGCAGCGTGGTCCTCGATGTGCTGATCACGGCGGCGGGAGAGGTGACGGACGTCAAGCCGACCAAGGGGCCCGAGGAACTGCGCGAGGCCGCCGCCGCGGCCGTCCGCCAGTGGAAATACGAGGCCGGCCCCGCCGACACGCGCGCTACCCTGACCATCCGCTACATCCTGGACAAGGACAAGAAGGACTAAGCCCGGCGCGAAGCCGCCGCCGCCTGCATCACCGCCTCCACGGGCTTCACGTAGCCCGTGCAGCGGCAGAGACAGCCGGCGAGGGCGTCGCGCGCGTCGTCCTCCGTCGGCTCGGGGACGGCGTCTATCAAGGCCTTGGCGCACAGCTCCATCGCGGGCGTGCAGTAGCCGCACTGGATCGCGCCCGTGTCCACGAAGGCCTGCTGCACGGGGTGAAGGGCGTCGGGCGTGCCCAGCCCTTCCACGGTGTCGACGTGGCGTCCTTCCGCCCGCAGGGCCAGCGTGAGGCACGAGCAGACGGGACGGCCGTCCAGCAGCACCGTGCAGGCGCCGCACTCGCCCGTCTCGCATCCGTGCTTCACGCCGCGTAGTCCCGCGTCCCGCAGCAGGTCGAGAAGCGTGGTGCGCGCCTCCGCTTCCGCCTTGCGCCGCTCCCCGTTGATCCACATCTCGACCACGCCCGAAGTGAAGTAGGGCAGCTCGGTGGGAAGGCGCAGCGGCTGGGGCGGCCGCGGCGCCGGCGGCTCGGCCTTGGGAGCGCCGCGAGCCTGGGCGATCGCGCGCTCGAGCGCGCGCCGGGCCAGGACGAGGGTGACCTCCTTCCGATAGCTCGCGGGAGCGTGCGCATCGTCGCGAAACTGCGCGCGGGCCGCGATCTGATCCAGGCATCGCTGCAAGGCGGCCGCGTCCCCGGTGCTGCCCTCCACGCGGGCTTCCGCCTCGGGAATGCGCGCCGGGCGCTGGCGTAGACCGGTGAGGGCGATGCGCGCGCGGGCGCATTTCTCGCCGGCGAAGGAGATGGTCACGGCCACGGCGGCGAGGGCGGGGGCGGAAGGGAGCACGGCCACGCGCTCGAGGGCGGCTCCCTCCGGCACGCCCGGGATCATCAAGGACTGCAGGAGGCCACCCTCGCCGAGGTCGTCCGCGGGGTCGCGGAGGAAGCGGAGGGCGGGGCTCTCCAGGGGCCCCGTGGGCAGGGCGACTTCGAAGATCGCGTTCAGGGCCAGCAGCGCGGCCACGACCTCGGAGTCGTGAGCGCCGTGAACCGCCTCGCCCCCGACCGTCGCCATTCCCCGAAGCATGCGCGATGCGGAGTGCGCGCGCGCGGCCGCGGGCAGGAGACCCGCGGTGGCGGCGTGGGCCAGGGGGGAGTCGATGAGGTCCTGGAGCGCGACCATGGTCCCGATGCGGAGGTCTCCGTCGACCATCTCGATGCGCCCGAGCCCGAGCGCGGAGAGGTCGAGGACGTTGGGGACCTCGCGGTCCGACGCGAACAGCCGCGTGCCGCCGGCCAGGGGCACGACGCCCTGCCGGGCGAGGCTGAGCGCCTCCTCGAGGCGCGTCGGCCGGTGGTAGCTGCGAATCCCGCGCGCGAGCATCGCGGAATTCTAGTGTGCGCTCGCCGGGGACACCACCGAGTCTCCTATGATGGATTCATCCAGGGACCATCCGGAGGCCGCATGACGAAGACCGTGGTCGTCGCCGCCGTCATTGTCATCGCCGTGGCGAGCGTGGCCTCCGCGCAACGACCGATCCCTCCGTCCCCGTCTCCGATCCCGTCCGTTTCCCCATCCCCGTCTCCGTCCGTTTTGCCGTCCGCGTCCCCGTCTCCGTCCCCGTCCGTTTCGCCCGCTTCTCGGCGGCGGCCGTCTCCTGCCGTTTCCCCGTCGCTCAGTCCTTCCTGAAATAGTCGTTCCCGGTCGCCTGCGAGGCCTGCCGCAGCATCCGCTCCGCGATGGCGTCCGCCCGCGCCACCAGGGCCGGCACGTCCACCCCGACCAGCTCGCCGCCTTCCACCACGATCCGTCCGTTCACGATGACGGTGTCCGCGGGCTCGGGGAAGGGAGTGAACACGAGCGCGGCCAGGGGGTCGCTGGACGCGCCCGCGTAGGAGAGCCGGCGCGTGTCGATCATCACGAGATCGGCCGCCTTGCCGGGCTCCAGGCTGCCGATGTCGTCACGTCCGAGGCAGGCCGCGCCCCCGCGCGTCGCCATCCAGAGCACTTCCTCCGCGGTCAGCCACCGCTTGGGCTCCTGGCCGATGCGATGGGCGAGGAGGGCCTGGCGTGCCTCCGCGAGCATGTTCGAGCTGTCGTTGCTCGCGGATCCGTCCACGCCCAGGCCGACGGGCGCGCCCGCGTCGAGGAGCGCGCGCACGGGAGCGATGCCGGACCCGAGGCGGAAGTTCGAGGAGGGGCAATGGGCCACGCCCGTTCGGGTCTCGCCGAACAGCGCGACTTCCTCCGCGGAGAGGTGGACGGAGTGCGCCATCCAGACGTCCGGTCCCAGCCAGCCCAGCCGCCGCACGTATTCGACGGGGCGGACACCGTGCATCTCGAGGCAAAAGGTCTCTTCGTCCTTCGTCTCCGCGAGGTGCGTGTGCAGCCGCACGCCGTGCTCGCGCGCGAGGTCGGCCGTCCGCCGCATGAGGTCGTCCGTCACCGAAAACGGCGAGCAGGGAGCGAGCGCGATCCGCGTCATGGCCCGCGGCCGCGGATCGTGGTACTCGCGGATGAGGCGGCGCGAGTCTTCGAGGATCACGTCTTCGTCCTGCACGACGTCGTCCGGAGGCAGGCCGCCCTGGCTCTTGCCCCGGCTCATCGACCCGCGCGTGGGGTGGAAGCGGATGCCCAGGTCGCGCGCGGCGTGGATCTCCGCGTCGATCAGCCGCTCGTGCCCGCGGGGGAAGAGGTACAGGTGATCGGTGGACGTCGTACAGCCCGTGAGGAGCAGCTCGCCCAGTCCCACGCGCGCCGCCACCTCCACCGCCTCCGCGTCGTTGCCGCGCCAGACCTCGTACAGCTCGACGAGCCACCGGAAGAGCGGCGCCTCCTGGACGCGGGGCACGTTGCGGGTCAGGGTCTGTGGGAGATGATGGTGCGTGTTGACGAGCCCGGGCAGCACGATCTTGCCGCGCGCGTCCAGGCGCCGGTCCACCGGGCCCGCGGGCGGCTCTCCGGTGCCTACGGCGGCGATGTGGTCGTCTTCGATCAGCACCCATCCGCCGGGGAGACGACGGCGCGCGTCGTCCATGGTGGCGACCAGGCGGGCGTCGTGGATGAGGACACGCACTCCTTCTTCTTTTATCAGGTAAGTTGGGCCATCCCAAGGAGGACACCTTGCGCTGCCGCCCCCTGCCGCCCGCCGCTCTCGCCCTCGTGCTCGCCGCGATCGGGCCCGCGGGGGCGTCCGCGCAGACGGATCCCACGCGGCTCTCGCGGGACGTGGTACCGACGTCCGAGTCGGTCCGCCTCGCCGTCGACCCGGCCCGGCCCGAGTTCACGGGCACTGCTCACGTCGAGCTGAAGGTCGTCCGGCCCACGTCGGCGTTCGCCTTCCACGCCGAGGGTCCGGTCGTCTCCGCGCTGAAGCTGCGGGGGCCGGCGGGCGACGTGGCGGCGCGGCAGGCGTCCGCAGGACGAGGCCTGGTACGCGTCCAGACCGACCGCCCCCTCGCCCCGGGGGCGTACACGCTCGAACTGGAGTTCAAGACGCCCTTCGATCCGCACTCGGTCGGCCTCTACCGCACGCAGGCCGGCGCCGACTGGTACGCCTTCACGCAGTTCGAGGCGACGGACGCGCGCCGGGCCTTCCCGTGCTGGGACGAGCCCTCGTTCAAGATCCCCTACCAGCTCACGGTCACCGTGCCCGCGGCGAGCCTGGCCGTCTCCAACACTCCCGTGGAGAGCGACACGCCGGCCGGCGCTTCCCGGACCGTCGTCTTCAAGCGCACGCCGCCGCTGCCCTCGTACCTCCTCGCCCTGGCCGTGGGTCCTTTCGACACGGTGCCGATCGTGGGGATGTCGGTGCCCGGCCGCGTCGTGACCGTGAAAGGCAAGGGTCCGCTGGCCGCGGAGGCCGCGCACGTGACGCCTCCGCTCCTGGCCGCTCTCGAGAAGTACTTCGGCCGCCCCTATCCGTTCGAGAAGCTCGACCTCATCGCCGTGCCCGAATATTGGCCGGGCGCCATGGAGAACCCGGGGGCCATCACCTTCGCCGACCAGATCCTCCTCATCGACCCCGCGGGCGCGACCGTGGCCCAGCGCCGGCTGATGATCGAGGTCAACGCGCACGAGATCGCGCACATGTGGTTCGGCGACCTCGTGACGATGGCGTGGTGGGACGACCTCTGGCTCAACGAGTCGTTCGCGTCGTGGATGGGGGACAAGGTCACCCAGGAGGCCTTCAAGGAGACGGAGGTCGAGACGCGCTCGGTCGAAGGCGCCCAGAAGGCCATGAACACGGACGCCCGTCTCACCACGCGCGCCATCCGCCAGCCGGTGGGGGCGATGGACAACCTGCTGCAGGCCGCGGACGAGCTCGCCTACCAGAAGGGCGAGGCCGTGCTGGGGATGTTCGAGGCCTGGCTCGGTCCCGACGTGTTCCGCGCCGGCGTCCGGGACTACCTGGCCGCCCACGAATGGGGCAACGCCACCGCGGCCGATCTCTGGAGCGCGCTGTCCAAGGCGTCGGGCAAGGACGTGGGCAAGTCCATGGCCACCTTCCTCGACCAGCCCGGCGTGCCCGTGGTGAACGCGCTGCTGGTGGACGACGGCAAGTCCGTGCGCCTCAGCCAGCAGCGGTTCGTGCGCGCCGGGGTGAAGGCGCCGCCCGCGCAGTGGCAGATTCCCGTGGGCGTGAAGTTCTCGGATGGCGGCGTCGTGCAGACCAAGACGTTCCTCCTGACGTCCGCCTCGCAGGACTTCAAGCTCGGCATCCGGAACCCGGTGGACTGGATCCATCCCAACTCCGGTGAGCGCGGCTACTACCGCTGGACGGTGGCCCGGCCGCTCTTGACGACGATGGCGGAGGAGGCGGCGACGCGCCTCGACACGCGCGAGCGCGTCGGGTTCGTGGGCAACCTCTCCGCGATCCTGGACGCGGGACTGCTCCGGGGCGCCGACTACCTGCGGCTCCTCGCCTCCTTCGCCGCCGATCCCGATCCGCTCGTCGTGTCCGCCGTGGTGACCGCGCTCGACGAGGCGCGCACGGCGCTGATCACGCCGGAGACGCGTGGAGCGTTCGCGACCTACGTCCAGCGGACGCTGGGCAAGCCGCTCGAGCGCATTGGGCCGGCCCCGCGTCCGGGCGAGCCCGGGTCCGTGGCCGCGCTCCGTCCGACCCTCCTCTGGTGGCTCGCCGTCTACGGGAACGACCCGCGCATCCAGGCCTACGCGGGGGAGCTGGCGAACGCGTATTTCGCGGATCCCGCCCGCGCGGACCCGGCCCTGAGCGGCATCGCCCTCCAGATCGCCGCCACCACCGCCGGCGATCGCGCGCTCTTCGACCGCATCCGCAAGCGCCTCGACTCCACCGCGGTGCCGGCGGAACGCGGGCGCCTGTTCGCCGCCCTCGGACGGCTGCGCGATCCGGCCCTGGCCGAGGAGGCGCTGTCCATTCCGGGCATGACCTTCCAGGAAGGCGGGGCCATCATCAAGGCCATGTCCGCCTCCGCGGAGGGCTCGCAGCGCGTCTTCGCCTACCACCGCCGGCACTACGACGAGCTCGCGCAGCGCCTGCCCCCGATGTTCCTGGCCTTCCTGCCCAACTACGCGCTGGGCCAGGCCTGCTCGGAGGAGCGCCTCGCCCCCGTCCACGATTTCTACGCCGATCCGAAGCGTAACGTCGCGGGCACGGACAAGGAGCTGGCCATGCGCGAGGAAGAGGTGCGCGACTGCATCGGCCTGCGCGCCCGCGAGGCCCCGTCCGCGGCGACCTACCTCCGCGCGATCGACCCGCGCTGATCGGCCGCGGTCAGCGGTCCTTCCAGCGCGGGGCCCGCTTCTCCAGGAAGGCCTGGACGCCTTCCTCCATGTCGTCCGTGGCCAGCAGGTCCTCGCGGTACAGCGCCTCGACGCGTACCAGCGCCAGATGGAACGGACCGCCCGCCCCCTCGCGCAGCGCGCGCCGCGCCAGCTTCAGGACCGCCGCGCTCTTGCCGGAAAGCAGGCGCACCACGCGCCGCGTCTCCGCCTCGAGGTCCTCGACGACCCGCGAGATCAGTCCGACCCGGGCGGCGTCGGCGGCGCCGATCGGCGCTCCGGTGAGGATCAGCTCCGCCGCGGCCCGCGGCGCCACCCTCGGCAGCCAGGCCGCGGCCAGGGGCGGGAAGCAGCCGACGTCGATCTCCGGCTGCCCGAACACCGAGCGCGCGGTGGCGAGGGCCACGTCGCAGAACGC
>Ga0070675_100003866_pt1 | contig 11369 bp, 10 predicted proteins | sample KBSM43metaG_FD_65343 | JGI IMG/M metagenome (GOLD analysis project Ga0070675, IMG submission 65343) | Miscanthus rhizosphere microbial communities from Kellogg Biological Station, Michigan, USA - KBS M4-3 metaG | ecosystem: Host-associated > Plants > Roots > Rhizosphere > Soil ...
CAGCGCGTCGATCGCGGCGTCGGCAAGCGGCTCGAGCCGCAGCACGGTGTGCGGGGCACGGCCGAAGTCGAAGCCGACCGGATCGAACGGCGGCCGGCCTGTCATCACCACCAGCAGCGGGCGCTCGCAGAGCCAGTCGGCCAGCGTGTGCATGCCTTCGAGCGAGGCCGCGTCGGCCCACTGCAGGTCCTCGAGGACCAGCACCAGCGGCCCTTGGACGAGGCGGCGCTCGAGCACCGTGCGCATCGTCATGAAGATCTGGCGCTTGAGCCGCTCGGGCTCGATTTCGCTCGACCGCTCGACCGACTGCAGGCCGAGGATGTAGCCGACCACGGGCACCACCAGCTCGATTTCGACCTCGGCAGCGCCGATCGCGCGCAGGCCCGCCTCGACCTTGCGGCGCGCCGCGTCGAGCGAATCGGCCGGAGCGATGCCGTACGCCTCGCGGAACAGGCCCGCGGTGACGCCGTACGGCCGCGGCCCGACCGACGAGCAGACGACGCGGCGCACCGACGCGTGGCCGAACCCTGCGGCGCCGCTCAGGCGCTCCAGCAAGGCATCGACCAGCCGCGTCTTGCCGACGCCCGCCTGGGCGACCAGGCTCACGACCTGCGCACCGCCCCCGGCGACGCGCAGCGCGGCCGAGAGCACGTGGGCGAGCTCGCTGTCGCGGCCGATCAGCGGCGCCTCGAGCCCATGCGCCGCCAGACCGCGCAAGTCGTGCTGCCGGACGGCGTCGACGCCGAGCAGCCGATGAACCTGCAGCGGCTCGGCCTTGCCCTTCAGCGCCAACGCGCCGGCAGGCTCGAACAAGAACTCGCGCTGCGTCAGCTGGTACGTGGCCTGGCTCACGAGTGTCTGCGCCGCGTCGGCTGCCGCCTGCAGGCGGGCCGCCGTGTTCACGGCATCGCCGGTCACGGCGTAGGCCGCATCGGCCGACGTGCCCATGTTGCCGGCCACGACCCGGCCCGTGTTGATGCCGATGTGCAGCGCGAGCGGACCGCCGAGCTGATCGCGCCAGCGCTCGCTGAGCGTGGCCGCGCATTCGTGCATCTCGAGCGCCGCGCGCAACGCACGCTGCGGGTCGTCCTCGTGCGCCACCGGCGCGCCGAAGATGGCCACGACCGCGTCGCCGATGAACTTTTCCGGATAGGCGTCGAAGCGGTCGATCACGCTGCGCAGCGCGGCGAACAGGTCGGTCTGCAGGCGCCGCACGTCTTCCGGGTCGAGGCGCTCGGAGATCGCGGTGAAGCCGGACAGGTCGGCGAACAGCACGGTGGCGCTGCGGCGATCGGCGTCGGGCGCGGCGGCTGGAACCGCTGGCGCGGCGGCGAGCTTCTGTCCGCAACCCGGGCAGAAGGCGAAACCGACCGAGACGTCGAACTGGCAATGCGCGCACTTCATCGACGCATCCTAGGAAGGACTGGCTCGCAGGAGCATACGCGGCGACAGCAGGACGCTGGCGGGGCACGCCCAAGGAGATCGCTCATGGCCCTGCCGTCGAAGTCCGCGGCCCTCGCCGTCGACGCATTGATCGCCGCCGTGTCGATCGGGGTCGCCGGCCCAACCCGCCCCGCCGACCATGATCGCGAGATACGCGTCGTCCCGATGGCGGCGAAATCGTTCAGCGATCCGACGTCGCTGCCGGCTTATCAGGCGATCGCGGAGCATTTAGCAGCCAATTCGCGGCGCTGAAGCGATCGTACGAGTCACTCGCTGAGCGGCGCCCTGCAAGCCGCGAACCCTGCTCTAATCGAACCTGTTACCAGAAGTACAAAACAGGACGCTTCAGACACAAGTCATTGAGCGCACCAGCATGCGCTGAAGCGACGAGTTGGCGACTGGCACGCAACGGCCCGAACAACGCTCGGGTCATTCAAGCTTCCCTAATCCCTGTGGTGGAACCCATGACCGACATCTCCAAATCAAACTGGCAGGACATTCGCCCTAGTGATCTCAAAGACACGGGAATGGGCGGAGCAGCTGACAAGTGGAGAGCGGCCTGCATCGCGGTCAATCGACTTGGCAATGCGGTTGCACTCGCTGACGCAGGAAGCCAGAACAAAGCACTGCAAACCGCAATTTCCACTGCGCAGAAAGCGTTGGAAAAAATCAAGAAGCACAAGAAGTATCAGGCGACAAAAGATCTTCTCGACGATTGGGAAACGCAAACGGACGCGTACGCCAAGGCCCTCGCGACCGAGAGCAACAACCGAATGCAGATCGAGGTCCAAAGGATCGCAGCAGCGAATCAGCTGAAGGCCCAACAGGAGGCCGCCAATCTGGCTGCGGCCAACAAAGTATGCGACAAGGCTTTCGAAATCACAGAGAACTATCAAAGCACCGTCAATGGTCTGAAGAAGCTTTTGAAGACTCAGGTCGAATCGGTCCAAACGCTGGCGGCTGAGGTCAAGAAGAACGGCGCCAAACTGACACTGTCCGAAGGAAAAGCAAGGCTCCAGAAGCTGAATATCGCAGCCGGTGAGGTGGCATCTCTGGCAATGAAGGCGACTGCTGCCATGGAAAGCCTGCGTTCGGACCTCGTCTTCTTTCGCGGGCCAGGCGCTGCGGGCATCGCCAAAGACCATGACCTCGAAGGCAAGGCGAAGGAGGGATTGGGAAAGCGCTTTACCGAACACAAGGCGCTCATGGACAAGATCGAGCTGGACTGCAAGACGATCTCGATGCTTGGGCACAAGATCGACATCGACACGGTAGCCGTCCAGCAATCGTTGAAACAGACTTGGGAAATTTTGCCGGGCTATCAGAAGATCCTGGAGCAGGTTTTGAAAGCGGTACAGGCTTCCCGGGGCGAGTTGTCGATCAAGACGAATCCTGGCACCACCATGAAAAAGTGGACGCCTCAATACGCTGGACTATCCGCGAATGCAGTGGAGCTTCAGATCACTTCCTGTCAGATGGTGCTCGACACGTTCAGGAAGGTTGGTAAGCGCATCGATGAGCTGATCAGCCAGGGCTTTGATCACATCGACAAGGACTATATGCACGACAGTCTTTCCGACGTGATTCAAGCGATCAAGAAGGAGCAGTCCGAGTTCAACAAGGAGAAGCTGGCGAGCGACCAAGAAGCCATGGAAGGCATCGCGCACGGCAAAAAGCTTCTAGCCACCTTCACTTAGCAGCGGCGACCGTATCACTCGAATTCCGGCTCATCCCACCAAGGGAAGAACCTCGGCATATCCGCTGAAACCCGATCCGGAAACGCCGCCTTCCGCTTTTCCAAGAAAGCGCCCACCCCCTCGCGCACATCCGCCGATTGCCCACGTGACTGGATCGACCGACTGTCGATCCGGTGCGCGAACATCGGATGCGGCGCGGCCGACAGCCGCCACAGCATCTGGCGCGCGAGCGCGACCGAGACCGGCGCCGCGTTGTCGGCGATCTCGCGGGCGAGCGTGCGCGCGGCGGGCAGCAGCTCGTCGGGCGCGTGCAGCGAGCGCACGAGGCCGCGCGCGTGCGCCTCTTCGGCGTTGAAGACGCGGCCGGTCATGCACCACTCGAGCGCCGTCTGCATGCCGACCAGGCGCGGCAGGAACCACGACGACGCGGCCTCGGGCGTGATGCCGCGGCGCGCGAAGACGAAGCCGAAGCGCGCGGCGGTCGACGCGAGGCGGATGTCCATCGGCAGCTGCAGCGTCGCGCCGATGCCGACGGCGGCGCCGTTGATCGCGCCGATCACGGGCTTCAGGCTCTCGTAGATGCGCAGTGTGTTGGTGCCGCCGCCGTCGCGGTAGACGTCGCCGACCTTCAGCTTCTCGAGGTAGGGCTGGTGCTGCGGCGCCTTGCGGTCGAACGTGTCGCCGCCCGATGCGAGGTCGGCGCCGGCGCAGAACGCGCGGCCGGCGCCGGTGACGATCACCGCGCGCACGGCATCGTCGGCGTCGGTCTCGTCGAACAGCAGGCCGAGCTCGACGCGCATCTGCCCGTTGTAGGCGTTGAGCTTTTCGGGGCGGTTCAGCGTGATGGTTGCGATGCCATCTTCGACTTCATAGAGCGTTGTCTGGAGCGGCGGCAGGGCCATCGGCGGCCTCCTTTCGTGTCGTTCGTTTGTTCGTGGATGAGGTCGGCGCGTGATGGCCGCAACGTCAGGCTGGCGGAGAACGCGGCCCGAGGGTCAATCGAGCGAGCCGCCCTTGAGCCATGACGCGCCGCGCGCGTACAGGCGCTCAACCTCGGGGCCGGTGAGCTGCGGCATGTCGAGCTTGACGGTGTAGCCGATGCGCTGCTGGATGTAGGCGAGGTGCCGGTAGCCCTTCGGCAGCTGGGCCAGCTTGGCCTGATCGAGCGCGAGCCGTGCCTGCGGGTCGACCGGATCGATGCGGTCCTTCTCGTAGATCGGCTGGCGCAGCACTAGGCCCCAGCGGCCGGCGCGGCGCTCGAAGAAGTCGTAGAAGCGGCCGGTGCAGACCACATCGCAGAGCACGCCCTCGACCTCGCCGCGCTGCGAGATCGTCATCTTCGTCTGCGCGATGGCGCGGTCCGAGGCGACGTCGATCGACATGCCGCCGAGAAAGTGCAGGATGCTGACGCCTTTCGCCCAGCCCTCCGTCGTGACGCGGATGAACTCGTCGGCCGGGCCCTGGAACCACGTCGCCATCATCACGCCATCGTCGTGCCAGACGGTGCGAAAGCGCTCCCAGTCACCGGCGTCGCGCCAGACGGCCCAGCTTTCGATCAGGTCGCGGAGCGCGAGGCGGTCGCTTGCGGTGTCGTCCATGAGTAGATTGTGAGCCGGCGTGCGCACTGACCTGGACGAGTCAATCCGCGTCTGCGTTCGATAGCGTCGACGGGATATCGCGCGCGCCATGAAGCACCCGCACCACGTCAACGGCGTCGTCAGCCACGAGGTAGAACAGAAGCTGCGGGAAATCGGTCAGAGGCCAGGTGCGCAAATCCGGGATCTGGAGCTCGTGCGCATAGCGGGGTGAGCCGATGCCGGGCTGGCGCCCGATGAGATCGAACGCGGCTTCCACGGCGTCGACGAAGCGTTGTGCGACCTCGACGTCGGCTTCGCGCAGATAGTGATCGATGGCTTCTTCGATGTCGCGGAGCGCCTGACCGCTGGCGACGACGGGCTTTCGCGACGCCACAGTGCTTCAGCCGCGCCGCGCGCCTTTCGCCGTAGAGGCTTGCGCGCGGGGTCGCTGACGGACCTTTTCCCTGAGCGACTCGAAGTAACGCGCATCGGGCACGCGCTCTCGACCCGAAGCGATGCCATCCAGAACCAGCTGGCGCAGATGCTGCCGGTCCTGCTCGCGGCGGAGCAAGTCGCGCATGTACTCGCTACTCGTACGGAAGCCTCTGGTCGCCACTTGCTCGTCGACGAACTGCTTGAGCTCGTCGGGCAGCGAAATGTTCATCGTGGTCATGTTGGAAGCGTACCTCTGTTGGCAAAGTTTGCCAAGACAGAATGCTTTTCCATCGAGTGCCGACAGTGAACCGTTTGCCTACACCTCGTCCTTCTCCCAGAACGCCCGCGTCACGCCCTGGCTGCTCATCAGCGCGACGATCTTCTCGCGGGGGATCACGCCGCAGCGCTCGGCCCACGCCTCGTACTGCGCGGCCATGTCCTTGACGCGCGCCGGCTGCTGCGCGGCGAGGTCGTGCAGCTCGGTGCGGTCGGCGTCCATGTCGTAGAGCTCCCAATCGCGCGGATAGCGCTTGACGAGCTTCCACTTGCCGATGCGCACGGCGGCGTTGCCCTCGTGCTCCCAGAACATCGGCTTGCGGTCGTCGAGGCCGTCCTTCGCGAACACCGGCAGCAGCGACTGCCCTTCGAGCGGATCGACCGGGCGGCCGTCGAACGTCGACGGGTAGGTCGCGCCGGTCGCCTCGACGATCGTCGCCATGATGTCAGGCAGGTAGCCGGGCGCATGGCGGATGCCGCCGTTCTCGCTTCGATCGATGCCGTTCGGCCAATGCGCGATCAGTGGGGTCGAGATGCCGCCCTCGTGGATCCAGTGCTTGTAGAGGCGGAAGGGCGCGTTCGACAGGTTGGCCCAGGCCGTGCCGTAGCTCTGGTAGGTGTTCTCGGGCCCGGGCATCCGGTGGATGTCGTTGCCGAAGTGAACCGGCTCGCCGCTGCGCGTGTTGCGGCGCGCGATCATCAGCTTGTTCACCAGCTCGTCGATCGTCACGTCCTCGGGGATGTCCTCGGCGCACGCGCCGTTGTCGGCGAGGAAGATCACGAGCGTGTCGTCGAGCTGGCCGGTGCGCTCGAGCGCCGCGAGGATGCGGCCGATGCCCTGGTCCATGCGGTCGATCTGCGCGGCGTAAACCTCCATGCAGCGCAAGGTCCAGGCGCGAAACTGCTCGTCCTTCTGCGCCTCGGTCCACGGCGGCTGAGTGGGGTCGCGGTCGGTCAGCTTCCAGTGATCCTTCAGGATGCCAGAGGCGACAAGCTTCTCGAGGCGCGCTTCGCGCAATGCGTCCCAGCCGGCGTCGAAACGGCCCTTGTACTTGGCGATGTCTTCCTCGTGCGCATGCAACGGCCAGTGCGGCGCGGTGTAGGCCACGTATTCGAAGAACGGTGTGCCGGCATGCTCCTTCGCGTGTGCGTCGATGTCCTCGACGGCCTGGTCGCTGATCGCATCCGTGTAGAAGAAGCCGTCGGCGTGCGCCTCGTGCTCGACGTTGTCGTTGCCGCGGGTCAGCGTGTTCGGGTCGTAGAAGCTGCCGGCGCCGATGATGGTGCCGTAGAAAGAGTCGAACCCGCGCTGCAGCGGCCAGGTGTCGGTCGGCTTCGTCAGGCTCGAGGCGACGTGCCACTTGCCGCTCATGTAGGTGCGGTAGCCGTTCGCCTTCAGCACCTGCGGGATCGTCACGCAGCGCTGGTTCAGGTTGCCGGCGTAGCCCTCGGGGCCGGAGTCGTAGGTCAGGATGCCCACGCCGGTCTGGTGCGGATGCAGGCCGGTCAGCATCGACGCTCGCGACGGGCTGCAACGCGCGGTGTTGTAGAACGAACTGAAGCGAAGTCCGTTCGCGGCGAGACGATCGAGATTCGGCGTCTCGACTTCGCCGCCGTAGCAGCCGATGTCGGAGTAGCCCATGTCGTCGTTGAGGATCAGCACGACGTTCGGTTTGCGGGTTGTCTTCTTCATCCGTGACGTTCCTTCGAGGAGTCGGGAGTGCCGGCACCGAGCCGCGCACCGCTCTGCGGATCGAACAGGTGGGCCGCTGTCGGATCGAACGCGAGGTACACGTGCTCGCCTTCGCGGACCGTGGGCGCGCGATCGCTCTTTGCCTTCAGCAGCTGCTCGCCGGCGACGAAGCTGACGATGCTGCTGTCGCCGAGGTCTTCGACGCGCTCCACCTTCGCCGGCAGACCGATCGGCGCGATGCGCAGATCGCCAGGGCGAACGCCGAGCGTGACCTCGCGCGCCGCGCTGCCGGCGATCACCGCGGCCGGTGATGACGAGGGCGCGCCGGCCACTGGCAGGCGGCTGCCGGACACCGTGACAGCGCCGCCTTGCAAGGTGCCGCGCAGCAGGTTCATCGGCGGCGTGCCGATGAAGCCGGCGACCGCGACCGTCTGCGGCGTCGAAAAAATCTCGCGCGGCGTGCCGACCTGGACGATGCGGCCGTCCATGAAGACCGCGATGCGATCGGCCAGGGTCATCGCCTCTTCCTGATCGTGCGTGACGTAGACGGTGGTCGCGCCGAGCGAGCGCTGCAGCTTGTGCAGGCCGAGGCGCGTCTCAAGGCGCAGCTTCGCATCGAGGTTCGACAGCGGCTCGTCGAGCAGGAAGAGCCGCGGCTGGCGCACGATCGCGCGCGCCAGCGCGCATCGCTGCTGCTGGCCACCCGAAAGCTGGCCGGGCGTGCGCTGCAGCAGGTGGCCGATTTCGACCTTGGCGGCGGCATCGGCGACCGCGCGCTCGATCTCTGCGACCGGCGTGCCGACCATCTTCAGCGGGAAGCCGATGTTCTGCGCAACCGTCATGTGCGGATAGAGCGCGTAGCTCTGGAACACCATCGCGACGTCGCGCTCGCCCGGCTCCAGGGTCGTCACATCGGCGCCGTCCATCAGCACCCGGCCCGCGCTCACCGTCTCGAGGCCGGCGAGGATGCGCAGCGTCGTCGTCTTGCCCGAACCGGACGGGCCGAGCAGCACGAAGAATTCGCCCGGCTCGATGGCGAGGTCGACGCCATGCAGCACGGTCGTCGCGCCGTGGCGCTTGACGACGCCTTCGAGGCGCACGCTGCCAGGCCGTGCCTCGCCAGTGCCACTGCCGGGGAAGCCCGAGCTCACGGGCATTGCCGTCTCAGAGACTCGGCTCATCCTCGCCGCCCTCCGCCCTTCACTGCACCCACGGTCAACCCTTTCACGATGTGGCGCTGCGCGAAGATGCCGATCAGGATGACCGGCGCCATCGCGAGCATCGCGCCGGCGGCGAGCTTCGCCCATTGCGTCTGCTCGACCGAAATGAAATTGAACATCGCGACCGTGACCGGACGGACGCGATTGCCGCCGAGCACCACCGCGAACATGAACTCGTTCCACGCGTTCAGGAACACGAAGATCGTCGTCACCGCGATGCCGCCGCGCACCTGCGGCAGGATCACGTGCCAGAGCGCGCGCAACCGTCCTGCGCGATCGAGCAGCGCGGCCTCTTCCATCTCGTACGGCACATCCTCGAAGTACGACACCATCAGCCAGATCGCGAACGGCAACGAGAACGTCAGGTAGATCGCAGTCAGCCCGCCATAGGTGTCGAGCCCGCCAATCTTCTGCAGCACCAGGTAGTACGGAATGATCAAGCCGACCGGCGGCAGCATCTGCGTCGCCAGCACATAGAACCCGGAGGCGCGCTTGGCCGGATAGCGCAGCCGCGCCAGCGCATACGCCGCGGGCACCGCGAACAGCATCGTCAGCAACGTCGCCGCGGTCGAAACCACGAAGCTCGACCACAGGTTCGGGACGATTGACGACGCGCCGAAGATGACTTCGCGGTAGTTCGCGAGCGTCGGCTCGAAGATGAACTTCGGCGGGTAAGCGAGGACGTCGCGCTCCGTCTTGAACGACGTCAGCAGGCCCCAGATCACCGGAAACGCCCAGACGGCGAGGCCGACGCCGGCGATCGCGTAGAGCGCGATGTGGCGGATCGATGAGCGCGAGGTGGAAGGACTCATTGAAGAGAGTTCCACTTGTTGGCGCCGAACCGGACAGCGCGCGCTTCGCGGCAGGCGGTCTCCGGCAAGGGCTCACACTGCGGCGGTCGATGCTGCGCATCGACTCCACTGCGCTGCTCGACCCGAGGTCGCATCGCAGAACTCGCTTCGTTCAGACAGCCGCGATGAGTCAGATGACGAAGCGCGTGCTGCGCACGCGCCGACCCCGGGCCTGCGCTGCTCGTCGCCGCAGAGATCGCCCCGGCCGAAGACCGCCTGCCGCGAAGCTGAACCGTCGAGCGCGCCCGACCGATGCGTGAACCCGTTGCGCGAACCACGGCGAGTTCGGCAAAGACGCGTTCGGGCAGGCCACGGCATGCGTGTAAGGCGCCGAGAAGCGCAGGGCTTGTGGCCGCGCGCGCAGCGCGCTTCGTCATCTGACTTGCCGCGGCTGTCTGAGCGCAGTGAGCGAAGCGAACGCAGCGAGTTCTGCGGCGGGCCACGAGCCCGAGCATCGCAGGGAAGTCGGCGCGAATGCGTCGACCGCCGAGGTCGCATGCCGTGGCCTGCCCGAATGCGGCTTTGCCGCGCTGACCCTCTGTGAGCCACGTGCAGCCGTTCGCAGGACCGATCGTCATGCGCGCTTCCGCCGCAGCCTGAACATCAGCCAAGAAATCGCCAGCGTGATCGACAAGAGCACGACCGCGAGCGACGCGCCATAGCCGAGATTGAGCTCGGTAAAGGAAGTCCGGTAGGCATAGAGGTTCAGGATCTCGGTGGCCGAGCCTGGCCCGCCACCGGTGGCCGCGAAGATAGCCGCAAAGGCGGACAGCGCCGTCATCGTCCGCAGGATCACGACCATCACGATCGCGGGCCGGATCAGCGGCAGCGTGATGTGGGTGAAGCGCTGCCAGGCGCCGGCGCGGTCGAGGCGAGCGGCTTCGTAGACGTCGGGTGGCAAGGTCGCCAATGTCGCGAGCAGCACGAGGAATGCGAACGGCGTCCACTGCCAGGTGTGGATCGCGATCACGGAGATCAGCGCGAGCTGCGGATCGCCGAGCCAGTTGTGGCTGCCGAGGCCGAGCGCGCGCGTCACCATGTCGACGAGGCCGACGTCGGGTGCCAGCACCAGCGTGCGCCAGAACAGGCCGACGACGACCGGGGCCAGCACGATCGGCAGGATCGCGGCGACGCGCAGCACGCCCTGGCCTTTCGGAATCTGCAGCACGAGCAGCGCAAGCGACAGGCCGACGACGACCTGCAGCACGACCGTCGACGCGGTGTAGATGCCGGTCAGCGCGAGCGAATTCCAGAAGCGCGGGTCGCTCCCCATCTTGATGTAGTTGGCCACGCCCGCGAAGCCCGACAGCCACGGCATGCTCAGGTCGAGCTTGTGCAGGCTGTTCCAAACCAGATAGACCAGCGGTGCGGTCGTCGTCAGCAGCAGCAGCACGAGCGCCGGCCCGAGCAGGCCGAGCGCGAAGCGGCGCTCCTGCGCTTCGAGCGTGCGTCGCGGTCGGAGGCGCGGCGTCGGGCGCGCCGATCCGAGAGCAGCCTCGGTCACGTTGCCGTCGAGGTGACGATGCGGAGGGATCGCGCCGGCGCCGGTGCCACCGTCTTGCGCGTCGGTTTCATGGCCGCCGCGTCAGCCTTTCAGGATCTGCTGGATGCGGGCCTGCGCCTCGTCGAGCGCTTCCTTCGGTTTTTTCTGGCCGACGAGCGCAGCCTGGATCGCAGTTGCCATCGTCTCGCCGATGGCGGGCCACTGCGGCACGCGCGGGCGCCAGTCGACGTCGGTGTCTTGCTCGAGCGATTCGAGCGCGGCGGGGATGAAGTTGTCGCCGGCGTCCTTCATCGCGGCGGCGAATTCGGGCGCCTTCCACAGCGAGACACGGTTGATGCCGGAGCGCTTGGCGGGGCCGGCGAACCTCCACGAGGTGCGCGCCTGCGTTTCGGCTGCGGCGGCCCACTCGATGAAGAGCCACGTCGCCTTCTTCTGCTTGTCGGTCAGCGCCGCGTTGATCGGGAAGCCCCAATTCCAGATCGATGTCACGCGCTTGCCGTTCGGGCCCTTCGGCCAGCGCGCATAGGCGATCTTGCCGACGACCTTCGACTTCTCCGGGTTCGTGATCACCGCGGCCGACGAGTGCGCGTCTATGTAGGTCGCGACCGTGCCCTGCGAGAACGCGTCGGCGATGTCGGGCCAGTTCCAGTTGCGCACCGCCGGCGGCGCGTAC
>Ga0070675_100003867_pt1 | contig 11368 bp, 9 predicted proteins | sample KBSM43metaG_FD_65343 | JGI IMG/M metagenome (GOLD analysis project Ga0070675, IMG submission 65343) | Miscanthus rhizosphere microbial communities from Kellogg Biological Station, Michigan, USA - KBS M4-3 metaG | ecosystem: Host-associated > Plants > Roots > Rhizosphere > Soil ...
TGGCAGCTCTTCCGTGACGGCTGCCCGGGCGGCGAGACGCCCGAGCAGATGGCCAAGCGTGTCGACGCCCTGATCGAGGAGCTGCGCGAGCTGGGGGGCAACAGCCTCCTGTTCGGGCACGGCCACTGCCTCCGGTCGCTCGCCGTCCGCTTCCTGGACCTGCCGATCCGGTACGCGACCACCCTGCTGCTGGACGCGGGGACGATCTCGATCGTCTCGGATGGGCGCGACGGGCCGACGCTCGTGCTGTGGAACCGCCGGGTCGACCCTCGCGCGATGGTCGTGGCAGACATCGCGGCCGCGATCGCCCGAACCGCCCCCTAGGCGACTGGGCTAGGATTCGCCGGTGGGTTGCCTCTTCGCGATCGTCGCGCTCATCACGCCCCGGTTCATCCTGTTCTTCTTATGGCTGTTCACGAACTACCTGAACACCGCCTTCTCGAGCGGCTGGTGGGGGTTGCTGGGGTTCCTCTTCCTCCCGACCACCACGATCGCCTACGCGATCGCCCAGAACGAGTTCACGAACGCGACCGGCGGCGTCGAGGCGACGGGGATCGTCCTGATCGTGCTCGGCATCGTCATCGACCTCGGGCTGCTCGGGGGCTCGGGGCGCGGCGTCGCACGCAGAGGCTGAGCGGCGGATTCTCTAGGCGAACCGCACGCGCGGGTCGACGTAGGCGTACGCGATGTCGACGCAGTTGAAGATCGTCTCGGTGGCGAACGATCCGGCTGGGACGCCGGCCAAGTCGAGCCCAAGCATCGTGACCGCGGCGATCGTACGAGCGGCTGTCGTCCGATGAGCCGGTCGCTTCGGGAAGGTCCAAGGTACTAGCGTCGTCCGTTGATCCACACCCGCAGAGGACCAAGAAGTGCGAACCCGTATCGCCGCGCAGCCTCCAGGTCATCTCCGCGCTCGTACCCGACCAGCGGAACGTCTTCCACGAGTGCGGCCACGGCGGCCAAGGATCCGCACCACGCCGCATCGAGGTCACCGGCTGCCGAGAACACGTTCGTCAAGCTGGCAACGGTCGCGCCGCGGTTCGCGATGGCGCCGGCGACGATCGCCTCGTCCCGGTAGCCCGCCATGATCGTCACGGCGTCCTCGTCCAACAGCGACGGGTGGAACAGCCCCGGAGGTATGTCGAAGTCGTACTGGTTCCAGGCGCGCTCCCACCGGCGCAAGACCGCCGGGTCGCGCACCCGTTCCCAACGCATGCCCGCGGGCGTCTCGGGTGACGGTACGTCCGCCTCACGGGATATCCACTGCGCCTCGAAGAGCACGTGGAATCCCTCGGACGCCAGATCCAGGCACGCGAAACTGTCCTTCAGGGAACAGCCCGGGGACGTGTCGATGGCCGCGAGGATGGCATCGATACTCGCCGACGGATCTAGCGTGACCGCGTCCGGGTACAGGCGTGGAGATCGCTTGGGAACCGTCCAGCCACCGTCGTGAAACGTGCCCGCCTGGCCGTGCAGCCGACAGACGAGATCGCACCATTCGGCGTTGTTTCGTGCCGCGGTGCGCACGAGATCGGCCGGCTGTCGGCCTTGCACGTTGCTGGTCTTCACGACGACCATCTTCGTGCACTCCGGAGCCTAGGTGAAAACCCTAGGCGGTCGGCTGTTCGAGATGGGACGAACGGGCCCTGATCGACCTCGAGAAGGACACGGCGCGGACCGAGGTCGTAGACAACCGATACGGCGCGGCGCTGACCAGCGGGTTTCCAGTGGGCGCTGGAGGACTCGAACCTCCGACCGCTCGCTTGTAAGGCGAGTGCTCTACCTCTGAGCTAAGCGCCCGTCCTCGACCACGCCGGCTCGACCGGCTCGCCGCGCACGTGCCCGCAGGCCCGGCACACGACCTGCCCCAGCATCGCCGTGAGCCGGGTCGCGCCGCAGGACTCGCACCGGTCGAGCTGCACGGCCCAGTCCGGCCGCTCCTCCTGGCAGGAGGGGCAGACCAGGACCTGGCGTCCTCCGGACGTCGCCCGCACCCACGGCCGCTCCCGCTTGTCGGGATCGTAGGTGGGTCGGCCACAGAGGTAGCACGTCGGCCGGTGCTCCGGCGCGATCGGTTCGTCGGTCGAGACCACGGTGGACAAGGATATCGGCAGGACCCCTATCCTCCCTGATCCGACGTCTCGAAGGTCGCGCCCGCCCGGTGGACATCGGTCCCTCCCGCGTGCCGGACCATCACGCTGCCGAGCCCGTACACGCGCCAACGACGCCCGTCGCCCTGGATCGCGGTTCGCTCGTCGATCCCGACGAACCACGAGCCCGACGGTATCCGAGACATGACCACCGACCGGAGGCCCGGGATCACCTTCACCTTGTCCCAGTGCACCCCGAAGGAGACGTGCGGCACGAGCCCGAGCCCGAACACCCAGCCGGTCCGGACGCCGCGTTCGCGCCGCTGTTCGCGCGACTGGCTCGCGATCAGCGCGCCGGCGCTGCATCCGGCGAAGACCGTGCCTGAATCGAGGACCTCTCCCAGCGCGTCCCACAACCGCGTCCCGTGGATCGTCGCCGCCAGGTGCTGCGGCTTGCCGCCGGAGAAGAAGACCATCGCGGCGCCCTCGAGCGCCCGGGCGTACTCCTCGCGGTCGGCGTCCTCCCGCGTCTTGACGGGCACGAGCCGTGCCTCGATCCCCGCCGTCGCGTAGTGCTCGAGCGCCATCCGCCCCCACCGTCCGAACACCTCCTCGCCCTCGGTCGAGCTCGCCGTCGGGAGCACGGCGACGGGACCGGTCCGGCCGCCGAGCGCCGCGGCCTCGATCTCGTCCGACCACGGCTCGAACTCACCCGAGCCCATCAAGAGGAAGGTTTGTCCGTTCGGAGCGCTCTGCGCCACGCGGGGAGGGTACCTACGATGGACGCGGGAGGTGTCGAGGATGGATCAGCCGAACGAGCAAGACACGGAGCAGGGGATCTTGAAGACGGTCGAGGCGGCGGGCGACGTGACGGTCGAACGCGCGCTCGTGGGTGTCGTGAACGGGCGCGACGTCTCGATCACCCAGGCGGGGGCCGGTCCGATCGCCGCGCAGGGCGACGTGCGGATCCAGCAGGGGGGGTGCGGACCCGTGCTCGTCGGCGGCGACCTTCGGATCCACCAGGGTGGCTGCGGGCCGGCGATGGTTCGCGGCAACCTGTCGATCCAGCAGGGCGGGACCCAGAGCGTGCTCGCCGCCGGCAACGCGACGCTCGCCCAGGGGGCGTTCGTCGGGCTCGTCGCGTCTCCGAAGGTCACCCTCGAGGACGGCGCGCGTGTGCTGATCGGGGCGCCCGGGGCGTTCGCCGCCGGTGCGGCGGTCGGGGCGTTCGTGGCGATGATCGCGGGCCGGCGTCGCCGCCGTTCGCGTTAGGGGTTCGCGTCAAGGGGCCTCGGCCAGGGCGAGCCGTCGCGCGAGGACGGGCAGCATCCGAACGGCCACGCGCGGCTCCCGCTGGAGCAGCTCGGACAGGGCCATGCGCGAGATCGCGAGACCCTTCAACGGTGTCGTCGCCCGGACGCGCGCCACGCGCGTGATCCCGTCGGCCAGCAAGGGCAGCTCCCCGACGAACTCCCCCCGGCCCAGCTCCACCGGCCCCTGCGGCAGCTCCACCGTCACGGTCCCGTCGGTGATGATGAACATCCCGGAACCGGGTTGACCTCGCTCGATCAGCACGAAGCCGGCGGGCACCTCGAACTCGGTGGCGAGTTCCGCCACCCACGTCGTCTCGTCGTCGTCCAGCTCGGCGAACATCGGGACCTTCCGGACCAGCCCAACCGTGTCGCTCACAGACCCGCGCCCTCCTCGCCCATCTCGCGTTCGACGATCATCGGCTCCGGCTCGTCCGTCGCGGCCGGGATCATCACCGGCATCTTGCCACCCTGACGGTGCCGGCCACCCGCTCGGGAAGCCGCACCGCGAGCGCGCCAGATCGCCACGGTGCCCGCTCCGAGGCCGAACACGGCCCCGGCGACCCACACGACCCCTCCCACGAACGGGATCGCAGCCACCGCGGTCAGGATCACCCACCCGATCAGCAACGCGAGCACCCGGCTCCGCGGTTCGTGCCAGAGCACGCGGCCGAGCGCGAAGGCGCTCCATGCCAGGCCCACCGAATACAACAGGAACAGCGAGAGCAGGAGCCCGAGCCCGAGCGGGAGCAACACGAGCGAGAAGACGCCGATCACGCCGGCGAGCGGGAGCACGAGGAACACCGCGAACCCCCACCCGACCGAGGGCCACGGCGAGCCGTGCGCCGCGGACGAGATCGCGTCGGCGGCCCTCGGGCCGCCGAGCAGGAGCAGCAGTCCGAGGGCGAGCACCGAGGACCACACCGCCAGCCACGGTGCGAAGGCGCCGAGCGCCTCGATCGGCGCTCGGAACGTGAACGTGACGCCCTCGCGGACCTCGCCGTCCACCCGGGCGCCCGGTGCCGCCACGACGCGGTCGTGCGCGAGCACGTCGCCCAGCACGCGCGAGCTCGGTCCGAGCGCGACGGAACCTCCCACGCTCACGACGGCGCCGCTGACCTGGCCGGTGACGTCGATCCGCCCGTCGAGCACGACCACGTCGCCGCGGACGACCCCCGCGACCATCGCGGTCCCATGGAGGACGACGACCTCGCCGACCTCCTGGCCGCGCCGCACCTGGACGTCTCCGGACAGGACGATCTGGTCCCGCGGCTCGGCCGTTCCCTGCTGGGTCTGGCCGAGAGCCGCGACGGGGACGGCGAGCCACACGCCCATCAGGAGAAGCGCGAGTCCGGTGCGGCCGCGTTGCATCGCCGAGCATCCTACCGGCGGAGCTCGGCCCGCCCCCGGGCCGTGTCGTGCGTTCGCGGTACGGTGGGACGGTGAGCATGGATGGGTTCTCCCCCGCCGTCCGAGCGTGGTTCGAGGGCACGTTCGAGGCGCCCACCGCGGCGCAGGCGCAGGGGTGGCCCGCGATCGCCGGCGGTCGGCACAGCCTGATCCTGGCGCCGACGGGCTCGGGCAAGACCCTTGCGGCGTTCCTGTGGGCGCTCGACCGCGTGATGACGGATCCGCCCCCGCCCACCGATCGCCGATGTCGCGTCCTCTATATCTCGCCGTTGCGAGCGCTGGCGGTCGACATCGAGAAGAACCTGCGGACGCCGCTGGTCGGCATCGGCTTGGCGGCGGAGCGCCTCGGCGAACACGTGCACGAGCCACGCGTCGCGATGCGCACGGGCGACACCACCGCCGGCGAACGCCGTCGCATCCAGACGCGGCCTCCCGATGTCCTGATCACGACCCCCGAGTCGCTCTACCTGATGCTCACGTCGCAGGCACGCGAGCTCCTGCGGAGCGTCCGCTGGGTCATCGTCGATGAGATCCACGCGATGGCCGGCTCCAAGCGCGGCGCGCACCTCGCGCTTTCCCTCGAACGCCTCGAGGAGATCGCGCACCAGTCTCCCCAGCGGATCGGCCTGTCCGCGACCCAGCGACCGCTCGAGGAGATCGCGCGCTTCCTCGGCGGACAGACCTCGAGCGGCCCTCGTCCCGTGACGATCGTGGACGCCGGGCTTCGCAAGCCGATGGAGGTCGAGGTCGTCGTACCGGTGGAGGACATGGCGGACCTTTCGAACGTCGCGGAGACGCCGCAACGGATGCCACCCATGCTCGGGCCGGCTACGCCTGGCACCGCCCCACCCCAGGCGTCGATCTGGCCGGCGATCCATCCCCAGGTGCTCGAGCTGATCCGGGCCCACCGCTCGACGATCGTGTTCGTGAACGCCCGGCGGCTGGCGGAACGGCTCGCCGCCCGCCTGAACGAGCTCGCCGGCGAGGAGCTCGCCCGCGCCCATCACGGCTCGATCGCGCGCGAGCAGCGGCTCCAGATCGAGGACCAGCTCAAACGCGGAACCCTGAAGGCGATCGTCGCGACGAGCTCGCTGGAGCTCGGGATCGACATGGGCGCGGTCGACCTCGTGATCCAGGTCGAGTCGCCGGGTTCGGTCGCGCGCGGCCTCCAGCGGATCGGTCGCGCCGGTCATCAGGTGGGCGAACCGAGCCGGGGCAAGGTGTTCCCCAAGTTCCGCGGCGACCTGCTCGAGGCGACGGTCGTCGTGCAACGGATGCTCCGGGGGGCGATCGAGGAGACGCACTACCCGCGGAATCCGCTCGACGTGGTCGCGCAGCAGATCGTCGCGATGTGCGCGATGGACGAGTGGGACGTCGGAGATCTCGGACGCGTGCTGCGGCGTGCGGCGAACTTCGAGGACCTCTCGGACGACTTGCTCCGCAACGTCCTCGACCTGCTGGCGGGTCGCTACCCCTCCGACGAGTTCGCCGAGCTCCGGCCGCGGATCGTCTGGGACCGGCGGAGGGACACGCTGCGGGGGCGCGAGGGCGCCGGCAGGCTGGCGATCGCCTCCGGTGGGACGATCCCCGACCGAGGGCTCTTCGGCGTGTTCACCGTCGACGGTCGCCGCGTGGGCGAGCTCGACGAGGAGATGGTGTACGAGAGCCGGCGCGGCGAGGTGTTCATGCTCGGCGCGTCGTCGTGGCGGATCGAGGACATCACGCTCGACCGCGTCGTGGTCTCGCCGGCGCCGGGCGAGCCGGGCAAGATGCCCTTCTGGCACGGCGACAAGCCGGGGCGGCCGCTCGAGCTCGGACGCGCGATCGGCGTCGTCACCCGCGAGCTCTCGTCGTCGGAGCACGACGCGGCCGTCCGGCGTCTGCGGACCGAGTTCGGACTGGACGAGCTCGCCGCCGAGAACCTCACGGCGTACCTGGACGACCAGCGAGAGGCGACCGGCGCGGTCCCCGACGACCGAACGATCGTGGTCGAACGGTTCCCCGACGAGATCGGCGACTGGCGTGTGTGCGTGCTGTCGCCGTTCGGCGAGCGGGTGCACGCACCGTGGGCGATGGCGATCGAGGGCCGGCTGGCAGAACGGTACGGACTCGACGTCCAGGTGCTGTGGAGCGACGACGGCATCGCGATCCGCCTGCCCGAGTCCGAGGAGCGGATCCCGGTCGAGGACCTGCTGTTCGACCCCGATGAGATCGAGGAGCTCGTGGTCGCCCGCCTCCCCGGGACCGCGCTGTTCACGACGATGTTCCGGGAGGCGGCCGCAAGGGCGCTCCTGCTCCCCCGCCGGACGCCGGGGCGACGGACGCCGCTGTGGCAGCAGCGGCAACGCGGCGCGGACCTGCTCGAGGTCGCCTCGCGTCACCCGACGTTCCCCATCCTGCTCGAGGCCACGCGCGAGGTCCTTCGCGACGTGTTCGACGTGCCCGGACTGAGGGAGGTGCTCGGCGGCGTCCGGGCCAGACGGATCCACGTCGTCCCGGTCGACACCCCGCGGTCGTCCCCGTTCGCGCAGTCCCTGCTGTTCCGCTGGGTCTCGGTCTACATGTACGAGGCGGACGCACCCATGGCCGAGCGACGGGCCGCAGCGCTCTCGCTCGATCGAGAGCTCCTGCGCGAGCTCCTCGGCGCCGAGGACCTTCGCGAGCTGATCGACCCGATCGCGCTCGCCGAGCTCGAGCTCGAGCTGCAGCACCTGGCCGAGGGCCGTCGCGCTCGAAACGGCGACGACGTGCACGACCTGCTCCGGCGGCTCGGACACCTCAGCACCCACGAGGTCTCGGCGCGCTCGAACGCGGATCCGTCCGGATGGCTCGCCGATCTCGAACGCGACGGGCGCGCGATCCGAATGCGGGTCGCGGGGGAGGACCGGTATGTCGCCGTCGAGGACGCGGGGCGCTACCGGGACGCGCTCGGCGCGTCGCTCCCGCTGGGCGTCCCCGGCGTCTTCACGGAGGCGACGCCCGCGCCGCTCGAGGGGCTCGTCGCGCGGTTCGCCCGGACCCACGGGCCGTTCGGGACCGCCGACGTGGCGGCGCGGTTCGGCATCGGCGAGGACCGGGTGGCCGGCGCCGTCGCCTCGCTCGAGGCGCAGGGGCGGGTGGTCCGGGGCGAGTTCCGGCCAGGCGGTCTCGAACGCGAGTGGTGCGACGCCGATGTGCTGCGGTCGATCCGCCGGCGTTCGCTCGCCGCGCTGCGCAAGGAGGTCGAACCGGTCGAGGCGCCCGCGCTCGGACGGTTCGTACCGGAGTGGCAGGCCGCCTCGAGCCCGCGACACGGCCCGACTGCGCTCGTCGATGCGATCGCGCAACTGCAGGGCTGCTCGATCCCTGCCTCGATCGTCGAATCCGAGGTCCTGCGATCGCGGGTGCGGGGCTACCGCCCGGCCGATCTCGACGCGCTGTGCGCGAGCGGCGACGTCGTCTGGATGGGGGCCGGCGGGATCGGCGCCGACGACGGGAGGATCGCGCTGGGGTTCCGCGAGACGCTCCGGCTCGTCGCACCGCCGCTTCCCGAGACCCCGCCCGGGGGGCCGGTCCACGACGCGATCCGCGACCACCTGCTCCAACGAGGCGCGTGCTTCTGGCCCGAGCTGCTCGCCGCGGGAGGCGTCCCCGACGAACGGATCGTGCTGGCGGCCCTGTGGGACCTGGTCTGGGCGGGCGAGGTCACCAACGACACGATCGCGCCGATGCGGGCCTTCCTGGTCCGCCGCCCGACGAAGGCCGCCCGCTCTGGCGCCAAGCCCCGGCCGGGAGCCCTCCGGCGCGCCGGGCCGCCCTCGGCCGCGGGCCGGTGGTCGCTCGTCCGAACGCTGCTCGAGCCGGAGCCATCGCCCACCGAGGCCGCGCACGCGCGAGCGATGCAGCTCCTCGAACGCCACGGGGTGCTCACGCGCGAGGCCGTCCTGGCCGAAGGGGCGCCGGGCGGGTTCGCCGGCGTGTACGCGGTGCTGCGGGCGCTCGAGGAGTCGGGCAAGGTCCGGCGGGGCTATTTCGTCGACGGTCTCGGCGCGGCGCAGTTCGCGCTTCCGGGCGCGGTCGAGCGGATCCGCGACCTCCGCGAGGCCTCGCGGGAGGCGTCCGTTCTCGCGCTGCCCGCGGCGGACCCGGCCCAGCCGTACGGGGCGGCCCTCCCCTGGCCGCAGGGCACGGGGGGTGGCAGCGGGCGACCCTCGCGGACCGCGGGGGCGTACGTCGTGCTCGCGAGCGGCGAGCCGGCGGCGTTCCTGGAGCGCGGGGCTCGGACCCTGCTCACGTTCGCGGCCGGGGGTGACGGCGGGTGGATCGACGCCCTCGTCACCCTGGTCAAGGACGGCCGGCTGCGCCGGATCGAGCTCTCGAGGATCGACGGCGAGCCGGCCGCCGCGTCCGCGTTCGCCGAGGACCTGCGCACGGCAGGGTTCGTGGACGGCTACCGGGGGCTCGTCCTGCGGGGCTCGTAGCACACGTGCCCGACGTGCTGAGATCAGACCGCGACCGGGCTACGATCCCTTCACGATGACGCGCGCCGAGCGGGACCGGCTGCCTGCTGGTGACGATCCCGAGGACGAACTCGAACGCCTCCGGGCGTTGCTCCGCGACCTCCCCGGCATGGTCTACCTCGAGGACGCGGACCCGCGGATCGAGGGGCCCGGGCCGTTCCTCTACGTCAGCCCGGGCGTGGAACGTGTCCTCGGCTACACGGTCGAGGAGTGGCTGGCCGATCCCTCGGGGTGGGTCGAGCGGCTGCACCCCGACGACGTGCCGGCGATGCGGGCCGCCTACCAGGCGGTGGTACCGACCGGAGCGCCCTACAGCGCCGACTACCGCATGTTCGCCAAGGACGGCCGGATCGTGTGGATCCACGACGAGGCCGTGCTGGTGCGCGACGAGGACGGCGCACCGCTCTACTGGCAGGGCGTGATGCACGAGACGGTGGACCGCCCGGCCACGCTCGAACGGCTCCAGGAGGCGGAGCAGCGCTACCGGACGCTCGTGGAACAGACGCCGGTCGTGACGTACATCGACCCACACCGGCCCGACCACACGAGCGCCTATTTCAGCCCGCAGGTCGAGGCCCTGCTCGGATACACCCCGGACGAGCTGACCCGCGACATCCCCTTGTGGCCCGAGCTGGTCCACCCCGAAGATCGCGAACGGATCCTCGGGGCGTCGATGCTCGCCGAGCAGACCAACGGCACGTACGACGTCGAGTACCGGATGATCGCGAAGGACGACCGCGTCGTGTGGGTGCACGACCAGGCCGTGCTGATCCGAGACGATCGGGGCATACCGAAGTTCTGGCAGGGCGTGTGGATCGACCTGACCGAGCAGAAGCGCGCGGCCGAGCTCGAACGCGCGCTCCAGGCCGAGCGGGAGGGGGCCGCCGAGCTCCGCGCGATCGATGAGCTCAAGACGACGTTCCTTCAGGCCGTCTCGCACGACCTGCGGACGCCACTCGCGGCGATCCTCGGGCTCGCCGTGACCCTGGAGAGCCAGACAGACCTGGGGGCGGACGAGGCGCACGATCTCGCGTCGCGCATCTCGATGAACGCCCGAAAGCTCGACCGGATCGTCTCGGACCTGTTGGACCTCGACCGGATCTCGCGGGGGATCCTCGAGCCGAATCTGCGCGCCACCGACCTCGACGCACTGGTCCGGCGCGTCGTAACCGAATCCGACCTCCTCGCCGAACACCCCGCGGAGCTGGACCTCGAACCGGTGACGATCGAGGCGGACGCAGGGAAGATCGAGCGCATCTTCGAGAACCTGTTGTCGAACGCCGCTCGCCACACCCCGGCGGGTTCGAAGATCTGGATCCGCGTCGGCCCCGAGGCGGGCGGCGCGTTGCTGGTCGTCGAGGACGACGGCCCCGGGGTGCCACCCGAGCATCGAGAGGACATCTTTCAGCCGTTCGGTCAGGGCGCCGGTGCGCCCGAGCACTCCCCCGGCGTCGGGATCGGCCTGGCCGTCGTCTCCCGCTTCGCCGAGCTCCACGGCGGCCGCGCGTGGGTGGAGGAACGGGAGGGCGGCGGCGCATCGTTCAAGGTGTTCCTGCCAGGCAAGCGCTCGCGGGGCGCCTGAGGGCCGCGACTCACGGCGTCGGCCTCATGCGCGCGTGAGCTTGGAGCCGGCGTGCCACTGGAGCTCGACGCCCTCCATCGCCATCCGCAGCTCGAACGAGAGCTCGTCGCCTCGACCCCGGATGCGGCGGCGAAGCTCGGTGACGGGGCTTGCGGTGGGCGCGAGCGAGACGGCGGGCGACGAGAGCTCGATCACGCTGACCAGGAACGCTGCGCGTACGAGAGGAACGGGTCGCCGACGAATTCGAACGTCACGTCCTCGGCGTAGTCGAACGACTGCCCGGGCGGCCAGACCCCCTCCCCGGTACCGCTCCACTCGCCGACCAGGAACGCCAGCTCGGCCAGGTCCTCGTGGAGTTGGGCCGGAGTCGCCATCGGCGGGCGCGCAGACCCCTCTGCCTCCGCTCGCGCGCCTCCATCGAGCCCGACGCCACCACGTGCCCGCCGTCGGACCGGGTTGGTAGCGTGTCGCGCGTGC
>Ga0070675_100003869_pt1 | contig 11362 bp, 10 predicted proteins | sample KBSM43metaG_FD_65343 | JGI IMG/M metagenome (GOLD analysis project Ga0070675, IMG submission 65343) | Miscanthus rhizosphere microbial communities from Kellogg Biological Station, Michigan, USA - KBS M4-3 metaG | ecosystem: Host-associated > Plants > Roots > Rhizosphere > Soil ...
TTCGCTCAACCCGGGGCTAATGTCCTCGCAGCCCTTCCGGGCTGCTGGTTTGCACGCCGGAGGCGTGAAGGAAATTAGCCCCCGGTGAGCGAAGCGTAGCGAGCCACCGGGGGTTGGTAATCCTGGAGAAACGCACGCCGGAGGCGTGCGAGGAGAAATTGGCGGTTCAGCAACAGGCCCGGCCAGGAGGGGTGGCCGCGACATAAAGAAAACATCGCGAAGCTCCTTTGACGGAGCGGACGGGGTGGTGGTTCAAGAAATGTTTTCGGACTTGAACCACCACCCGTCTGCGCCGCTTTGGTCGTTTCCTTAGTGCCAGAGACACCTCCTGAGCTGGGCCTGTGCTGAACCGCCAATCTCCTCGCACGCTTTCAGCGTGCGTTTCTCCAGGATTTACCAACCCCCGGTGGCTCGCTACGCTTCGCTCACCGGGGGCTAATTTCCTTCACGCCTCCGGCGTGAAAACCAGCAGCCCGAAAGGGCTGCGCGGACATTAGCAGCCCTCTACACAAACGCACGCTGAAAGCGTGCGAGGAGCAAGTTTGCAAAAGAGCTTCTAACTCAGGACGCCGTTGGCGCGCGTGAAACCCGGTAGCATTCCCGGATCGCACCCGCATTTCTCCAGACGTTGAGCTTGCAGGAAAAGCGTTTTGTCGGCTTGACTGCAAACGCCCACCGGAGAGTCCATACGGCAAGCCTTCGAAAGAACATGAGAGGAATACCCGAGACAGACCACCGCGTGCCTTTCGGAACCCCGAGCACATGGATATCCGCCCGGGCCTTGTCATACCACCAGTCGAGGAAGTACTTCTTTTGAACCCGATGTGATGGGACGGTGTGGTACACGACAGCCCACGGCTCGTAACGCAACCGTTCGCCGGCATTGAGCAGTCGATGACCGAATTCGCTATCTTCGCTCTTTTGCGGATTCTGGGTGCCCGCCTTCGGCCCGAGGTCTGTTCGAAATCCCCCGTACTTCTCGAAGACGCGCCGGTCAAACGCCATGTTGGCTCCATACGGCGGTTGATCCATGGGTCCGGCTGCGATATCGGGAGCGAAGACGGCAAGCGGAGCCAGAGCATGAGGATCCTCAAGGGGAATCCAGTCCGGCGGAGAGAACGTCTTTTCGGGAAGGATGCGGCCTCCCACGCCCGCCCACGTCCCATTCAGGCCTGACGTGACGTACTGGAGCCAGGTCGGTTCAACGGCAACGTCATCATCCGTGAATGCCAGCACATCGGCCTGCGTCTCCCGAATCCCGGCGTTGAGCGCGTGCGATTTCCCCGGTCGTGGCTCGAAAAGATACCGAAAATGCCCAGGATAGCGCTCGCAGAAGCTCTTAATCACATCGGGCGTGCGGTCCGTCGAATTGTTGTCCACGACGAGGACCTCCCAGTCCACGCCTGCGGGAAGCACGGAGCGCGCAAGGCTGTTGAGCGCATCCGTCAGGAGTTCGCACCGATTGAATGTGCACAAAATGACTGTAATCTTCATCGCGCAAGATGGATCCGATCCGTTCCTCACACACGTTGAATATACAGGCTGCCCCCGGGATTCTTCCTGCACAAAGGCATCTTCTTCGCGATGAACTCTTCAAACGCAAATCCCGCATAACTGCCGAAGAAATGGATCTTCCATTCCGTGTTGTAGGCAAGAAAGGCTCGAAGAAAGTAACCTTCGTTCCAGTACATTCCGGCTTCAAGCCATTCAGGCGGATACTCGAACGGATAGAAGACATCGTGAAAATGGACAAACACGCCCCGAGCCAGCTTCGGCAACACACGAAACATCAAGAACGATAAGTCGCTCCCACATTTAACAACGTGGCTGGAGTCAATGAAGAGAAGGTCTCCCGGTTCCAGCGAGGTCATGACACCAGAGGGAACATCCTGAACCCGGGTTGTCAGCACCCGCGCATGGCGCCGGTCGTCTTGTCTCAAAAGACCGTTCAGGCGCTCGGGATCGGGCTCGATGAAGGTGATCTCCGGTCTCTGCGGCAGGAATCGCTCAGCGGTGTCGAGGATAATCGCCGACGAAAAACCCGACCCGACCTCAACGATTCTTCGCGGCTTCTCCTGCCTCAGAAAAGAATAGAGAAAGATCGCATCGGCGTAACAAAACCAAGGCTGATCGAAATAATACCTGCAGTCAGGACTCTGCTTCTCAGGGAATGGAAGCTCGTCGTAAAACCGCTGGAAGCTTTGCAGGGTCTGGAGCTGGCTCTCCTTGTTCAACTGGATATCGGGAAGATCCAGGGGGAGAGATTCTCTCGACTTGAGGTGTCCAAGGACGTCTTCCTGACTCGGAATGGGAGAATAGTAATGACCGGCCGGGTAGCGTCCCTGGCGCATAACCTGCTGGTGAATGCTACTGATATGGGGCAACCTGTTAAGAACGTTCTTGATCAGATCTTTCATGACACTTTCTCTGCGAGCCAGACTGTACGAATCCTTTCAGGGCCTGAACACGAGCTGTAAGGTCATGTCAGCTTCGCTCCAATTTTACACGCAATGAGAAACTCCCGCGGCGGAAGAATCCTCAGGGCCCGCCCTTCGGTGCGGACTTTTGGCTGCGATTTCCGGACTTATCCCACGCCTCAACTTGATAGGTAAGTCCTGAACGGTAGTTTTGATCGGAGATCCCATCAGTGGGGCTCGGAGGGAAGAGGGGTTCAGCCTGATCGCTCCGGTAGACCCGATATTCCTTGAAGTCTCGCTCTCTGTTCGCCTCCCAACTGAGAAAAACAACTCCAGGGCCTCCTTCCTCCACGGCCAACCCCGTGGGTACAGCCGGCGGCGTCTTGTCTGTCGCCGTGACAGGGACGGTGACACCCGCGGCTCCGGGAACAACGGGATTTCCCGCGCGGGCTGCCCTTATCGTGTAGTCGTACTTCATGCCGGGCTCGTAGTCTTCGTCCTCGTAATGGTTCGTTGTCACGGAGACAACGCCGGGCCTGTCGGACCGCTGGACGAGATAGACTTCGGCAAGCTCCGGGTTGCGCGCTGGAGGCATCCAGTCCAGCATGATCCGCTCGAGGTCAACCCTGGGTTCAAGCGGGCGCGGCGTTCCCGGGATTTCCTTCGGACGGATGCTGACGGATTCGGAGAGAGGCGAAAGCATGCCGCGATTCGTCTCAGCCTGCACGGCAAGAGTCACCTCCGCATCGAGATCTTTTGTGACGTCGATGGAGTACGACTGCGGTTGCCCCGCCGGCTGAGCCTTTTCCCTGGCAACCTGAACACCGTTTCGCAGAATCCTCACGTAGCCAAGGTCCGTAATGGCATTGTTGTCGATATAGCGGGCGGGATTCGTCCACGACAGCGTCACGACATAGCCGCTCTGCCCGGCGGCGAGGCCGTTGGCGGCAAGGGGCGAACGCTTGATGGGAGGCTTCGGATCGCCCACCTTGCCACAGGCTGCAGCAATGACGGCCAGCAACACTGCGGCACGCACAGCGGGCTTCACAGGATATAGCGGCTGAGGTCCTGATCCTTGACGATCTCGGCGAGCATTTTCTGAACGTAAGCCGCATCGATGCGGATATTTTTCTTCTTCAGGTCGGGAGCTTCGAACGAGATTTCATCCAGAAGCTTCTCGAGAATCGTGTGAAGGCGCCGCGCCCCGATGTTCTCCGTCGTTTCATTCACAAGCGCGGCAAAGCGGGCAATTTCTTCAACGGCATCGGACTGAAACGTCAGTTTCACGCCTTCGGTTTCCAGCAGAGCGATGTACTGCTTGATCAGGGCGTTCCGCGGTTCGGTGAGAATGCGGACGAAATCCTGCACCGTGAGGGAATCCAGTTCGACACGAATCGGAAAGCGCCCCTGAAGTTCGGGAATCAGGTCCGCAGGCTTACTGACGTGGAACGCTCCGGCGGCAATGAACAGAATGTGATCGGTGCGCACCATGCCGTAGCGTGTGTTGACGGTGGTCCCCTCGACGATGGGCAGGATATCGCGCTGTACGCCTTCTCGGCTGACGTCCGGCCCATGTCCGGACTCGCGTCCCGCGATCTTGTCAATCTCATCGAGAAAGATAATGCCGTTGTCTTCGACGCGTTCGACCGCCACACGGGTCACCTGATCCATGTCGACGAGCTTCTGCTCCTCTTCCTGGAGCAGGTAGTCTGTGGCTTCGACGACCTTCATCTTTCGCTTGCTGGTGCGCTGGCCGAGAAAGCCCGGCAGGATATCCTTCAAATTGATATCCATTTCCTCGACGCCCTGGTTCGAGATGATCTCGAAAGCCGGGAAATTCCTTTCCTTCACCTCAATCTCGACGATGCGTTCGTCGAGTTTATGTTCGCGCAGCTGCGTACGGAGCTTTTCACGGGTGCGGAACGCATGATCGTTTGCCGCCCGGGCGACTTCATCGTTGGGATCTCGCGAAGCCTGGGGCGGAAGAAGCAAATCCAGAATCCGCTCCTCGACATTGGCCTCCGCCTTTTCTTCGACCTCGGCGAGACGCTCGTTGCGAACCATGTCGATGGCGATCTCGACAAGATCGCGGATCATGGATTCCACGTCGCGACCCACGTAGCCAACCTCGGTGAATTTCGACGCTTCCACTTTGAGAAACGGAGAGTTCGCCAGCTTCGCCAGGCGCCGTGCCAGTTCGGTCTTTCCCACACCGGTCGGACCGATCATGATGATGTTTTTCGGCATCACCTCCTCGGCCATCTCGGGGGCCAGCTTCTGACGCCGGATTCGGTTTCGCAGAGCGATGGCGACGGCGCGCTTCGCGGCAGCCTGGCCGATGACATATTTGTCGAGTTCTCGAACGATCTCGCGCGGGGTCATTTCGTCCAGGTGAACGGATTCGATCGGTTCAGGCAACATAGAAAAGGCTCGATTCCCGTATTCTCACAGGTCTTCTACGGAGATGCTGTCGTTGGTGTAAATGCAGATCTTGGCAGCGATCTGCATGGCTTCCTCGGCGATTTCGCGAGCACTGAGGTTGGTGTACTTCAAAAGAGCTCGTGCGGCCGCGAGGGCATACGGGCCTCCTGAGCCTATGGCAATGAGGCCGTCATCCGGTTCGATCAAATCTCCGTTGCCGGCGATAAGGAATGAATTCTTGTCGTCGGCCACGACCATCACGGCTTCCAGGTGCCGCAGCGATCGATCGGTGCGCCAGTCCTTCGCCAGTTCCACGGCAGCGCGGCTCAGGTTGCCGTGAAATTGCTCCAGCTTGGATTCAAAACGAGAGAACAAGGCAAAACTGTCTGCCGAAGATCCGGCGAAACCCGAAAGAATCTTGTTGTTATAGAGCCGCCGGATTTTCTTCGCGCCGTGCTTGATTACGGTGTCCCCAAGCGTGACCTGCCCATCCCCGGCAAGAGCAACCTTGTCGTCCTTGCGGACACAAATAATCGTCGTCGAATGCATTTGTCCCATTGGATTTCTTACTTCGTCTTGGCGGGGGGAGCGAAAAGGGTGTCGGGTAAACCGGAGTTGTACGAAGCAGTCTCGACACGCGTTTCCTGCAACTTGACCCCATCCCTGAACCGCACCACCATCAATGGAGTCATCACGCCGTCGAACTTATGCCAGTTCGCGTACACCTTTTCATCCGTGAACGACTCGTCCGTCAGTCTTGTCTGGACCTTCAGGGGAAGGCGAGTCTGCCGGTCAACAAATACCCGCATCAGATTCTTCTGGGCATCGCGAATCTCCAGGACATCCGCGCGCCTGGCATCGACCGTCTCACTTCCTGTGGTGAGAATGGACGCCTTGGGATTGTTCACCACGAAGCGCATCACGTAGTCAAAGGATGACCTGTGGCCCCGCAGGAACTCTTCGATCTCAGGCCCGGACTGCTTTTCAACGTCGGGATCCTTTCCTTTCGCAGGAGGCGTTAGATTCCAGCCCTCTTCGCCTCGATTAATACGGGCGAACCTGATCTTATCCTTTCCCCACTCAAGGCGATCCATCTCCGGGTATTTCATGTAGTTGGTGTAGATATCGGACTGGGATACCTCGCCACGATTGAACATGAAGAACCGGCCGCTGGTCTGGATCTCCTTCACCTCGAGGAACTGCTGCCCGCCGAGCGCGTTGATCATGGCGTCCAGAAGCTGGCGCCCCGCCGGCGTCGTTTGTGCATACCCATTCGCACCGAGAATCAGGAAAACTACAACGGTAAACGCCTGTCGGATTAGAGGGGATCGTGACATGGCTAAGATCCTATTCATTATACCGAAAGCCGGTTGGATTTCGACTTCCCGGCTTCCTTGACGAAAGCCGTGAACAGCGCTTTGGCAAATGCGTCCTCCTGGAAGGAGCGCTCGGGATGCCATTGCACACCTACGACGAACCTCCCGTTAACGTCTTCAATCGCCTCGATAACACCGTCGGGAGCAATCGCAGCGGTTCGAAGGTTCGCTCCAACCAGCCCCACGGACTGGTGATGAAAGCTGTTTACTTCAACCACTTCCGAGCCCGCGAGCTGCGCCAGAACGCTGCCTTCACTGAGGCGGACGGCGTGCCGCGCCGGCTCCTCAGGGTCGCCATGGTCGTCGTGAAACACCGGAGCGGAGACGACGGAAGGAATGTCCTGAATCAAAGTGCCGCCGCGGAATACGTTAAGGCTCTGCGCTCCAAAGCAGATCCCCAGGACCGGCAGATGAGCCTGATCGGCGTGCTGCAGGAGCGTGAAGTCGAGCGCATCGCGATCAGGGACCATCTTGCCCAGGTGCGGATGGGGCTCCTGACCGTAACGTGCAGGATCGATATCACTTGAACTGCCGGGAAGGAGGATGCCGTCCAGCCGTTCCATGTACTCGCCCAGCACGGCAGGGGAACAAAACGTCGGGATCATCACGGGCAGTCCGTCGGCCGACAGCACCGCCTCCAGGTAGAGACGGATCTTGCCCGTCGTGTGATCATCTTGAAATCGAGTGGGTATTCCGATCCAGGGTTTTGTCATTTTCAAAAGCCGTCGTGATTTCCTCACGAACGAGAGTCATCAATTCGCGGACTGCGTGCCCGGATGAGGAAATCGGATTTCCGAGCGTCACGGTCACCGGCCCGCCTCTCACATGATACGTTCGAGGCAACAGCACGGCACGTGAGCCTTGAATGGTCACGGAAACAACCTCCGCGTGAGATTGCTCGGCCAGAACAAAGCCGCCCCCTTTAAAAGGCCTGATACTCCCGTCCAGACTGGTTGCACCTTCGGGAAAGAACACCAGAGACGTTCCTGCACGAAGCTTTTCGCTCGCGTCACGAAAGGATTTGACGGCGGCGTGCGGATTACGTCGATCCACGGGCACATGCCCGGAGCGGCGCAGATGCCATCCCATGAACGGAATGCGGAACAACTCCTTCTTTGCCGCAAACCGGAAGGGAATCGGAAGAGCCACAAGCACAATCGGAATGTCGACATGACTCTGGTGGTTGACGAAGAAAACGTAAGGAACGTTCTCACGCAGATTCGGGTCACCGCAAACCTTCAAACGTATCCCGCAGATTGCCAGAATCAGACGGGCCCAGAGTCGCGCGCATGCATGCTGAATTCCTCCGGAGGAGTCGAACAGCGAACTGGCCAGAGAGAGCGATCCCATCACTGCAGTGGCGATGAAGACCAGCGGTGCTGTGAGCAGCAGCGAACGCGTGTAACTCAGCCGTTCAGGAAGCCCCGCCATGCCCCTCAGACTCTAGCACGGAGCGAACTTCACCGATGAGGTAGAGAGAGCCGCAGACAACGACCGTGTCGGCAGGATTGGAATGGAGACGCGCCCATGCAACGGCTTCCTGTGGTGAAGCAGCAACATGAGAGCCGGGCCAGGAGGCCTGCAGTTCCACAGGATCCTTGGCACGACCGCCTGCCACTTTCGTAAAGATCATCGTTCGAACCCGTGGCCGCAATCGAGCCAGCATCGCTTCATAGTTCTTGTCGGCCATGCATCCGAAAATCATCGGGACACCGTCGGGATAGAACTCGGCCAACGTCTCGCATAGAGCTCGCATCGCCATGTCGTTATGCGCGCCATCGAGAAGGAATGACGGTGTTCCGGGAATCCGCTCCAACCGCCCGGGCCAGACTGCGGTATTCACGCCGCGCTCAATCTCTTCGCGCGAAAGCTTCAGGCATTCCCCTGTTCGGATTGCGACAATGACATTGTCCAGTTGATGGCGGCCTGGAAGCGCGGGACGCAGGTTTCGGTACTGCCTTATTGGCGTCGTCACATCGAAGTCGAAGTAACCGCCACCCAACGGGCGCGCATCACGAACCAGATGCTGAGTCATGTAGATTCGTTTGCCTGCGTGTTCGCGGATCACGTCGTACTCCGCGTCAGGCCCGATGACAACGGGTTCCGTCGATTTGATGATCCCAGCCTTCTCTGCGGCAATCTGTTCCAGCGTCTCGCCGAGAAACTGCTGGTGATCGAGGCCAATGCTTGTAACCACTGAGACATCCTGCTTCACGACGTTCGTGGCATCGAGACGCCCTCCCATCCCGACTTCAAGAATCGCCAGCTTCACCCGCCCCCGAAAATAGGTGAAGGCCATTGCGGTGGTCATCTCAAAGTAGGTTGGCGGGTAGAGGAAATTGGAGACGTCTTTTGCCGCCGCCGCAACCTCCGCATAGACCGCAGCGAGATCTCCATCCGAGATTTCCTGCCTGCCGATGCGGAATCGTTCGTTCAGCCGTTGAAGGTGAGGCGAAGTGTAGAGTCCGGCCTCCGGCATCATTGCCGACAACATGGCAGCAACCGATCCCTTGCCGTTGGTGCCGGCGATTAATACGGAACGGAAGGTGTGGTGTGGATTGCCAAGGCGCTCCAGCAGAATCTGGACATTACGAAGATCGTATTTGATGGAACGGTATTCGTTGGTCAGGGAGAAAAGGTGCGCAATTTCAGTTGGCGTCATCGAGGCCTGTTAGGAGGCAACTCCCTCGGGACTGTCAGTCTCCACCGCCACTTTGTAATCGCAATTCTCTTCGTTGCAGTAGCGAACCATTCCTTCGCGCTTGGTCGTTTTCTCGATCAGGTAAGGCGCGCCGCAGGACGGGCACTGTTCCGAGATGGGCTTGTTCCAAAGAACGAAATCACACTCGGGATACTTCGCGCAGCCATAAAAGACTTTGCCGCGCTTGGATCGCCGCTCGATCAGTTCGCCACCGCACCCTGACTTCGGGCACGTTACACCGATCGTCTTCGGCTTGATGTATTTGCACTTCGGATAGTTGCTGCACGAGGTGAAGAGTCCAAAACGGCCATCCTTCACGACGAGCTTTGCTTCCTTGCACTGCGGGCAGGTTTCGTCCAGCAGAACATCGGGCTTCTTGGGTGCGCCGCCGCCGGCGACGATCTTACGGGTCGTCTTGCATTCAGGATATCCAGTGCACGCGAGGAACTGCCCGAATCGGCCGCGCTTCAACGTCATGGGTTTTCCGCAGTTTTCGCACGGCTCGGGCTCGGCGTCGGCGCCGGAGTTCTCTTTTGTCTCCGGCGTTTCTTCCTTTTGAATTTCCTTGGTGTTCTTGCACTCCGGATACGCGGAGCAGGCGAGGAAGCTCCCGAACTGTCCCCACTTCTGCACCATCGGGCTGCCGCACTTTTCGCAGACCTGATCGGTGGGAAGTTCCTGCGCCTTGAGATTTTCCATGTTCTTGGAAGCCTTCTTGAGGTCCTTCTGGAACTTCTTGTAGAACTCGTCGAGCGCTTGCACCCACGTCAGTTTGCCTTCTTCGACTTCGTCGAGTTCCTCCTCCATGCGGGCGGTGTACTGGACGTCAAAGATATCTTCGAAGTGACGCACGAGCATATCTGTCACGACGGTGCCAAGTTCTGTGGGACGGAACTTGCCCTGATCCTTCTGGACGTACTCGCGATCCTGGATCGTCGTCAGAATTGTCGCGTAGGTCGACGGCCGGCCGATTCCCTTCTCTTCGAGCGCCTTGACCAGGGACGCTTCCGTGAACCGGGGCGGAGGCTCGGTGAAGTGCTGCTTCGGCGTAATGCCGAGGAATCGAAGGGTCTCGCCCTGATTGAGCGCGGGAAGCGTGATGTCTTCCTCGTCTTCTGGTGTCGCGACGTCCTCGTCCTTTGTTTCTTCGTAGACTTTGAGGAAGCCGTCAAACTTCAGCACGCGCCCCGAAGCGCGGAACATGTAATCCTTCGCGGAGATTTCAACGCTGGTCTGATCGTAGACGGCAGGGTTCATCTGCGAGGCGACGAAGCGCGTCCAGATCAGCCAATAAAGTTTGTACTCGTCCTCAGAGAGGAAGGGCTTCAAATCATCCGGCGTGCGGCCTACGAAGGTCGGGCGGATCGCTTCGTGGGCGTCCTGCGCGTCTTTCTTGCTCTTATAAATGACGGGCTTCTCGGGAAGATACGGTCCCGTGTACACGTCGGACACGTAGGATCGAACCATCTCCATGGCGTCATCGGAAATACGCGTGGAGTCGGTACGCATGTAGGTGATCAAACCAATGCGGCCTTCTTCACCGAGTTCGATGCCTTCATACAGCCGCTGCGCGAGCATCATGGTTTTCTTCACCGTGAAGCGCAGCTTGCGCGCTGCTTCCTGCTGGATCTTGCTCGTGGTGAACGGAGGAACCGGGTAGCGCTTCTTCTCCTTGGTGACGACAGATTCGACATTGAAGGCTGCGCCTTCGAGGTTCTGGAGAATGTGATCGGCTTGTTCCTGGTTCTTGACCTCGGCGGTCTTGCCTTTGATCTTCGCGAGCTTCGCGTCGAATGGCGGCGGCTGATGTCCTTCGAGGCGCGCCATGATCGACCAGTATTCTTCCGGCTTGAAGGCGAGAACCTCGCGTTCGCGCTCGACGATCAGGCGAAGGGCGACAGTCTGCACGCGTCCGGCGGAAATGCCGCGTCGGACTTTATCCCAAAGCAGCGGGCTGATTTGATAACCGACCAGCCGATCCAGAATGCGCCGCGCCTGTTGCGCGTCCACAACCTTCTGATTGATGCGTCCGGGATTTTCGACAGCGTACTTGATCGCCTTCGGCGTGATCTCATTGAAGAGCACGCGATAGATTTCGGCGTTTTCGTCTCCAAGAATCTCTTTCAGGTGCTGGCAAATGGCTTCACCTTCGCGGTCCGGGTCGGCGGCGAGCAGGATTCTGTCTGCGGATTTTGCAGCGGTCTTCAGTTCCTTAATGACCTTTTCCTTGCCCTTGATCTGTTCGTAGACGGGCGCGAAGTCATTGTCTGGATCCACGCCGAGCTTGCTTTTCGGCAAGTCCATCACGTGACCGAGCGACGCCTTGACGACGTAATCCTTGCCCAAATACTTATTGATCGTCGTGGCTTTAGCCGGCGACTCCACGATAACCAGCGACTTTTTCGATGCCATCTTCTTCGTTGCCATTCCCGGTAACTAATAAGTCG
>Ga0070675_100003870_pt1 | contig 11362 bp, 10 predicted proteins | sample KBSM43metaG_FD_65343 | JGI IMG/M metagenome (GOLD analysis project Ga0070675, IMG submission 65343) | Miscanthus rhizosphere microbial communities from Kellogg Biological Station, Michigan, USA - KBS M4-3 metaG | ecosystem: Host-associated > Plants > Roots > Rhizosphere > Soil ...
TAGGCGGTCAGGCCCGCGAACAGCAGAACGCCCAGCACGCTGATCACCAGACCGAGCGGTCCCGACTGGAGAAACATGTTGAGCAGCATCGCGATCAGGATGCCGAACACGCCCATGATCAGGAAGCTGCCCATGCCGGACAGATCCTTCTTGGTGGTGTAGCCCCACAGGCTAAGGCCCGCAAAGCCGGCTGCGGTCGCGAAGAACGTGTTCGCTACCGACGAGCCGGTATAAACCAGCAATATTGTCGACAGGGAAAGCCCCATCACCGCGGCATAGGCCCAGAACAGGGCCTGCGCGGCCGTGTCGCTGAGACGATTGATGCCAAAGCTGAGCGTGAACACTAATGCCAGCGGCGCCAGCATCACGATCCAGCCGAGACCGGAGGTGTGGCCGTCCGGCGTGAACAGCATGCGGACATAACCGCTTTGCACGAACAGCAAGGCGACGATGCCCGTAAGCAGCACGCCCGAGGCCATATAGTTGTAGACCGAAAGCATATAGGACCTGAGACCGGCATCATGGGACGCGGTCCGCGCGTCGACCGAAGCGGCCGCGGCGCCATTCGTCCAGGGGTCGGACCAGTTTGCCATCTCGAAATAGCTCCTCATGCGCCACATTGGCGCGGAGTGAATATCGTCGTGCCGGAGGGGCTTTTCAAGCGAAAGCGGTCGCGACCTGTCGCAGAGGGCTCTAAACCCCTGCTATGCATCGGCTGTTCGTCGCCCTGAGGCCGCCCAAAGAGATGCGCGCGGTGTTGCTGGCGCTAATGGGCGGCGTGCCCGGTGCGCGCTGGCAGGATGACGACCAGCTTCATCTGACCCTGAGCTTTATCGGAGACGTCGACCGCCATCAGGCCGAGGATATCGCCGCCGGGTTGGCGGCGGTCGACCGGCCGCGTCCGACGATCGCGCTGCAGGGCGCTGGCAGCTTCGACCACAAGAGCCAAGTCCACAGCATCTGGGCAGGGATCGCCCCCGACGAGGCGCTCCGGCAGCTGCACGATCGCGTCAACCGTGCGCTGATCGCCGCCGGTGCGGCGCCCGAACAGCGCGCCTTCAAGCCGCACATCACTCTCGCCCGGCTGGGAAAGGCGGCGGGCCCAGTCGAGCCGTTCCTGGGGCGCATCGCCGGCCTTGCGAGTGCGCCGGTCACGCTTGACGCTTTCCTGTTGTTCGAGAGTCAACTCGGCCACGAAGGCGCCTGCTACGAGGCAGTCGCGCGCTATCCGCTGCGCTGAGGCGCAAAATACCGGAAACGAACTTGATGGGCATGGTTCGGTCAGCGGAGATGGCTCGGCATGCCCGCAAAGAAAAAGGGCCGGCCATTGCTGGCCGACCCCAATTCCTTGCCGTGAAGGCTTCCCTTACTGGCCCGAATTCGGACCGAAGGTGATCTCCACGCGGCGGTTCTGCGGCTCGCGCACACCGTCGGCGGTCTGGACGAGAAGCTTGGTCTCGCCGAACGCCTGGGTCTGCAACGCGGCGTCAGGAACACCCTTGCCGGCCAGGTAGGCCTTCACCGCGTCTGCACGACGCTGCGAGAGACCCATATTGTAGCTCGCCGTACCCGACGTGTCGGTATAGCCGGCCAACATGACCTGGGCATTGCCCGTGGTCGCGTAGGCTTGCGCCGCATTGTCGAGGATCGAAGCAGCCTCCGGCGTGATATCCGACTTGTTCCAGTCGAAGAACACGATGAACGGCCCAGGCGTCACTGCCGGCGGCGGAGGCGGCGGCGGAGGCGGCGGGGGCGGAGGAGGAGGCGGCGGAGGCGGCGGAGGCGGCGGAGGAGGCGGAGGTGCCTTCTCGCCGAAGTTGTAGATCAGGCTCGCCAGAATGCTGTTCGAGCGATAGCGCGCCGTCGATTCCCCACCCGCCAACGGGTTCGCAGTCGAGCTGCGGATCCGGACGCGATAGGTGTTGAACCAGCGATATTTGGCACCGACATCGATATGGTCGTTGATCGGGAACAACAGACCGGCAATGCCCTGGAAGGCAAAGCCGGAATCGCTTCCGTCGAGGAACCAATTGCCGCCGTTCAGACGATAGATGCCATAGTGGACGCGCGCCACACCGGCGCCGCCACCAACATAGCCCTGGACACCATCGTCGTCACCGAAGTTCAGGAGCGCGTTGCCCATGAAGCTCAGCACCGAGGTGTTGCCGCTGGCCGAGCTCGGATAGTCACCCGCAGGCGACAGGTTGAGCGGGGTCGAAGTGTGATGGCTCTTCACCTCGGTGTGCTTGTAGCCCACCTCAGCCTCGAGCCGCAGCATACCAAGATCGTAACCGACAATACCGTCGATATCGAACAGGCCATTCTTGTGGCGAGCCTCATCGGCGCCGTCGACTGCACCAATATTGATGCGAGTCTTTTCGACGATGATGCCGCCGCCCTCGATACCGACATACCAGGCCTTGTCTTTGGCCATGGCGGGCGATGCGAGCGCCGAAGTAGCCAGTATGGCCATCATGGCGAATTTACGCATTTGTATCCCCTTTTCCTTCCTGGGAGCGTGCAGGTACTCGAAACCCCTAAACACTGCCCTTGTTCTACGCAAGCGCGCAAAAATGTGGACTGTTGCCGAAATGTCTCGGATTAGGACGTAACGTTCCCATGACGCTCCAACCGCTCTGACGCCTTGTAAACTCGAAACAGGCGTAACGGTTTCGCGTGCGCTTAATTTTTTTGCATCACCAGAGAGCCCGGTTTGCCACGGGCCGGAAAAAAGGACCGATTTGGGCGCCGAAAAGGTGCGAAATTAGGGGAAGTGCGCGCGTGGGCAGGCAATGCCTCGCGCCATTGTCAGCGACTTGCCCGGCCGACGCCGATCGGGCCGAGCCCGATCGGATCAGCGGGCGGAAGCGCCGAGCGCTTCCGCCACGCCAGGTTCTTAGAAGGAAGCGCCGATCGAAACGACTACGCCGCCCTTGACCTCATTGCGGCCGCCAACAACGAACTCGCCCTTTTTGAAGTCGGTATCGACATAAGCGACACTGAAAGTCAGCGCCTTGAATGTATAGGCCGCCGTGAGACTCCAGTCGGTATAGTTCTTGAGCCCGTTCGTAAGGTAGGAACGGCCCCAGCTCTCGCCCAGATGGCCGGTTAGCGTGATCGGAACACCTGGAATGCCACCCGACAACTCGCCATAGGTGTAGAGACTGTCTTCCTTAGCCTTACCGCCGCAGCGCGGATCATAGGAGCATGACTGCCCCTTCTGCTTCCACGCATAATTGAGGCCGACCTTGGCGCCGACCGGGCCGAACGTGTGTGATGCGTTCAGATAGGGCTCGAAGAAGTCGGTATTGGCCCCGCCCGACCCCGGATAATAATAATAGAGGACGCCGCTATCGATCGTCGTGCCCGAGACCGTGGTCTTGTAGCCGGCGAAGATGTCGATTTCCTGATCGCTACCCGCAGCGACATAATCGTCGATCGAGCTACCCCAGGTGCCGACATAGAAGCCCGACGCATGGCTTACGGTGATGCCGCCCTGGACGGCGAAGCGCTTGTCCGTCTGCGACACGCCGCGGAAGCGGTAGTCGCTCACGACAGTGGCGCTGCCGTTGACGGTCCAGGGACTGGCAGGGGCTGCGGGCGCGTCATCGGCCAGTGCCGGTGCGGCCACTGCGGTTGCAGCAAGGATGGAAAGCCCGACAAGGGTGGTGCGCATGGAAAATCCTTCTCGCGATATTGCGGTCATGTTCCACTGCGCGCCGAATGCGCCCAATCCTCTGCATCCCTCAAAGGGAGCGGGTGGGCTGCGGTTCAGCACTGTCCGTCTGGCGGCTTTTGCTGCGGGGCACAATGAAAAAGCGGAAGGCCATGCGACTGGGGCATCACGCTGTTGCGCTACCGCAACAGCCGCGCAACATCACTGCTCAGGCGTGAAAGCTTATTGCGCCACCGCAGCGAGGCCCCGCGCCAGATCGGCAATCAGATCGGCCGGATCCTCAAGCCCGATCTGCAACCGGATCAGCTTGCCCGGCAGGGTCCAGGGACAGGCCGTGCGGACGCGAGCCGGGTCGATGGGGAGTGCCAAGCTTTCGAAGCCCCCCCATGAAAAGCCGATCCCGAAGTGATCGAGCGTGTCGACCAGCCGCACGCGCGCGGCGTCGTCGCCATCGATGGCGAAGGCGAACAACCCGGCGGCACCCTTGAAGTCGCGCGACCACAGCTCATGGCCCGCGTCTCCCGGTAAGGCGGGGTAGATCACCTTGCTGACCAAAGGCTGCTGCTGCAGCCAGCGCGCGACCTCGAGCCCGGCCTCGCCATGCTGTTTGAGCCGCACGCCCATCGTGCGCAGACCGCGGCTGGCGAGGAAGGCGTCGTCGGGGCTGACCGCCTGTCCCATGACCTGGAGCGTCTTGCGGATCTTCTCGAACAGGCCGGCGACCGCGGTGCAGCTGCCCAACATCACGTCCGAATGGCCCGCGACATATTTGGTGCAGGCGAGGATCGAGACATCGACGCCGTGCGCAATTGCTGGAAACAACAATGGCGTCGCCCAGGTATTGTCGATCATCGTGACGATGCCGCGCTGCTTCGCCGCGGTACACAAAGCGGGCACGTCCTGCACCTCGAAGGTCAGGCTGCCCGGGCTTTCCATAAACAGCACGCGGGTCTTGTCGGAGAAGAGCGCGTCGATCTCGGCGCCGCGCACGAGCGGATCGTAATAGCGCGTCGTCACGCCGAGCTTCCTAAGCATCGTGTCGCAGAAAGCGCGCGTTGGCTCGTAGGTGCTGTCGGTCATGAGCAACTCGTCACCCGGCTCGAGCACCGCCAGCAGCGCGGTGGTAACGGCGCCCGCACCCGATGCATGGAGCGTAGTTCCCGCCGCACCCGGCTCGAGTTCGGTCAGCGCGTCGGCGAGTGCCCATTGGGTCGGCCCGCCGCGCCGGCCATAATAGAGCACCTCATCAGCCTGACGCACCGCGTCGCGTAACGCGGCGACATTGTCGAACAGGATGGTCGAGGCGCGCCACACCGCGGGGCTGACCAGCCCCTGCGTCCAGGCCTTGCGCCGCCCAGCTTCGACCAGGCGGGTCGCATCCCCTTTCTTGCCGTCGGTCCCGCTCATATCCGTCCTAACGATCAATAACCCGCATAGCGCACGACCACGCCCTTGAATCTGGGACGGGCGTCCGACGATCCGCCAGCATAAACGCGGAACTCGAAAATCTCGCCGTCGCGCGGACTGGTGAACGGGATTTCGACCTTGCCATCGGCATAATTCCCACCGTCGCGCAGCGAGCGTTCGGCGATCCGATCGGGGAATATCGCGACGTCGAGAAGGAGGTCGGGCACGGGGCCGCCCATCCAGTCGAAGTGGAATTCGGCGACATAATTGGCGGCATCGAGCCCGATATAGGGCCCGAAGACGAGGCATTTATGGCCCTCGGTGAGATCGAGCTCCAGCTCGAACGGGCCGGTCTTGGCAAGATTGGTGCGGAAGTCACCCGCCGGATAAGCCCGGACCGAGCCATCGTCGGCATGCCAGAAGGGCTTGGCGATCTTCTCGATGACGAGCTCGATCTCGTAACAGCCGTCGGTGCCCTGATAGGGCATGATCGCATAATCGAAGCCCGCATCATTTTCGACCAGATGGCGGATACGGTAGCTGTTCTCCGCGAACGCCATCTCAATCTCGCCGAGCAGGCTGCGCGCGGTATAGAAACGCTTGTGATCGGGATTTATCGGCGAGGGCAGTGCGCGCTTGCGTTCGAACAGCAATTGATGCGGCACCACGATCACCAGGAAGCCGCCGACCCTGAGCAGCCGGTACCAGTCGCGCAGCACGCCCAGCCAGTCGCCGATATGTTCGAAGCAATGGCTGGAATAAATGGCGTCGAAGCTGGCGTCGGCGAAAGGGAAGGACGCGCCTTCATAGCCGGGATAGCCGACATCGACCCCGATCGCCTGCGGCACGATCGGGAGATTGCCCTCCTCATAACCGCGATAGCCGATCTCCATCACGTTGGGGCCGGACATGTATTTGGCGAAGAAGCCGCTTTCGATCTTGGCGGCATAGCTTTTGCGCGATTCGAACCCGACCTTGCGGTCGGCGCGGAGCGGCTCGTCGGGAACCGGGCGGTCGAGATCGATCTCGACCCCGACCAGTTCGAGCGCGACCTTGTCTTTCGCGAACAAGCGCACTTCGAATTCTGCGGTCGGCTCGATCAGATCGATTTCCATAACCAAAGGGCCGTCGGCCGAGGCGAGGTCGAACTCCGCCTCACCGAGGATGCGTTTCCCCCGATCGGCAGCGAGCTCCATCTTGACCGGACCCGTCGCGCCGCTCTCCAGCACCACGCGCACGGTGCAACGGCCGGCCATCACATCGAGATAGGGACCAAAAAAGAGGCAGCCCGATTTGGCTGCAACCTTGAGCCGGCCGCCGGCCTTAATGCCCCTGGCGGACTCGATGGCGGCACCCCCACCCGGAAAGCGCCACGGAATCACAGCCATTCTTTATCCTCGTATCGATCCAGTCCGTCGCGTCGCCATAGCCGATCCGTCCACGCACGCCAGCCGTTGTGAAAGCGGGCGCCTCTGCTTAGATCGCACCCAATGACCATCACCCATCTCGGCCAGAGCTCGACGCTTCCCGCATCGCCGGAAGAGGCGGTGCTCGACTATGTGCCCAATCCGCGGCCTGGAAAGGCCTATCTCGTCCGCTTCACCGCGCCCGAATTCACCTCGCTCTGCCCGGTCACGGGTCAGCCCGACTTCGCGCATATCGTGATCGACTATGTGCCGGGTGAGACGATCGTCGAATCCAAATCGCTCAAGCTGTTCCTGGGCTCGTTCCGCAACCATGCCGCTTTCCACGAGGATTGCACGGTCGGCATCGGCGAGCGGCTGGCGGCCGAGATGAAGCCGGTCTGGCTGCGGATCGGCGGCTACTGGTATCCGCGCGGCGGTATCCCGATCGACGTCTTCTGGCAGACAAGCGCGCCGCCCGCCGATCTGTGGCTGCCCGACCAGGGCGTCGCACCCTATCGCGGCCGCGGCTGAGACAAAGACAAGAAGGAGAGAGACATGAAGCGCCTTGCTCTGCCCCTGATGATGGCCGCGCTGGCGGCGGTGCCGATCCAGGCCATTACCGTCGCCAATCCCGCGAGCGACCAGATGGCCAGGCTGAGCGTGATCGCGCGCAAGGGTGCGATGCGGAAGGCGCTGCTCGATTCGGGCATGCCGTGCGAGCATATCGAAAAGGTCGCGATCCAAGGGCCCTGGGCCAACACGATCATGTGGCGTGCCAAATGCGGGGGCGATCCGCGCTACGATTATGCGGTGTTCGTTGGCGCCGACGCCTCGGTCCAGGTGCGCTATTGCGCGGAGATGGCGGAACTCAAGCTTCCGCGTTGCCGCCCCTTCAGCAACAATCCGCCCGCGCCGATCATTTTGGGGAAAGTGCCGCAACCTCCACGCTGATAGTGGGCTCGTTCGCCGCCGATAGCTGAATCCAGTAACGGCCCGGCTGAAGATCGAATGCGACGATCTTCGCGATGCCTGAGCATGCCGGCCCATGGACATGGTTGGCCGGTTTGAGCCGCGCGCCTTTCTGCACGAGGTCGATCCACGCGCCCTGCGACACGGCGATGCGATACCGTCCGGCCTGCGCGACATCGATCGGGAAATAGCCCCCGAACGTTCCGTCCTTGGCCGGCCGCGCCAATGCGGGCTTGAACGCGACGCCCGTCGCGGGCTTGAGCGCCAGCGTGGCTTCGGTGCCGACGGCGAGGTTCGATCCGGCCGGGTGGCCCCAGTTTTCGAACCCGGCGACCGTCGCCATCCGCACGCAGACCGGCTGGGGCGTGTCCGCGGCGGCCATCGCGAAGACGAAGAGCATCGGGATCATATCAGTTTGATCTCCCGCAGCCGCTGCAGAAGATAATCATGCGCGGTGATCGGTTCGGGGAAGAGATTGGGCCGCTCTTCGGAAATACACTGGGACAATGTCTCGATCAGATAATCCGGCCGGAAATGCAGGAAGAAAGGCATCGAATAGCGCGAGACGCCTCGCCGCTCGGGCGCGGGGTTAACGACGCGGTGCGTGGTCGATTTCAGCACCTTGTTTGTCAGGCGCTGCAGCATGTCACCGACATTGACCGCGAGTTCGCCCTCCTTGGGCTGGACGGGAAGCCAATTGCCGTCGCGGTCGAGCAATTGCAGCCCGGCCTCCTCAGCGCCGAGCAGAAGCGTGATCGTGTTGATGTCCTCATGCGCGCCGGCACGAATCGAGGGGCCGTCCGCGCCCATGGGTGGATAATGGAGCAGCCGCAGCACGCTATTGCCGTCGCGCACCGTATCCTCGAAGAAGTCGGGCGCCAGCTTCAGGTAGCGCGCGATCGCGCGCAGCAATCGGGCGCCGCACGCGTCGAGCGCGTCGAACAAAGCCAGCTCGGCCCGCTTGAAATCCTTCAATTCATTCGGCCAGAGATTCGGCGCCATCATTTCGGCGAAAGGATGGCCTTCGGGCAATTCGCGCCCGACATGCCAGAATTCCTTGAGGTCATGCGCGTTGGCGCCCTTGGCGGTCTCGATCCCGAATGGGGTGTAGCCGCGCGCGCCGCCCTTGCCGGTGTGGTAGATGCGCTTCACCTCCTCGGGGAGAGCGAAGAAGAGCTTCGCCTGCCGTTCGGCCTCGGCGATCACCTCGCTGGGGACGCCATGATCGGAGACGATGGCGAAGCCGTAGCGCTCGAACGAGCCGCCCAGCGCCTGGGCGAAAGTGTCAGGGTCGAGGGTCTCCTGGGCGAGCGAGACGGTCGGAACTGCGGGTTTGTCTAGAATCGTAGCCATGGCGGAGGCTTACTCCGGCCTATCGCCCCTTGAACAGACCCCCGAGCAGGCCGCGTAATAACTGTCCACCGACCTGGCCCGCAATCTGGCGGCCGACCGAGGAAGCGACCGAACGCGCCGCGGATTGCAGCATCTTGTCGGTGAGCGTGGGCCGGGCGGCCTCGCGTTCGGCGGCGATGCGCGCGCGCTCCTCGGCGCGGGCCTGCATTTCGGCCGCCCGCTGGGCCTCGCGGTCCCGGCGCGTTTGCTCCTGTGCATCGAGCTTCGCCTGCGCCGCCGCGGCCTTGGCGGCCTCCGCCTGCGCCTTGGCGGCTTCGGCCTGGGCCTGAGCTTGCGCAGCCGCCGCTTTGGCATTGCCCGCCTTGGCCGCAAGCATTTCCGCCGCGCTCTCGCGATTGACCGGCGTGTCGTACTTTCCTGCCAAGGGCGAGGTTGAGACGATGATCGCACGTTCCTTGTCGCTCAGCGGTCCGACGCGCGAGAAAGGCGGACGGATCAGGGTCCGCCCAACCGGGCTCGGCGCCCCATCGGGCTGGAGCAGCGAGACGAGGGCCTCGCCCACCTTCAATTCGGTGATCGCGGTCGCGACATCGACGCCGGGGCTGGCACGGAAGGTCGTCGCCGCCGATTGCACCGCTTTCTGTTCGCGCGGGGTGAAGGCGTTCAGCTTGTGCTGGATGCGGTTGCCAAGCTGACCGGCGACATCGTCGGGCACGTCGATCGGATTCTGCGTGATGAAATAAACGCCGACACCCTTCGAGCGGATCAGGCGGACGACCTGCTCGATCTTATCGAGCAAGGCCGGCGCCGCATCGTCGAACAGCAGATGCGCCTCGTCGAAGAAGAAGACGAGCTTGGGTTTGTCAGGATCGCCCACCTCAGGCAGGGTCTCGAACAATTCGCTCAGCAGCCACAGCAGGAAGGTCGCATAGAGCTTGGGTGCCGCCATCAATTTGTCGGCGGCCAGCACATTGACCATGCCGCGTCCGTCATCGCCCACGATCATCATGTCATGGACGTCGAGCGCGGGCTCTCCGAAGAAATTGTCGCCGCCCTGCGCCTCGAGCTGGAGCAGCTGGCGCTGGATCGTGCCGACCGTGGCGCGCGTGACATTGCCGTATCGGGCGGACAGATCGGCCGCATTCTCCGCCGCCCAGGCTAGCATCGCCTGAAGATCCGCCATGTCGAGCAGCAGCATGCCCTGCTCATCGGCAACCTTGAACACGACCTGGAGGACGCCCTCCTGAACCTCGTTGAGCGCCATCAGCCGCGCGAGCAGCAGGGGGCCCATTTCCGAAACGGTGGTGCGGATCGGATGGCCCGCCTGGCCGAACAGGTCCCAGAAGACCACCGGATTGTCGGCATAAGCCCAATCGGTCATGCCGATATCCGCGGCGCGCTGCGCGAAGGGCGCGTTGGTAGGCGCGAGCGGCGATCCCGCCATGGCGAGTCCGGCCAGATCGCCCTTCACGTCCGCGACGAAGACCGGCACCCCGGCGCGGCTGAAGCCCTCGGCGATGCCCTGCAAGGTCACCGTCTTGCCGGTACCGGTCGCGCCCGCGATCAACCCGTGACGATTGGCCCGTTTGAGGTTGAGTTCCTGGCGCTGACCGTCCCCGGTCGCGCCCACGAAGATGCTGCCGTCCGCCATTTCGCCTCTTCCTTACTTGCTGGGAGCGAGGCGCAACAGCCTTCCGTTCGTTTCATCCTCGATCAGCCAGAGCGCGCCATCCGGGCCGGCGACCACGTCGCGGATACGGTGGCCCAATTGCCAGAAATCTGCCTCACGCACTTTGTCGTTTTCGAACGCGACGCGGACCAGGCCCGACACTGCAAGACCGCCGATAAAGGCCGAGCCCTTCCACTGCGGGAAGAGATTGCCGTAATAGAAGGTCAGCCCTCCCGGCGCGATCACCGGAGTCCAGTAGAGGACAGGTTTCTGAAACTTGTCGCTGCTGTCATGGCTCGGGATCGGCTTGCCATCATAGTTGATGCCGTAGCTCACCAATGGCCAGCCATAATTCTTGCCCGGCTCGATCAGATTGAGTTCGTCCCCGCCCCTCGGCCCCATCTCGGTTTCCCATAGCCTGCCCTGCGCGTCGAAGGCGAGGCCATATGGATTGCGGTGACCGAGCGTCCAGGTCTCGGACGGCGTCAGATTGGGGGCAGGCAGCTTCACCTTGCGCACCGGCGCGGTCGCGACCGCCTGTGTATCCGACGGCGGATCGATCAGATCGACAACCGCCGCCCCTGTCTTCCCCGCCCAAGGATTGCCCGGGGCGGGCTTGCCGTCGAGGGTCAGATGCAGGATCTTGCCGATTGCCTGGTCGGGATCCTGTGCCGGGATGAAACGCATCCGTTCGCCGGAGCTCAGGAATAGGCTCTTTCCGTCGGGCGCGAAGGCAATATAGCCGCCGAACTGGCCGCCCTGCCCACGCGGAAGCTGGCGCCAGACAACCTTGAGGCCGGCGAGCGAGGCCTTGCCGTTTTCGGCAACCAGAGTCGCATGGGCGAGCGCGAGGCCGGATTCATCGGGCGTGCCCTCGGAATA
>Ga0070675_100003872_pt1 | contig 11361 bp, 9 predicted proteins | sample KBSM43metaG_FD_65343 | JGI IMG/M metagenome (GOLD analysis project Ga0070675, IMG submission 65343) | Miscanthus rhizosphere microbial communities from Kellogg Biological Station, Michigan, USA - KBS M4-3 metaG | ecosystem: Host-associated > Plants > Roots > Rhizosphere > Soil ...
GGGCGTTCGCGGGGACTATCGTTTCGCCGCCACCCGATCCAAAGACGACGCGCCAGAGTTCTTCGGCGGCGAGACGCGGTACCTGCATCGCGTTTATGGCGGGATCATCATCAATACCGCCAGGTAGCGACTGATCGTTCGCCCGCGGCCGCCGTGCCGCGGGCGACGCTTTCAAAGATCAGAATCGCGCGTCGATGACCTATCTGCTAGCGGGTGCCTTGATCCCGTACTTCTGCATGCGCATGTAGAGCTGGGTGCGCGTCAGCCCGAGACGGCTCGCCGCACGGGTCTTGTTCCACTGGCACTCGAGCAGAACTTGCGCGATCGTCTCGCGCTCGATGGTGCCGAGATCCGTCGAGGTCGCGCCAGGCGGCTTGCCGGCAGCGCGAAGCGCCAGGTGCTCAGCGCCGATCAACCCGCCCTCGCAAAGAATCGCCGCGCGCTCGAGCACGTTGCGCAGTTCGCGGACGTTGCCCGGCCAGTGATAGCGCAGCAACGCTTCGCGGGCTTCTTGCGTCAGGCCTGCGGGCGGCCGTGCGAACGACTTGCCGATGTCCTCCAGCAGCGCTTTGCTGAGCGGAACGATGTCCGTGCGTCGCTCGCGCAAGGACGGGATGACAATGTCGAACACCTGCAAGCGGTACAACAGGTCCTCGCGGAAGTCGCCGCGTTCAACTGCCTTCGGCAGGTCACGATTGGTCGCGGCGATCACGCGGATGTTCGCTTTCAAGATGCGCGTGCCTCCGAGGCGCTGGAATTCGCGTTCCTGCAGCACGCGCAGGAATTTCGCCTGCGCCGAGAGGCTCATCTCGGTGACTTCATCGAGAAAAAGGACGCCGCCAGTCGCCAACTCGATCTGGCCGGGTTTGGCCTGGTGGGCGCTGGTGAACGCGCCGCGTTCGTAGCCAAACAGCTCCGATTCGAGCAACTGTTCGGGGAGCGCCGCACAGTTCAACGCGACGAATGGTCCGCGGCTTCTCGCGGATGCCCGATGGATGAACCGTGCCACGACTTCCTTGCCCGTTCCCGACTCGCCGGTCACGAGCACCGTCGTGTCCGTTTCGGCTACCTGGGTCGCCTTCTTCAGCACGTCGCGCCATTCCGAGGACTCGCCCACGACGCGAACTCTCGAGTCGAGTTCCCGCGACAGCACCTCGACGCGGGCTTCGAGCCGTTCGGCGCGCGCCCGCGCCTCGGCAATCTGGCGTTCGGCCTCGACCAGTTGTTCGTGCGCCACCGAAAGCGCGACGCACTCGGCGATCCGGCGCGCCACCGGTAGGTCACGCTGCTCGAATGCCGCCGGCCGTTTCGACCAGAAGGCCAGGTCGAGCATCCGATCACGCGCTGGAATTCTGACGCTCAAGAAGGAACGATAACCGGCCGCGATGACCGGCGCGAACGCGTCCGCGGGTTCAACAACCGGGATCGGGCCCGTGCTGATGTCATCGAAGATGATGTCCGCGGGACGGGGGTTCTTCACCGTCACGGATGGCGGGTCGGGAAAATCGGCAGGCGACGCAGCCTCGCGCACGAAATGTCGGTCCCGATCGACGAAGACCATCGCCAACGCGTCATGCGGCAGCACCTGATTAGCGATTGCCGAGACACGCGAGAACACCGTGCGTATGTCAAGGACGCCCGAGATCGTCCTGAGAAGCTCGGCGGAAGCCTCGGTTTCGGCGGCTCGCTTGCGCTCCGCCGCATCGCCGGCCTGCTCCGCCATTCGCTGGCTATCGCGCGCCGACCGATCTCTGTCGACCACCTTCCCTCCATGCCCAGGTCACCGGATCCGACGTGCGACTACGGACTGCTAGCCGTGCGACCACCACGCCCGGGCAGCTGCTGTGCCAAACGGCGATCCCCTTCTGCCGCCAGGCCGCGGTATGCGTTCATGGACGTGGCCGGCGCATCCGGCTCTGCTACGGCACCGGCTGCCGCCGTCTGCTGACACGCACACCGTCCGAAACCACGCGAGTCGCAACCCAAGCACCGGCGCATTTGGCCTGTTTTTCGTCAGTCCGCCCCGGCAACAGCGTTGCTGTTTCGATGCCCGTAACCAGCAGCGCTCTCAAGCAGGGTTGCTGGGCAACCGGAGCGAGTGACCGATGGCGCAAAAAAACGTGCAGCTGATCATAGGGCAGATTCTGACAGACGAGGAGTTCCGCGCCGATTTTCTCGAGCGACCGCGCGCCACCCTCGCGTCGTTGCGCGACCGAGGCTTCGAACTGACGAACCTCGAAGTCGACGCGCTGGCCAGGACCGATCGCCGGTTGTGGCAGTCCGGCGCTGAATGGATCGACGCTCGCATTCAGCGCTGCCGACTCGTTGGCGGCGACGCCAAATAAGGCCTTCCGCGGTGCAGCCTCGATATCTTCGCGGCGCAGCTGGGACGGCGTGAAAGGGACGGACATGACGCCAAAGGCGAATGTTGGAGCGACGTCGATTCACATTGGTTCGTGTGCGGCATGCGAGACGATCGTCGTGAAGACCGGTTCGAGCGTGTACGAGCTGCTCGTTCTTCGCGGCGAATGTGGAGAGATATTGGTGCGCGGCGGGACCCATTTCGCGAAGTTCAGCCCTGTCGTGTTCGTCGGTTCGATGAGAAACGGCTTTCCGGTCGAACGGCACGTATTGAGCATCGGTCTGCGGATGAAGTTTTATTTTGACGAGCAGGTCGTCATCACGTCTGCGGTGCGCGAGATCTCCCGGCATTCCACGACTGCCGCCGCACCGGATGGTGCGGCGACGGAGTGAAGCGAAGCAAGCGTCATCGGAATCAGGAGGCGACGTCATGAGTCGATCACCGCTAAGGGTTGTCGCCGTCAGCAACGATACGCTTCGCCAAGAGTTCCTCGACAAGCTGCTCGTCGACGACAACAACTATGGCGTCATCGTGGTCGAATCGATCCGACGAGCCTACTCACGTATCAGAGAGTTGCACCCTGATGTCGTCGAGCTCTGCATGGAGATCGACGATGTCGATGCGTGTCAGCTGCTCTCGATGCTGCACACGGATCGTGCGCTGCGCGGCCTGCGCGTCGTGGCACGCACGCCTCGTCCCGGCCGCGCCGCCACAGACAGTATGCCGCTGCTTGAAGAGCGATCCGAGACCATGCTACCGGCCGCGTGCTGAAATGATCTGCCCGTGAAGATCGTCGATGCCGACTACGTAATGATGCCGCGAGGCCGAGCACGGCCGCTTGCGTCCGGTCGTTGGCACCCAACTTCGACAGGATGTTTCGCACTTGGCCCTTCACCGCTTCCTCGGTGACGGCCAGGCTCCGGGCGATATCCTTGTTCGAGTTGCCATCGGCGACCAGCTGCAGCACGCGCACCTCCATCGGACACCTCCTTGCGCAGAGTGCTTTCAAGAGATAGCCGCACGCCCCTGGCCTTCAGGTTCGTCCCAATCAATCCGGCGATCCCTACGGAACAGCGTGGGGTCATCGACGGGAAGAATCCGACGGTGATGCCTGTTTGCGTCTCGTGATCCGGTCACGCGGAGCAGGGCGAACGCACTGCGCTGCTTTGGCAGCGGACGCGTTTTTCAGACGTACCGTCTGAAAACACGCACCGCTTCGGCGTAGCGACCACGAACAAACAGCCGCATTGTGGCGTGTTTCGAAGCAAACGCGCGGCGGCATCACCGTTGCCTTTTCCCAACGCGTGAAGTGCGGACGTCGCAAGAGATGTGGAGATGGTATGCAGCGATTAGTGAGATGTGCGCGGCAGCTTGCATCAAGTGTTCTGGTGATCGGGTTCGTCGCGCTTGCCGCTACTTGTGCGGCGCAGGAAGGCGAGACACCGTCGGCACCCTCTGCACCTGATGCACACGAGGGACGTGGCTCGGTATTCGTGCCCGGGGGCTTTCTAGGCTTGGTTGCTCCTGTGGATGATCGCGTCTCTGTAAACGTCTACGGTTTTTACTACGGCGACGTCGAAGTACCGGTTGCCCAGGTCGACGTTCCGATTCGGACAACACGGTTTCTGACGATTACACCGAGTTATTTGTATTACGAGGTTCCTCCAAGCGGACTCGACACAGCCTCGCAGCGCCAGGTGGGTTTCACAGACACCTTTGAAGAGAACCAATTTCGACTTGACGCGACAGTGAAGTTCTCCATTCGCGCATTCGAGATCTCTGGCCGCAGCATGTTTGTCCGGCGGTTTCGTCCGACCGACGACATCAGCCGCTATCGCGAGCGAATCGGGATCGCGCATCCCGTCCCGGTGAAAGGCCACATCTGGAAACCGTTCGCGACCTATGAAGCCTTCTACGAGCGCAGCAACAGTGGGTGGAACCGGGACCGCCTGATTGCCGGCGTCACGCTACCACTCGTGACGCACGTCTCGTTTCAGCCCTCCTACATCTGGGAGAACAACCGAGTTCCAGGACTACGGGACTTCAACTACCTGCAGTTTGGACTGATTGTCAGCACCAGATAGGACCTCGTTAACCGTCAATTACCTTGAAAGGAGACCTCTGATGTCGAAAGTGTTTCAACGGGGAACCGCGGTGCTCGCACTGATGATCGCCAGCGTGGCTTTCATCACCACCGCGCACGCGCAGATGCCCACCTCCCCCTACAAGAAGGGCGCACCGTTTCCGGAGCCCGATGAAGAGCTCTACGGAGTTGCGGTGGGCGGCAAACTTTACGTGATCGGCGGCTGGGGCGACGGCAAGGCTCGCGGCGTCAACTACGAGTACGACCCGGCGACTGACAAGTGGACGAAGAAGCAGCCGATGCCGCGGCCGGCTCACCATGCGGCGCTTGCCGCGGTGAACGGCAAGATTTACGCGTTTGGCGGCTTCGTCGCGCCGGCGACCACCGCTGTCCCGCTCGGTGCCGCATGGGAACCGATCGACAACGCATACGAGTTCAATCCGGCGACCGATTCATGGAAGCCGCTGCCGCCGTTGCCCGGCAAGCGCGGTTCGGCGATCGCCGCGGAAGTCGGCGGCAAGATCTACGTGATCGGCGGCGCCACGACGATGGAAGGGGCCAAGGAGCCGTTCTTCACGGCATTCGGTCCCGCCCGCGTGCTCGGCACGAATGACGTGTACGACCCCGCCACGAATAAGTGGGAGAGCCGCCAGCCGATGTCGGTGGCGCGCAATCACGCGTTCAGCGGCGTCGTCAACGGCAAGATTTATGTCATCGGCGGCCGCACCGGCCACGGCTTCATCTTGTCGGCCACCAACACGAATGTGGTCGAAGAGTACGACCCCGTATCCAACATGTGGAGTATCCCGAAGGAGCGGATGCCGACTGCGCGCAGCGGTGGGGCCTCCGGTACCGACGGCCGCAGAATTTATGTCGCTGGTGGCGAGGTGACCACCACCGCACTCGTGGGCGCGTATCGAGCCGTCGAGGCGTACGACCCGGCGACGAATTCGTGGACCTCGCTGCCCTCCATGCCGATGCCGCGTCACGGCGTCGCCGGGGCGGTGATCGGGAATCGCTTCCACCTGGTGAGCGGGATGATCCAGTCGGCGGGGGCGATGACGTTCCTCGACCCGACGCTCTCCACCCACACCGCGATGCACGACATCCTCGAGTTGCAGTTCGGTGCTGTTCCTCCGACGGCTACGAAGAGCGCGGCACTGCCACCTTCACAGAACCGGTGAAGGTCGTCGTCAATTGTCAATTACTCGGAAGGAGAAGTTCATGTCGAAAGTCTTACAACGAACAACCGCAATGCTTGCCGTGATGATGGCGAGCCTGGTTGTCGTCGCGACCGCGTCGGCGCAGATGCCAACGTCGCCCTGGAAGAAGGGCGCACCGTTCCCCGTGCCGGATGAGGAGCTCTACGGCGTTGCCGCAAACGGCAAGCTGTACGTCATTGGCGGCTGGGACGACGGCAAGGCTGGGGGCGTCAACTACGAGTACGACCCCGCCACCGACAAGTGGACGAAGAAACAGCCGATGCCGAGGCCGGCGCACCATGCGGCGCTGGCCGCTTCGAACGGCAAGATTTACGTGATGGGTGGCTTCGTGGCGCCGTCCGACACGGCGCTCCCGCTCGGCGCCGCATGGCAGCCGATCGACAACGCATGGCAATACGATCCGGCCACGGATTCCTGGAAGTCGCTGCCGCCGGTGCCCACGAAGCGTGGCTCCGCGGTGGCGGTCGAAGCCGGTGGCAAGATCTACACGATCGGTGGCGCGACAACGATGGAAGGGCGAGTAACCGATGACTCGCGCGGCCGTCTCGAATCAAAGGACCCGTTCTTCACCGCCTTCGGAGCCGCCCGGGTTCTCAGCGTCAACGAAGTGTACGACCCCACTACGAACAAGTGGGAGACCCGCCAGCCGATGTCGGTGCCGCGCAATCACGCGTTCGGCGGTGCGGTCAACGGCAAGATTTACGTCATCGGCGGCCGCACCGGCCAGGGCTTCATCCTCACCGCCACGAACACGGATGTGGTCGAGGAGTACGACCCCCTCTCGGACTCGTGGAATGCTCCCAAGGAGCGGATGCCCACCGCTCGCAGCGGAGGCGTCTCGGGCACCGACGGCCGCAGAATCTACGTGGCCGGTGGTGAAGTCACCACGCAGGAGCTCGTCGGCGCGTTTCGAGCGATCGAGGCGTACGACCCGCTGACCGATTCGTGGAGCACGCTGCCCTCGATGCCGATGCCGCGTCACGGCGCCGCCGGTGCGGTGATCGGCAATCGCCTGTACCTGGTGAGCGGGATGATCCAGTCCGCCGGGGCGCTGGTCTTCCTCGATCCCACGCTCGCAACCCATACGGTGGCGCACGACATCCTGGAACTGCCGTCCCTTCCGACACCTCCGGCCACTGCTACGAGGAGTTCGGCATCGGCGTCTTCCGAAACAAGCACGGGCGCCGGGAAAGGCTATACGCGTTACAACGTCAACAGCCCGGAAGGCCAGGTCATGCTCGCGAAATACGCGCGGGCCGTCGAGATCATGAGGACCTTGCCAGACTACGACCAGCATTCCTGGACGTGGTGGTGGAATACCCATTGGGTGAAAGGCTACCCGGCGGCGTTGTGGGATTTGTCCGAGAAGAAGAAAGCGGAAGTGGTCGCGTCACTTCCACCCCAATATCGAGCCGACGCCGAGGCGGTGTGGAACGGTTGCCAGGCGCACCCTTACAACCCCTCGAACCCCGAGCAGTACCAGCAGTGGTATTTCCTCCCGTGGCACCGACAGATGCTTGCGCAGTTCGAGGGCGTCGTTCGTGAGGTGCTGCACGACGAGGATTTCACGCTGCCGTACTGGAACCCGGTGACCGGAAATCCCGACGATCTCGTCGTCCCTGCGGTGTTCCGTAAGCCGGGCAGCCCGCTGTACAACGGCACGCGCTGGTTCTGGGTCAACGGCGGCGAGCGGATCGACACCCTCTACAGGGACTGGATCAATCTGGACGCCCTCAACGAGAAGTTCTACATCGACTCGCCGACTGGCAAATATGGGTTCAATCCCCGGCTCGATCAGAACCCGCACTTCTTCACGCACTTCGCGCTCGGCGGCGACATGGCCGAATTCTCGACCGTCGGCGGCGACCCGATCTTCTATCTCCATCACGCCAACATCGATCGGCTGTGGGAAAGCTGGAATCGCCTCGGCAACACGAATCCGACCGATCCCGCCTACCTGAATCGCGAGTTCTCGTACGGAGACAGAAGCGGCAAGCGCGTGGATCTGCCGGTAAGCGCGGCCGACCGTACCGCGCCGCTCGGCTACGAATACGACAGCTATGAGAAACCGCCGAAGCCTGTGACTCTCTCCACCGACGAGGCCGCCGAGAGAGATCGCGTCTACCACAAGCTGCACGAAAAAGCGCTTGGGGGTTCGCCCGGTGGTCCGCACGCATCGAGCGGTTCCGATCGGAAACAGCCATGATCCTGAAACTTTTGATCAGCCTGATCTTCGCCGGCGCCGCCGTGCAGAAATTCACCGGCAAGGTGGCACCGAATTGGGATCGCTGGGGTTATTCGCGGACGTTCATGTACGCGACCGGCATCGCAGAGCTCGTCGCACTGGTTCTGTTCTGGGCCCCAGGCCTGGAGCTCGTCGGTGCGGCGGCGCTTGGCCTGGTGATGATCGGCGCGCTTGCCACGCTGATCCGGCACCGCGAAGGACGGTCGCACGTCGCTTTGAGCGCGGTCACGCTGCTCCTGCTGATGGCGCAGTCGTACCGGACGATGGGTGCGTGACATGAGACGCATCATCGCCGTCACCGTCGTCGCCGTGGCTCTGGCCGGGGGAACGTTTGCCGCGAGCGCGCGGTGGACGAACCGGTTGGGCGGGGCGCCCACAAGCGCGCACGCCGCAACTGCCTACACCTGTCCGATGCACCCGGACTACCACAGCGACCATCCCGGTAGCTGCCCGATCTGCGGGATGAAGCTCGAGGAGGATCGTGCGCGAGGGGCAACGGGCGGCGACGCAGCCGCCCGTGCGCTGCCGGCCGGCGCCGTGCAGGTGAGTCGCGAGCGGCAGCAGGCGATCGGCATCCGGGTCGGCGTGGTCAGCCGATCGGCCGGCACCCGGCTGCTGCGAACGACCGGACGCGTGGTGGCCGACGAGAACCGGACGTATCCGATCGTCGCCGCGGTCAGCGGCTGGATCCGCAACGTGCAGAGCGTCGCGACCGGCGACGTCGTGAAGAAGGACCAGGTGCTTGCGTCGTTCTTCGCGCCTGATGCCCAGTTCGAGATGGCGCAGCAGTCGTACTACACCGGCCTCGAGATGCTGTATCGCGAGGCGGGCACGCAACAGCAGTCGCACGAATCGGGACGCGCGCTCGAGTTGCTCGAGCGGGTCGCCGACGGGCTGCGAAATCTGGGGGTTTCCAACTCGCAGATCAGGGAGATGGCCAAGCGCCGCGACGTGGTGCACGACATCCGCGTCGAGTCGCCTGTGGACGGCGTCGTCCTGAAGCGCGGCGCCACGGCCGGCCTCCGGTTCGATCGCGGCTTCGAGTTCTACCGCATCGCGGATCTCAACCGCGTGTGGATTGTCGCCGACGTGTACCGCGACCAGCTGCCGTTCATCCGCCGCGGCGCGTCCGCGCGGATCACCACATCCGAGGAGAGCCATGCGCTGCCGGCGACCGTCAGCCCGTCGGAGCCGATCTTCGATGAAGCAACGCTGACGCTGAAGGTCCGGCTCGAGGCGGCCAACGCGCAGCGGGCGCTCAAGCCGGGCATGTTCGTGGACGTGGAGTTTCCGTCCGCTTCGTCGCCGGCGCTCGTCGTGCCGGCGGATGCGATCGTGGACTCCGGGCTCCGGAAGACGGTGTTCGTCGACCGTGGCAACGGGCAGTTCGAGCCGCGGCTGGTCGAGACCGGCCGGCGCCTCGGCGACGACGTCGAGGTGACGAAAGGGCTGGCGGCTGACGAGCGGATTGTGATCTCTGGCACGTTCTTCATCGATTCCGAAAGCCGCATGAAAGCAAAGCCATGATCAACCGCATCATCGACTTCTCCGTCCGTAACAAGTTTCTCGTCCTGCTGCTCGTTGGCGCGGCCGCACTCGCCGGCGCGCACGCGCTACGGAACGTGCCGCTCGATGCGCTGCCCGACCTCGGCGACACGCAGGTGATCGTCTACTCGCGGTGGGATCGCAGCCCCGACATCATGGAGGCGCAGGTTACCTATCCAATCGTCACGGCGATGCTCGGCGCGCCACGCGTGCGAGCCGTCCGCGGCGTCTCCGACTTTGGCTACTCGTACGTCTACGTCATCTTCGAAGAAGGCACCGACATCTATTGGGCGCGCACGCGAACCATGGAGTACCTCTCGGGCGTCATGTCGCGGCTGCCGCCGGATAATCGGACTGAGCTCGGCCCCGACGCGAGCGGGCTCGGCTGGGTGTTCCAGTACGCGCTCGTGGACCGATCCGGCAAGCACAGCCTCGCCGATTTGCGCTCGTACCAGGACTTTTATCTGCGCTCCTACCTCAAAGCTGTGCCTGGCGTGTCGGAGGTCGCCTCGCTCGGCGGCTTCGGCCGGCAGTACCAGGTGAATGTCGACCCGAACCGGCTGCGCAATTACGGCCTGTCGATCCAGCGCGTCGTCGAAGCAGTGCGCGGCGGCAACGTCGAGACTGGCGGACGGCTGATCGAGTTCGGCGGCACCGAGTACATGGTGCGCGGCCGCGGCTACGCGAAGTCGATCGCCGACTTCGAAAATATCGTCGTCTCCGCGAGCGAGAGCGGCACGCCGATCCGGATCCGTGACGTCGGCGACGTGACCGTCGGGCCCGATCTGCGCCGGGGCATTGCGGATCTGGACGGCAACGGCGAAGTCGTGTCGGGCATCGTCGTGATGCGCCAGGGCGAGAACGCGATCGACGTGATCGATCGGGTCAAGGAGCGCATCCGCCAAGTCGCGCCGGGCATGCCGCCCGGAATGGAAATCGTCCCCATTTACGACCGGTCGGCGCTGATCCGCCGCGCCATCGACAACGTGAGCCACACGCTTGTTGAGGTGGTGCTCACCGTCGTCGTGGTCGTGCTGCTCTTCCTCTCGCATTTGCCAAGCGCGCTGATCCCGCTGATCACCATTCCGGTTGCAGTGCTGGTGGCCTTCATCCCGTTCAAGGCGATGGGCATCACGGCCAACGTCATGTCGCTCGGCGGCATCGCGATCGCGATGGGTGAACTGGTGGACGCCGCAATCGTCGTCGTGGAGCAGACGCACAAGAAGCTCGAGGAGGCGCAGCGCGCCGGATCGACCCGTGACCATCAGGCGATCATCCTCGAAGCGGTCAAGGAGGTGGCGCCGGCGAGCTTCTTCGCGCTGCTCGTGATCGCGGTCTCGTTCCTGCCGGTGCTGACGCTCGAGTCGCAGGAAGGGCGGATGTTCACGCCGCTCGCCTATACCAAGACGCTCACGATGCTCGTGGCAGCGGTGCTGGTGATTACGCTCGACCCCGCGCTGCGCGTGCTCTTCACGCGTGTGCGGCGCTTCGAGTTCCGGCCGGCGTGGCTTTGCCGCGTGACCAACGCGGTGATCATCGGCCGGATCCGATCCGAGGAGTCCCATTTTCTCAGCCGTTTCCTGATGCGGCTCTACGAACCGGTCGTGCGCTGGTCTTTGCAGTGGAAATGGTGGGTGATCGGCGGGGCCGTGGCGCTCGTCGTGGTGACGGTACCGGTGTTCACGCACCTCGGATCGGAATTCATGCCGCCGCTCGCCGAAGGCTCGCTCGTCTACATGCCGACGACGATGCCCGGCATTTCGATCAGCGCGGCGGAAACGCTGCTGCAGGCGAGCGACCGGGCGATCAAGCAGTTCCCCGAGGTGGATCGCGTGCTCGGTAAGGCGGGACGCGCGGACACGAGCACCGACCCAGCGCCGCTGTCGATGCTCGAGACCGTGAT
>Ga0070675_100003873_pt1 | contig 11360 bp, 11 predicted proteins | sample KBSM43metaG_FD_65343 | JGI IMG/M metagenome (GOLD analysis project Ga0070675, IMG submission 65343) | Miscanthus rhizosphere microbial communities from Kellogg Biological Station, Michigan, USA - KBS M4-3 metaG | ecosystem: Host-associated > Plants > Roots > Rhizosphere > Soil ...
AATTGTAGGGCGTTTCTGTGAAACGCCTCGGCGGCTAACAGAGACGCCTATAATCCTGTTTTTCGATTACGATTACGAGCAGGAGCACCAGCCTTCGCCAAGGCTACGGCTTGGCAAGCGAGCAAGAGTTAAGAACACATCTACGCATCATGATGCGTCAATTTGTTGCTTGAACACCTTGCGAAACGCCGTTTAGTTGCCGGACATTATGGCGACAAACGGGGTTCATCCTCTGGAAGCGTTGATGCGCGAGCGAATCGTCGTGCTCGATGGCGCGATGGGAACGATGATCCAGGGCTACAAGTTATCGGAGGCGGATTACCGCGGGGACCGGTTACGCGATTGGAAAGGTAAAGACCTTAAAGGCAGCCTCGAGCTATTGAACCTGTCGCAGCCGCAGGTGATCGAGGAGATTCATTCGAATTATCTCGAGGCAGGCGCGGATATCATCGAGACCAACACCTTCAGCGGAACAACCATCGGCTCGCACGATTTCCTGTTTCAAGGCGAACCCACAAGTGGCCGCAAAGATCAGGAATTCTTTCAGCGCGTGGTGGACGATGTCAGTCTCAGGGGACTCGTACATGAGATTAATTTTGAAGCCGCGCGGATCGCCCGCCGCGCCGTGGACCGGGCCGCGAATGAAACCGGCCAGCAGCGATTTGTCGGCGGATCAATGGGACCGCTTCCTGTCGCGGGCTCCATTTCACCCGACGTAAACGATCCGGCATTTCGCGCGGTTTCGTTCGATCAACTTCGCCAAACTTACTTCGATCAAGCGAAAGCGCTGCTCGAAGGCGGCGTCGATCTTCTCATCGTCGAAACCGTCTTCGACACTCTCAACGGCAAGGCTGCGTTGTTCGCAGTCACTGACGCGCTGGCAGAAACCGGACACAACGTGCCGTTGATGGTCTCGGGCACTGTGATCGACAAATCCGGACGGAATTTGAGCGGCCAAACCGTGGAAGCATTCCTCATCTCGATGGAACACGCGCGACCGCTCATCTTTGCTTTGAATTGTTCGCTCGGTCCGGACGAGATGGAACCATTCATCGAAGAACTTTCACGGGTCGCACCGTTTTACGTCGGCGCGTATCCAAATGCGGGATTGCCCGATCCGCTTTCGCCGACGGGGTTTCCTGAAACTCCAGAATCGTTTGCACCCAAACTTGCGGCATGGGTGGAAAACGGCTGGCTGAATATTGTGGGCGGCTGCTGCGGGACTACCCCCGAGCACATCCGCAGAATCGCGAACGCCGTCCGCGACTGCAAGCCACGCGACCGAAACCGTAGGGCGTCTATTTCGGACGCCGTTCCAAAAGAAAATGGCGTCTGATACAAACGCCTTGGAATTGTCCGGCCTCGAGCCGCTAAAGATCACGCCGGAATTTGGCTTCGCTGTCATTGGCGAGCGGACGAATATCACTGGTTCGCCAAAGTTTTCGAAGCTAATCCTGGCCGGCGATTTCGAAGGCGCGCTGGTTGTCGCGCGTCAGCAGGTGCAGGGCGGCGCGAACCTGCTCGACGTAAACATGGACGAAGGAATGATCGATTCGGAAGCGGCAATGGTTCGCTTCCTGAATTTGATCGGCAGCGAACCGGAAATCGCGCGCATCCCCATCATGATCGACAGCTCGAAGTGGAGCGTCATCGAAGCGGGACTCAAATGCGTGCAAGGAAAAGTGGTCGTGAACTCCATCAGCCTGAAAAACGGCGAAGAGGAATTTTTGCGACAGGCGCAGTTGATCAGGCGATACGGCGCGGCCGCGATCGTGATGGCGTTCGATGAAAAAGGCCAGGCCGACACCTTGCAACGCAAAAGCGAAATCTGCGCGCGCGCTTACAAACTGTTGACGCAAAGGGCAGAGTTTCCAGCGAACGATATCATTTTCGATCCAAATGTTCTGACAGTCGCGACAGGTCTCGACGAGCACCGCAATTACGCCGTCGATTTCATTGAAGCGACGCGCTGGATCAAACAAAACCTGCCAGGTGCGCGCGTGAGCGGCGGCGTCAGCAATATTTCGTTTTCGTTTCGAGGCAACAACACCGTGCGCGAAGCGATGCACGCCGCTTTTCTTTACCACGCAATTCGTGCGGGCTTGGACATGGCGATCGTGAACGCCGGGCAACTGGCAGTTTACGAAGAAATCGAACCCGAACTGCGGGAACGCGTCGAAGACGTGCTGTTGAATCGCCGCGACGACGCAACCGAACGCATGGTCGAGTTTGCGGAACGCGTAAAGGCGAAAGGCAAAGCGCCGGTCGCCGACGAAACATGGCGAAAGCAGCCCGTCGAAGAGCGTCTGAAGCACGCATTGGTTAAAGGCATCGTTGATCATATCGACGTCGACACTGAGGAGGCTCGCCAGAAATGCAGGCGGCCGCTCGACGTGATCGAAGGTCCGCTGATGGCTGGAATGAGCGTCGTCGGAGACTTGTTCGGTTCGGGGAAAATGTTTCTACCGCAGGTGGTGAAAAGCGCGCGGGTGATGAAAAAAGCCGTGGCGTATCTGATGCCGTTCATGGAAGCGGAAAAATCCGCCAGTGCGAAACCGCAGGGACGGATTGTCATGGCCACTGTCAAAGGCGACGTGCACGACATTGGCAAGAACATCGTGGGCGTCGTGTTGCAGTGTAATAACTACGATGTGATCGATCTCGGCGTGATGGTCCCCGCGGCGAAGATCCTGGAAACAGCGCGCGAGAAAAAGGCGGATGCGATCGGCTTAAGCGGTCTGATCACGCCGTCGCTGGACGAAATGGTTCACGTTGCGCAGGAAATGGAGCGAGAAGGATTTCGGTTGCCGCTTCTGATCGGGGGCGCCACGACCAGCCGGGCACACACCGCGGTCAAAATCGCGCCGCATTATCATGCCAGCACTGTGCACGTGCTGGACGCGTCGCGCGCGGTAGGCGTGGTGAACGCGTTACTCAATGAGCAACTGAAATCGGACTTCGATAAAAAGACACGCGAAGATTACGAGCGCTTACGCCGGGAACACGCTGCAAAAAAGGACGGCAAAAAACTGCCGACCCTTGAGCAGGCGCGCGCCAATCGAACGCCGATCGAGTGGAGCAGCTATGTGCCGCCGAAACCCGAGTTTCTAGGAGTGCGCGTCTACGGAGCGAAAAAAATATCGATCGCGGTGCGCGATCTTATCGAATATATCGACTGGTCGCCCTTTTTTCATGCGTGGGAATTACGTGGACGTTACCCGGCCATTTTCGATGATCCAAAGGTCGGCAAACAAGCGCGCGAACTTTTCGATGATGCGCAGGAACTTCTTGGGCGCATCGCAGCGAAAGATCTCCTAGTTCCGCGCGGCGTTTACGCCTTTTGGCCCGCAAACGCCGCAGGTGACGACGTTCGTGTCTACGCTGATGACGCGCGCACTGAAAAGATCGCCACCTTTTATTTTCTGCGTCAGCAAATGCAAAAACCAGGGGGCCAATTCAATCATTGCCTTGCGGATTACATTGCGCCTACTAGCTCTCAACCCTCAACTATCAACCATCAACTCGCAGACTATCTCGGCGGATTTGCAGTCTCTATCCACGGCGCAGACGAGGTTGCCGAGGATTTCAAACGCCAGAACGACGATTACAGCGCGATCATGACGAAAGCTTTAGCGGACCGGTTGGCTGAAGCGTTTGCCGAGTATCTGCATAAACAAGCTCGCATCGCGTGGGGATTTGGGCGCGACGAACAGCTGTCGAACGCTGATCTCATCCGCGAAAAATATCGCGGTATCCGGCCGGCTGCCGGTTATCCAGCCTGTCCAGATCACGCCGAGAAACGAACGCTCTTTGATTTACTCGATGCAGAGAACAACACAGGAATGAAGTTGACGGAATCGTTCGCGATGCATCCCGGCGCCAGCGTGAGCGGGTTGTATTTTTCGCACCCCGATTCGAAATATTTCGGGGTCGGGCAGATCGGACGCGATCAAGTCGTGGATTACGCGACGCGGCGAAGCGAGGCCGTATCCGCAGTGGAAAAACGGCTCGCGCCGAATTTGGGATAGAATTTGGACACGAAACAAAAAGAGCGGCTGGTGAGGGCCGCCAATCAGAGGTCGCTGCGGCAACCGGTCCCAGAATAATAAATCTGGGCGAGAGGATTTGAACCTCCGAACAGTCCGATCACCAGCGAGAGTTTTCATCCGCCAATTTTTTTGAAACCAAATCTATGAGGCGAACCAGCCGCGGGTAGGAATCGACAGCTTCTAACATTTTTTGAATATGTGGTCTCGCAGGACTTCCCATACCTGCGGTTGACGCATCAACCGAATCCTCAGTTTTCGTAGCGCTTTCTTTTCAATCTGTTGCACCCGTTGCCGCGAGACACCCATGTAGTTGGCCAAGACTCGCTGGGTGTGCGGCGGATACTGGGTCGCGGCGAGGATAGCAAGGCCGAGGTCAGAATCCCAAATATCTCGGCGCCGACCTTTCATTGGCCGAATCTGAGTGACAGCCTGATCATTACAGCTACATGGGGAGTCCAACGCCCAACATGAAATCTGGTGAGCTCCCCAAGTGCTCGCGGGCATCCCAGGGAGCTCGGAGGGATCCGCTTCTTGAAAGTTAAAACGCACGGGCGCTAGAGCTTGCGCGTATTGAAAACCGCTAATTGATTTTCGATCATCTTTGCAGGGGCAGTCGATAAGCCCCACTACTTAAACCGATCCCGGACTGCCCGTGGATACTGGTTGTGGAGTCGTTCGGTCACTTCCAGTTCAGCCCGCAATTCCTCTCTTCTAAGCTTCAGTAGCTCGCGCAACCGCCTTGATTCGTCAATAACCGCCGCGGTGTCTTGATTTAAATAGAGTTCCGTCGTTGAACGCGTAGGCATCTCTCACTCGACTGGCGTTTCGAAAAACGCCTGGGGATTGCGGCCATGGCTACGAAAGCATTTTGGGAAACAATCGCTGACAATCTCAAGAGTGTGTTTTGTGTGGCGATATTTGTGATGCGCCGATGAAAGTTGCGCCTTCTTCGATGATGAGACGCGCAGCTTTTAAGTCTCCTTCCAGCGTGCAGTTTGATTTTAACTCGCAACGCTCGGCCGTGATGTTGCCGTGAACTTTGCCATGCACCGTGACGGATTTGGTTTGGATCTCACCACGAATTTTCGCGTTTTCCCCGATTGTTAGCACCCCATCAGAAATGATCTGTCCTTGGACTTTACCGTCGATAAGAAGCTCTTTTTGAAACGTAATCGAGCCTTCGATTTCGACATCGTCCGAGAGAATGCATTTCCCAGCTTTGGTTTCGGTGTTCACTTTTCGACTGGTTCTGGCTGCGGACTTGGCGCCAGTCGCCGTGGTTCTGCGGGGGAGCGTATGCTCGTCGGCGCCAGTCGAATCCACTTTAGAAGGTTCTCCACGTTGACCTGCTTTGACTCTCTTAGTTCCTCGAGAAAGCGCCGCGCATCGTCGGGAGTTATGATTTGCAGTTCCGAATGGCCTAAACCGATTCTGATTCCACGGCCACCACTTTTACTCTGGATCCTGATGACAAATGAGACGCTATCCAGATCGATAATAGATCCACTTTGAGGAAGAGTAACGAGCATCATGCCACTCCAATCTCCATCGCCACTCCCCCATTCGAAGCTGGATAGTCTGCTGGTCGTATCGATTTCCGGTCGCCGAAAGAATGATCAAATTGCACCTGGTTTGGTCCAAACAACCTCCGCGATCACCACTCTTTGAAATCGCCTTTTTGCTCGTGCGTCTCGCCAAGCTTTACCTTGGACGACTGGGAGCATGCGGAAGGACTTCGTAAAGGTGCACGTCCATAAACGGGCTTCAATTTCCCTCTAATGGCCTAGGACTAAAGTCTCATAAGCGAAACTGTCGGCAACATTGTCAAACCTCAAAAAGAAAGGCGGTTATGAAATTCGTCAGTCTCAGAACCAAAGAGAAATTTCGAGCAGGCAGACTAGCCAAATCGTCCCGCGCCAGCCAAGAATCTCTTACCGCGCCAACGGTCTCGCCGCACGGAATCCACACCTACGCCGAGCTTCGGAAACAGATTCACGACGATCTACGGCTCCAACATCCCGACTGGATCCAACCAGATGGGGAGTCTCCCATCTGTGATTCTTACGAAGCGCGCCTTATGGAACTGTTAGAACATTCGGCGCCGCGCTTGTCTTTGCGGGGATGGACTTCGTAAATGCACTTCGACCGCACGAACATCTCTGGACGTGTTGTCGTAATTGTTGTCGCTATTCGCGTACGAAGGCGATTTTATCTTAGCAATCGGGGCGAGAGGATTTGAACCTCCGACCTCGTGGTCCCAAACCACGCGCTCTACCAAGCTAAGCTACGCCCCGAAATGTCGCGGGGTTCTTTACCACGGGTAACGCCTTCCCGCATCGGGAAATTCGGCTACATTCCACCGAAAACGGGGATGAAAACATACGGGCTAATCCTTTTGAGCGCACTGCTGATCGTGGCGCTGGTAATGCACGGACAGGAAGCCGCACCGCCGTCAGTGGATCTGTTTCCAGAGGAAGAAGAAGCCAGCCCCACGCCGCCGCCAAACGGGCCTGAGTTGCCGGAGCTGAAACAGCTCGACGAGAGTTTTAAGCCGAAGTCACTTGGCAAAGCCGCCGATGAATTGCAGGTGCATGCGTTATGGCGGCAATTAAAGAATCGCACTGTAAATGATCCCGACGTGCAGGCGGCCAAGAAATACGCGCAAGCCGCCCGGACGGATTTGGAAAAGCGAAAACGGCTCAACAGTTACTACGAGATCTATTATCAGCGAATGTCTGCTTTAGCCACGACTCCGGAACTCAAAGTGGCCTTGCAAAAACAGAAAGCGACTCATCAGGGCATGTTAGCTCAGCCACGGGTGCGACCATCGCCGACACCAGAGTTTTCTGGTACGCCGTCACCAACACCAACCAGCACGCCCGCGAAGAAAAAGAAGCAGGGTAAGCACAAAAAGAAAAAGAAGATTCATCAGTAGTGCGGTGTCGTCCGGAGGTATGCGCCATCGGCAGCTGCGGATTACGACAACGTCAGAGTCAACGTAGGGGCGTCAGTTAGCTTGAGATCACATTATCAGGCCAAGAGCCCGAACCATCTTAGCCGAGGCCAACACCCTCGGAAGCGAGTGCGGAAATAAATCCGCCCTGAAGGGGCAATCCAACCAGAAAGCGACCCCGATGAATGCGATCAAAACTAAACGGCCGCAACAGCTTCAAAAGATTTTGCTTGCCGCCTCAGCAACAATTTTTTAAACCGTCGCGTAACTCTTCACCGTTATGAACTCACTCATCGAAGTTACGCAAACCGTTCTGCTCATTCCCACACGCTTACTCGGACAGGTCGAGTACACCACTGAGGGTCAGCCGCCAAGCCCAATCGCGATAATTATCGGACTGCTCATCGCGCTGTTCCTGATCGTGGCGATGTGGAAAGTGTTTACCAAAGCCGGCCAACCCGGTTGGGCCTCTATCATCCCAATCTATAACATTTACATTTGGTGCAAGATCGTCGGCCGGCCATGGTGGTGGATCATTTTGATGCTTATCCCGTTCGTGAATTTTATTATCTGCATCATTCTCTGCATCGATTTGGCGAAAAGCTTCGGAAAAGGCGTGGGCTTCGGAATCGGCCTCGCCCTTTTGGGAATCATTTTCTTCCCGATTCTCGGCTTCGGCAGCGCGCAATATCAAGGACCCGCTGCTGGGAGTCCGGCGCCGAGAACGGCACCGCAGGCGGCATAAGAATTTTGTGATGCGGCTTCTGTTGCGCCGCTCACAGAACAACAAGGTCGAACGTGTTGTCCTCAACACGTTGGCTGGGCCGCCAATGCCAACCGATTGAGGGCAATCGGTTCCACCCTCTGCGCCTTACGCCCGCGCTACGATTTCGCCCAGCCTGGCTTGCGCTTTTCGTTAAAGGCAGCGATGCCTTCGCGCGCTTCGTCTGATTCACGCGCCTGCATATGATATTTCAGCGCGAGATCGACGTCTCCCTTTACGGAATGCCACCAGAGCTCCTCTACCAGCCGTTTGGTTTGCGCCAGCGCGCTCGGGGCACCTTGCAGAACCGACGCGGCAAATTTTTGCGCTTCATTCATTACGTCTCCCGGAGCGACGACTCGATTCACCAGGCCGATTTCTTTCGCACGCGCGGCGTCGATTAGCTCCGCGCTATACAACAGTTCGCGCATGTTTCGTTCGCCGACTTGCCGGCGCAGAAATGTCATAACCAATCCGGCAACGAGCCCGCGGCGCACCTCGGGATATCCGATTTTCGTTCTCTCCGCGGCGACTACAAAATCGCACGCCGACATTATCCCTGCGCCGCCAGCGACCGCCGCCCCGTGCACTGCCGCAATCGTGACGAGGCGCGTTTGGCTGATGGCAATCAGAGTGTTCGCCACCATTTCGGCAGTCGCATGCGCTTTCGTTTGATCGGCCGCTTCCTTCAAATCCAAGCCGGTGCAAAACGCCGCGCCTGCTCCTCGCAAAATTAAAATGCGCTGCTCCGGTTGCCCGGATGCGGCGTTAATGGCCGCACAGAGTTCGGTTAACAGCTCCAGAGTAAGCGCGTTCCGGCGCTCAGGCCGGTTGAGAGTGACGACGCTTATCTGCGGCGATTCCTTTTCAACTAAAATGACAGGCATGTGTGAATGACGAAATCCGAATAACGAATGACGAACTAAGTTTGAATGACTCCGGTATGAAAATGCGTTTTCGGCATCGGACGTGACACGTAATCCAGAAGGCGAATCAGCACGTCGCGTGTTTCGTGCGGTTGAATGATAGCGTCTACCCAGCCGCGAGCGGCACCGTACCGAATATCGGTTTGTTCTTCGTAACTTTGCTTCACCTTCGCGCGAAGTTCTTCCAGTTCCTCAGGCGACGCTTTTTTGTCGCCGCGCTCCTGCGCCTTGGCGAGAATCGAGAACACGGTGTCCGATGCTTGCGCGGCGCCCATCACCGCATAGCGCGCATTCGGCCAGGCAACAATAAATCGTGGATCATATGCCTTGCCGCACATGGCGTAATTGCCGGCGCCAAACGATCCCCCAACAATCACGGTGATCTTCGGCACAACGGAATTGCTCACCGCGTTCACCAGCTTGGCGCCGCTGCGAATGATCCCGCTCTCTTCCGCATCGCGACCGACCATAAACCCGCTGACGTCCTGGAAAAAAATGATCGGCAAATTCGTCTGGTTACAGTCCATGATGAAGCGCGCTGCTTTGTCCGCGCTGTCTGAATAAATGACGCCGCCCATTTGGATGCCTTCTTTTTTCGTCCTGACCTGCACGCGTTGGTTGGCAACAATTCCCGCAGGCCGGCCATTGATTCGCGCATATGCGGTCACGAGCGTTTTGCCGTAATCAGCCTTGTATTCATCGAGTGAATTTTCGTCGACGACCGTGGCCAGCAGGTCGCGCACATCATAAGTTTTCCCATCGAAACTGATCAGATCGTAAACGCTGTCCGGATTTTTCGCGGGCTTCGATGTTTTTGGTAGGGCGGGCACTCCGTGCGCGCCGCTCGAATTAGCCTCAGGCAGCAATGCCACCAACGACCGCAGCCTTTTGAGACACGACGGATCGTCCTTTTCGAAAAAGTCCACCGTCCCGCTGATCTCCGAATGCATTTTCGCGCCGCCCAGTTCTTCCGCATCGACAATCTGGCCAATCGCGGCTTTCACCAACGAAGGCCCTGCGAGATAAAGCCCGCTCCCCTTGGTCATCAAAATTTTGTCGCACAACACCGGCAGATACGCGCCGCCGGCTACGCAGTTGCCCATGATCGCCGCAAACTGCGCGACGCCCGCTGCTGAAATCACCGAGTTATTGCGAAAGATCCGTCCGAAATCATCTTCATCGGGAAAAATTTCATCTTGCATCGGCAGAAACACGCCCGCCGAATCGACGAGGTAAACGAGCGGGAGCGCGCATTCGAACGCGATCCGTTGCGCGCGAATTACTTTCTTGGTCGTGGCCGGAAAAAACGCGCCGGCTTTCACGGTTGCGTCGTTGGCAACGATCATGCACGGAACGCCCTCGACATTGCCGATGCCGGTCACGACTCCTGCTGCGGGAATCTTTCCCCATTGGTCGTACATCTTGTACGCGGCCCAGAGCTCGATCTCGAAAAACGGCGAATCCTTGTCGAGCAAATGACGCAACCGCTCGCGGACAGACAGGCGACCCATCTTGCGCTGGCGCTCGTGACCGGCCTTGCCGCCGCCTTCACGCAGCGCCGCTTCTTCCTCCGCGATGGCCGCGCAGTGCGCGCGCAACACTTCACTCTTGCTCGTTCGAGTCATATGCCAGAGCCACGCTTAATCTGCGTGAGGGACTGAATCAAGCTGACAGAATAACCAGAATTTCCAGGCAACTACGAATGGACACGAATGGCGTCGCCGTCGTTAAATCGTTACACAGTCGAATCGTTACAATCGGATTCGGAAAAACCACGGACGACACGGATACGCCGGGGAGCGCACCCGGACCGGGGACTGGCGAAGGTGACCCGCCTTCGCGAACTCTTTCTCAATCCCTGGTTCGACCCTAAAGGAAAAAGCGCCGGGAGGATTTCACCTCCTCGGCGCTTGCTCATCAATTAACCGGCCGGGGAAAACCGGTTAAACGTTATTTCTCCCCAGCATTTGATGCTGATTCGGATCTTTTCGCTACTTCAGGTTGAACCGTGCGACGAAGAATGTCGTGCCATCGATGGTGGCCCACACCTCGTAAGTTCCCGTACCCATTAGAGAACTCGTAGCCAAATTGTACATGTACTTGCAATCAACGATTCGGAACATGCCGTCATTGTCCTGGGGCTGGATCGTCTGAGGCTCGTTCACGATTCCGGAAGGCGACGTGCCTGTCTTTATAACGCCGATAGTGGCGTCGGCTGTCGGGCAAACGGGAGTCGGCGAGGATGCCGGTTGCGGCGTAAACGTGTCGGAGAATGCCGCCGTGCTGACCGTCGCGCTCGTCAGGTTGACGCGCTGGTCACCGCCCCATCCGCTGTCGAGGACCAGTGATGCGCGGATGATTGGGGAGCTCCCCATGAGGGCCCTGGCGTGCGCGTAGGTGTCGTAGAATGTCCCTCCTGCGTACTGCGAGGTATCGTATCGTAGATCTGCTAGACCGATCAGATTCGTACCGCTTTGACTGGTCGTCGTGCAATCTGTGAAGTTTGGATAATCACCGTAGTAGATGAAGAGACTTTGACTCGCGCTGGTGCGGACACTCCACCGGAGCGACCCGCCATGGCAGTTACCCTGTGTGAATGCATAGACGGCTGATAGTTCCGTGATGTCGTTGAACGTCACCGGCGTGTTCGGCGTAAAGCTCACGAACGA
>Ga0070675_100003875_pt1 | contig 11357 bp, 7 predicted proteins | sample KBSM43metaG_FD_65343 | JGI IMG/M metagenome (GOLD analysis project Ga0070675, IMG submission 65343) | Miscanthus rhizosphere microbial communities from Kellogg Biological Station, Michigan, USA - KBS M4-3 metaG | ecosystem: Host-associated > Plants > Roots > Rhizosphere > Soil ...
AAGCGGTTGGTGGAGCGATTTCAAGGGTCGCTATAGCGACCTTCAACATAACTCCAATCCAGCCTGACATTTGCTGTGCTTCGGCTCAGCGATAAGACGATCAAATGGTTAGCCTTCGGTGGAAATACGACACGTAGGCGATGAAACTCTGCAACGCCGAGTTGGGCAGGTAAAGGCGGAGATGGGCGGTTTCTCGAACCGACGGTGGAGTTCCCCGTCGCGTTTCCTAGCACCAGCCATTTGTTACCCTAGCCGTTACCCCAAATGATTTTCAACCCGAAGAATTGTCTGTAAGTCTAAGTAGCCCCGAGGTGATTCGAACACCTGACCTCCGGTTTAGGAAACCGTGACACCGGAGAGGATAAAGACAGTTAAATGCCACGGTTAACAGTATTTAGCATACCAAGGTTTCTCTTCGTTTCCTCTCATTTCCCCTGTTTGTGATCGGCTTTGGGTGCCGAGTTTGGTGCCAATTCGAGCAACATGGATATCGCGGCTGGCCTTCGGTTGGTGAGAACTTTGTGCTCTCGGAGGAACGCATCCAAGTCGTTCGGATCGATCAAGTGCGAGCCGACCGACGGGGCGAATGGGGATGAAAGCGCATCTAGCGAAAAAATCCTGCCTACCCTGAACAGAGTATTGTGCATCGTCATTCGATGCTCTACGTTCGTCGGAAAGTCAGGCACAGACTGACCGAATACTCGAAGAAGGAAAGATGCGTCGTTTCCTGCCAGGCAACAGTGGGAACTCGCTGATGCAACATATCGAACATATCGCCTGCAACGGCACGCCGCTTGCGTATATCATCCGCGCGGAAATCGATCCGCGTGAAACGACTTTTGTGACACCAGGCGATTTCAAGCAGCAGGTTGGATTCATTGTTTATCCCGCCGGTGCAGAAATCCCACGACATGTCCACCGTCCGGTGGAAAGACGACTGAATGGAACCTCAGAAGTTCTCATTGTGCGTCGAGGCCATTGTGAAGTGGATATCTACAACAATGCTCGAGATCTCGTTGCAGTCCGAAAGCTTTCCGCCGGCGACATCCTGATATTGGTGGCGGGCGGCCACGGATTTCGCATGCTGGAAGACACCGTCCTCCTCGAGGTTAAGCAGGGGCCTTATACAGGCCTTGAGGAGAAAAACTGCTTCTGACAGTGATACCTGTCAACGAGTCCCTTCTGGGTCGTCAGGAGTCTGAATATTTGCTTGAGTGTGTCGCGCCGCTGAAATTTTCACCTTCCAAATTCGAGTGCAGCCGACCTTTTCCACGCGTATTCCGTGCAGCGAACATTTACTCCTCTCAGCCGGATCGGTCCGAGTTTGCCTCGCCCTCGCAAAGAAAGATCTCGACCTTGCCTCGCGCGACCACTCTTGTCCGGATCGCCGGGGTTCTCCTCGAGCGTTCAGACCTCTGATATCGCGCTTCTCTGGCAACGTGTCTTCGACGGCCGCTGGAATCTGAAGACGGGGACTGCGCTCCTTCCCTACGATATTAATGAACTGACGACCGCTCTATTTACGGATCTTTCTAAGGAAAGATCGAGAGTTGCCCCCGATGGTGCACGGCGTCGAAGAGGAAGCCAAAAGAGCATCTCGCCACCCTGAAATCGATTGGATTGGGTGGATTTCCACGTCCTTCGCCGGAATGGTTGAGGAGCCCGTGTGAGAGAACGGGCTCCTCGGAAGAGGATCAGAAGCTCAGGCGAAGTTGTCCCTGGAACAGGCGATTGCCGGTCTTCGATGTAATCTGCCCAAAGATAGCCCCGCCCGTGATCGAGAGACTCGGAGCCGTCGGCTGTGGGTGGTTCAGGACATTTTGCATGTCGATGCGAAGCGCGAGACTCTTGGATTCATCAATGCGGAAGGTCTTGCTCAGGTTCGCATCAAAACGCCAGCTTCCCAAACCGATGACAGTGGCATTGCCCAGGTTGCCCTTCTTTCCGGGCTCCGGGTGCTGCAGCACGACAATCGACGGACGGCTGACGCCGTCCGGGAAGGTGCGATCCACCGCCCCTGCCGTGCCTGTCGGGACAGCCATCGCCAGTCCATCCAGTGTACAGCGCGAGTTTGGAGAGCCCGTGGCTGGCGCCAGACCGCTCAGGTTCTGCTGGTTGGTCACCTTGAAGCAGGAAGGATCATCGACTTTGACAAACACGTCGTTGTTGTCGAAGTAACGCCCCTCCTCGAAGTTGCCCGCCGGAATACCCCAGCGGACTCCCTTGACCTTGTTAAAGTCGACGGGAAATACCATATCCGGAAGGCCATTTCCGTAGAGCATGGTCGTGGCCGTGATGTCGACAGGCGCTCCGGAGCTCAAGTTGTAGATCAGCCCCAGTTGCCATCGTTCAATCATACGAGCCACCCATCCCGAACTGTTGCCCAGAAGCAACTTGTTCGGGCCAAACGGCAGTTCGATCGTTCCGTAGGTGCGCAGCTGATGGCCGGGATTTCCGCCCAGGTTCGTGTAGTCCTGGCTGCGGTCGACGGGATTCGTGAGGGTAGACGGAGGGGCTCCCAGCAGTCCCAGGTTCTTGCTCCAGCTGTAGGTCGCCGATCCGCTGAAACCCTGGATCGGACGCGTCGTGACCTGGGCCTGAAAGGAATGGTAGTTGTTGTAACCGCTGTTCGTGTACAGATTCATGTTGTTGAACTGCGGATTCGTGTCGACAAAGTTGTCCGGGAATCCGTTATATCGGAGGGCTGCCCCTACCGTACCCGTCGGAATCACCGGGAGCGACGCGTTGGTGCCAGTTCTGGAGTAGTTGAACGAGGAAATGCTGCCGGCAACAGCGTTGTAGTTTGCGTTGGCCAGATTGGTATTGAAGGTCGTGCTGGAACGCATTTGATACGCGGCGGTCTGGTAAACCCCGCCAACCGTCGATCCGATCGCTCCATAAGGCTGTCCACTGGTGCAACCGGTCGCACAGATATTAATTCCTTTGAAAGCTTGATCAAGGAGGCTCAGAGGATCGCCTGGCGCCTTTGTGATTTCCGTGCCGGTGCGCACGCCCTCCAGTGCTTCGAGCAGACCGTTGTAGAGAAAGTTATTCGTATTGAGATTCAGTGTCGTGTAGGTCTTCCTCGACAGCGTTCCGATATAGCGCAGGTCCACCGTCACGTTGCGATTGAGGCTCCGCGTCACCGAAAGCGTGAGGTTCTGAACATAGGGGTTGGTGTAGTTCGGGTCGAACGCGTTATAGCTGGAACTGCGCGGCCCCGTGGTGAGGAGGGGCGCTAATGGCTCCACGTTGGGCGTAGGTATGGCGGCAGCTATCTTTGTCATATCGATGTAAACGTTCTGGCCCGTGAAACTCGCCTGGAAGTTGGTGCCAGGAGCGGAAGCGAGCGCCGGAGCGATCGTGCCAAAACGCCCGCCACCCTGATAGGTGATCTGATAGCCGCCGCGTACAGTCGTCTTGCCTTCGCCAAACCACGGCACCTGCCAGGCAAATGCGAGCGACGGTCCAAAGTTGTGATAGTTGTTCTTGTAGGCCGACTTGCCGGGATTCGGGGAATTCGGTCCCACCAACTCGAAGCTGGTCGCGTCGGCGCGCACTCCTGGATTCATCCACCCGGTGAAGTCTCGGCCGGATATTCCAAAGGCCGCCGCCCCACCTCCAACTGGCGCGATCGTCAAGCCCGACGTCAGGTAGGGGACGCCGAAGTAATCCCAACGAATGCCCGGAGTAAGAGTCAGATTTCGCGTGACTTTCCATTCATCCTTGGCCCAGGCAGTGAATTCTTTCTGGGCTGCATTGACCTCCACGAATTCTCCACCCGTGTTGAAATCCGACCACGTCGACGTGTTCTTGGGATCGGACAGATAGTAGAGTGTCTGGACGTTGCCCACCGAACCCGCCATATAGCTGAGCCAGGTCCGCGCGTTTGTTCCAGCCGTTGTCGTGAGGCCTCGCATGGCCGGATTGCTGTTAGCGATGTCATTGACACCGCTGGATCCTGGCGTCGTGCCGGTGATGTTTCCATTGGTGACAGTGAGGAAGGTTGAAAAAGCCGAGCCGAAGTTGGCCGTCGTCGGGACTTCGGTCTTGCTGTTGTTGAGGCGGAGTTCACCATTGAACCTGAAGGCATGAGCGCCGCGCGACCAGCTGACCGTGTCGGAAAACGTGTAGGTCGGGGTCTCTTCGCGGGAGGTTCCGGTCAAACCGAGGCATCCCGATCCGGGAGGCCGAGAACCCGTATGCGGGTTGCACATGCCCTGGCTGAGGAAATTCGGAATCACCCGGGTGCCGTTCACATCCGCAGGCAGAAACGCGTCGATTTCACCTTCGTACTCCGGGCGATGCCACGGTGCTATCACGTTGATACCCTGGCGCCGAAAGCCCACGCGTGCTTCGTTGAGCAGCGTTGGCGACAGCGTTGAGGTGAAGCCTCCGGAAATAACCAGCGGACGCCGGTAGTTCAGGTTGCTGAACATGCCGGGAAGCTGTGCCAGCACGTCGTCGGAATCTACCCTCTCGTAGCTGACGTTGACGTTAGCCTTGTGATTGGCCGAGAAGTTGTGGTCGACCTTCACGTTGATCTGGCGCCGATCTCCAGTGGCTTCGCCTGCGCCCCACAGATTATCCACCCCGTGATACGAGCGGAGGTATCGGTACCCGGCCGTGTTCAGTCCATCGCCAATTTCATAGTTGTTCGGCAAAGGATAGAAATTGAACACGCGACTGAGGTATCCGGAAGGATCGAGCTGCTGACGGTAGGCGTCCCAGCCTCCACCGGCACCCGGAGGAGCGCCAACGTTAACCCCATTGGGAACCAGCGTCGTCTTGTTGATTGGTGCATCCGAGCAATCGTTCGCCATGGGCTTGCTGGCTAGAGGCCCGAACAGGCTGATGGCTTGCAGAGAGTTGTCGTAGGGAACCGGCAGCACCAGCGTGCTTCCCGGAGGCGGTCCGCTTGGAGGGTTCGGTGTGCCATCAAGATTGACGGAAGGCCGCGCCGCGTTGGAACCGGTTCCCGTGGCGGCGTTGACGTCATCGGGAGTCCATCCATTGAAGAACCGGTAGATGCCCAGCCGTGCACACGGTGTTGGCACGGTGGCATTGTCGAGATGCCGACCGCGGGACTGGTTGAAGTCAAACAAGGCGAAGAAAAACGTCTTGTTGCGGATGATTGGTCCGCCGTAGCTGGCAGTAATTTGATGGGTATTCGTCCAGTTGGGCTTTACGGCCAGGCTCTCGTTGCCCTGCTGAGCAGAAGCCACGAATTCCGGCGAACTGTTCGGCGGAATCGTCTGGCTGCGATTATTGATCCACGTGTTCGGATCCAACGCCGTATTGCGGAAGCTCCAGTTCACACTGCCGGAGTATTTGTTGGTCCCCGAGCGCGTCGTGTATTGGATCGAGCCATTGCCTCGCCCCAGTTCCACATCCACAGGCGCCAGGATCAGGCGGATTTCCCCGACAAGATCGGGATTGATCGTGGTGATGGAGTAAACGCCTGTGGGATTGCGGTTGTCCTGCATCTGGATACCGTCACGAACGATCGAGACGTTATCAGCGCGGACGCCCGCGAACGTTGTGTTCTCACGTCCGAAGGCGTTCGCCGCGCTGGGGGGATTCGTTGGCACCACGTTTTCGACGCCGGCCATCACCGTAATCAAGTCGAGAATGTTGTTTCCTACGAGGGGCAGGTCCTGCACCTTCTGCTGATCCAGCACCTGGCCCACGCTGGCGCCCTGCGTAGCGAGAATCGCTTCGGCCGAGACGCTCACTTCCACCGAAGTGTCGACTCCAGCAACACCCAACTGAAAGTTATACCGATAAGTATTGTTCTGGCTGAGCTGAATGCCGGTTAAATTCTTCGTCTGAAAACCCGGCAACGACGCGCTAATCGTGTATTTGCCTGGAAGCAGGTTTGAGAAGTTGTACGCTCCGGACTCATTGGTCACGGTAGTCGAGACGACGCCCGTATCCACGGCAGTGGCCTTGATTGACACGCCCGGTATCAACGCGGCCGACGTGTCGGTAACTGTTCCCGTCACCGTCGCGAAGAGCCCTTGGCCGAATGCCAGACACGAGACGAGCAACATCGCGGCAGCTACAATGAAAATGTTTTTCATCTGTCCCCCCAAGAGAATCGCAGCGTCTCAGCGCTGCTGGTTGCGATCGAAAATTTCAGACGTGTGAAGAATGGTCATCTGAAATTTGTTTGTGGAAGAAACAGGCAGGGTTATAGCGTTGCGTGCATTGGCGCACATCGGCCAATCGATCCCAAACGGACTGCGTCAATTGTGCGGTGTCGCATGGCCGGCAACGACGCCCCGCTATAGAACGAGCCTCCCAGTGCTTCCGAGGCTGCGTTTGGACAGGAGGCGTACCTCGACGACGTTCTTGTTCATGAAAGGGTGGGGAGGGTCTCGCGGTTCCTGTTCCCGAACCGCAGGCAGGACGCGCGATCAACACGATCGAAACCGATGAAGGGAGCGGTTCCCCCTGGATGCGGGGGCCGCTTTGGAAACCCAGAGCCAGTCAGTTTCGCTGGACCACAGATTGCCTATTCATGTCGGGGCCCAGGCCATGGTTGAACGCATAAACGGCCAACTCGAGCCTATTGGATACTTCCAACTTGCCAAAAATTGATGTGATGTGATGCCGCACCGTAGCATCAGCGATGTTCAACTCCTCTCCGATGCGGGGGCCCGAAAGGCCTCGCGCGACGGCGGCGACGACTTCACGCTCACGCGGCGTCAGTAAGGCGATCTTCGCAGCGTCCGGCTCCAATTTTTCCTTTGCGGTTTTCACCCGGGCCAATTTGTTCAGGGCTGCCACTGAGATCGCCTGGCCAATCCAAGGTTCGCCCCGGCTAACAGCTTCAATGGCCTTCGCCAGAATTTCGGGTGCCTGGTCTTTCATAACCACACCACCGGCTCCCTCTTCCATTGCGAGAAGATGCGTTTCGACGTCTTCAACGGCGGTCAATATCAGCACTTTCGCAGGCTGAAAATCGTGGAGCAACTGCGGAATCAATTCCACGCCGTTTTGCGAACGCAAACTGATATCCAGGAGGATGACATCTGTAGAAATATTTCCAGCGTGGGCGAGAGCTTCCGTTGCGGTGGCAGCCTCGGCAACGACTTCGATATGCGAATCTCGTTCGACGAGCATGCGAATACCGGCACGCACAATGGCGTGATCTTCGATAATCAACACGCGAATATTGCCAATAGCAACCGCAACCTCTCTTCTTGTACGGCTCATAGCACCTCCACCTACGTAATTGCTCCGGGCATCTTGCGCTGTCTCCAGGCGCGCTCCAGGCGCTTAATCCTCTCCGAACCCGATTCGGTGCGGCGTCTTTCGGCGCTTGAGGTCAGCCACGTTTGCGAAATGCAACCCTTCGATTTTTCGAAGACCACTCACAGGCCCTCGATGGTCCTGAAACAAAAGACTCAATGCTAAATTTGCTTTTAACCTTTCGTAATCTTGAAGTCCCCTTTCTTATCGTTGTCCATCCAGGTACCAGTAATCGTGCCTTCGGCGAGTTTGCCCTCCGCCGTGTAATGAATCATCTTGCCGTTGCCAGTACTGTTTCCAGACGCTTCCAGCATCACCATTCCTGTGTCAGGCGCGAAAGATCCTTTGGTAATGGCCACAGCCTCCGGGCCGGGATTTACTGTTCCACTCAAATTTGTACCGTCCCATGTCAGTGCCACAGTGAGAGGAGTGCGCTGGTCCTGTGTGGATCCCCAATTGCCGGTCCACGTCCCGGTAAGAGGGTCTGCCGTGGTATTGGAGGTAGCGGTAGTGGCGTCCCCCCCTGCGCCGGTGCTGAGGTCGTCCGACGAGCAAGCGGATAAGGCCACAAGTGAGAAAGCGATGCAGAGAAACCAAATGTGTCTCATGGGCGTTCCTTTCAATTAGTAGACGTCCTCGCCTCCAGAACCGGCTGGCAAGGTCGATTCATTTGCTGCGATTGCCAGTCATGACTTGGCAACTCAAGAGCCCCTCTTTTCTGGTCGAGCTCCGGTCACGTATTCGATCCTGAAATCCTTACGCGTAATACCCACCGAGCAGACCAGAGCGAATCTTCCGAAGACACAACGACTGACGCTGCTGTCTTCTGATTTTCGCGACGAACGTATAAGATCGAATGGCAATGCACAATACTCTGTTCAGGGTACAGGGTATTTTTCTGCCGACTCTGAGCAGAGCTTGAAGGCCTGACTGCGCCTTGCTGTTATCGGGTTGTGCCAGTCACGCTTCGCAGTTCTGAGGCGAGGAAACCAACAAATGGCTGTTTCAGCATCGATCCGTAGTAGCTGGGAATTTCTCGAACGACTAGCCCCCCGTGAGGAAATACGCTCCGCCAGCCCAGGCTTCGATCACTTCGAAGGTTAGGATTCAGCTTGCTTGAACGAAACAGAATTATCTGACCGTAATAAGGCGCCGGAATATGGCCCATCGTTAATTGCCTCACAAGCAGATCGGTTTGAAGTGCCTTCTGTCTAAGGACATCCTCCTCTGCCGATTTCATTCTTGTTCGAAACAAATGCTTCCTCCCAATCGACGATCGATTGATCCGATCCGCCTTTCGCTTTTTCAGTCGGGAGCGATATAAACGTTGGGCAATTCGAGTATTTAGGATTTGCATTCTATTTCGAAGCATCGATCGCCATGAAGGGACGACCTCGATTGCGTCTGGACCGGGTGTATCGATCAGGGCAAGCAGGGCGACTTGCTTTCCTTGGCTCACCAGCTGATTCGCAACTTCATACGCGAAGATTCCGCCCCGGCCCTCGCCGATCAGATAGTACGGACCTCTGATATGTAAGTCCTGAACGATTTCAACGTAATGGGCAATTTGGGTTTGAAGGTCGAGCGTGTTTCTCTGCCCGGCACCTCCCGGTGGCAGAAAAATGGACGCAGAGCGGACGCCATCGAACTCTCCTTGAAGAGTCTTGTAGCCGAGGACACTTGCAGCCGATGAGGCAAAGCAAAACACTGGCGGAGTGTCATTCGGGGACCGGCCGACGTGCACAATGTCCCAGTCGCAGGGTTTCAGGCCGTCGATGTGTTGGGACAGAGCTGACGGCGTTTTTGCCTCTGCAAGCACAGACAGGTCGAACGAGCGGTCGAAGTATTCGTTGATTCGCCCGACCAAAGCAATGCTGTGATCCATCGCATCATCGTCGAATTCGAAAAAATCCTCGTCGGCTTCAATGCGTATTCCGAACATGTCGTGGTACAGATCCTTGATCTGATTTTCAATTGTAAAGAGTGCGTGCGAGTTCGCGGTATTGGGGGGGCAATTTCCGCTGAATTTAGTGCTCTTTGTCACTTCGATCATATGAAAGAAACTCCAAAAGAGACTTATGCATTCATCCTGAAGCTCAGGTGCCCACGCACCATACCTCGGACAGGGTAGGCGGGACATACGGCAAAGGCAGTAGGCCGTCCACGGGAGTCAGAAGGATCGAGACACCGATTTCATCCCAGGGCTAAGATTAAGATGCGCCTCCGCTCCTCCAGGGACATTAAACATGAAGGATTCATTACTCATTGTTCTCGCTGCAGCCTCTCTTGCACTGTTATCGATCATCGCAATGACTGGCGTAGGTGCAGTGCAAGGCGCAGACAGAATCAATAAGCAAATTGCCCTGACGAGCGCTATGTTCAATCAAACTGAACGGACGCTGAACCGTTTGAGGGCGGATCTCGATGCAGCACGTCTGTCCGTTCGCGATTACATCATCGATCCCGCGTCAAAGTCGCCGGCACTTAAGAGATCTGAGTTTCAGCAGTTGAAAGCCTCAATTGACTCTAGACTCTCCGATCTGGAGCGATTGCTGGGACGTGATGAAGGCCCCGCGGTTAAGGATCTCCGTGCTGGCATCCATGGATATTTCGATTCTATTGCTCCAATCCTCGAAGCAGGGCAGCGGGGGTTTCCGGGTGGTACGGCTGAAATGCGCCGTGAACTCTCATCTCACCAGGTCGCTGCTGCGGCGGTCGCAAGGCGAATTGAGGGAATTAACGAGCAGAGTTTTGCCAAGAGAAATGCTGAAGTAGAAGAGGCTCGTCTGCGTCTGTCTGCTTACTTGATAAGGATGACGGCCGTAGCGATTGTTCTCGGGCTTGTCGTTTCGATTCTTAGCGGTTACGGGATCGTCGCATTGCAGCGACGTGATCGCCGCTACCAGGCGGAAATGAAGCGTACGCAACTGGAGTTGAGGCAGCTTTCCGCCAAACTGGTTCAGGCCCAGGAGGACGAGCGAAAGTCCCTTTCAAGGGAGCTTCACGATGAAGTCGGCCAAACGCTAACGGCTCTTGGAATTGAAATCGGCAACATCGAAAAACTGGGCTCTGGCCAGGAGTTTCTTGCTCATGTTGCCGATGCCAGACACTTGACTCAAAGAACTTTGAAAACGGTCAGAGACCTCGCAATGGGCCTCCGGCCTTCTATGCTGGATGATTCCGGTCTCGTACCGGCTTTGCGATGGGAAATCCGGGAGTTTGCAAAGAGGACTGGGATACCCGCGGACCTAAAGATTGACGGAGCATTGGATCGTTTGTCCGATAACGTTGGCACGTGCGTCTACAGAGTTGTGCAGGAATCGCTCACAAACTGTGCTCGCCACGCGAAAGCGCGAAACGTTACGATTTCTTTATCGGGAGGCTTTGAACACCTCTCGCTGGTTATTCAGGACGATGGCGTAGGATTTGATCCCGTATCGGCGAGGTCGGGAATGGGGATTCTTGGAATGGAAGAGAGGGTGCGTGAGCTGGGAGGGACCCTGAAAATCAGTTCGGAGGATTCGAAAGGCACAGTGTTACGAATCGAGATTCCGGCACAGGACGAGCAGTAATGGTTAAGACACGTATCTTACTCGCAGATGATCACGATATCGTCAGAAAGGGCCTGCGATATCTGCTGGGGAAATACCAGGATCTGGAAATCGTCGGCGAAGCGGTCGATGGGCGACAAACGGTCAGATTGGTAGAGGCTGTGAACGCTGATATCGTGATTATGGATATCGGAATGCCGCTCCTTAACGGAATCGAAGCGGCTACCCAGATCGTGAAGCAAAATCCGCGCGTCGGGGTGATCATCCTCAGCATGCATAGCGACGAGGATTATGTTCTTCGAGCTTTGAACGCCGGTGTGAAAGGCTATCTACTAAAGGACACCGTCGAGAGCGACCTCCTCCATGCGATTGATGCAGTCAGAAAGGGACGCACCTTCTTTAGCTCGGCTGTAACTGATGTCATGCAGGAAGACTACGTGCGTCAACTCCAGAGCAAAGGATTGAAGGATTCCTACTATTTGCTGACCGATCGAGAGAGGGAAATCCTTCAACTTCTCGCGGAAGGAAAATCCAATAAGGAAGTGGCCG
>Ga0070675_100003876_pt1 | contig 11340 bp, 12 predicted proteins | sample KBSM43metaG_FD_65343 | JGI IMG/M metagenome (GOLD analysis project Ga0070675, IMG submission 65343) | Miscanthus rhizosphere microbial communities from Kellogg Biological Station, Michigan, USA - KBS M4-3 metaG | ecosystem: Host-associated > Plants > Roots > Rhizosphere > Soil ...
GCCATGCCGGTTCCTCGCGGATCTTGAGACCTGAGGATGGCCGAAGAAACCCCGAAAATCTAGTGGGAGCTGGTTGCGCCGCTGGAGGATGCCGGCCGACGCGGTGCCAATTGGGGTCAGACTCGAGTCTGACCCCAATGACGTAGGTACCGGAATTACGCGGCCAACCCCCCCCAAAGAAAAACGACTCCCCGGGGTTAACCGGGGAGTCGTAGTCCCACCCTTCGCACTGCAGTCCTGGTGTGGTTCACTGCACGGAAACTGTCCCGTTCATGCCTGGGTGGTTCGTGCACTGATAGGAGTAGGATCCCGAGGCCGCGAATGATCGCGAGTTGGAACCGGTCGTCATGTTGGGGATGTTCGCTGGTGCGCCGGTCGTCGCCGCGAACGTCACGTTATGAGCGACCTTTCCGGCTTCATTCGTCCAGGTCACCGTACCGCCCTTGGCGATAGTAACCGACCCAGGCGAAAACGAGAAGACTGCGCTTCCGTATCCGTCATCGGATTGTTGCATGGAGACAGATGCCGTCCCCGCCGCCGCACCGGCGCCAGTCCCCGGCCCATTTCCCGTCCCTGGCCCCGTGGTGTATCCGTCGCCGCCACCACCGCCACCACATCCGATCGCCACGACTGCCAGTAGAACATAACTCATCCGCATCGCGCCCACTCCGAGTGCCTGGTGATCGCGCTTGACGCGCGCCTGGGTGACTCGCTCGCAGCGGCCGGTACCGCCAATCAGCAGTCGACTCGCGACCGCGACGACGGTATTCGGCTACTGAGCGACGCCCGATGGGTGGGGAGGCGAGGCGGGATTGGCAATTCGCACGCGGCGAGGGCCGAAGCACAGGCGGCGAAGGACTGTGATCGGGCGGTGAGTGGGACGACCCGGGACGACCCGAGGTTCAAACGCCGAGCTTCGCGATGACCTCTGGCGGGCACCCGTCCCACTTCGCCATAGGCACGTTGCCGATGTAGCGGACGTCCTGAATGCCCATCTTGCTCGAGAAGAATCCCGATGCGGTCATGTCCCGCACGCGTGTGAAGAACGCCACGCCGTGGCTCATCTCGGGCTTCGCTTTCGCCGGCCAGGCGATGTCGTCGAGCACCTGGCGGCGCTGAGCATCGGTCGCGGACAGGAACGTCGTTCCGGCGCCGAAGCGGCGCGCGCACTCGTTGTCCAGCCACGCGAGTCCACCGCGCACATTGATCTGCGACGATGTCGGCGCGACGTAGAAACGCGGGGTCGGGTTCGGCGGGCCAGGCGGAGGCGTCTGGTCCGAGAGCACGAAGTCCATGTACTGTGGGACGCCGGCGTCCGTCGCCGACCCGGAGCGTGCATCACGTGGGATGATGTAGTCCACGAGCACGCGAACGGTCTGGTATTCGTGACGGGTGAAGAACTTCGGCACGTACGGCGTGCCCTGCATCTCCGCGAGCACCGCCGACTCCGCGGCTTCTCGCGCGCGTAGCATTTTTTCTTCGCCGATCTCGAACGTGCCTAACACGGGAACCGCGGCGGCCGCCGCCAGCGCCTTGAGCGCCCCGCGCCGATCCATTTCCGTCACAGGGCACCAGCCTTTCGTTGGGAGGCGATGAAATCACTCGTGCGCATCGACAACGCGAGAATCGTCCACGTCGGATTCTTGTCTGCCTGACTCACGAACGGTGAGCCATCCGTCACGAACAGATTCTTCACGTCGTGCGCCTGACAGTTCGCATTCACCACCGACGTCGCCGGATCCTTGCCCATACGCGCGCCCCCGAGCTCGTGGATGATCGCGCCACCGTTCGCGATGCCGTAGCCCTGCTCCTTCGTCGGCATCGGTGAGAACACCTCACCGCCCATCTCGGCGATGATCGCCCTGAACGTCTCCTGCATGTGCTTGACCTGATTGTATTCGGCGTCCGTCCACTTCCAATGGAAGCGCAACACGGGGATGCCGTACTGGTCGACGACGTTCGGGTCGATCTCGCAGTATGAATCATCGTTAGGGATCATCTCGCCACGGCCGCTGAAGCCGATCGTCGAGCCGTAATAGCGGCGGTAGTCATCCTTGAGCGATGCGCCGTAGCCCCCGCCATTCGGGTAGCGGTGGATGCCGCCCATGAAGCCGGAGCCCGGCATGCCGCGGCCGCCCCATGTCTCGATGTGGTAGCCGCGCGGGAAGTCGAGCTTTGAATTGTCGAGCCACCACGGCATGTAGATGTGCATACCGCCCACGCCGTCCTCGTTATGCGGCGGCATCTCCATCATTTTCGGAATGAATCCCGAGACGTCGGATCCCGTGGTGTCGGTGAGATACTTGCCCACCGTGCCGCTCGAGTTCGCGAGGCCGTTTGGAAACGTCGACGACTTCGAGTTGAGCAGCAGACGCGCCGTCTCGCACGCACTCGCGGCGAGTACGACGATGCGCGCCGAGACGTGTGCATCTCGTCCAGTCTTCTTGTCGATGTAGCTGACACCGTTCGCGAGGCCGTCCTTGCCGACCGTGACTTCGCGCGCCATGGCGTTGGTGATCAGCGTCAGACGCCCCGTCTTCTGCGCGGGCGGAATGAGCACGCCAGTCGATGAGAAGTTGGAGTTCGTCATGCACCCGCGGTTGCACTGTCCGCAGTAATGACACGGCGCGCGGCCATTGTGCGGCTTCGTGATGATCGACAGCCGCGACGGCACGACGGTCAGGCCGAGCTTCTTCGCGGCGTTGCTCGCGAGGCGCTCGTAGCAGCGCGGCACCGGCGGCGGATGGAAGATACCATCCGGTTCGTTAGGCAGCCCCTCGACGCTGCCAAAGATCCCGATGAGCCTGTCGACCTCGTCGTACCACGGCTTCACGTCGTCGTACGTGATCGGCCAGTCATCGCCGAGTCCGTCGCGGCTCTTGCGGGCAAAGTCGTAGGGTCCGAATCGCAGGGAGATTCGGCCCCAGTGGTTCGTACGGCCGCCGAGCATGCGAGCGCGCCACCAGTCGAACTTCGAGCCTGGCGCGGTGGTGTACGGCTCGCCGTCGATCTGCCAGCCACCGATGCAGCCGTCGTATTCGCCGAACGGCTTTTCCCGCGTGGACGCACCGCGACGTGGCGAGTCGTACGGCCACTTGAGCATGGCGCCGTCCTTGATCGGATCCCACATCTGCCCGGCCTCGAGGAGCGCGACCCGAGCGCCGGCCTTCGTGAGGGCGTGGGCCGCCATGCCGCCGCCGGCGCCCGAACCGACGATGCACACGTCATACGTGGTCGAACGAGACTGACTCTGCATTCGCCGATCTCCTTGTCGCGCGGCCGATGCGTTGCGGTGCGAAAAGCTATCCCCGGTCGCATTCCGGCGCGAATCGAACGGGTAGCGGAGGCCAAGATCGATGACACGGGGTCGGTGGCCTGGCGGCCGGGTCCCGAAGCGATGCGACGAGGCGCCCGCGGCGTTAGGCCACGGGCGCCTCCAGTCGCTCTGTGGTCAGCCCTTGCGGGTGCTGTCCTTGTTCAGCGCGTTGTCCTTGATGTCCTGCGCCTTCGTCAGGTGCTCCTGCACCTTGCCCGTCGCCTTCTCGAGCGCCGTGCGGAGTTGCGGGTTGGTCGTGTTCTTCGCCGCGTCCTGCAGCTTGTCGAGCACGTCCTTGTGTCCCTTGATCTCGTGATCGATGAAGTCCTTGTCCCAGTCCGCGCCGGCAGTCTTCTCGGTGAGGTCCTTGAGATCATCCGCCGACTCCTTCATCAGGTCCCGGACGTCATCGTCGGTCGTATCCGGTGTCACGCTCATCTTCGATGCGAGCGACTTCCCTTCGCTCATGAGCGTGCGATGATCCGCGGCCATTTGCCGAGCGAACGCCTTCACGGCTGGGTTCGTCGCTTTCTTCGCGGCGAGCTCACCTTCGCGAATCTCTCCCGCGTTCGCCGCACCCGCGAACGCGAGAATGGAAGCGTCGGTCCATCCGCCGCGCTTGGCGACCGTTCCGGCCGCCGTATCGACTCGCCGTGCGGCGGTGTCCGTCGCTGCTGCAGTACGTGTGGTCGCGGTATCAGCTCGCGCGCCCAATGTGTCGGTGGCGTTCCGGTCTCGTGTGTTGCACGCGCCTACCACGAGCACAGCCGTCAACGCCGCCACTGTTCGACCCGCCACTCGAGTGTTCACAATTCCTCCCGATTGCAATTTTGCACTTGCTCCAGGTTCTGCGGTGCCTGCATCGGCAAGAGGCCAGGGGTGCAAGACGTGTTCTTGACGCGACACGCGGGACGTGTTGATGGGGTCCCATCTTCTCGTAGCAGGATTGATTGTAAACGGCGATTCACTTATGCTGTCGTCTCTCTCTGAGGAGGCAACGTGGGTTCACTGGACGGCCGAGTGGCGCTCGTCGCCGGTGCGACGCGTGGGGCTGGACGCGGCATCGCCGTCGCGCTCGGCGAACAGGGAGCGACGGTGTACTGCACCGGGCGCTCGGTGCGCGGGAATCTCGCGAGCGGTGCTGGTCGGCCCGAGACCATTGACGAGACCGCCGAGCTGGTGACGGCCGCGGGCGGCACGGGTGTGGCGGTGCGGTGCGACCACACAGTCGATGCCGAGGTGCGCGCCCTCGTCGAGCGCGTTAGGCACGAGCAGGGTCGGCTCGACGTGCTCGTCAACGACGTGTGGGGCGGCGACGCCCTGACGGAATTCGGCAAGACGTTCTGGCAGGTGAATATCGAGAACGGCCGCAAGATGATCGACCAGGCCATCTGGTCTCACATTCTGACGAGCCACCACGCGGCGCCGCTCATGTTCGAGCGCGACGCTCGCGGACCGGGCCTGATCGTGGAGATCACGGATGGCGATTTCTACGGGTATCGCGGCAACATCTTCTACGACCTCGTGAAGTCGACGGTCATCAGGCTCGCGTTCATTCAAGCGCGTGAGCTCCGCAAGCACGACGTCGCGGCGGTCGCGGTCACGCCGGGTTTTCTGCGCTCGGAGTTCATGCTCGAGCACTTCGGCGTGACGGCGGAGACATGGCGCGAGGGCGCGAAGAAGGATTCGAACTTCATCGCGTCGGAGTCACCGCTCTACGTGGGACGCGGGGTGGCGGCACTTGCCGCCGACCCTGATGTGAAATCGAAATCGGGGAAGGTCTTCGCGTCGTGGACTCTGGCGCACGAGTATGGGTTCACGGACGTCGATGGATCGCGTCCGGATTGGGGGACGCACTTCGAGCAGACGTTCGGGACGCGGTACCGGACGTTCGATGATGATCTCTATGCGGCGTTCGCGGGACCGGGCGAGGTGGTGTTCAGCGACTGGCCCTAGGGAACGGCTTCACCAGCCATCCAGAACCGAGGGTGTGAACGGAAGCGGCCGGAAACATCGGATCGGGCGGATCGGTCTGACGTCGGGAGCGCCGCTGCGCAACGAGCGCTGACGGAAATGGGAACGGCGTCGTGAGGCCAATGCGTCGCGAGGCCGTTCCTCTCCTTCGACGGGCCCATTCCACGGTCTGTCCGGGTCGCGATCGGATCGGGCCGTTTCCGTTGTTTCCGTCCAATCAGTTCACACTCCGCGTTCTGGATGCCGTGCCGAAGTGGTCCGTGCGGATGGTCGCCGCGAGCAGTCCTCGTTGTGAATTGCAACTCTCGTCCATCCGCGCTGCAACCTTTTCTGCACGCGCGCCCACATAGATAGCGTGACGATACGCGGCTCTCTCGCTGACCTACCTGATGCGGCGCTGATCAGCCGGTTCCTCGGGGGTAGCGAGGATGCGTTTCGCGCGCTGTACCAGCGGCACACGCCGCGGCTTCGCATGCTCGTCGCGCGGCTACTCGGTGCGGCGCGGCAGGACGCGGTCGACGACGTGATGCAGGAGACGTGGCTCGCCGCGTGTCGCGGCCTTCATCGGTACTCCGGCGAGGCGAAGTTCTCGACGTGGCTCACGACGATCGGCATCCGCACTGCCTACGCGCGGTTCGGTGGGTCCGCGGATGTCGAGACCGATCTGTTCGACGACCTCGCGGCGCCGAGCCACTCGGGGCCGGCGTCGGCGATCGATCTCGAGCGGGCGCTCAGCCGATTGACCGACCGTCAACGCGTCGTCGTCGTACTGCACGACGTCGAGGGCTTCACACATCAGGAGATCGCGGTGCAACTCGGGATCGCCAGTGGTACCGCGAAGGCAACGCTCTCACGCGCGCGCTCCGCGCTGCGCCGACTATTGATCGACGGAGTGTCTCATGTCCGATGATCTCGATCTTCCGCGCCGTGATGATCGGCTCGACCAGCTGTTCGCCGAGCTGCCTCGCGAGAGTCTGCCCGCCCCGCGTGAGCTGGCCCGGCTCGTGTCCACGCTCGAAAGCGAAGGCTTCTTCGCGGCGCAGCGACGAGGGCGATCGTGGATGCTGCAGCTTGCCGCCGCCGTCGTGCTATTCGTGGCCGGTGGAGCAATCGGCGCGCACCTGGCGACACGCAACTCGCTCGAGGCGCGTCTCGAGCGCACCGATCTCTCGACGTCCGATCGCATCCTGCTGATGCAACGAGCCGGGTCTGCCTACGTGCGAGCGGCCAACGGGTACGCTGGGGCGGTCGCGAAAACGGACTCCACAGCGATCGAGGTCGCGAGTCGCGTCCTGCTCGGTGCCGCGCAGGCGGTCGCACGCAACAACCTCGACGGCGGCCTAACGCCTGGTCTCGCCGCGGCGCTGCGGACGAGTGGGGTGCCCGCCACGTCGACTCCACCACAACGCGTCCTCTGGTTCTGACCATGCCTAACGCACATCGTCGCACATCTCGCGAACGTCGCACGCACTACTCGGCGATGCTCGTCGCGTTGATCGCCAGCGCCCCTCCACTCGCCGCTCAGGAAGCTGCATCGTGCTCGGGTCCGGGGGCCGCGTTCGGTATCACGTCGTACCAGTGCGCGAGCTGCTCCGTCAGGCGTGGTGACAGAGCACGGCTCCATACGATCTTCCAGGCCGAGCCCATCGTACTCGATGCGGCGAAGTCCAGCGCGTTCCAACCGGGCGATGTGATCGAGGCGGTGAATGGCGAACCGATCATGACCGCGGCTGGTGCCGATCAGTTCACGTACCCGCGGGCGGGGAAGGCGACGGTGACGGTACGCCGCGGGAACTCGCGCGTGCAGGTGGACGCAACGGCTCCCGGGTGCGACGCCTCGACCGTTCCGCAGCAGTCGTCGGCACCTACGAACTCGCCGGTCGTGATCGTGGATGGCGGGGTCGTGAGCGATCTGAATCAGGTCGACTCCGCCTCGATCGAATCCATCGAGGTGCTCAAGGGACCTGCCGCCAGGTCGCTCTACGGTGAGCGAGCCGTCAACGGAGTCATCCTGATCACGACGAAGCGCGCCAGCACGATCCGGCCAAAGTCGGCGCCCCAAGCCGCACCGAAGAACGAGCCGCTGTTCATCATCGATGGCGTGCCACAATTCAGCGCGCCCGAGAGCGAGGTGAACCTGTCCGCGGGCGGGCGACGCTTCGGTTTCGCGGTCGGCTGTCAGCCCGCGTGCACACGCGCGCGTACGCCCGACGGCACGGAGTACTACAAGTTCGACGGCTACCCTCCCATCGTCGCGCTCGCGCCTGGAGGTCCGGCCGAGCGCGCAGGCATTCGCGTCGGCGACACCATCTCGCACATCGACGGCAAGTCCATCCTCTCGGAGGACGGTGCGTTGCGCTTCCTCCGCGTCAATCAGACGGAGACGATGAGCGTGACGGTCGTGCGGGACCGATTGCCAATCACCTTCGCGCTCAGGGCGCGCTGAGCGTCGGCCTAACGACAGACCATCAGGGGTCGCCCGGCAGCACCACGAGCATCTTCTGATCGATCGGAAGCCGAACCGCCAGATGGTCGCCGGGACGGATCGGGATCGGCCCACTCGAGGGCATGGCCGATCGCGCCAGCAGACGCGCCACGAGATTCACGTTGTCGTTGCGGGCCACAACGTCGCGCGGCACCGTGAGCGTGTCCGTGCGACCACCGGTGACCGTGCCGATTCGGGTCGACGCACCGCCGGACGACACCGCATAGACGTCCGCCTGGTCGAGCGACTCGTTCGTGAAATACAGCAACGCCGGTGGCTCGCCGCTGCCACGATGGAACGTGCCACACGCTGCGACGGTGACGGCGGTGATGGCCATCGCGAACGCGACGAGGGCGGAGCGGCCGGCCGGCGAACGGTGGACGTTTCTCTGCCTCGGGCGCCTCATTGTGTCATCTCGAGCATCATCGCTCGTTTCGACGTCTGGTTTCCCAACCTTTCTTCGCGGCGCGGCTGCGCTCGTCGCCACTCACGCTCCGACCGCCCTTGCGGCCGCCTTCCCGAGCGGGCTCGTGGTTCTCCGCCCGTCCGCGACCGGAGCCCGACTTCTTCCCCCCGTGCGTCATGGCGTTCACCGTCGCCCAGGCACGGCGCTCCGCCTCACCGTCGGGCACGCCGCGTTCCTCGTAGCCTTCCTCGATGTGCTCGGCCTGGCGTTTCTGTTTGTCGGTGTAGGCGCTCTTGTCTCCTCTCGGCATCTGGGTTCCTCCTCGCGTGTGGGCACAGCGGTCGCATCATTGTAGGCGGACGCCGCGCCTCGGTTCCAACGCTGGAACGCAATCGAGCAACGCCTGTGCCGAATGCGTGAGTCGGTATCGAGTGCACGTCTGCCCATGTTCGTCCGGGCCACACCTGAGCGTCGCTCTTGCGACGCCAACCAATGTCAACCAACGAGGTCGAGCGATGGCTCTCACGATCCAATCCACAGCGTTCGCGCCGAACGGCCCGATGTCCATCAAGTACACGTGTGAGGACGATGATGTGTCGCCCGCGCTCGAGTGGTCGGGCGTGCCCGAGCGCACGAAGAGTCTCGCGCTCATCGTCGATGACCCGGACGCGCCAGACCCTGCCGCGCCGAAGATGGTGTACGTGCACTGGGTGCTGTACGACATTCCGCCGTCGACGCCGGGTCTCCCCGAAGGCATGACGAAAGCGCAATTACCGAAAGGCGCGCGCGAGGGGAAGAACGACTTCGGCAACACGGGTTACGGAGGTCCGTGCCCGCCGATCGGGCGCCATCGCTACTTCTTCAAGCTCTACGCACTGGACACGATGCTCGGCGATCTCGGAGCGGGGACGAAGGCCGACGTCGAGGCAGCGATGCGCGGCCACATCCTCGAGCAGGCGCAGGTCATCGGCACGTATCAGGGTGCGAACGGACCGGCGAAGCAGAAGAAACGTTAGGATACCCGCTCGCGGCGCGATGCCCTTCGCGCCGCGAGCCCAACAGGCGTAATTTGCGGCCTTCTCCAGGCCGTCCCGTCGCCAGGTGAGCATGCGGTGCCGGCTCGACACATTCTCACGAGTGGAACAGCTCATGGTGTCCTTGCCAGCGGCGCTTCGGGGTCGGTCAGGCACGTTCGTCTGCGCCCGCGCGCTTGTCGTGCTCGCAATCCTGTTCGTTACGCCCATCGCGCTATCGGGCCAGGGCGGAAAAAAGGCGGCAGCGACTCGACCGTCTGTCGAAACGTCCGCCGTTCCCGCGCTGGCTCCGTACGCGGCGACGCCGCGGAGCGAGCTCGCCCAAGTCGTCGCGCGGTATGACGCGGACCAGGAGGCGTTAGGCAGGCGATACGGCGTCGACTATTCGCCGGCACGCGCGAAGCGACTGGAAGCGTTCACGACGCAATGGACCGCGCGGCTCGGTGAGGTCGCCTTCGACAAGCTCTCCCAGGAGGGACGGGTCGACTACGTGCTCCTCCGCCACGAGCTGGAATATCAGCAGTATCAGCTGAAGCGCAGCCGACAGCAGCTGGCCGAGATGCAGTCGTACACGCCGTTCGCGGGGACGATCTTCGATCTCATGGAGGCGCGTCGTGAGCTCAAGCCCGTCAACCAGCAGGACGCCGGGCGAACGCTTGCCCTGCTCGCGAAACAGGTCGATAGCGTGCGCAAGGCTGTCGAGAAGGTCGCGGCAACGAAGGTCGATACCACCAACACGAACGTGCGCGATTCGCTTCGGACCGCGCGGTTCGTCGGCTTCCGCACGGCCGGCTTCGTGGACGAGCTGCGCACGACACTGGGCCAGTGGTACCGCTACTACTCGGGGTACGATCCACTCTTCAGCTGGTGGGCCGAGGATCCGTTCAAGAAGTCGGACGAGGCCCTCAAGGGCTACTCAGCCATGCTCCGCGAGAAGGTTGTGGGCATCAAGCAGGGCGATACCGATCCAATCATCGGTGATCCGATTGGCGCAGCGGGACTCGAGGCTGACCTCGCGCACGAGATGATGCCGTACACACCGGAGCGCCTCATCGCGATCGCGGAGCGCGAGTACGCGTGGTGCGAGGTCGAGATGAAGAAGGCGTCGCGCGAGATGGGGTTCGGCGACGATTGGCGGAAGGCGGTCGAGAAGGTGAAGAACACGTACGTCGAGCCGGGGAAGCAGCCGGATCTCATCCGTGACCTCGCGCGCGAGGCGGAGGAGTTCGTCACCAGGCGCGATCTCGTCACGGTGCCGCCGCTCGCGAGCGAGATCTGGCGGATGGAGATGATGACGCCGGAGCGTCAACGCGTTGCGCCGTTCTTCCTCGGGGGTGAGACGATTCTCGTGTCGTATCCGACCGACGGGATGACGCACGAGGAGAAGATGATGAGCATGCGCGGGAACAACCCGCACTTCTCACGCGCGACGGTGCATCACGAGCTGATTCCGGGGCATCACCTGCAAGGCTTCATGAACGCTCGCTACATGACGCACCGGCAGGTCTTCAGCACGCCGTTCTGGATGGAGGGCTGGTCGCTCTACTGGGAGATGCTGCTCTGGGACCAGGGCTTCGCGCGTACGCCCGAGGATCGCGTGGGCATGTTGTTCTGGCGCATGCATCGCACGGCGCGGATCATCTTCTCGCTCCGCTTCCACCTCGGCACGATGACGCCGCAGGAGGCGGTCGATTTTCTCGTGGAACGTGTGGGCCACGAGCGCGCGAACGCGGAGGCGGAGGTGCGCCGGTCGTTCAATGGATCGTATCCGCCGCTGTATCAGGTGGCGTACATGATCGGCGGGCTGCAGTTCCGCGCGCTGCACAGGGAGTTGGTCGAGTCGGGTCGCATGACGAATCGCCAGTTTCACGACGCGATTCTGCAGGGTGGCCGCATGCCGGTGGAGATGGTGCGCGCGCGGCTCGAGAATCTGCCGTTGAAGCGGGACTACAAGGCGCAGTGGCGGTTCGACGATCCGGTGAGTCGTTAGGCGCAGTCATTCCGAGCGAACGAAGTGAGTCGAGGAATCGCGATTCTGCTCGGTAGAGGGCTCTACCGGGAGAGCAAGGATTCCTCGACTCCGCCGCTTCGCGGCTCCGCTCGGAATGACAACCCGCTCGGAATG
>Ga0070675_100003878_pt1 | contig 11339 bp, 7 predicted proteins | sample KBSM43metaG_FD_65343 | JGI IMG/M metagenome (GOLD analysis project Ga0070675, IMG submission 65343) | Miscanthus rhizosphere microbial communities from Kellogg Biological Station, Michigan, USA - KBS M4-3 metaG | ecosystem: Host-associated > Plants > Roots > Rhizosphere > Soil ...
CAGTACGGCATTCCAAACATCTACGGCCCGCACTTCCGCCGCGTCACGCTGCCGCCGGCGCTCGACATGCGACGCGGGCTGCTCGGGAAGGGCGCGCTGCTGACGGTCACCTCGAACGCGGCGCGCACGTCGCCGGTGACGCGCGGCAAGTGGTTCCTGCAAACCTTCCTCGGCGTCAGCCCGCCGCAGCCGCCGCCCGATGTGCCGGCTTTCGTGGAGCGCGCCGCCGACACGACCGGCAACTCCAAACCGCCCACCATGCGTCAGGCGCTCGAGCAGCACCGCATCAGCCCGACGTGCTCGTCCTGCCATCAGATCTTCGAGCCGATGGGGCTGGCACTCGAAAACTTCGACGGCGTCGGCACCTGGCGGACGCTCGACGAAGGGCAGCCGATCGACGCGTCGGGCGTGCTGCCCGACGGCACGAAGGTGAACGGCGTCATCGACCTGCGGAAGTCGCTCGATCGCTACTCGACACAGTTCGTCCAGGTGGTGGCCGAGAAGCTGCTGACCTACGCCCTCGGCCGCGGTACCGAGAACCAGGACATGCCGATGGTGCGGACGATTGCGCGCGACGCCGCGGCCGGCGGCTACAAGTTCTCGACGCTCGTTCTGAGCATCGTGAAGAGCGACATGTTCCGGATGAATCAGAAGGCCGCTCTCGGCCCTGCCACGCAGCAGGCCAGCCGGTAACCGTACCCAGAGGGGATCCATGTTCCTGACCAAGAGGCACATCTCGAGACGGACGGTGTTGCGGGGCGCGGGTGCGATGCTGTCGCTGCCGCTGCTCGACGCCATGGTGCCGGCCGCGACCGTACTGGCGCAGACGGCGGCCAGCCCGAAGCCGCGCTTCGTCGGCCTGTTCGTGCCGCACGGAATGGCGCCCGGCTACTGGGTGCCTGAAAAGGAAGGCCCGCTCGGCGCCGAGCTGCCATTCAACTGGAAGCCGCTCGAGCCGTTTACGAAGCACACGACGATCCTGAGCGGCCTGCACTCGCGCTCGGCCGAACCACCGCCCGGCGTCACCGGCGCCGACCACTGGGTGGCGGCTGCCTTCATGTGCGCGGTGAAGCCGCGCAAGACCGCTGGCGCCGATGTCTCCTGCGGCACGACCATCGATCAGCTCATCGCGCAGAAGATTGGCCGCGAGAACCTGATGCCGTCGATGCAGCTCGCGGTCGAGGACCCGGGCGCCAACTCGAGCAACTGCGGCGAAGGGTACAGCTGCACCTACACGAACACGATCTCGTGGGCGTCGGCCTCGTCGCCGCTGCCGATGGAGCTCAACCCGCAGGTGGTGTTCGAGCGCATGTTCGGCGACGGCAGCACGGCCGAGCAGCGGACGGCGCGTCGCAAGCGCGACCAGAGCATCCTCGATTCGTTGACCGGGTCGCTCAACCGGCTGCGCGGCGGCGTGAGCGCGTCAGACAAGCAGCGCCTCGACGACTACGCGCAGAACGTGCGCGAGATCGAGCGCCGGCTCGCCATCGCGATGAAAGCCTCCTCGGTGGCCCCGGAGAACATCGAGGTGCCGGTCGGCGTGCCGCAGTCGTTCGACGAGCACATCAAGCTGCAGTTCGACCTGCTCTCGCTCGCGTTCCAGGCCGACATCACCCGCGTCGGCACGCTCCTGTTCGCACGCGACCTCACGGGACGGACCTATCCCGAGAGCGAGGCGCCGACCTCCGGGTTCCACGGCGTGTCGCACCACGGCGAGGACCCGCGCCGCATCGCGGATCTCTCGAAGATCAACCAGTACCACGTGAAGATGGTGGCGTATCTGGCCGACAGCCTGGCGAAGAAGGCGGACGGCGACGGCACGCTGCTGGATCAGTCGCTCATCCTCTACGGCAGCAACATGGGCAACTCGAACCAGCACGTCCACTACGACGTGCCGCACGTGCTCATCGGCGGGCTGGGCGGGAAGATGAAAGGCGGGCGCCACATCGCCTACCCGAGCAAGCAAGTGCCGACCGGCAATCTGCTGTTGAGCGTCCTCGACAAGTACGACATTCGTCAGGACTCGATCGGCGACAGCACCGGCCGACTGGAGGCGCTGTGAGACCGCGCGCCACATGTGGGGGCCGCCTTCAGGCGGCCCCCACGTCGATTCTGCGCCGTGCCCTCTTGGCGGTGGTCGTGCTCTGCGCGGTCGTCGGCGGTTCGCTGAGCGCCGCGCCGGTCAAGAGCGAGATTGCCGATGCCGCCATGCGCGGCGATGCGGCGGCGGTGCGCTCGCTGCTGGCGAAGAAGGTGGACGTCAACGCACCGCAGAACGACGGCTCGACGGCGCTGCACTGGGCGGTGCAGCGCGGGAACGTCGAGCTCGTCAATCTGCTGGTCCGCGCCGGCGCCAACGTGAAGGCGGCGACCCGCGAGGGCGTGACGCCGCTGTGGCTGGCCAGCCAGAACGGCGACCCGTCGGCGCTTGGCGCGCTGCTGGAAGCCGGGGCCGACCCCAACGAGAAGCTGCCGCTCGGCCGCACGCCGCTGATGATCGCGTCGCGGACCGGGAACGTGGCGGCCATGACCGTGCTGCTCGACAAAGGCGCCGATTCCAACGCCAAGGAAACGCTGCGCGGCACCACGCCCATCATGTGGGCGGCCGACGAAGGGCACGCGCCGGCGGTGAAGCTGCTCCTCGATCGTGGCGCGGACATCAAGGCGCGCTCGAACGCGGCGCCGCGCGGGCGCGGTCCCGCGCTCGGCAAGGCCAACGACCCGCGCAAACAGGTGGCGGCGCAAGGCGCCGCGCTGGCCGCGGGCCGCGCGCTCGACCTCGGTGAGCTGAGCGCGCTCGGCGGCGGCCGCGGAATTGGTGGCGGCGGCGGGGCCGGCCGTGGGGCTGCCGCCGGCGGCCGCGGCGAGGCGCCGGCGGGCCGCGGCGGACGTGGGCGCGGCGCCGACGGCGCCAACTTCGATCAGGACGACGCGGCAGTGGCCGCCGGTATCTTCCGCAGAGGCCCCGCGCCGTCGGACGGCGGCCAGCTCACACCGCTCGTCTACGCGGTGCGCTCCAACGACATCGACACGGTGAAGGTGCTGCTCGAGTCCGGCGCCGACGTCAACCAGACCACCGGCTATGGCTGGAGCCCGCTGCTCGTCGCCACCCAGAACCGGTACTACGGGCTTGGCAAGTACTTGCTCGATCACGGCGCCAACCCGAACCTGGGGAACAAGGGCGACTGGGTGCCGCTGTACCTCGCCACCGACAACCGCAACATCGAGTCCGGCGACTATCCCGTCCGCAAGGGCGACATGGATCATCTGGACTTCATCAAGCTGCTGATCGAGAAGGGCGCCAACGTCAACGCGCGCGTGAAGGACAGCACCGAGACGCGGACCGTGTTCACCAACCAGTGGCTCGACGAAAACGGGGCCACGGCGTTCCTGCGCGCCTCGCAGTCGGGCGACGTCGAGCTGATGAAGCTGCTGCTCGCGCACGGCGCGGATCCCAAGATCAACACGGTGCTCAACGTGTCGCCGCTGCACGTTGCCGCCGGTATCGGCTGGGTGGAAGGCATCACCTACGAGTGGTCGCGACAGGCGACGCTCGACGCGGTGAAGATGCTCGTCGATCTCGGCCTCGACGTGAACTTGCAGGCCGACACCGGGCGGACCGCGCTGCACGGGGCCGCGCACAAAGGGCGGGCCGATGTCATCCAGGTCCTGGCCGAGCACGGCGCGAAGCTCGATGTGCGCGACTACGGCAACACCGACAACCGCGGCGGCAAGCTCGCGGTGCACACCTGGCAGCCGGTGGATTACGCCGATGGCCTGGTGCGCGTGGGCGTGCAGTCGGCGATTCCGCATCCCGAGGCCGGGGCGCTCCTGCGCAAGCTGTTGACGGAGAAGGGGCTGCCGGCGCCGCCCATGGGCCGCACGCTCGAGTCGATCTGCATCACCGACGCGTGCGACTAGTTGTGGGGGCCCACCTTCAGGTGGCCCGGCCAGCCGGCAGGGCGGTCTGAAGACCGCCCCCTACATCCGGCGCGGCGAGCCCACCTGCCCACTTGCCGCCAGGTTCTACTTGGCGAGGGGGTCGGGGCGCAGTTGGAAGTGCGCCGCGAGCGGCTTCGTCCCCTTGCCGCCCTCGACGAGCCACGGCGTGCGGTCGCCGTTGGCGGCCCACAGCCCGCGCCCCTTCCAGCCCGCGCTGGGATCGTCGATGCGACCGTCGAACCCCTTCGCGTAGAAGCCCATCGGATACGGCACGCGCAGCGTCACCATCCGACCGTTCGCATAGGCGATGAGCCCGTCGTTCAGATTGCCGGTGGACATCGGCACGTCGTTGCCGAGACCGAACGTGTTGTGCTGATCCACCCACGAGTAGTAGCTCGACTCGGCGCTGTTCTCGCCGATGCCGCGGAAGCCGGGGCCGGGATACTGATGGAACGACCAGCCCTCGGGGCAGTGGTCGCCGGTGGCTTTTGGCCCGTTGAGCGGCCCCTTGCACTTGCGGCGATCGAAGCTGCCGATGTGGCCGCTCGCGAGCGACACCCACACCACGCCCTGCCGGTCGATGTCGGCGCCTCGCGCGCCGAAGCCGGGCATGGGCACGTTGAACACCTCGGCGATGGCCGTCGCCGGCGGATTCGTGCCCGGTGCGATGCGGACCACGGCGCCCGGCACGCCCATCGTCGCCCCCCAGATCGAGCCGTCGGCCGGGCTCGGCATCACGGCATAGAACGACGAGTTGACGCGCATGTCTTTGGCGGGGTCGGCTGGCTGGCCCGGCTCGGTGTAGGCGTCGCGCTTTCCGTTGCCGTTGGTGTCGAGCACGAGCGCCGTCCAGCCCTGCGACTTCGCGGCGTCGCCGGTGCGGTCGAACTCCTTCGTATTCAGCCAGCCAACCACCGGCCCGCCGCCGCTCGTCCAGATCGTGTCGTTGGCGTCGTAGCCGAACTGCAGGTGGTGCGTCGAGAAGCAGGTGTCCACGAACGAGTACTTCTTCGTCTTGGGATCGAACACGGCGATGTGACGGACGGCGCGGTCCATTGGGAACGCTTTGGCCGAGGGGTGATCCGAGCCGGCCTTGCAGAACGCCGGGTTCTCGCCCCCGCGGACCGAGGCGGCCAGCCACAGCCGGCCGTCGCGTCCGAACATCGAGTTGTGATTGTTGACGCGCGTCTCCCAGATGCGCTCGCTGCCCCAGTAGGGCGACGGCTCCGCGACGTCGAGCGCCGCGGCATGACCGGGACCGAGATTGAGCGGCATGTGTGGATCCCGCACCGGCGCCGCGAAGACGGTGGCGACGTTCTTCACTGGGTCGAGGATCGGCAGATTATCGGAGCTGTACTCGGGCGATCCGATGAGCGGCCCGTAGGCATTGACGGTCGGAAAACGGCGGTCGGTCGAGATGAGGTCGTGCAGGTACTGCTTGTCGTTCATCCAGTCGCGCAGCGTCACGACGATGTTGCGCTCGACGCCCTGCGGCCGCTGCGGTTTGGCAAACGGCAGCTCGCCTTTGGCGACGCGGTCGGTCCAATCGCCGAAGTTGGCGAACGACATCTCGCCGAGCCCCGAGAGCTGCCCGAACATCATCTGCCCCGCCTGCCCCGACTGCACGCGACGCTTCCAGGCGTCGGCGCCGGTGGCAAACGTGCCGAGCGCCGACGGGACGGTACGCGTGGAGGCCTGCCCCAGCTGATGGCAGCCGATGCAGCCGGTGTTCTTCATCGCCGCGATCCACTGCGTCTGCGTCAGCCGTGCCGGGATGCTGCTCTTGCCCCCGAACTGATCGGCGCCGGGAATCTTCAGCATCGAGTACCAGTAGATGGCGGGGTAGTAGCGCGCTGCGAGGGCCTCGTTCGGCGCGAGGAGGGCGGCGATCGAGAGTCGTTGGCCGGGCCGGGCGGTGATCTTGGTGCTGTCGATCAGCCCGTATCCGCGCGCCCACACCTGGTAGTTCGCCGTCGGCAGATCGGGCACCAGGAAGCGGCCGCGGTCGTCGGTGACGACGCTCTTGATGTAGCGCACCGGCAGGTCGGTGGTCTCGGCGATCACCCACACGCCGGCCTCGGGTCCGTTCGGCCCGGCGACCACGCCGCCGATGTCGTCGTTGTCGATGGCGACGTCGGCCGCGGGCTGCTGCGCGTACGAGCGCGTGAACAGAACGGACGAGCACAGCGCAGCGAACGTCGTGACACCGACGGCGAAGGTCAGCACGCGGATCCTGGTCATGGTGCGCTCCTAGACGGCTCGAGCCCGGGAATGGCTGGGTGGCGCCGATGCTATCACCGCTCTTCGAATCCTTGACAACGTCCGAAACACGACCATAATCCCGGCTACCTTGAGCTCTCGCCCGACGCGGCCGCGCGGCCGCCACACTCCCAGGCATTGGTGTCGATCGGCTGGCGTCACGGCGTGGAGGCCCTGAACGTGTTCGTGGCCGAGCGGTTCCGGCGATTGGACAATATCCGCTGAGATCCGTATGCGCCGCGTGATGTCCTGGCTGGCGCTCGCCGGCATCTGTGCCGGTCTGGTCGCGGTGACGGCGCGCTTTGGCAGCTTCGTGGCGGGCGGGTCCGACTCGTCGTGCTACGTCCTCCAGGCCGAGCGATGGGCGTCGGGCCGTCCGCTCGAGTCCGATCGGCTGGCGCAGCAGGCCTCGTGGCCGGGTGCGGCGCTGGCGTTCGCACCCGCTGGCCACGTGCCGTCGACGACGGTGCCGGGTGCAATTGTGCCCATCTGCCCGTCGGGGCTGTCGATGTTCATGGCGCTCTTTCTGGCCGCTGGCGGCCGCGCCGCGATGTTTCTCGTCTTTCCGTTCTTCGGCGTGGTGCTGGTGTGGGCGACGTTTCTCCTGGGGGCTCGCCTCCACGCCGGCGTGGCCCTGGCGTCGGCGCTCGTCATCGCGTCCAACCCGATCGTTTTGTATCAGGTGGTTCAGCCGATGAGCGACGTGCCGGCTGCTTCCTTGTGGACGCTGACGCTCGCCGTCGCGACCGGCCCCCGAACGCGTGGCGCGCTGCTCGCCGGGGTCTGCGCCGCGGCGGCCATTCTGATCCGTCCGAACCTGCTGCCCCTTGGGGTCGTGGTGGGCGTGTATCTGTTGCTGCGACCGGACGGCTCGTGGCGCCAACGCCTCCAGCAGGCGGGCGCCTACGCCGCGCCGTGCGCGGTGGGGTGCGTCGCGGTCGCGTTGATTCACGCGCAGTTCTACGGTTCGCCACTCGCCTCGGGCTACGACGCCGCGGGCGACCTCTTCGCGATCGCGCACGTTCCGACCAACGCCTGGCGCTATGGGGCGGGGGTGCTCGAGGCACACACACCGCTCGTGCTGCTGGCGGTCGCCGCGCCCTTCCTGCTCCCGCGCGCCTTCGCGGTGCTGTGCCTCGCCTTCGCCGGGGTCACGCTCGGCGTGTATCTGCCATTTCTCGTCGTCGCAGACTGGTCCTACGTTCGATACCTGCTGCCCGCGATGCCGGCACTGACCGTCCTGCTGCTGGGAGTGGTCGCCGCCATGGTCCAGCGTGTGTCGGCGCGGCAGGTGTCGGCCGTGATCGGCGCCGCCGCCGTCGCGCTGGCCGTCGCCGGCGTCTGGACCGCGCGGCGTCATCAGGCGTTCGCGCTCCGTCAGCTCGAGTCCGTGTATGCGAGCACGGGCGACGCCGTGGCGCGGCGCCTGCCGGCGAACGCCCTGGTGATCACCAGCCGCTTCAGCGGCAGCGTGCGCTACTACGCGGGGCGCGAGACGCTGGTGTGGGATGTGCTCGATCCCGCGTCGCTGGAACGCGCAGTGATGTTTGCGCGCGGTCAGGGGCTGGAACCGTTCTTCCTGCTCGACAGCGGTGAAGAGGAGGGGTTCCGCGCGCGGTTTGCCGGCAGCGATCTGGCGCGCCTGGATTGGCCGCCACAGTTCGAGATGCCGCCGCGGGTACGCGTCTACGATCCCGCCGCCCGCGAACGCTACCTGCGCGGTGAACGGCTCGTCACCGAGTACGTGCGATGATGATCGTCGGATGCCGCTGAAGCCGCGCACGCCACGCTCGTGCCTGCTCGCGATGGCGACGGCGACAGCTCTCGCTCTTGCGGCCTGCCACAAGGACGCGGCTCCGGTTCCTCCGGCCGCCCGCGTCGTGGTCACGCCTCAGTTACTGACCGTCGGAGCGGGAGCGCCGATCGACCTCGAGTACCAAATCACGCGGCTTGCCCGCGACGCCGCCCTCCCGGCCGATGCCTGGGTCTTTGTTCACATGGTGGACGCCGGCGGGGCCCTGCTGTGGACCGACGATCACGAGCCGATGCCCTCGCCCGCAACCTCGGGCGACACGCCGGTCGTTTATCGCCGCACGATGTTCGTGCCGCGCGCGACGCCGGCGGGCCGCGTGCGCATCGAGGCCGGCCTGTTCTCCCGTGCAGACGGCGTCCGCGTCCCGACGGCGGCCGGTAACCCTGCGACGGCAGGCTTCGAGGTCGCCGTGCGCGACAGCGATCTGTTCGTCGTGTTCGGAGACGGCTGGCACGGAGCCGAACGCGTGGAGCAGCAGCAGGCCAACGAGTGGCGATGGACAAAGGGGGACGCACGGCTGTCGTTCCGCCATCCGCCACGGGATGTCGAGCTGGCGATCGAGCTCGACCAGCCGGTGGCGTCGGTGGGCGCGCAGACGGCCGAACTCCGCGTTGGATCCGATCTTCTCGCGACGTTCAGGGTCGAACCCGGCGCGCGAAACATCCACCGCGTCGCGCTGCCGGCCGCTCGTCTCGGGAGTGCCTCGATGGTGGATCTCGACCTCCACGTCCGGCCGACGTTCGTCCCGGCTTCGGTCGCCAGCCTGGGCAGTTCAGATACGCGCGAGCTTGGCGTGCGCGTGTTCAACGTCTACGTGGGTTTCCCGTAACGCCTCGCCCGTCGCGATGGGGGACGCGCTCTCGGCCCGCCTGCCGGTCATCGTCGTGCTCGACAACGTCCGCAGCCTCTACAACACCGGCGCGTTCTTCCGTACCGCGGACGGCTGCGCGGCCGAGAAGCTGGTGCTCTGTGGCATCACGCCGCGCCCGGATCAGGGGTCGCGCCAGCGGCGCAGCATCGCCAAGACGGCGCTTGGCGCTGAAATGTCGGTGCCGTGGGATTACGTGCCGGATACGGCAACGGCGGTGGCGGTCGCCGCCGACGCCGGCTACCACGTGGTGGCCGTCGAGAACTCGACGCAGGCACTCGACCTCTACGAGTGGACACCCTCGTGGCCCGTGTGCCTCGTCTTCGGCCACGAGACCGCCGGCGTGGCGCCAGACGTCGTTCGCCGGATCGAGACCCACGTCCGGATTCCGATGCTCGGCGAGAAGCGTTCGCTCAACGTCGCCACCGCCGCGGGGGTCGTTCTATACGAGCTGCTGCGGCGCTACCGAATGGTATGGCATCAGCCGGATCGCTGATCGAGATCGACGACCCGTCCGAGCTCGAGGCGTTCATGCGCCGCGATCCCGGCCTGCACGTCTACGAGATCGGCGATCTCGATCCGTTCTTCCGCCCGCGGACGCGCTGGTTCGGATGGCGCCGCGAGGCGCTCGAGGCCTTCTGTCTCCTGTATACCGGATCCACGCCGCCGACACTGGTGGCCCTCTGCCGGCCCGACGGTGCCAGCGCGATGACCGGCCTCCTGGAGGCGCTGGATCAACGTCTCCCGGCCCGCGTGCATGGGCACCTGTCGCTGACTCTCGACGAGTGCTTCGCCTCGGGTTGGATCGCGCGTTCGCACGGACGCCATCTGAAAATGCAGCTCACCGACTCCGGCGCGGTCCACGCCGTGAACACCGGCGCGGTGATCCCCGCGACGGCGGCCGACGCCGAAACGCTCCGGGCGTTCTACGACGAGAGCTATCCGGGTCACTGGTTCGACGCGCGCATGCTCGAGAGCGGCCAGTATCGCGGCATTCGCGAAGCCGACCGCTGGCTGGCCGCGGCGGGTGTCCACGTGTACTCGTCGGCGTATCGTGTGGCCGCGCTCGGCAACATCGCCACCGCCCCCGCACACCGGAGGCGAGGGCTGGGCCGCGCGGCTACGGCCGCGGTGTGCCAATCGCTGCTGGCGACCGCCGACGTGATCGGTCTCAACGTGCTGGCTGACAATACCGCCGCACGCACCTGCTACGAAAATCTCGGCTTCACCTACGTGTGCGAGTTCGACGAGGTGCTGTTGGAGCGGCGGTGACGAGGCGTGAGCGGGCGCCGGCGTCTAGGCCGCTTCGGTGGCCGATTCGCCGGCACCCACATCCTCGGCGCGCAGGGTGCGCACGTGCTGGCGCGCCAGGTGGTACACCGCGACGCCGTAGGCGGCGCCGCTCGTCGACAACCCGGCCCGGAGCAGCGACGCGCCGGGACCCGACGTCAGGCCCTGCACCACCTCGAGGCCGAGCGCGCCGGCGGCTGCGGCCGCGACCAGCGGTGGGAGATCGGCCGCCAGCGACAGCTCGCGACGGCCGCGCCATTCGGCCACGGCGTAGCCGAGCAGGGTGAAGCCGCCCACCTCTTCGAGCAGGAGCAGCACGTCCACGACCGTGGCGCCGTTGAGACGATTCTCGAACAGCAAGGCGCCATGCCACGGTGTGACGGTCCGGAACGGCGGCCACAGCGCCGCCACGACGAGATAGACGGCAAAGATCGGTACGAAGCGCCGCAGCGTGGCGATCTCGAAGCGCGGCTCTCCCGACGACTCGGACCGGCGCAGCAGCCACGCGGTGAGGCCAGCCACCGCGAGCCCCAGGGCTCCGAACGCGCCGGGTGACGCCGTGGCCGCGGGCAACGCGCCGGTCATGAACCAGAGGACGGCAAGCGGCGGCACGACGTGGGTCGCCACCCGGACGCCGCTCTGCCACCGGTGCCGGTGCAGCGCCACCAGGACAACACTGCCGGCGCATCCGAGCAGGAGCGTGGTGACGCTGCGCCGCGGATCTTCAATCAGGCCGACGCTGCTCAGCCACAGCTGCGGCACCAGCAGATACAGGACGCCGACGAGCGGCACGTCGAGGCCGACACGCCCGACCAGGCGCGGATGCCACAGCGCCCAGCGCTCGATGTGGTCGCGCGCCACGACGCCGAGCCAGGCGCCCGCGGTGTTGCTGACGACGTCGATCGGCCCCGCGTAGCGGCGCCGGAGGAACAGCTGCGCGGTCTCGATCAACAGACTGCACACGGCTGCGATCCAGACGACCCGGCGGCCGCTGCGGGCCGGCAGGTTGATGAGGCCACGCCCCAGGAACCCGAGGGGGAGGAACAGGGCGATGTTGGCGACGATGTCGGCGGGGACGAGCGCCAGCGAAATCCGGAACCGCCGCAGCGAAAAGTCGAATGGACTCAGCGTGATGACGGCGGTGACCAGGACGAAGTAGCCGAGCAG
>Ga0070675_100003880_pt1 | contig 11337 bp, 9 predicted proteins | sample KBSM43metaG_FD_65343 | JGI IMG/M metagenome (GOLD analysis project Ga0070675, IMG submission 65343) | Miscanthus rhizosphere microbial communities from Kellogg Biological Station, Michigan, USA - KBS M4-3 metaG | ecosystem: Host-associated > Plants > Roots > Rhizosphere > Soil ...
GCTGTTCTTCGCGCTCGCGATTCGCGACCTCGGCAGGGCGGCGGACCTGTTCCGGCCGGCCCACGACGCCAGCGGCGGCGTCGACGGCTGGGCGTCCCTCGAGGTGTCGCCGCTCCTGGTCGACGACACCGCCGGATCGATCGAAGCGGCGGCGCGCCTGCATGCGGCGGCCGCTCGGCCCAATCTCTTCATCAAGATCCCCGGCACTCCGGCCGGCGCCAAGGCGATCGAGGAATCGATCTTCGCCGGCGTGCCGATCAACGTCACGCTGCTGTTCTCGCGCGAGCAGTACCTCGTCGCCGCCGAGGCATACCTGCGCGCGATCGAGCGGCGCCTCGAGGCCGGCCGCGACCCGCGGGTCGCGTCGGTCGCGTCGCTGTTCGTGAGCCGATGGGACGTCGCGGTCAAGGACCAGGTCCCGCGCGAACAGAGGAACCGCCTCGGGATCGCGATCGCCAAGCGCACCTACCGGGCGTATCGCGATCTCCTCGCGTCGCCACGATGGGTCCGACTCGCGCAGGCGGGCGCGCGACCGCAGCGGATGCTCTGGGCGAGCACGGGCATGAAGGATCCCGACGGGCGCGACACGCTCTACATCGAGACGCTGGCGGCGCCCGACACGATCGACACCATACCGGACAAGACGCTGCTCGCGTTTGCCGACCATGGCAAGGTTGGATCGCCGATGGCGGTCGACGGTGGCGACGCCGAGCAAACCATCGCCGAATTCGCCCGGCTCGGCGTCGACATCGACGCGCTCGCGGTGCGCCTGCAGAAAGAAGGCGGCGACGCATTCAAGACGTCTTGGGGCAGCCTGCTCGACGCGATCCGCAAGAAGAGCACGCAGACAGCCGGCGCCGAGAGCCGATGAACCGCGACGCGCTCGTTTCCCGGCCGGCGTGGCGCGCGCTGGCCGAGCACCACGCGACGATCGGCGCCGCGCACCTGCGCGATCTCTTCGCAGCCGATCCAGCCCGCGGCGAGCGGCTCGTCGCCGAGGCCGGCGGGATCTGCCTCGACTACTCGAAGAACCGCGTCACCGACGAGACGATGCGGCTGCTCGCGGCGCTGGCGAACGAATGCGGAGTGCGCGAGCGGACCGCGGCGATGTTTCGCGGCGACGTCATCAACGCGACCGAGCAGCGTTCGGTGCTGCACGTCGCGTTGCGAGCGCCGGCGGGGACGACGCTCGTCGTCGGCGGCATCGACGTCGTCCGCGAGGTCCACGCCGTGCTCGACCGCATGGGCGCGCTCGCCGATGCGGTGCGCAGCGGGCGCTGGCTCGGCCACGGCGGCAAGCGCATCCGCAACGTCATCAACATCGGCATCGGCGGCTCCGACCTGGGCCCGGCGATGGCCTACGAAGCGCTCCGTTTCTACAGCGATCGTGCGCTGACGATGCGCTTCGTCTCCAACGTCGACGGCACCGACCTCGTCGAGGCGACGCGCGACCTCGATGCCGGCGAGACGCTCTTCATCGTCTCGTCGAAGACGTTCACGACGCTCGAGACGCTGACCAATGCGCACGCGGCGAGGGAGTGGCTGATCGGCCGCCTGGGCGATGAGCGTGCGGTGGCGAAGCACTTCGTCGCCGTGTCGACCAACGCCGGCGGCGTCAAGGCGTTCGGCATCGATGCCGAGAACATGTTCGGCTTCTGGGACTGGGTCGGCGGCCGCTATTCGATGGATTCGGCGATCGGCCTGTCGACCATGATCGCGATCGGCAAGGAGCGCTTCGCCGAGATGCTCGCCGGTTTCCGGACGATCGACGAGCACTTCCGCGACGCGCCGCTCGCGCAGAACCTGCCGGTGTTGCTCGGGCTGCTCGCGATCTGGAACAACGACTTCCTCGGCGCATCGACGCTTGCCGTGCTGCCGTACGAGCAGTACCTGAAGCGGTTCCCGGCCTATTTGCAGCAGCTCACGATGGAGAGCAACGGCAAGCACGTCACGCTCGCCGGCGAACGCGTCGGCGTCGAGACGGCGCCGATCCTCTGGGGCGAGCCGGGGACCAATGGCCAGCATTCGTTCTACCAGCTGATCCACCAGGGCACGAGGATCGTGCCGTGCGACTTCATCGGCTTCTGCCAGAGCCTGAACCCGCTCGGACGTCAGCACGATCTGCTGATGTCGAACCTGTTCGCGCAGAGCGAAGCGCTCGCGTTCGGCAGGAGCGCGAGCGAGGTCGCGGCAGAAGGCATGCCCGCGGCGCTCGTTCCGCACCGCGTCTTCGAAGGCAACCGGCCGAGCAACACACTCCTGCTCGAGCGACTGACGCCGCGCTCGCTCGGCGCCCTTGTCGCGCTCTACGAGCACAGCGTCTTCGTCCAGGGGGTCGTGTGGGACATCGATTCGTTCGACCAGTGGGGCGTCGAGCTCGGCAAGGTGCTCGCGCAACGCATCGTCCCGGAGCTGACGAGCGCGGCCGAGCCCGAGCTCGGTCACGACAGCTCGACCAACGCGCAGATCCGGCGCTATCGCCGCGGACGCACACCGGCGAACGCCGCGGCGGCGAATTGACGACACCATGACCACTCGCATCAGTCCTCTCGCCGGCAAGCCCGCGCCCGCGTCGTCGCTGGTCGACATCGCCCGGCTCGTCACCGCCTACTACACCGGCGTTCCCGACCCGGGCATCGCCGCCCAGCGGGTCGCGTTCGGCACGTCGGGCCACCGCGGCTCGTCGCTCGACCTCTCCTTCAACGAAGCGCACGTCCTCGCGATCACGCAGGCGATCTGCCGCCATCGCAGCCAGCAGGGCATCGATGGTCCGCTCTACCTCGGCATCGACACCCATGCACTGTCGGCGCCGGCGTGCGCGAGCGTGCTCGAGGTCCTCGCTGCCAACGGCGTCGAGACGATGCTCGCGGCAAACGACGACTACACGCCGACGCCCGCGGTCTCGCACGCGATCCTCGTCTACAACCGCGGCCGCACCTCGGGTCTGGCCGACGGCATCGTGGTGACGCCGTCGCACAACCCGCCCGACAACGGCGGGCTCAAGTACAACCCGCCGCACGGCGGCCCGGCCGGGACCGAGATCACGACCGCGATCGAGACGGCCGCAAACGAGCTGCTCGGCCGAGGCCTTGCCGGGGTCGTGCGCAAGCCGTACGCGAAGGCGCTCGCTGCGGCGACGACCCATCGCCACGACTACCTCGCCGCCTACGTCGCCGACCTCGGCAACGTCGTCGACTTCGATGCCATCCGCGGCGCCGGCGTCCGCATGGGAGTCGACCCGCTCGGCGGCGCAGGCGTCCACTACTGGCCGCGCATCGCCGAGCAGTACCGGCTCGACCTCACCGTCGTGAGCGACGTCGTCGACGCGACGTTTCGCTTCATGACGCTCGACTGGGACGGGCAGATCCGGATGGATCCGTCGTCGAGCTATGCCATGCAGCGCCTGCTCGCGATCAAGGACCGCTTCGACATCGCCTTTGCCTGCGACACCGACCACGACCGCCACGGCGTCGTCACGCCGGCGGGGCTGCTCGCGCCGAACTCGTACCTGGCGACGATGATCGATTTCCTGTTCAGCCATCGGCCGCAATGGCCGTCGGCAGCGGCGGTCGGGAAGACCGTCGTCAGCACCCAGCTCATCGACCGCATCGCCGCTCGCCTCAAAAGGAACCTCTTTGAGGTGCCGGTCGGCTTCAAGTGGTTCGCCGACGGCCTGCGCGACGGTTCGCTCGGCTTCGGCGGCGAGGAAAGCGCAGGCGCCTCGTTCCTGCGTCGCGACGGCCGCGTCTGGACCACCGACAAGGACGGCATCGTCCCGGCACTGCTGTCGGCCGAGATCACGGCGCGCAACGGCCACGACCCCGCACACGCCTATGCCGAGCTGACACGCGAGCTCGGCGCGCCGCTCAACGATCGCATCGACGCCCCTGCGACCGTCGAGCAGAAGAAGAAGCTCGCCGCGCTCTCGCCGGAACAGCTCACGGCCAAGGAGCTGGCGGGCGAGCCGATCGTGCGCGTTGTCGACAAGGCGCCGGGCAACGGGGCGTCGATCGGCGGCATCAAGGTGATCGCGGCGAGCGGCTGGTTCGCCGCGCGACCGTCGGGCACCGAAGACATCTACAAGATCTACGGCGAGAGCTTCAGCGGCGCCGAGCATCTCCGTCGCATCCTCGAAGAGGCGCAACGGATCGTCGACCGCGCGATCGCCTAGCGCGCTACAGCGGCAAGGGACAGGACATGGACACACGAACGCTGATCGACACGGCGACGACGCTGGTCGCCGGTGACCGGGGGCTGCTGGCGATGGACGAGAGCACTCCCACTGCCAACAAACGATTCGCCCCGCTCGGCATCCCGCTCACGGCCGAAGCACGTCGCGCTTATCGCGACATGATCGTGACCACACCGCGCCTGGGCGAATGCATCAGCGGCGCGATCCTCTACGACGAGACACTGCGCCAGCAGACGAACGAGGGGCTGCCGTTCGCGCAGGCGCTCGTGCAGGCCGGCATCGTCCCCGGCATCAAGGTCGATGCCGGCGCCAAGCCGCTCGCTCTGCATCCGGGCGAGGAAGTCACCGAAGGGCTCGACGGATTGCGCGAGCGACTTGGCGACTACCGCGGTCTCGGCGCGCGCTTCGCGAAGTGGCGCGCCGTGATCCGGATCGGCGATGCGATCCCGACCCGGGCGTGCATTGCCGCCAATGCGCACGCGCTCGCCCGCTACGCGGCACTCAGCCAGGAAGCGGGGCTGGTGCCGATCGTCGAGCCGGAAGTCCTGATGGACGGCGACCACACGCTCGAGCGCTGCGCCACCGTCACCGAAGCCGTCCTCCACGCCGTGTTCGACGCGCTCGACGGGCAAGGCGTCCTGCTCGAGGGCATGCTGCTGAAGCCGAACATGGTGGTCCCGGGACTGACGGCTCGCGACCAGAGCGACACCGACACGATCGCAGACGCGACCGTCGCGTGCCTGCGGCGCCACGTGCCGGCCGCGGTTCCGGGAATCGCGTTTCTCTCCGGCGGCCAGAGCGCCAAGCTCGCTTCGGCCCGCCTCAACGCCATGAATGCGCGCGACGGCGTTCGGCTCCCGTGGGCGCTCGCATTCTCGTTCGCACGCGCGATCCAGCAGCCCGCCCTCGACGCATGGCGCGGCGTCGCCGAGAACGTGCCGAAGGCGCAGCAAGCGCTCTTTCACCGCGCCGACTGCAATCGCGCCGCGCGACGGGGCGAGTACGACGCCTCAACCGACGCACCGCGGCGCGCCTGACATCGCTGAGGATCCCATGGCTGACACGCTCGACCGGCTCTGCATCGATACGCTGCGCTTCCTCTCCGTCGACATGGTGCAGAAGGCCAACAGCGGCCATCCCGGGCTGCCGCTCGGCGCGGCGCCGATGGCGTACGCGCTCTGGACGCGCCAGCTCAAGCACAACCCCGCCGATCCGCACTGGCCGGATCGCGACCGCTTCGTGCTCTCGGCGGGACATGGCTCGGCGCTGCTCTATAGCCTCCTGCACGTCACCGGCTACGCGCTGTCGCTCGCCGACCTCGGACAGTTCAGGCAATGGGGCAGCAAGACGCCCGGCCATCCCGAGCGTGGCCACACGCCGGGCGTCGAGATCACGACCGGTCCGCTCGGTCAGGGCCTGGCGAACGCCGTCGGCATGGCGATCGCCGAGGCGCAGCTCGCGGCACGCTACAACCGGCCGGGGCATACGGTGATCGACCACCAGACGTGGGTCATTGCGAGCGACGGCGATCTCATGGAAGGCGTCGCCTCGGAAGCGGCGTCGCTTGCCGGTCACCTGAAGCTCGGCAAGCTCATCGGCCTCTACGACAACAACGAGGTCACGTTGGCGGCAGGCGCCGACATCACGTTCTCGGAGGACCGCGCCAAGCGCTTCGAGGCGTACGGCTGGCAGACGATCGACGTCGCCGACGGCAACGACCTGGCCGCGATCGATGCCGCCCTCGCTGCGGCGCGCGCCGAGACCGGACGGCCGTCGCTGATCCTGGTCCGCACACACCTCGGCTTCGGCTCGCCCGAGCAGGACAGCTTCAAGGCACACGGTTCGCCGCTCGGTGTCGCCGATGTCGCGAAGACGAAGGCGAATCTCGGCTGGCCGAGCGAGCCGGCGTTCCTCGTGCCGCCCGAAGCGGCCGCGCATTTCCGCACCGCCCTCGAGCGCGGCGCTGCGGCCCAGGCCGAGTGGAACGCGCGCATGGCTGCTTACCGCGTGGCAGTCGCCGACCTCGCCGGCGAGCTCGACGCGCGCCTGCACGACGAGCTCCCCGCCGGATGGGACGCCGACGTGCCGACCTTTCCCGCCGACGCCAAGGGGATGGCGACGCGCGTCGCCGGAGGCAAGGCGATGAACGCCATCGCCGCGAAGCTGCCGGCGCTCGTCGGTGGCTCGGCCGACCTCGATCCCTCGACGCACACCGCGCTCAAAGGGCTCGGCGACTTCAACCCGCCGCTCGCTGCAGGTGCGAAGGTCGAGGGGTCGGACGCCGCGGGCTGGAGCTACGGCGGACGCAACGTCCACTTCGGCGTTCGCGAGCACGCGATGGGAGCGATCGTCAACGGCCTGGCCGCGCACGGCGGCTTCATCGGCTACGGCTCGTCGTTCCTGATCTTCTCGGACTACATGCGGCCGCCGATCCGGCTCGCCGCCTTGATGGGCCTGCACGTCATCCATGTCTTCACCCACGACAGCATCGCGCTCGGCGAGGACGGTCCGACGCATCAGCCGGTCGAGCAGCTCGCGAACCTGCGCGCGATCCCGAACCTGACGCTGCTCCGACCGGCCGACGCGAACGAGACGGCGGTGGCGTGGAAGGTCGCCGTCGAGACGCGTGGCAAGCCGGTGCTGCTCGCGCTGACGCGCCAGGACGTCCCGACGTTCGATCGCAGCCGCTGCGCGAGCGCGGAAGGCCTGCGCAAGGGCGGCTACGTCCTGAACGACTCCGGCGACCATCGGCCGCAGCTGATCCTCATCGCCAGCGGCTCGGAGGTCGCCCTGATCGTCGCCGCCGCCGAGGTGTTGCGCGCCGATGGCGTGGCGGTGCGCGTGGTCTCGATGCCGAGCTGGAACCTGTTCGACGCGCAGCCGCAGAGCTATCGCGACGAAGTCCTGCCGCCGACCGTGCACGCGCGCCTGGCGGTCGAGCTCGGCGTCGCCCAGGGGTGGGACCGCTACGTCGGCGAGCGCGGCCGTATGGTCGGCGTCGACCGCTTCGGAGCGTCGGCGCCGGCGCAGGTGCTCCTGCGCGAATACGGATTCACGGTCGACCACGTCGTCAGCGAAGCGCGTCGCCTGCTCGCGGGCGAGGCGACGTGACCGCGGCGCGCGACAACGACGAGCTTCTGCGCCACCTCCAGAAGCACTCGTTCGATTACTTCGTCCACGAGGTCAATCCGCGCAACGGCCTGATCCTCGACAAAACGGCGGACAACTGGCCGTGCAGCATCGCCGCCATCGGCATGGCGCTCACCGCGTATCCGGTCGGAGTGGAACGAAAGTTCATGGCGCGCGCGGCCGCTGTCGAGCGCACGCTGCTCACCCTGCGGTTCTTCGCCGCGAGCGAGCAAAGCGAGAGCGAGACCGCCACCGGCTATCGCGGCTTCTACTACCACTTCCTGGACATGGAGAGCGGCAAGCGCGCCTGGCGCAGCGAGCTGTCGAGCGTCGACACGGCGATCTTCATCGCCGGCGCGCTCGCCGCGGCGCAGTACTTCGACCGCGATACTGCCGAAGAGGCGGAGATTCGCGCTCTCGCGAAACAGCTCTACGAGAGGATCAAGTGGGATTGGATGCTCCAGGACGGCGAGACGCTCTGCCACGGCTGGCGACCGGAGCGCGACGCGGGCTTCCTGGCGTATCGCTGGGAGGGCTACGACGAAGCGCTCCTGCTCTACGTTCTCGCGCTCGGATCGCCGACGCACGCCATCCCGCCGCGCTGCTACGACGCGTGGTGCCGCACCTACGAATGGAAGGAGATCTACGGCATCGGCCACCTCTACGCCGGACCGCTCTTCATCCATCAGCTCTCGCACATCTGGATCGATTTCCGCGGCATCCGCGACGCCTACATGCGCGGCCGCGACTGCGACTACTTCGAGAACAGCCGCCGCGCGACGCTCGTCCAGCAGCAGTACGCGATCCGGAATCCGCTCGCATTCCCGCACGTCGGCGAGCTGTGCTGGGGGGTGAGCGCGAGCGACGGGCCGGGCCCGTCGCGCAGGAGGATCGCCGGAGTCGAGCGCCGATTCTTCGACTACATCGCGCGCGGCGCCCCGTACGGACCCGACGACGGCACGCTGGCGCCGTGGGCGGTCGTCGCGTCGCTGCCGTTCGCCCCCGAGATCGTGCTTGCGACGGTGGAGAACTTTCACAGGCTCCATGTCCACGTCGCCAATCCCTACGGATTCAAGGCGTCGATCAACCCGTTGTTCAACGTCGGGACCAAGGACGACGGCGTCGGCTGGGTCTCGCCGTTCCACTTCGGCATCAACGAAGGGCCGACCGTGATGATGATCGAGAACCACCGCAGCGGGATGGTGTGGTCGCTGACGCGGAGGTCCACGCCGATCTGCGTTGGCTTGCGCGCCGCGGGCTTCACGGGCGGCTGGCTCGACGACCCGGCGGGCTAGCCCGCGAGCGTTCCGCTGCCGTCGGCTGCGCTCGCCGTCAGCGCCCGAACGGCATCGGCGACGACGGCGGCGACCGACGGCTCGAGCGAGAGCGTGATGACGTCGCCTTCGTCGCGTCCCGGCGGCTCCAGCGTCGCGAGCTGGCTCGCCAGCAGCGACGTCGGCATGTAGTGACCGCTGCGCGTCGCCATCCGCGCTTCGATCGTTTCTCGCCGACCGTCGAGGAAGACGAAGCGCACGCCCGGCGCCGCGGCCCGGATGCGGTCGCGATAGGCGCGCTTCAGCGCCGAGCACGCCACCACGACGCCCGCCGGCGAGCGGGCGACGTCGGCAAGCTCGGCGCCGATGCGATCGAGCCACGGCCAGCGGTCGTCGTCGGTGAGCGGGACGCCGCTCCGCATGCGGCTGACGCTCGCCGGCAGATGGAGCGAGTCGCCGTCGACGAAGCGCAGCGCGAGCGCAGCGGCGATCGACGCCCCGATCGTCGACTTGCCCGATCCCGAGACACCCATGACGACGACGATGCGCCTCGATGCGGCTTGCGCCATCGCGATCCCGAGGTCGGCCGAGGCCGGATTCAAGGATTTTGCCGGCCGTCGGTGTCGACGAAGGCGACGAAGCCGCGCAGGAGGGCGCGCAGCGACTCGGCGACCTTGGCGTCGGTCAGCGCCCCGTCGGCGTCGAACACCGTCGCCGCGCGCGGGACGAGGAGCCGTCCGGGCCAAAGCTCGCAGCCGAGCGTTCGAAGGATCGGCAGCCACGCGTTCTGGCTGAGGATCGTCCCGAATCCCCCCGGCGACGCGCCGACGAGCGCGACGCGCTTGCCGGCGAAGACGCGCGCCGCGTCGGCCGGTGGTCGCGACAGCCAGTCGATCGCGTTCTTGAAGACGCCCGGCACCGAGTTGTTGTACTCGGGCGTCGCGAGCAGCAGGCCGTCGGCGGCAGCGATCGCGTCCTTCAGCTCGGCAACCGCGCGGGGGACGCCTTCGGCCGCCTCGACGTCGCCGTCGTAGAGCGGGATGCCGGCGATCGTCGCGACGACGAGCTCGGCGCCGCTCGGCATCAGCGTGACCGCAGCGCGCAGGAGCGCCGAGTTATACGAGCCGCGGCGCAGGCTCCCCGAGATGCCGACGATGCGCGCCATCTGCCTCCCCTGTCGATCCTAGTGTCGCAACGATACGATCTCGCGGCGCGATGAACGCGCGGGAGGGAAGAGCGATGACGACGTTGCGTGTCCTTCGGCTGGCGGCTGCAGTCGCCGCCGCCTGTGCGGCCGGTGCCGCGATCGATGTCGGCGCCGCCGAGCCCGCGGCGCTCACCGTGCTCGCGGCGAAGGCCCCCGCTCCGCCGTGGCCGCCCGGCGACGAGCGCGGGATGACGAACACGCTCGGCGAAGCGACGACGCTGCGCTGCGGCTGGCACCTTTCGCAGCGCGGCGCGCGGACGTACGAGGCGTCGTTCGTCCGCTCGAACGCGATGCCGAAGTCGCCGTTCGCGAACCCGTCGCTCAGCAAGCCGAAGCCGACCGCGGGCGTTCCGTTCTCGGCGCATGCGTTCAACAGCGAGGCGTTCGACGCCGGCGCCGAGCCGCAGCAGCAAGGCACGCAGATCGACGCGATCGGGCACTTCGCGTCGATCGAGGGACCCTGGAATCCGAAGGATCCCTTCCCCGCCGACCAGGCCAAGTACTACGGCGGCTTCAAGCAGGCCGACGTCAAGCCCACGCCCGAGTCGCCGCTGCTCAAGCTGGGCATCGAGCATATTCCGCCGCTCGTCACGACCGCGGTCCTGCTCGATGCCAAGCGCCTCAAGGGCAAGACGCTCGGCGACGGCCAACTCGTCGTCACCGCCGCCGACATCGAGGCGATGGTGAAGGCGCAGGGGCTCGGCAAGCGCGGCATCCTGCCCGGCGACATGGTCTGGATCTACACCGGCTGGAGCGAGCACTGGAAGGAGGGCGACGACAGCACGCCCTACTACGCGATGGCGCCCGGCCTCGCCGTCGACGCCGCCAAGCTGCTCGCGCAGAAGCGCATCGTCGCGATCGGCCTCGACGCACCCTTCATCGATCCGGTGCCGAACGGCCTGCTGCAAGGCAAGGCACCACCGGCACCGGGCACCGAGCCGAACCTGCCGTTCTCGATCCACCACTACATGCTCTCCGTCTTCGGGATCCACCACCTCGAGAACCTCAATCTCGCGGCGATGGCCGCCGATCGCGTCTGGACGTCGTGCGCGATGGTGCTGCCGTCGCGCGACAAGGGCGCGGCCGGCGCCGTCATCCGTCCGGTCGCGATCGGCGTCCCGGGTCAGCGCTGAGGCGGCGCGCGCGCTCAGGCGCGCAGGTCGAGCGTCTCGGGGTGGCGCTCCATGTAGGAGCGCGTGTACCCGCACTCGGGCTCGACCTTGAGCCCTTCGCGCCGCGCATGCTCGAGCGCGGCGCGGACGAGCGCAGCGGCGACGCCGCGGCCTTCGAGCGCGCGATCGACCTCGGTGTGCTCGATCGTCATCACACCCGAGTCGACGTGGTATTCGATGCGGCCGTGATGGCCGTCGAGCGCGGCCTCGAATCGCTTTTTCGCCGGCTGGTGCTCGATCTTCGTCGTCATGAGGACGAGTGTCGCGCAACGATCGACGCCCCGCGTCCGTCGAGGGTGTTGCGACGAAGCCGACACAGACGCCGCCAAACGGTGAGAAGTCTCGCGGCAAGGAACTGACGAG
>Ga0070675_100003887_pt1 | contig 11321 bp, 7 predicted proteins | sample KBSM43metaG_FD_65343 | JGI IMG/M metagenome (GOLD analysis project Ga0070675, IMG submission 65343) | Miscanthus rhizosphere microbial communities from Kellogg Biological Station, Michigan, USA - KBS M4-3 metaG | ecosystem: Host-associated > Plants > Roots > Rhizosphere > Soil ...
TCGATCTTCTGCGCGCGAATCGCGATGCAGCTCTGGCTGATCGGAACGATGAGTTGGTTGGTGGCCTTGTTGTGGCTCATCGCCTGCCAGTTGTGTCCACCCTCGGTGCTCGGGCATCCATCGATCCACTGGCCGACTTCGTGGTCGATGATGTCCGCGCGGTAACGCGGTTCACCAGTCTTCGGATCGAAACTCTCCCACACGTTCTGGAACGTTCCCTCTTTGTGACCGAGATACTTGCCCGTCTTGCGATCGAGCTTCCACAGGACGGCATCCTTGCCCATTGTGAACACGAAATTCTGCCCGCCGCTGTCCACGAGCACGCGCTCGAAGACAATGTCGAGGTCCAGTGCTTCGCCGGGCGCGTGAGAGTAGTACCAGGCCAGCTTGCCGGTGTCCACGTCGAGCGCCAGCGTTGAGCTCGTGTAGAGCGCCTTGTCGAGCGTATACATGCCGCGGCTGACTGGCATCCACGGCTTGGCCTGTGCGGTGCCCCAGAACGTCAGATTCAGATCCGGATCGTAGCTGCCGGTGATCCATGTCTCGCCGCCCGCGCGGAACAGACTCGAGAGGCTGCCCCACGTGTTGCCGCCAGGTTCGCCGTCTTTCGCCACGGTGTTGAAGCGCCACAGCTGCTTGCCGGTCTCGGCGTCGTAGGCGCTGATGAAGCACTTCTGCTCGACGTACTGCTGGCAGCCGCCCATGCCCTGGATGACTTTGCCTTTCGCAACGAGTGGACCACTGGAGCTGCCGCGGCCATCGGGCATCGCGACATCCCATGCCACTTCACCGGTGCGCGCGTTGATGGCGACGAGATGTGCGTTGCTCAGCGCGAGATACAGCTTGTCGTTGTAGAGCGTCATCCCGCGCATCGCGATGTTGACGCCGAGACGCTGCTCCCAGATCAGATCGCCGGTCTTGCCATCGATCGCCTGAACGATGCCGCCCGTGTTGTTCAGGAAGACCGTCCCGTTGTAGGCGAGCGGTGAGGGCTGATTGGTTCCCCCCTCGTTCATTGGCCAGATCCACTGCAGCTGAAGATCCTGCGCGTTGTCTCGCGTGATCTGCGTCAACGGGCTGTAGCTCGATGCGTACTGATCGTGTCGCAGCATCGGCCAGTCGCCCTGAGCCGGATTACGCAGCATGTCGTCGGTGACGCGCGCGAAGTTCTTCACCTCGCCCTTCACCGTGAGACCGGTGGGTGGTGGCTCCTGCCCGCGTCCGCGTCCACCGCCTGCGGCTGCACCTTGTGCGCCCGCGCCTCGCCCTGCCGGCGCCTGCGCGGCAGCGGCTTCCGGAGCCGCGCCGCGTGCGGGAGCAGCAGCCGATGGAGCGGGACCACCGATCCTGACGTCAGTCGTTGGCGTCAGTGGCGTCGTGCCTGCGGGAACGCCGTTGAACTGGAGGATGTAGGCGACGATGTTCGCGTAGTTGTTCTCGGACAGGCCGCCCGGGTTGTCTGCGGGCATCGAGTTGCGAATGAGGGTGTACAACTCGCGCGTGCTGCGCGTGCGCCATCCACCGATGAATCCTTCGCCGGCAAGTGGCGGCGCACCCATCAGGTCTGAGCCGTGACATGAAGCGCAGTTCGCCTCATATGCCGCTTTGCCCTGAGTCGCCTGCTCCGCGGTGTACGGCCCGCCCGCCGGCTGCTGTCCGGTGAGCAACACGCCTGACGCAACCAGACTCGCAAACGCCAGCAAATGAGCCGAGCTCTTACGCAACATCATCGTGACCTCAGGATGGCTTACTTTGACCTTTGACCCTTGACCTTTGACCTTTGAACCTTTCCCCTCGGCTACTTCAGCAACCACCCCCAGAGCGTGCTGCCATCGGGGGGAACACCCTTCGCCGTGTGCAGTTGCACGTACAGCTTCCCTTGCTTGAGTGCTTCAACCTGTTCCACCGTCAGATCGATCGAACCAGAGAGCTTTCCACTGGCGGCCTGGGTGACTGTGAGGTCGCCGATGGCTGCACCGCGTGCGCCCTTGGCGATACCGCGATGGAGCCGGGCAACGGTCGCCGGAGAGGCCAGGCCATCGAACTCGCCGGAGATCGTCAGCTTGCGTCCTGCAAGCGTGGCTGTGGCCGAACCCTTGCCGGTGACATTCGGCCGATCGGTTGGCGTGGTCGGCACCCATCCCAGCCGGGCCGCATAAGTCTCCGTGCCCTGAGCTCGTAGCGGGAGGGGAAAGGCGAGTGCCGCAAGCGTAATCGCAACAAGGGCGAGACGAATCATTCAGTACCTCTGGGACGCGCGTATCTTACAATGTTGCCGCCGAACCCTGAACCTCCCCAAGCCCGAAGCCCCAAAGAGTCGCGATGACAAAGAATCCTGCATTCCAGCTCGATCGACGGTCGTTCCTGCGCGTGTCGGCGTTGGCCGGTGGCGGCATGCTTGTCGCCGCGTACCTCGATCCTGTTGCGCGAGTCGTCGCGCAGGGACCCGGGCAGGCGTTTGTTCCTAATGCCTTCATCACGATCACGCCCGACAACGTCGTCACGATCGTCTCGAAGAATCCCGAGATCGGTCAGGGCATCAAGACGTCGCTGCCGATGATTCTCGCCGACGAGCTCGGCGTACCGTGGGCGGGCATCCGCATCGAGCAGGCCGACCTCGATGAGACGAAGTACGGCCGGCAGAACGCAGGTGGAAGCACGGCGACGCCGACCAACTGGGATCCGTTGCGGCAGGTGGCCGCGTCGATTCGCGAGATGTTGATCGCGGCGGCAGCGCAGGAGTGGAACGTGCCGGCGTCCGAGATTGTCGCCGCCGATGCCCGAGTGTCGCATCGCGCAAGCAACCGTAGCAAGACCTACGGCGAACTCGCGTCACGTGCCGCGACGCTGACGCCGCCGGATATGTCGAAGGTCAAGCTCAAGGCGGCCGCCGACTACAAGATCATCGGAACGTTCACGCGCGGTGTCGACAATGCGCGCATCGTTACCGGTCAGCCCACGTTCGGCATCGACTTCACGCTGCCCAACATGCTCTGGGCCGTGTATGAGAAGTGTCCCGTCTACGGCGGCAAAGTCGTGAGCGCGAACTACGATCAGATCAAGGCGATGCCCGGCGTGCGCCACGTGTTTGCTGTTGCCGGCACCGGCGACCTTCGCGGCCTGATGCCTGGTGTCGCCATCGTCGCCGACAGCTGGTGGCAGGCGAAGACCGCGCGCGAGAAGTTGCAGGTGCAGTGGAACGAAGGCGCGACTGCACAGCAGAGCAGTGAAGCCTGGGCCCGTCAGGCGAAGGAACTCTCGACGCAGAAGCCCTCATTTCCGCTGCGCGTCGATGGCAACGCCGAGCAGGCGCTCGCCGGCGCAGCCAAGGTCGTCGAAGCGGCGTACGACTATCCGTTCATCTCACACGCACCACTCGAGCCCCAGAACTGCACCGCGCATTGGCACGACGGGACGATGGAGATCTGGGCGCCGACGCAGACGCCGGCCAACGGACGTCAGCTCGTGTCCACTGCGCTCGGTATCCCCGAGGCGAACATCACGATCCACATTCAGCGCGCTGGCGGTGGATTCGGCCGTCGTCTCACGAACGACTACATGGGCGAAGCCGCAGCCATCACCAGGCAGATCGGTGTGCCGGTCAAGGTGCTGTGGACACGTGAAGACGACATGCATCATGACCATTACCGGCCGGGAGGATTCCATTTCCTCAAAGCGGGCGTCGATTCGTCCGGCAAGCTCGTGGCGTGGCGCAATCACTTCGTGAGCTACGGTGACAACTCGAAGGGCGACCAGGGCTTCTCGAACTCCGCGAACATTCCGGGCGTCGAGTTCCCCGCCCGTTTCATCCCGAACTACGACTTCCAGGCGACGCTGATGGCGCTCGGTGTGCCGACGGGTGCGCATCGCGCGCCGCGCAGCAATGCGTTCTCGTTCGTGTTCCAGTCGTTCATCGACGAGGTGGCAATCGCCGCCGGTAAGGATCCACTTGCGTTCCGGCTCGAGTTGCTCGAGACGCCGATCTTCCCGGATCCAGCGCAGGGCGGCAACGGCTTCGATCACGTGCGGGCCCGCGGAGTACTCGAGGCCGTGCGAGACCGGTCGGGATGGGGTAAGCGAACGTTGCCCAAGGGCACCGCGATGGGCGTGGGGTTCCAGTACAGCCATCGCGGCTACTTCGCCAACGTCGCCGAGGTGAGCGTGGACGACCTCAATCGCGTGAAGGTGAACAAGGTGTGGGTGGCAGGCGACGTGGGACGGCAGATCGTCAACCCGAGCAGCGCGACCAACCAGAGCCAGGGTGCCGTGGTCGAGGGCATGAGTCACCTGATGGGATGGGAGATCGCGATTCAGGGCGGCAAGGCCGTGCAGAGCAACTTCCATCAGTACCCGACTGTGCGAATCACGCAGGCGCCCGAGGTGGACGTTCACTTCGTCGTGACCGACAATCCGCCGACGGGTCTCGGCGAGCCTGCGCTGCCGCCGACGATTCCAGCTCTGGCAAATGCGATCTTTGCGGCAACCGGCAAGCGGATTCGATCGCTGCCGATCTCGAAGCAGGGCTTCAGGTGGGCTTAATCAATTGTTGAATGGTTGATCTTTGATTGATGAGTAGTTGTTGATTCTTGATTGCTGATTGTTGATTTGTTTCAATCCTCAATCGACAATCAACAATCAACAACGAATCACTAATCAACGATCAGCCCTCAACAATTCCGTGGTACCCCACATCGTCATCATCGGCGGCGGCTTTGGCGGGCTCTCCGCTGCTCGCGCTCTTCGCCACGCGGACGTTCGTGTCACGCTGATCGATCGTCGCAACCATCACGTCTTTCAACCGCTGCTGTATCAGGTCGCGACCGCGACGCTCTCGCCCGGTGACATCGCCGCGCCGATCCGTTGGATCCTGCGCGGCATCAGGAACGTGAGAGTGCTGCTTGCGAACGCCACGTGCATCGATGTGGCTGCACGGCGCATCGCTCTCTCCGACGGCGGTTCGCTCGACTACGACTGGCTGATCGTCGCCACCGGATCGAAACACGCGTACTTCGGTCACGACGACTGGGAGCCGAATGCGCCAGGCCTCAAGACACTCGAGGATGCCATCGCGATCAGGCGGCGCATCCTGATCGCATTCGAGCGTGCCGAGCGTGAGGAGGACGCTCGCCGACAACGCGATCTGCTCACGTTCGTGATCGTCGGCGGGGGACCAACCGGAGTCGAGCTTGCGGGGACGCTGGCCGAGATCGCGCGACAGACGCTGCGCGACGAGTTCCGCACTATTGATACGACGCGCGCCCGCATCCTTCTGGTCGAAGCAGGACCGACGATCCTGCAGACGTTCCCCGAGAACCTGCGCGATGCCGCACGCGCATCGCTCGTTCGCCTGGGCATCGAGGTTCGCGAAGGTGTTGCCGTGACCGCGGTCGATTCGCTTGGCGTCATGATCGGTTCCGAGCGCGTCGATGCGGGAACAGTGCTCTGGGCAGCCGGCGTTGCTGCCTCGTCGCTGGTGAAGACACTAGGCGTTCCACTCGATCGAGCGGGACGCGTGGTCGTCGAGCCGGATCTGTCGATCCCTGGTCACCCGGAAGTATTTGTCGTCGGCGATGCCGCGGCGTTCACGCATCAGGGCGGCAAGCTCCTGCCGGGAGTCGCGCAGACGGCGATGCAGGGCGCACGTCATGCGGCGAAGAACATCCTGCGACGGCTACGCGGTGAGCCGACGAGGCCGTTCGTCTATCGCGATCTGGGCAGTATGGCAATCGTGGGTCGCCGTGCGGCCATCAGCGACCTCGGGTGGATCAGGCTGTCGGGAGCGCTGGCCTGGCTGGCCTGGCTGTTCCTGCACATCTTCATGCTCGTGGGCTTCAGGAACCGAGTGGTCGTGTTGTTCGAATGGGCCATGGCCTATCTCACGTTCCAGCGAGGCGCCCGGTTGATTACCGGTGACACGAAGACGACCCAGTTCTGAGTATCATGTCCGCACGATTCAAGGAGTGACCTATGCGAGCGCAGCCCATACCGGTCCTCGTCGTCGTGTTGTTCGTCGGTGTTGTTGCCCTTCCCGCGATGGCCATCGCGCAGTCTGCATCGAAGTCGCCGCGTACGCCGTGGGGTGATCCGGATTTGCAGGGTGACTGGACCAGCCAGAGTGAGCTTGGCGTTCCGTTCGAGCGCGCGGCAGAGTTTGGCACTCGACAGGAGTTGAGTGACGAGGAGTTCGCGAAGGCCGCCCAGCGGCTCAGCGCCGAGCGAGAGCGCGACAACGCGGAATTCGATCTGGAGTCTGCCGATCGCAGCAACGCCGGTGCCGTGGGCTCGGCGACGTCGCCGCCACCGCACTGGCTCGAACGCGGGAATCCATCACGACGAACGTCGATGGTGATCGATCCGCCAGATGGGCGCGTCCCGGCGATCACCGCCGACGCGCGCGCCCGGATCCAGCGGCAGGTGCGTGGCAGCTTCGGCAACGGCCCATTCAACGGTCCCACTGACTTCACGCTCTACGATCGCTGCATCACGCGCGGCGTGCCGGGCTCGATGTTCCCGGCGGTCTACAACGCGAACACGCGCATCGTGCAAGGTCCGGGCTTTGTCGCGATTACCTACGAGATGATCCACGAAACGCGCATCATCCCGGTTGATGGCCGCGATCACATCGCGTCGGACATCCGTCAGTACCATGGCGACTCGCGCGGCCGATGGGACGGCGACACGCTCGTGGTCGATGTGCGGAACTTCAACGACAGGGTGAACTACCGTGGGGCAGGCCAGAACCTGCATCTCGTCGAACGCTTCACGCGCGTTGGCAACGAGGATCTGCGGTACGAAGTGACCGTGGAGGATGCGACGACGTTCGCAAAGTCATGGACGGCTGCGCTCAATATGAAGACGCAGCCGGACGAGATGTTCGAATACGCGTGCCACGAAGGCAATCACGCGATGTTCAACATGCTGAGCGCCGCGCGCGTGGCAGAGAAGACCTCGGAGTCGGGATCGACCAGGTAGTGCGGACGCAAAAACGGCGGGTCCTCAAGACCCGCCGTACAACGCCTGCTGCATACCGCTTACTGCCTACCGCCTACTGCTTATCCACCACCACGCGTCCCTTTTCGCTCTCGTACACGTGGTAGCGATTGCCGTCCTTGCACGATGCGAAATAGTCGTTCTCTTTCTGCACCTTCACGGCGACAACTTCGCCGCACGGCTGCCCGTGAAGGGCGATCACTGACGTCAGGTCTTTCTTGAGCGCGTCCTCGTCCTGCGCGAACGACGGCGCAGCCAGCGCGCCGGTGAGAAGAACCGAGTAAGCGAACGTCCGAATTCGTCTGTTCATAGTCTCTCCTGCGTTCATACATCGAGGGCGGCAAACTTCTTCGGGTCCGCCAGAAGCCCCCAGATCACCTCGCGTGAGGCCACGATGTCGGACGCCAGCTTCTGGTCCTTGTCCTGGAGCAGCGACAGCACCTTCATCATCAACATGTCGTAAGACTGCCGCAGTTGCGGCATCGTGCTCTTGCCCTTGCCGGCATAGAGGTCACGGAATCCGTCCAGCAGATCGTCCACCTGATTCTTCAGCGTCAGCTTCGTCATGAGGCCGATGGCTTTCGTCGACTTGAGCTGCTCCTTCAACGCCGTGAGATCCAGCGTTGGGTTGGGTGACGTCGCGCGCGGTGCCGTTGTCGTCGGCTTTGCTGCTGCTTGAGCCGGCGGTGTCGCAGGCTTCGCCGTCGGCGCCGGCGTCGCGGGTTTTGTCGGCGCGGGCTTCGCCGTAGCCGTTGGTGGCGCAGGTTTCGCGGGGGGCGTCGCTGGAGCAGCGGGTTCTGCGGCCGGAGCCGACGCTGATGGCTTCGATGGCGGCGCAGGCTTCTCCGGCGACCCTTCCTCCTCGGGCTTGTTTGTCACAGTCGATGGCGGCGGGGGGGATGGCTTCGCCGGGGCAGTCGTCGCCGGAGGCGAGACATCAGTGGTCGCAGGAGTCGGTTGTGGCGTCTCCGGCACCTTCCGCGCGCATCCCGCGGCACCGATCATCATGGACAACATAATCACAACAACACGCATCAGCTGATCTCCTCTGCGATTCAGCAGAGAGACTCACTGCGAGATCAATGCCAGACCTCGTGAGCGGAATGCAGCTGTTTTGGGCAGGTCACTGTCACCGATTGCGTCGAGCTCAGGCGTAATGGTCATTCCTGCCGCAGCGCGGCAAGCGGCTCTACACTTGCGGCCCTTCGTGCCGGCACCCATGATGCGATCGCTGTGACCGCGCTCAGGAGCGCGAGCACGGTGGCATAAGTCGGCAGATCGTACGGTTCGACGCCGAAGAGCAGCGATTCTAGCCAGCGCGCCAGCAGCAGCGAACTGCCGATGCCGACAACGGCGCCGATTGCGACAAGCCGGAAGCCACCAGCCACGATCGATCCGGTGAGCCTTCCGAGTGGCGCGCCCAGCGAGATGCGAATACCGATCTCCTTCGTGCGCTCGGTGACGAAGTACGACAACAGTCCATACAGGCCCAGCGCGGCGAGCAGCAGTCCACTGATCGCAAACGTCGCGGAGACGAGCGCGTTCAATCGCTCGCGCGCGATGCTTTCGCCCATCGCTGTTTCCATCGTCATCACAGACGTGACCGCGAGGTTGGGATCGATCTGGTGAAGCACCTCCGCGGCGCGGCGCGCGAACGCCGCTGCCTGCGGCGCGCGAATCAGCAGCGACATGCCTGCTTGCGGCATCTGCTGCTGGCTGTAGAAAACTGTCGGCCGGACTTCGCCGCGAATCGAGCCTTCTGGCACGTCTCCGACCACTCCGATGATCTGCCGGTATGGATTCTCGGGTTGCATCCTGACGGAGATTGATGTCGACAACGGATCGACATCACGCAGGTACTGCCGCACGAATGCATCGTTGACGACGAAGCCGGGTGCGGTCCCTGGAGCCTCGTCGGTCGAGTCGAACTCGCGTCCGCGAAGAACCGGGATGCGCAGCGTCTTGAAATATCCGGACGTCACGACACGAATCGTCGCAGATGGGAAGTCGCTCTGCGACGCCGGTACCGGCGTTCCAAGACGATGGAAGCCGGTTCCGCCACGCGGACCGCCAACGACTGGCAGACTATTGCCAGCACCGGCGGATTCGACGCCGGGCATCGATCGCAGCTCACCCAGCACGCGGGCGAAGAACTCCGAGACGCGTGGTGGCGTGTAGCGCGAGCTGGGTAGTATCACCTCCATCGTCATCAGATTGCTCTTGTCGATTCCGCTGTGCGCGGAGGTCAGCGCAATCACGGTTCGCACCAGCAGTCCGGCCGCGCAGAGCAACACGATGGTCATCGCGACCTGCGCCACGACCAGCCCCTGACGAAGACGTGCAGACTGCGTGACGTTGCGGCTGCTCTCGCGCAAGCCGGTGACGAGCGAGCGTCTCGCGACCGAGAACGCCGGCATCAGGCCGACCGCGATTCCAGTGGCGAGAGAGATGCCGAGTGCATAGACCATCACACGCCAGTCGAGGTGGACCTCGGAGACACGCAGCAACCCTGCTGGTGCGAGCGCGAGCAGGCCGTCGATGCTCCATCGAGCGACAGCAAGGCCGAGCAATCCGCCACCAAGTGCCAGCAGGACGCTCTCAACGAGCAGTTGCCGCACGATCGGCAGACGCCCTGCGCCGAGTGACGCACGAATGGCGATCTCGTGGCGCCGCGAGGCCGCACGTGCCAGGAGCAGGTTCGCCACGTTGAAGCAGGCGATCGTCAGGAGCACCGCAACGGCTCCGTAGAGGACGATCAGCGAGCGCTGGACCTGGCCGGTCAATTCTTCGCGCAAGGGCACGAGGGTCATGCTGCGGTTCTTGTTGAAGTCGTATCTGGCGGCGAGGCCGCTGGTGATCGTCTGCAACTCGGCGTCGGCCGAAGAAAGCGTGGCATCGGGCGCAATGCGGGCAATGACATCCGTAAACCGCCCGCCGACCTCCCGCCATGGTGTGCCTCGATCGAGGCCTAAGGCGCCCCAGTAGTCAGTGTCCTGATAGATGAAGCGGAATCCCTGTGGCATCACGCCGATCACCGTGACGGGCGTGTCGTCGAGTTGAATCACGCGGCCAATGACGTTCGGATCACTGTTGAAACGTCGCTCCCACAGCCTGTGGCTGAGGACGGCGACCTTCGGGGCCATCGGCCTGTCGTCGTCAGCGTTGACGACGCGACCAAGCAGCGGCTCGACACCGAGCACCTTGAAGAACTCCCACGACACGTACTGTCCGTTGAGCTGCTCGGGCTCGCCCATGCCGGTGAGGGTGCGAGCGAAACTGAGCCAGACGCCCATTGAGCTGATGGTGCGGCTCTGTTGCTGCCAGTCCAGCCAATTGGCTGGCGAAACGCCATTCGACGACCGTGGGGCGGAGGGCGACGCTGCGGGCCGGTCGAGGCGCCTCTCATAGATGCGCACGATGCGATCGCCATCCGGATAGGGCAGCGGACGGAGGAGCACCTGATCGACGACCGAGAAGATGGCGGTGTTGCCACCGATTCCGAGCGCAAGCGTGAGGAGGACCGCCAGCGCGAAGCCGGGGCTGCGCCGCAATCCGCGGATGCTGTGCCTGACGTCGCGAAGAACGCCGTCCATCGATTCCATTAATCGGACCGCCATCGCATGCCTCCTCGTCGCGGCGTGCGCGGCACGCCGACGTGATAGACGTCAACGCGGCGGGGATGGTTGGCCGGCGGATTACGTGCGGGCGGGATAGCGGGTGGCAACGTAGTTGTCGACGAGAGCGCGGAAGCCCTCCGCCAGCTCGTCGTACGTGCCTCGAAGCGTCGTGAAGTGCTCACCGTCGATGAAGACCGGGCAATTCGGCGCCTCACCGGTGCCTGGAAGGCTGATGCCGATGTTCGCGGCCTTCGATTCGCCGGGACCATTCACGACACAGCCCATGACGGCGAGCGTGAGCGTCTCCACGCCCTCGTAACGCTTCTTCCAGTCGGGCATCTGCGCACGAATGTAGTCCTGCGTTCGCTCGGCGAGTTCCTGGAAGGTGCTGCTGGTTGTCCGTCCGCATCCCGGGCAAGCGGTGACGCTTGGCGCAAACATTCGCAGCCCGAGAGCCTGCAGGAGCTCGCATGCCGCGTAGACCTCTTCGCGGCGATCGCCGCCCGGCCGCGGCGTCAGTGACACGCGGATCGTGTCGCCGATGCCCTCGTTCAGCAGGATGCCGATCGCAGACGCCGACCAGACGAGCCCTTTCGTGCCCATGCCGGCTTCGGTCAGACCGAGGTGCAGAGGCTGGTCGGTCTTGCGCGCGAGATCGCGATAGATCGCCAGCAAGTCTCGCGGTCGCGATACCTTGCACGAGATGATGATCTG
>Ga0070675_100003888_pt1 | contig 11318 bp, 10 predicted proteins | sample KBSM43metaG_FD_65343 | JGI IMG/M metagenome (GOLD analysis project Ga0070675, IMG submission 65343) | Miscanthus rhizosphere microbial communities from Kellogg Biological Station, Michigan, USA - KBS M4-3 metaG | ecosystem: Host-associated > Plants > Roots > Rhizosphere > Soil ...
GCTCGAGGAGCACGGCGCCACCATTGTCTCCTAGCTGCATCGTCCGCCTCGCTACGCCGGACGACGCGGCAGACATCGCCGGCCTGGCCGGCACGCCGCTTTTCGCGATGGAAGAGCTACTGACGCCCGGCGCGGCCGGCGGGATGGGGCGCCCGGTCGCACGCTCCTCGCGGCGGATCCGCCGATGACGACGCCGTATGCAATCCGCCGGCTGCACGCCGTCGACGAGGCTGCGATCGAGGGCCTCGCCGGCGTGTTGCTCGACTGCGTCGAAGGCGGGGCGTCGGTGAGCTTCATGGCGCCGCTCACTCGCGAGCGCGCTGAGGACTTCTGGCGCCGGGTCGCCGCGGGGGTGCACGCGGGCGAACGGGCGCTGCTGGTGGCCGAAGACGGTGGGGGCATCTGCGGCACCGTCCAGCTCGTGCTCGACCTGCCCGAGAACCAGCCGCACCGGGCCGATCTGGCGAAGATGCTGGTGCACCGGCGCGCGCGCCGGCACGGCGTGGGCGAAGCGCTGATGCGCGCGGCCGAGGTCGCGGCGCTGGACTGCGGCCGCACGCTGCTGGTGCTCGATACCGTGACCGGCGGCGACGCCGAGCGTCTGTACGCACGCCTCGGCTGGACGCGGGTCGGGGAGATTCCGCGCTTCGCGCTCTTTCCGCGCGGCGGCTACTGCTCGACGACGTATTTCTATCGGGATCTCAGCGGCCGGTGATGCAGGAGCCGCCTACGTACCCGGTAGACGGGCCGCCACGGGCGTAGGGCGGGACTTCAGTCCCGCCGATGCGAGCTCCTTCAGCTCCGGATATTTCTCGATCAGTGCCGGCGGATATTCGCCCTCGATCGGCTCGCCGAGCTGGGCCTTCAGCATCAGCGCGTTCACCACCGACTTCGACGAGTAGTGATTGTTCGTGTAGAGATACGACTTCTTCACCAGCGTGCGCGCCGCGCCCGCGACGTCGGCGAACTCGCGCAGTTCGGTGTCGGAGTACAGATAGTTGTAGCGGTCCTCGGACTTGTCGTGCGCCCACCACTGCGCGGCGTTCCGGCCGTGCAGGCGCATGTAGTAGAAGCCGGTCACGTTGGGCAGGTAGTTCTGCCGGATCGACAGGCGGAACTTGGGCTCGTCGATCTGCGTGAAGGCGGCGCCGAAACCGTTCAGCAGCGACAGCGTGTCGCCGAGGGCGTCGCTCCAGCTCTTGTGTCGCAGCTCCACGGCCACGGGGTAATCGTGGAACGCACGCAGAAGCCCCGCGAGATACTCCCGTGACGCCGGCGTGTCCTTGAAGCTGGGCGGAAACTGCGCCAGCAAAGCGCCCAGCCGGCCGCTCGCCGCGAGCGGCTCGATCCCGGCGCGAAAGTCGTCGATGTCGCTCCGCGTCACCTGGGCCAGCAGATCGAGGAGCGGACCGTCGGTTCCCGGCGCCGTCTTCAACGCCGCCTCCCGGAACATCTTCGGGTGCGTGAACTTCTGGTACAGCTTGAGCGAGAACTCGAAGCCCGCGGGCGTCCGCGACGCCCATTGCCGTGCCACCTCGGCGCGTGGCATCCCGTAAAAGGTGGTGTTCACCTCCACGGTGTCGAAGTGCCGGGCGTAGAACCGCAGCTCGTCGAAGTCCTTGGTGCCGTCGCGCTTGGAGCGCGTGGCCGGATAGAACACGCCGTTCCAGGTGCCTTTTCCCGACGGATAGCTCCAGCCGGACGTGCCGATGCGCAGGCTCATGGGGTCTTCCCCGATAATAGGAGGGTTGGTCACCATCAACGAAATCTTCTATTCCGTGCAGGGCGAGTCGAGCTTCGCGGGGCAGCCCTGCGTCTTCGTGCGGCTCACCGCGTGCGATCTCCGCTGCTCGTGGTGTGACACGCCGTATGCGTTCCACGAAGGCTCGAAGCGGCCGCTCGAGGCGGTGCTGCAGGACGTCGACCACTACGACTGTCCGCTCGTCGAGGTGACGGGCGGGGAGCCGCTGCTGCAGGAGGACGTGTATGCGCTGATGGACGCGCTGGTGGCCCGCGGCAAGACCGTGCTGCTCGAAACCGGCGGCCACCGCAGCACCGAGCGGGTGCCGGACGCGGTGGTCACGATTCTCGACGTCAAGTGCCCCGGCAGCGGCGAGGCTCACAGGATGGACTGGTCGAATCTCGATCGGCTGCGTCCGCACGACGAGGTGAAATTCGTCATCAAGGATCGCGCCGACTACGAGTACGCCCGCGGCGTCGTTCGCGAGCGCGAACTGGCGTCCCGGGCGGCGGCCGTCCACTTCTCGCCGGTCCACGCCGAGATGGATCTGCGCACGCTCTCGGAATGGGTGCTCGCCGACCGGCTTCCCGTGCGGGTCCAGGTGCAGCTGCACAAGTACATCTGGGATCCGTCCACGCGCGGTGTCTGACGCCGTCGTCCTGCTGAGCGGCGGGCTCGACTCCTACACGGCCGCGGCGATCATCCAGGCCGAGGGGTTCCGCCTCCACGCGCTCACGGTCGCGTACGGCCAGCGGCACGCACGCGAAATCGAGGCCGCGCGCGTGGTGGCGCGGGCGCTGGGCGTGGCCCGCCACGTCGAGATCGCGGTGGACCTCTCCACCTTCGGCGGGTCGTCGCTCACGAGCGATCTGCCCGTGCCCAAGGACCGGCCGATCGATCCGGCGGAGATTCCCTCGACCTACGTGCCCGCGCGCAATACGGTGTTCCTGTCGCTCGCGCTCGGCTGGGCCGAAGTGCTCGATGCGCGCGACATCGTCATCGGCGTCAACGCGCTCGACTACTCCGGGTACCCTGACTGCCGTCCCGAGTTCATCGCCGCCTTCGAGCAGCTGGCCGCGCTCGCCACCGCCACGGGCGTCGGCGGCGCACGGTTCCGCGTGCACACGCCGCTCATCGCGCTCACCAAGGCTCAGATCATTGCGCGCGGGCTCGAGCTCGGCCTCGACTACGGGCTCACGCACAGCTGCTACGACCCTTCCGCCTCGGGCCGCCCCTGCGGCCGCTGCGACAGCTGCCAGCTGCGCGCCGCGGGCTTCGCCCAGGCCGGCGTGACCGACCCGCTGCTCGCATGACGCACCGCATCTACTACACCGACGCCTACTGCCGCGCCTTCGACGCCGTGGTCGTCCGCGCGTTCGAGCACGACGGGCGTCCCGCCGTGGTGCTCGATCGGACCGCGTTCTACCCGACCTCAGGCGGCCAGCCGTTCGACATCGGCGTGCTCGGCGGCACCTCGGTCGTGGACGTGGTCGATGCGGACGGCGACATCGTGCACGTGCTTTCGGCGCGGCTCGCCGAGGGTGCCGGCGTCCAGGGCGAGATCGACTGGGCCCGGCGCTTCGATCACATGCAGCAGCACACCGGCCAGCACATGCTGTCGGCGGCGCTGGTCCACGTATGCGACGCGGCGACCGTGAGTTTCCACCTGGGCAGCGAGTCGTCCACAATCGATCTCGCCGCCACGGTCTCGCCCGCCGACGTGGAGCGCGCCGTGGACGAGGCCAACCGCGTGGTGTGGGACGACCGCGAGGTGGCGGTGCACTTTGCCTCCGCGGACGAAGTGAAGGCGCTGCCGCTGCGCAAGGAATCCGCTCGTGAAGGCGAGCTGCGGCTGGTCGAGGTGCCGGAGTTCGATCTGTCCGCTTGCGGCGGCACCCACGTAGCGCGCACCGGGGTCATCGGCCTGATTGGCGTGACCGGTATCGAGAAGTTCAAGGGGGGTGTGCGCCTCACCTTCGTCTGCGGCGGCCGGGCCCTGCGCTCGCTGCGGCAGCTCCGCGACGCGGTGGGCGGGTCGGTGCGGGTGCTGTCGGTGCTTCCGCAGGACCTCCCGGCGGCGGTGGAGAAGCTCCAGGCCGAAGGCAAGGGGCTGCGCAAGACGATCGCCGCCATGCAAACGGCGCTGGCGGTCCACGAGGCCGACCGTCTGCTGGCGTTGGCGCCGGCGTCGGCCGCGCGGCGGGTGATCGCCGACGTATATGAAGGCTGGGACGTCAACGGCCTGAAGACCATCGCCACCTCGCTCATCGCCCGCGATCCGGTCGCGGTGGCGCTCGTCGGCAGCGGCGCGCAGCCGCTCGTCGTCGTGGCCTGCGCCCCCTCGCTCGGCCTCGACGCGAGCGCCGTGCTGCGGCGCCTGATCGAGCGCTTCGGCGGGCGCGGCGGCGGGCGCGCCGACCTGGCGCAGGCTGGTGGCCTCACCGGAAACGCGGTCGAGATCGCCGCCGCGGCGCGCGAGATCCTCGCCGCCGCCTGACCCCGCCGAGGGCGCCCGGCAGCCGGACCGCGGATCGGCCGCGCGGGATGTGATTAGATCGCGCGGCATGTCCGTCCAGATCAGGCTCGCGAGCGACGCCGATGCGGAAGCGATCGCGGCCATCTACGGGCCGGTCGTCGAGACCACGTCGATCTCGTTCGAAACCGAGGTCCCCGACGCCGCCGAGATACGCCGGCGGCTGGCAGCACGCTGCCGTCGTATCCGTGGCTGGTGTGCGACATCGGCGGCGACGTGGCGGGCTACGCCTACGCGACGGCGCATCGGGTGCGCGCCGCCTACCGCTGGTCGGTGGATACGTCGGTGTACATCGACGCCTCCCGGCGGCGGCTCGGCATCGGCCGCGGCCTGTATCAGTCGCTGTTCGCCGTGCTCGCGGCCCAGGGCTACGTCAATGCTTTTGCCGGCATCGCCCTGCCCAATCCGGGCAGCGTCGGCCTGCACGAGGCGGTCGGGTTCGAGCCGCTCGGCGTCTACCGGCGCGTGGGCTTCAAGTTCGGCAAGTGGCATGACGTCGGCTGGTGGCAGCTGGCGTTGAAGGCGCACGAGGCGGTCCCCGACGCGCCGCTCGATCTGGCTGCGGTGCGGCGCCGGCCCGAGTGGGCCGGCCTGCTCGCGCGCGGCGAGGCGGCGATTCGGGCCACGGCCGCATGACCTCACCCGCCACGGCGGCCGCGCCGCCCCTCGACGACGCGCCGGCCGTCGAGGTGCCGCGTATCGGCCTCGCGCAGGCGACGACGCTCAACATGCTGAGCATGATCGGCGCCGGGCCGTTCCTCACCATCCCGCTGATCATCCAGGCGATGCAGGGCCCGCAATCGCTGGTGGCCTGGATGGTCGGCGCGGTGGTCGCGATGGCCGACGGGCTGGTGTGGGCGGAGCTGGGCGCTGCGCTGCCGCGCTCGGGTGGCGGCTATCAGTACCTGCTCGAGGCTTACGGGCCTCGGCGCCTCGGGCGTCTCATGAGCTTTCTCTTCCTGTGGCAGACGATGATCGCGTTCCCGCTCACGATGGCCTCGGGCGCCGTGGGCTTCGCCTTCTACGCGAGCTACCTCGTGCCGTCGCTCGGCCCCTGGGAGAGAAAGGCGCTCGCCGCGCTGGTGTGCCTGCTTGCGGCCGCCCTGGTGTACCGGCGTATCGACCGCGTGGGACGCTGGGGCACCGTGTTCGCGGCGGTGGTGTTCGTGGCCGTCGGCTGGGTGATCGTCGACGGCGTCGTCTACGGGCAGCCGGCCGCGCTGGTGATCCCGGCCGGCGCCTTCACCGGGTCCTCCGCCTTCTGGGCCGGCCTGGGCACCGCGACGCTGTACTCGGTGTACGACTATCTCGGCTACAACAACATCTGCAGCTACGCGAGCGAAGTGCGGCGGCCAGCTGCCACCATCCCCCGTTCGATCGTGCTCTCGGTGACCGTGGTGGCCGGCCTCTACCTGGCGATGAACGCCGGCATCATGAGCGCCATGCCGTGGCAGGACGCGGCCGCCTCGCCCTTCGTCGTCAGCGAGTTCGTCGCGCGCCTGCAGGGCCGCGGCGCCGCGGCGATCATGACGCTCCTCATCCTGGTGACGCTCTTCGCGGCGCTCTTCGCGGCCATGTGCGCGACCGCGCGGATTCCCTACGTGGCGGCGGTCGACGGCCGATTCTTCCACGTGTTCGCCCGGCTGCATCGGTCCGGCCGCTTTCCGTCTTTCGCGGTGGCGTTCGTCGGCGTCGCGTCGGCGCTCGCCTGCCTGCTCGAGCTCGACGCGCTCATCACCGCGCTGGTCGTGATCTATGTCGTGATCGGTGCGCTGCCCGTGATCGGGGCGGTGACGGCGCTGCGGCGGCTGCGCCCCGACATCGAGCGGCCGTTCGCCGCGTGGGGCTATCCGCTGCCGAGCGTCGTGGCTGCCGCGGGATGGCTGGCGATTCTCGTCACCAGCGGGCTGCCGTACATCGCGGCCGGGGTGGCGCTGCTGGCCGCCGGTGTCGCCGCCTACCTCTGGCGCGCGCGGCGGGCAGGGGAATGGCCGTTCTCTGCGGTAGCGAACCGGCGTTAAGCCGGTTTGCCAGATACTGCCGCGCGGTCCGCGTTCTTTGCGGACCGCGCCATCAGGGCTGGCGCGTGAAATCCGCCAGCCGCACCGCCATCCGATCGATCGCCTCGGTGGCGTCCACTCCGGTGCCCTCGTAGTTGTTGATGATGATCACGACAGCGAGGTGCTCGCCGTCCTTCGTCTTGAGGTAGCCGGCCAGGCTGCGCACGTTGCTCATGGTGCCGGTCTTCGCCCGGAGGTTGCCCTCGGCGCTGGTGCGCTTCATCCGCAAGGCCAGCGACCCGTCCACCCCCGCGATCGGCAGCGCCGACACGAACGGCGACGCTCCGGCCGGGTCGTGCATCCGCTGCAGGAGCAGGGTGAGGGCCTGCGGCGCGATGAGGTCGTGCCGCGACAGCCCCGATCCGTCCACGATCTGTGCGGCGTCGGCGGGCACGCCCCATGCGGCAAAGCGTTTCTGCACGCCGTCGAGCGCCGCGTCGTTGGTGCCGGGCCCGCCCGGCGCCGCGTTGAGCCGCATCACCGCCTCGCCATAGAGATTGATGCTCTCCTTGAGCATCGGCTTCACGATGTCGGAGAGCGGCCTCGATCGATGGGTGTAGAGCACGGTGCCTGCGGTGCGATCGGGCGGCGGCACCACATCGTCGATGTCGGCGGCGCGGCCCGTCACGTCGATTCCGCTGCGCACCAACCGGTCGCGCAGGAGGTTGGCGAACCACAGCGTGGGATTGCCGGATGACACCGACAGCCGGAACGGCGCGTCGCCGGGCCGGATGAAGCCGGCAAGGGTGAGCGCCGCCTCGCCCGGCCGCTGTTCGGACCAGACGAAGCTCGCCTGAGCAGCCGTCGTGACGGTGCGGTTCACGAGCGGCCGCTCCAGCGCTTCGGCGTCCACGGCCACGGTGGCCGGTGCGCCCTCGCGCGGGCCGGGGCTGACGGTCACGTTCATGCGATTTTCTGCGGCGTTCAGCGCGCCGAAGAGGGCGCCCGACACGTAGCCGACGTCCTCCCAGGCCCAGGCACGTGCCGGCCGCGGTTCTTCGAGGGCGTCGTCGTCGCCGATCACGCGGCCCTCGACCCGGCGGAGGCCCGCGGCCTTCAGCGCGTCCACCCAGACCTGCAGGGTGTCGCCTTCGCGGCCGTCCGGTGTGGGATCACCGGACCCGATCACGATCAGGTCCCCGGTGAGCACGCCGTCGACCAAGGGTCCGGCCGCCCGCACGGGCGTGGTGTAGGTGTAGTCCCAGCCCACGGTCTCGGCGGCCGAGACGGCGCTGACGATCTTGGCGACCGAGGCGGGAATGAGCAGCGTCTGCGGATTGAGCTCGAACAGGCGCTCGTCGCGGTCCAGCGAGTGGACCACGACGCCCCAGACGGCGCGGGTCACGCCGGCGGAGGCCATGTCGGCCTGCAGATCCTGGCGGAGCTGCGCGAGGGCCGCCGCGCCCGACGCAGCCGCCTGCGCCGCGGGCTGCGCGGCGCCAGAGGCGGGCGCCGTCTGGGCCGAAATCATGGCCGACGCGCAGAGGCTCAACGAGCAGAGCAGCACGCCACCCGTCAGGACGGCGCGCCGCGGAGGCCATGATGGGCCACCCGGCCGCATGAATTAGATGCTACTTCAGCGCGTCGAGGGCTTTGATCGCCTCGTCGAAGGCGGCCGCGTCGAGCTTGGCCGTGCCGGGCTCGTCGCTCCGGCTCGCGTAGACGTCCGCGCCGGCGCGGCCGAACGTGACCGAGTCGGATCCCTTGTCGAACACCGCCTTCACGGCGAGCACGGGCGTCTTCAGCGACGCGTGCGATCCGGTCTCGAAGGAGGCCGCCCGCAGGCCCGACACCTGCGCCAGGAGCGACTCGACCTGCATGGCATCGAGCGTCTTGCCGGCCACCGTCCACACGTCCTTGCCGTCCTTGCCCTTCGTCCGGTCGAACGCCTGCGTCTGCCCCCCGCGGGTGAACTCGACGCGCGTAGCAGTGAAGGAGCGGAAGTCGAAGAGGTCCTTGCGGCGGAACTCGCCGACGTCCTTCACCACATCGGCGCGGAGCGTCGGCGCCACGGTGAAGATCGCCGGGCGGTTGGAGTCCTTGGCGAACACGACGGCGTTCTCGGTCTTGCCGAGCGTCAAGGTTGCGCTCGAGCTCCCGGACTTGATGGTCATGGTCGCGGTCGGCGCGTCGAACCCGTATCGCTTCGGTGGTGCGTTCTGATCCTCGGCGAGCGCCTGCATCTGCGCCGACGACAGGCGCTCGATCGCGCCCTCGACCGCCGCGTAGTCGGCGCGGGCCGCGATCGGCTTGACCAGCGACCAGCTCTCGCCCGACTTGGCGAGGGCGATCTCCGTGGACCCCGTCTTCAGCTCCAGGCCGTCGGCCTTTCCGCGCTCGACCTTCAGCACCGCCTTGTCGCGCAGCGCGAAGGTGGTCTTGTTGAACGTGGGGTCGAGGTGCGACGGCACCAGGAACACCCGCGGCGACGCGGGCAGTTTGGCGTAGACGTTCTCGCCGACCGGTGTCTTCTCGCCCAGCAGGATGCGCTGCTCGGCGGCCTGGCCTTTCACCTTGAACGCGACGTCGATGCGGGCGGGGTCGAGGCCGAAGGGCGCGAGGTCGGCCGGCTTCTCGTCCACGACCTGCTCGATCTGGAGCGACGAGAGGCTGCCGGTGATGCTCGACACCTCGCTGGCGTCGGCGTCGGCCCGCACCGGCTCCACGATCGACCATGTGTTCCCGGTCTTCGTGAGCCGCGTCGTCTCGCCGCCGGCGGTGATCCGCAGTTCCTCGATGGCATCGGCCTCCACGGAGGCGAACGCCTTCTGGGGCGCATCCTCCGGCGGCGCGGGATCCTTCGTCTCGAGGTAGTAGATGTAGCCGACGAGCCCGCCCAGGACGGCGAGGAGGGCGATCGTCGAAACCAGCCGCTGCATGCTAGCGCCTCCGCCACCAGGCGTAGAAGCCGCCGCCGAACACCGCGATCGGCACGATCAGCACCGAGAAGGCCAGCACGAGCACGAGCTGGCGATTGTCCAGCGTGACCCGCCGCTCGGCCGGGTCGCGCGGCCGGATCGAAATCAGGTTCTCCTGCTGCGCCAGCCAGTTGACCGTGTTCATGAAGAGGTTGACGTTGCCCGGCACGCCGGCCAGTTGGTTGGTGATGAACTCGGAGTCGCCGATCGCCGCGATGCGCGTTTCCGGCGGCGCCGGCTTGGCGGTGTCGCCCGCGGCGGCCGGCGCGGGCGCCGGATCGGCGGCCTTGACCGGGACGGCGACGGTGGCGCCGATCGTGACCGGGCCGAGGATGTCGCCCGTGGATTCGTCGGGCGGGGCCAGCGCGTTGGGATCGAACTTGGCGAGGTCGGTCTCGGCCCAGCTGTTCGCCCCGGTCTGCACGAACGGCCGCGCGGCGTTGCCGTCGCGGCCCTCGCCGTTGGGCTGGATGGCCCGCACCAGCGAGAACACGGTGAGCAGCCCGAAGCGGTCGGTGATCGGGTGCACGGGGTACGGCAGGGCGGCTGCGGGCGTGAACGGGTCGTTCGTGCTGCCGCTCAGGATGACCGACGGCGGCGCCTTGATGCCCCACTTGGCGAGTAGCCCCACCAGTCGAGGCATCGGCTCGCCGGCTTTGAGGTCGGCGGGCGGATCGAGCATCACGAGCAGCTTGCCGCCCTTGTCCAGATACGACTCCAGCAGCGGCAGCTCGCGTTCGAGCAGGTCGATGCGCGGACCCGCGACGATGATCGCCGTCGCGTCGGCGGGGATGGCGTTGGCCTGCGCCAGCACCAGCGGGGCGAACTCGTAGTTGTCCCGCTTCAGGGCGTCGGTGGCCGCGCTCAGCCCCTGCTCGTCCCCGGGGCCGTTGACGTCGCGCTCGCCGTGCCCGGACAGGAAGTACACCTTCTTCGTCGCCGGGTTCACCGCCTTGATCAGCGCGGTGGTGATGTCGCGCTCCTCGTCGGTGGTCGCGCGCTCCTTGCGGCTCATGTACTCGACGACGACGGTGCCGTACTGGGCCACGTCGTACTCGCGGGCCCGGATTGGGAAGCGGTCGACGTCGACGTACTCGACGGTGACGTTGTTCGAGAGCGCCTCGTAGCTGTTCATGCGGGCGCGGAACCGCTCGAAGCCCCGCGACCGGTCGAAGACGAGGATCTTGGCCGGCGCCTTCAGCCCCTGCAGCAGCTTCGTCGTCTGGTCCGACAGCGTGAACTGCTGGTTGGCGGTGAAGTCCCAGCGCTTGTTCTGGCGCGAGGCCACGTAATTGACGGCGACCAGGATGGCCAGGCCGAGCCCGACGCTCGCGAGGGCGAGCATGCCGTAACGCGAGTTGCGCCCGCCGGCCCACGCGCTCTGCAGCGCGTACACCACGACGAGGGCCAGGCCGGCCCACGACGCGTACATCGCATACTGGTCGAGCCGTGCCGACACCGGCACGACGTCGAACCACCCGAGGATCCGCACCGGCGCGGCGATGAACACGATTGCGACGCCGAGCCACGCCAGCCAGTTGAGTGCGCGTTGCATGACTACCCTCGCCACCGTTCGGTGTCCACCGACCGCGCGGTCAGGAACAGGCCCACTGCAATGAAGCTGATGTAGTAGACGACGTGCTTGGTGTCGAGGACGCCGCGGCTGAAATCGTCGAAGTGGTCGACGATCGAGGCATAGTTGAGGAAGGTCTGGAGCCAGGGCCACGGCGCGAACGGCGCCGGCCAGTTGATCACCCACAGGATCAGGAAGACGGCGAAGGTCACCGCGCCGGCGATGATCTGATTGCTGGTGAAGGTCGAGATGAGCAGGCCCACCGACACGAAGCACCCGCCCATCAGCAGCAGGCCCAGGTAGGTGGTGAGCAGCGGCTTCAGCTCGGGCGTGCCGAAGAAGAACAGAGTGCCGACCGACAGCATCGTGATCACGAGCATCGAGCCGTAGAGGCTCATCGCGCCGAGGAACTTGCCCAGGATGATCTGCAGGTCGGTGAGCGGCGCCGTGAGCAGCAATTCGATCGTGCCCGAGCGCTTCTCTTCGGCGTAGG
>Ga0070675_100003889_pt1 | contig 11318 bp, 13 predicted proteins | sample KBSM43metaG_FD_65343 | JGI IMG/M metagenome (GOLD analysis project Ga0070675, IMG submission 65343) | Miscanthus rhizosphere microbial communities from Kellogg Biological Station, Michigan, USA - KBS M4-3 metaG | ecosystem: Host-associated > Plants > Roots > Rhizosphere > Soil ...
ATGGACAGACCGTTCACCACTCGGACGACCGGTTGAACCTCGGCAATACACATCCATCCGTTACACCACAAGGCTTTCCGACGTGGGGATCATGCCATCCGTTGGTACCGTACCGGATTCCTATGACAACGCGACGGCCGAAGCACTCAACGGCACCTTCAAGGCCGAACTGATCCACAGATGCGGGCCGTGGCGCACCAGGGCGCAGACCGAGATCGCGATCTACGAGTGGATCTCCTGGTACAACCACGCCCGCATCCACACCTCCATCGGCGACGTCCCACCGGTGGAGTACGAACACACCTACTACAGTCTGCTCACCACCCTGGCACCGACCGGAGCCAGGTAACCCGGCTTCCAAGATCACCGGGGTGGCTCAGGGGACCGACCGGTATTACATCTACACCTATCCGGCCAAGAAATCGCTGAAGGCGGTGATGGCCAAGGTGAAGACGGTGTGCCGGCAGGTCGAGGTGAACCAGCCGATCGATGACCTGATCCGCAGGCTCAACCAAGCGGTCAGGGGCTGGTGCGCCTACTTCCGGCCCGGTGTGTCCTCGGCAACCTTCGCCTACCTCGGCCACTACCTGTGGCAGACGGTCTGGCGATGGATCCGCCGCAAACACCGCCGATCCGGTTGGAAAGAACTCCGCCACCGCTACTACGACGGCGGATGGTGGCCACGCGGCCAACAACGGGAACTGTTCGACCCGGAGAAGCTGGGCACGATCCGGTACCTCTACCGCGGTTCGAACATCCCTGCACCCTGGCCGTCAGCCGCCTGACGAGGAACGAACAAACCACGACACCTATTCGGGGCTTGTGGAGAGCCCGGTGCGCTGCAAGGCGCACGCCGGGTTCGGGAAGCGGTCCAGAGAAACGGATCGGCCCCGAGGTCGACACCGCGCTCTGGGCCGACTTCACCGACCGGCCACATCGGATCTCGTGATGTTCATCGCCGAGCACGCCGACCGCACCACCGTCGACGGGCAGCGATGGGGAGTCGAGCCGATCTGCGCTGTGCTGGCCGAGCAGGGCACGCCGATCGCCGCCAGTACCTACTACGAACACCGCACCGGCAGCGGGGTGGACAGCCGAGCCGGCGTGCGCAGCGCGATATGGCGCTGCGTGCGGAGATCGAGCGGGTGTACCGGGCCAACTTCTGCGTCTACGGGGCGCGCAACGTGTCTGGCTGCAACTCAACCTGCAGGTGTTCGGCTGGCTTGCCTCGCTGACCTGGGACGAGGGTGCCAAGACCGCGGAGCTGCTGGTGCTACGGCACGAGGGCGCCAATCGGCCCCGTTAGGGGGCTTGTACGGTGTCGCCCGCCCTCAGCTGCGATCCAGCCGAGCCGTCGGAAGGGATGCCGAGCCGACGGAGGAGTTTGACGGATCCGGGGCCAGTTGGAAGCGGGTGATCAGTTGCTGGATTTGGTTCGCGGTGCGATTGAGGCTGTCGGCCGCGGTGCGGGTCTGTTCGGCGGCCATGCGGGCTTCGGTGGCGGCGCCGTCGACCCGCTGGCTGCTACCGGCCATATCGGCGGCGTTGCAGGAACCGGCAGTCAGTCTCGGTCGGGTGCACTCCCGCCGGGTTCGGCGCTCGCGAGTAGGTAGCTCCCGTACGCCACGAGCCACAGCACGATTGGGTACGAGTTCCAGCGTTCGATCCCGCCCTCGCCGAGGCTCGCCACGGGCGCCCAGTCCGGCAGGAAGATGCCGAGCGTAATGGCGACCAGCGAGACAGCCCCCAGCGTTATCCACAGGTAGCGGAACGGCCGCGCGGTCGCCCGCGAAGCCAGGATCATCCCGACGCCTCCGGCGAAGAAGGCGATCATCGCAAACACCGTGTGGAAGCCCGGGTTCGTCAGGGGAAACACGCCCACGCCGAGAACACCGGTTCCGAGAAGGGCGGTGGGAATGCTGACGGCTTTGCGCCGAAGTGCCCGGTGCAGGAACCAGGCGCCGGCAAGGATCAGCGCGCCGGTCACCAGCATCGTGACATCGAAGATCGCCGCGGACGGCTGGGTGACGACGCTGTTCGGCGGTTCCGACGCGCCGAGGTGGCTCAGTGTGTCGGCGTGCGTGCTGTAGGCGCCGGTGAACAGTGCCTCGGCCGTGATGCTGCCCATCAGGATGCCGACGCCGGCGAGCGTGAGGCAGAGCCCGGCGACTTTTCGATCCCGTGTCCGTGCCGGAATCGGTGCCGCTGGTGCCGTCGTCGTGGTTGCCCCGTCCGACGTTTGGACTGTCACTGTCATCTCAACCACCTATTTCGCCAACGATGCGGTCCACGCCAGCTACCACGTTTGACCGACACCGGCAGGGCGGCCAGGGTCCAACGTCCCCCACCGGGCAGGACTTGCACGCCGAGATGATCTTGCCAACTGTCAACGCCGGTGAGTCCTGACCATCGGGTTCCGGTGGAGTGTTGACCGTCGCCAGCCGGCCAGCGGTAGGGTCACGCGACCCGGGCACCGGTGGACTGCCGGCCCTGCGTGCGGGGTCGTTAGGACCTGTACGCGCTTCGTGTGCCGCGACACGGTGGAGCTGAGCGGGAGGTCGCCATGGGTGCGCGGGTCGGCAGGTATCTGGTTGGGGCTGCGCTGGTCGGGTACGCGGCGCTGCAGGTGCTGGGTCGCCGGGCCGGTTCCACCGGCTCGGAACGCCGGGCGCGTCTACCCGGCGATGAGCTCATCGCGCAGCCCAACATGGTCACCGACCACGCCCTGACGATCGACGCAGCGCCGGAAGTGGTGTGGCCGTGGCTGACGCAGCTGGGATGGCATCTGGGCGGGTACTACACGCCGCGGTGGGTCGACTGGCTGCTGTTTCCGCAGAACTGGCCCAGCCTTGACCACCTCGACCCGGCGCTGGTACGGAAGCTGGCGGCCGGGGACGTCATCCCCGATGGCGAGCTGGACACTGCTTGGTTCAACGTCGCCGAGGTCGACCCGCCGCACACCCTCGTGCTGCGCTCCACCACCCACCTGCCACCAGCGTGGCGGGGCCGCTGCGGCGCGGCGATCGACTGGACCTGGACCTTCCGGCTAACACCGCTACGGGCTGGACGCACCCGGCTGCATCTGCGGGTACGTGGACGCACCGCGCCGTGGTGGCTGACCGTGGGCTACCACGCCACGCTCGTCCCGGCGGATTTTGTCATGGCGGTGGGCATGCTGCGTGGCATCAGGGACCGCGCCGAGTCCGACCGGCCCTGGCGGTCCTCGGGTCGCGCGCCGTGGTCAACGCGTGCCGCCTCGGTGCAGCACAGCCGCGGTGCATGACGCGGAGGGAGCTCGGCGATGACCACGCAACCGCGCAGCGGGTCGGCGGTGCCGCTGTCGATGGGGGTCGCGGCGTTGGCGACGGTGGCGGCCGCCGCCGGGCTGCTCACCGGTGGCGGCACCGGGCCGGCGCCGTTCGTTACCGTGCGCGGGGAGACCGTAGAGCTGTACGGGCAGGGGCTGTACCGCTACGACACCCTCTTTGCCGGCGCCGGCCAGCGGGGTACCGACGCGGTGGTTCTGTTGCTCGGGGTTCCGCTGCTGCTCAGGGCGGCGCTGCGGTACCGGCGCGGCTCGTCGCGCGCCGGGCTGTTGCTGCTGGGCACGCTGGTGTTCTTCCTGTACGTCTACGGCAGCGCCGCACTGGGCACGGTGGCCTACAACCGGCTGTTCCCGGTCTACGTCGCACTGTTCTCGGCCAGCCTGTTTGCCGTGGCCCGGTTGCTCGCCACGGTGGACCGGACGGAGCTGTCAGATCGGTGCGACACCGGGCCGCGCCGCGGCGTCGGAGTCTTCCTGCTGCTCAGCGGTGCCGTAACCGCGCTGGTTTGGGGCGTTCCGATGGTCGCAGCGGCGGTCACCGGCGTCCCCACCGACCGGCTGGACAGCTATACCACCGACGTTACATACGCGCTGGACCTGGCGATCATCACCCCGGCGGCCCTGCTGGCCGGAGCGCTGATCCTGCGCCGGAAGGCCACCGGCCACCTGCTCGCCCTGTCGCTGCTGGTGCTGGAAGCCATGCTGGCCCCCCTGATCGTCGCGCAGACGGTGAGCCAACTCGCCGCCGGGGTGACGTTCACGCCGGCCGAGGTGGTCGGGCCGATGGTCGGATTCGTCGTCATCGCCGGTGCCGCGCTGTGGTTCCTGATCGGCCTGCTACGCGCCCCCGACACCGCGCCGACCGGGCATGCCGGCGCTCACCAGGCCGACGCCGTCGCCGTGGGAGGACTCCGATGACCAGCGCCCGCACCACCCGCGGGTGGGCACGCCAGCTTGGTCAGCTTCTGGCTGCCGTGCCGCTGTTCCTCGTTGCCCCGCTGGCACGGCCGTGGCACATCCGCTGGGGCGCCACCGACGACGAAGTCACCGCCCCGATGCCCGGCGACGATCCTGTACCCGGCTGCCAGTACCGCGCCACCAGGGCTATCACGATCAATGCGGACCGCCGGTACGTGTGGCCGTGGCTGGTCCAGGTCGGCGTCGGACGGGCCGGCTTCTACAGCGTCGACCTGCTGGACAACCTCGCCCGGCCGAGCGCGACCGAGATCCTGCCGGCACACCAGCGGCTGTCGGTCGGCGCGTGGATCCCCATGACCGCCACCCCGACCACCACCACGGCATTCACGGTTCACTCCTTCGACCCGGAACAGGTCCTCGTGTGGGCCAAGCCCGACAGCACCTGGGTATGGCGACTGACCACCAACGCCGACGGCTCGACGCGGCTGGTGACCCGGATCCGGGCCTGCTACCACTGGTCACGGCCCGGCTCGGCGGCCCTGTCCATCCTGCTGATGGAGTTCGGCGACTTCGCCATGCTGCGCACCATGCTGCACGGCGTCAAGATCCGCTCCGAACGGCTCGCCGCGCAGGCGCTGACCAGCCCGACCACGCCCGCGCCGGACACCAGGGGTTGGCTGAGGTGAGGTGAGTAGCGGTGGCATCTACGCGAGTCGATGGGGACGGGTACGCGTACGCGGAGCTGTACTGGCTGCCGCTGGGTGCCGGCGGGGCGCGGTGCGTGCGGTTCAACGGCCGCCTGTTCGAAGCGATCACAGCGCGCCACCAGCACCGGCGCGCCCAAGACCTGTACCACTCCGCCCTGCAGGTGCAGTTCGCCGGCAACCGGTACGTGATCGAGATGGCACCGGTGTGGAGCCTGAACACCCCCGAGCGGGGCGTCGTCTGCCAAGGCGCGGTCGGGCTGCCGTGGCTCGGCCGTTCGCGGCTGTTCCGCTACGAGGTGCGGTGCTGGCGCGATGGCGTCATCCCGGACCTGGCCGAGGCAGTGGCCAGCCCGCAGCGGCTGAGCACCGACCCGGCCCTGGCCCACCGGCTACTGGAGCTCACGCCAACGTTCCCGACCGCCACCTGGGGCCGCGACGAACTCCACTGCGGCGACATGTGGAACTCCAACTCGCTGATCTCCTGGCTGTTGGCGCGCAGCGGTCACCACCCCGAGTTCGTCGAGGTTCCACCGCGCGGTCGGGCACCCGGCTGGTCGGCCGGGTTGGTGGTCGCGGCGCGACAGGACGCGGCCGCGCCGATCGCGGAGGCGCCGGTGCCGTAGCGCACCGGTTGTCGAGTCACATGGAGAGGAGGCGGCAGTCATGGTTATCGCGAGTCGACCGTCGGGCGCACCGGTGGAGGTGTTCTCCGCGCGCAACCTGCCGACGACAGGCGCCGCTGGTGGGCGGGCGCGGGCCGCGGTGACGCTGTCGGCCATCGCCCTGGTGGCGATGGCCGCGGCATCAGCGGCGGGCCTGTTGCTGGACGGGCTCTACCAAGACCCGGAGTCGACGGCTTCGATGCTGCGCGGCTACGACCTGGTGACGCTGCTGGTCGCGGTTCCGCTGCTGGCAACGACGTTGTGGCGCATGCGGCGGGGCTCGGTTCGCGCGCAGCTGGTGTGGATCGGGGTGCTGACCTACGGCGTGTACAACTACGCGGTGTACGTGTTCGGGTCGGCGTTCAACGACCTATTCCTGGTGCACATCGTCGCGTTCTCCACCTCGCTGTCCGCCCTCGTGTTGGCGCTGTCCACACTGGACACCGCCGGCATCGCCCAACGGATCAGCCCGCGCACACCGGCGCGCTGGCTCAGTGGCCTACTGGCCTTCCTGGCCCTCGGCCTAGGCGGAATGTGGATCCTCAATTCCGTGCGGTTCGCGGTAACCGACGCCGCGCCGCCGGGCAGCGCGCTGGTGGAGACACCCACCGTCACGCACCTCGGCTACGCGCTGGACCTGTCGCTGCTCGTGCCCGCATACACGGTCGCGGCGGTGCTGCTGTGGCGCCGGGCCGCCTGGGGCTACATCGCCGCGGCCGCGGTCCTCGTCTCGGGCACCATCCACCAACTCGGCTACCTGGTCGCGTTGCCATTCCAAGTCGCCGCCGGCGTCCCCGACGCCACCGCCGTCGACCCGGGCGAACCTCCGATCGTCGCAGCGTTCCTGGTTAGCACCGCCGCCCTGCTCGCCGGTGTACGACGTTCCCGCCAGCAACGGGCCCATGCCGTTGTGTGAGGTTGCCGTTCGCCGCGTTGGATGGACCGGGTCGGCTGCCCACCTGGCGGGAAGTGCACGCGTCTGCACACCCACGCCGACCGGCCGGCCCGATTCGCGTGGCCTGCGACCATTGCTGTCCGGCCCAGCGAGCCGAGCGGGCCTCCGGAGGGGGCGATCGCTGACAAGTCGCGTCTTCTGAAAGCCCAACCCCGCGCGCGCGGGGACCCGGTGGAGGACCTTGCCTGGTGTGAACGGATCGTCCGCATGCACCACCCTGACGTCATCGACGAACTGGAGCACCTGTTCACCGGATACGGCAGCCGGCCACCCTGGAGCAGGCGGCAGGCGGCCATGCTGGCCAAGTGCCACTTCATGCTCATGCGTCCGCGACCAGCCGCAGCGGCACCCATCGGCGAGCACCGATGGCAGGAGCACCTCGAGACCACCGGCGCATGGACCGAGTGAGCGGCCGCTCGTCACCGCCCCCTGAGAGGCCGCCCGGGCGGCGCGGGTTGACCGTCGGCTGTCCACATATCCAGCGGGCAGCTGTCCTCGCCTCGCTACTACCTTCGGACAAGATCGCTTGTGCACTCATGCCGCTGTGAACGTGCGCTGAGCCCGTGGCGGCCGATTACGGCCTGTGTCCGCGCCGGTTGAATTTCGCTACCTCTGCACGACCCGGCTGCCCACCGAATCTGACCTTCGGGTATTCCTGCGGTGGTGCACCGACCAGGAATCCCGACCCGATCGGCGGGCTGCGGTGCGGGCTGATGGTCTGCCGGCCGGCGTCGTCGTAGACGCCGGCCGCGGCCTCGGCACGCTCGCCGTACCGAGGCCGCAAATCGCCGCATCCCGCCTTGGAGATCAGCCGATCGGCGGGCTCGCGTTCCGCACGAGCTCGACGGCCTGCTGGGGGAACCACACGCCGGCCGCCGGGTCGGCTATGCCGCCACGAGCCGGGTCGTGCCCGGTGCCGGTGCCACGGTCGCACTGACCGTCGGATTCTCCAGGAATCTTGACCCACAGGAACGCGTCGGCGAGTGCGCTGCCGGTGTTGGTCGTCGGGCGGGCGCCGAGGCCGCGGTCCGGCGGGTTGCACCAGTCCTGCGCGTCCGGCCACCCGTTACCGGCTGGTGGCGTCCACGGCCCCTGGCCGTTGCGGCTCGTGTCGACGACGAAGTGCGCGAGGCGGTCCGGCGAAACGTCACCTACGTTCGCCTGATACCAGGCGTCGCTCAGCACCCAGGTGCTGAAGTCGCTGGGGTTGGCCGGGAAATACTGGCTCGCGCACCAGTCGAAGTGGCCCCGGGCCGATTCGGGACCCTCGGTGCCGAAGTAGATGCACTTCGAGATCCACTCGCCGTACTTCAGTTGGCGTTCGGTGGTCTGGTAGTTCGAGACGTTGACGAAGAAGCCGTCGGCCTTCCGGACGCCGGCGCGCACCAGCCTATCGGCGGCATCGCCGGAGCCGAGCCACGCGCTGTGCGTTCCATCCAAGTAGACGCTGGTGTGTGGAAGGGCCGTAAAGTGGTCGACAGCGTAGTTGAGCATCGCGAACCGGTCGCTCGCGGCGGTCGCCGGGTCGGCCTCGGCCGGCTTGCACCACTCCTGCGCTCCGTTGATGGACGTGTACCACGGAATGATGCCCAGACCGTCCGGCTCGAGAAGCACGACGGCGTTGTGATTGCCGATGCCGGCAGCGAAGGCGTCGATCCATGACTGGTAACTCGCAACCGAGGTCGCGCCACCCGCGGAGAACTGCGCGCAGTCGCGGAACGGGATGTTATACGCGACGAAGACCGGAACCGTTCGTTTGCCGGCCGCTTGCTGGGCGACCGCCTTGATCGACTGGCTCAGGCGGTGGCCGGTGGAACCGCCGGTCACCCAGTATGCCTGCGGTGTGCGAATCATCGCCCGGATCTGGTTCGCCAGACCTTTCTGCCCATGGGCTGTGAGGTCGGCGATCTGCTCGATGGCTCCGTGGTTCGGTTTCGGGGTGTAGAACCTCGTGCCGTCGGCGATGACGGCGCTGGCTGGAGAGCCGTTGAAAGGCAAGACTGCCGCGAGCGTCGCGGCGGACGCTGCGAGGGCTCTCACGGCGTGGCGGCGGAAGAGAATTACGGACACGTTGTCGCTCCGATCGAAGTACCCCATGGAACCGGCGTCGGTTGGGAGCGTTCCCATGCTCTGCCCGAGCGTGCGTGTTCGGGGCATACATGTCAACACCCGCCAACGACCCGGCTGGCCGTCGCACCGTGCGGCGGACAGGGTGTCGTGCGTCGGGGTGGACCGGCCGCGCAGGGGTGGTGCGGCCTGTCCGTGCCACCGCACGGTGGCCTGCTTTCACCTGGGCGGGTGTCGGGCTGGCAGGGTGGTCCGTACTTTCGCTTGATGATCGTCGGAGGGTGCTGGGCGTGCTCGGGCACGGTCGGTGGCGGAGCTGCGCCGGCAGGTGGCCCGACCCGAGGTCACATCCGATCCCAAGGTCACTTTCCGTAGACGTTCCGGCCGATGATCAACGATGCGCACTCCGGCCAACGTGCGGACAACTGGCACTCAAGTCGGTGAGCACCGCCGATGTGGTCTTGTAGTGGACCGCTTCGACAGCGCCGACGGGTAGCCAGCTCGCCTGTCAGCGCAGGGGACGAGGGGGTCCGTTGATCTGCCTTCCCGGCGGCCCGATGCAGGCATCGTCCCACCTGGTCGCAAGGTTGCCGAACGACGGCGTGAGGAGCCGTGGTTCCCGAAACCGTGCGCGGCGCTTGAGCGAATCCTGGCCGGCACGGCGACGGCCGCCGACGGGAGGCCATCACTCCGTTCCTGTACGGCCGGTGGGATACCGCCACCCGGGCGTACGCGGCCGCGTCGGAAAGCCAGCGCAACGACCGGGCCGCGGCCACCTACTACTCAGCCGGCACGCGCAGTCCCCGATGCGGTCCGGTCCGGCCTCAGCTCCGTCAGGGCAATGGTCCTGCTGGTCGCCGGTGAGTGCGACATTCACCTTCCCCCAGCGTGCGTTTGCGAGCACGCGACGTTGTTCCCGCACGCCGACGTGACGGCCCAACCGCGAGCGGGCATTTCGCCTGGAGAGACACCCGTGAACAGCTCGGCGGAGCCGCAGAATCCATGATCAGACGCGCACTCATGCCGCCGTGCAAGCCTTCCAGCCAGCCGCCGGCAGTCACGCTGCGTGCCTCCTTATCGCCGGGCGACTCCGTTCGAACGGGAAATTCCTATCCAAGGCGTCCTGATACAGCGGCGAACAGTAACCGATCACGCCACCGCCCACGGCTGCGAAGGTGATCACGCAGGCGCCGTTCAGCGTGCATGCCGCATTTGGCCAACACCCGCCGACGCGACGTTCGCTGGATCACACGTCGCGCTGATCTTGTGCATGCCGAGACCGTCGAAGCCGAACCGCATCAGCGCGATGGCAGCTTCGGTGGCGAATCCGCGGCCCAGCGCGGTTGGGCAAAACACATAGCCGATCTCGCCGCGCCGGTGCTGCGAGCTGGTGGTGACCAATTCAATGGAGCCGATCAGCATGTCGTCGCTGCGGTCCACCACCGCCATTGCGAACGTGACGCGCGGTGTGGCGCGGGCGCTGTCGACGACCTCGTGTAAGAAGGCCGTGGTCTCCTCCGGATCGTTCGGTCCCCAGTCGGTGTAACAAACGACCTCGGGATCGCTGGCGAAGGCGTGCACCGCCGCGTGGCCATCCAAGCGGAACTCGCGCAGCAGCAGACGAGGCGTGGTCTGCGAGCAGAACCTTCGGTTGCTGGCCACGTTGTCAACGGCGGCCGAAATTGCCGATGCCGCGGTGTCGGAATCGGCCGGCCTCGTTCGTAGCAGACGTAGCGGCCCGGACAAGACCGGACCGGACGCAGGGAGAAGCACATGACCGACACGACCTCCGGGCCGACCCGACCGTTTCGCTTCGGCATCGTAGCCCCGTTCCTGTCCGACCTGGCGACCTGGCGCGAGCAAGTGCGCCGCATCGCCGATCATGGCTACACGACGGTGCTGATGCCCGACTTCCCGCAGTTGCAGCCGTCCCCCGCTGTCGCGCTCGCCGTAGCGGCGACGGTCGCCGACGTGCGAGTCGGCACCTGGGTCTACGCCGCCCCGTTGCGCGCGCCGTGGCTGACCGCCTGGGAAGCGCACTCGCTGACGGTCCTCACGCAGGGTCGCTTCGAGATGGGCATCGGGGCCGGTCGACCCGGAATCGAGGACGAGCTGCGGGCCCGGGGACTGCCCGTACCATCCCCGGGCCAGCGGCTGGACCTCGTGCGCGAGAGCGTCGCCGCGCTGCGCGAGCTCGACGGCGAGCAGGGCCACACGCCGGTGGCGATGGCGGTGCTGGGCCCCAGCGCGCGGGCGCTCGCGGCCGAGATCGCGGACACGGTCACCTTCGCCATGACCCCGGATGAGCCGCGAGCCGCCGTCCAGCAGCGGATAAGCGAGTTTCACACCATCCGCGACGTCGAGCTCTCGATGCACATTCCGGTGGTCGGCAACACCGTCTCCCCGTTCATGGCGCCCCCGCAGACTGACACCGCTGCGCTGCGCGCAGCCGATTCCCTCGCCTACCTCCCGCCGGACCCGTCCGCGGCCGCCGACGAGCTGCGCCGCCGACGCGACGAGACTGGCGTGTCCTACTTCGCCTTCGGCGCCAACGTCGCCGACACGTTCGCTCCACTGGTCGCCGAGCTGTCCGGCCGGTAGGACCTTCCAGGCGTACTGAGCAGGCGCGCTGAAGACAACTCCAAACGCATGCACTCACCACGCACGTCAACCAGGCCCAGAGA
>Ga0070675_100003893_pt1 | contig 11314 bp, 7 predicted proteins | sample KBSM43metaG_FD_65343 | JGI IMG/M metagenome (GOLD analysis project Ga0070675, IMG submission 65343) | Miscanthus rhizosphere microbial communities from Kellogg Biological Station, Michigan, USA - KBS M4-3 metaG | ecosystem: Host-associated > Plants > Roots > Rhizosphere > Soil ...
CTCCTTCAGGTAGTCGGTCAGGGCGTTCATCTCGTCGGTCGTCCAGTCGCGTCCGACGGGCGGCATCAGGATGCCGCCCTTGCGCAGGAGGGCCTCGATCGACTGCGTGTTCTTGATCAGGGTGGTCCCCGCGATGCGCGGGCCGTAGCCGCCCTCGCCCTCGAGGCCGTGGCACTTCGCGCAGGTGCCGTCCCAGAGCTCCTCGCCGAGCGGCGACGTGCCGGCCTCCTGCTGGGCGCGGCGCTCCTCGTACCACGAGTCGAACGCGGCCGCGGGCATCACCTCGACCGCGGCGAGCATCTTTGCGTGGTAGAGGCCGCAGAGCTCGGCGCACTGGCCCTGGAACACGCCGACGCGCGTCGCCTTGAACCACGTCTTGTTGAGCTTCCCGGGGATCGCGTCCATCTTTCCGCCCAGTGCCGGGATCCACCACGAGTGGATGACGTCCCAGTCGGGCGAGGTGATGTGAAGCTCGACCGTCCGCCCCTCGGGCGCACGCATCCGGTCGATCGTCACGACGCCGTTCGGGTAGCGGAACTGCCACGTGAACTGCGTGCCGATCACGTCGACAACGAGGTTCTGTGACGTCGCCGCCGAGGCGGGCACGTCCTGGATCGTGGGCAGCTTGACGAAGACGAAGGTGGCGATCACGGCAAGGATCAGCACCGGGCCGGCCGTCCACGCGAGCTCGAGCTTGCTCGCCCCGTGGATCTGCGCACCGTCCGCCTCGCGTGGGCGCTTCTTGCGGCGGTACCGGATCACGAACGCGATGAGGAGACCCTCGACGAGCAGGAAGATCGCGAAGGCGAACAGCGAGATGAAGAGGTAGCTCTGCTTGATCGCGTGGGCGTTCGGCGACTCGGGCGCGACGGGCGCGAAGCCGCCGTTGCCCGCGAGGGCGGTCGCGGCCGTGACGAGCGGCGTGACGAGCACGCCGGCGATGACCAGGAGCTTCGGCCTCACGGTTGGAGGCATTCTATGAACGTGAGCGACGAGCCGCGCCGAGCAACCTTCGTCCGCCTTCCCCCTGACGTCCAGCGGCCGTTCCAGGTCTTCCTGAACAGCGTCGAGCAACGCGAGGGGATCGACTTCGTCGTACGGGACGGGACGCTCGTGTTCGAGCGCGATCTGGCCAAGGAGCAGCTCGGCGTCGGCCGCTGGACGTCGATGGTGTTCGGCATCGCCGGCTCGTACGGCAAGAACGACACCGTCGACGTGGTCTACGAGCGGAACGGCCGTCCTGCGGTCGCCTCCAAGCTGCCGTTCGAGGTCGCCGGCTGACCGCCGGCCCCGAGCTCCACCCCGTCGCGGCGCCGCGTCGCAACCCAACCGCAACATCGCCGGAACGGGTTCCTAACGGTGCTTCAGGGTCTGCATACATGTCGCGCGTTCTCTTCTGTGCAATGGCAATCGAGACACCCATCGCCCCCACGCGCACCGCACGCGAGCGGGAGACCGTCACCTCGTGGCGCATCGAACGGCTGGTCGGCGCGGGCTACGCGGAGGACGCGGCCCTCGTGCTCGCGCTCGACCGCGAGGTCGACCTCCACCTCGCCGTCTCGCTGCTCGAGCGTGGCTGCCCGCCGGACACTGCGCTCGAGATTCTCTTCTAGCGACGTGGGGGAAACCATGTTTCCCTCACGAGCCCCCTTCGTCTGCGTCGTGCACCGGTCGGCCTGAGCTGGCCTCCCGGCCGGCGAAGCCGGCCTCCGGCCGCAACAGGCTGCTCACGGAACGCCGGGAAGGCGCTCGGCTCTCAGGAGCGTCCGCTCGCCTCGGCCGCGGCCCGGAGGCGGGTTGCATGCGCGGCTGTCAGCTCGCCGGGCTCCAGGCGCCAGCGCCAGTTGTCGTCGTCGACCTCGCCGGGGCGGTTCATCCGCGCCTCGCTGCCTAGCCCGAGCACGTCCTGGGCCGGCACGATCGCAAGAGCGCACACGGACGACAGCGCACGCTCGATCAGCGGCCACGTGTCGTGCTTGCCGGTGAAGCCGGCCAGCGTGTCCGTGTCGTGGGTCGAGGTGTAGACGACCTGGTTCTCGCGGTGGTTCTCGAGGCGGTGGGGGTTGTCGGGCAGCCCTCCGAACGCCCAGATGAGGACGGCCATCCCGGGGAAGTCGAGGTCGTCACGGAGGGCATGCACGTCCGGCGTGATCACGCCGAGGTCCTCCGCGATCACCGGCAGGGGCCCGAGATCCGCCTCGGCGGCGCGGAAGAGCGCGGCCCCCGGCCCGGGCGACCACCAGCCGTCGCGTGCCGACTCGGCGTTCGCCGGGACCGTCCAGTAGGCGGCGAAGCCGCGAAAGTGGTCGATCCGATAGAGGTCGACGAGCTCGAGCACGCGGCGCATCCGGTCGATCCACCAGCGGTAGCCGGTGCGGGCCATCGCCTCCCAGTCGTAAAGCGGGTTGCCCCAGAGCTGCCCGAGGGCGCTGAGGTCGTCCGGCGGTGCCCCGGCAGTGACCTCGTCGAGGGGGAGGAACAGGTCGGGGTGCGCGGCGTGGTCGCAGCCGCCGGCCGCGACGTAGATCGGGACGTCCCCGATGACCCGTACGCCCCGCGAGGCTGCGTAGGAGCGGAGCGCGCCCCACTCGCGGTCGAAGCGCACCTGCTCGGCGACCGCGCCGTCGCCCGAGAACGCCTCCCAGTCGGCGAGCCAGCTCCGTTCACGCTTCGAGAACGCACGTGCGTCGCTCGGCGCTACCGGCGCGTCTGGATCGGCGAGCAAGCCGTTCCAGCATGCGAACGCGGACGCGGACGCGTACGGGGAGCCGAACTCGTCCGGCGGGTTGAGCGGCAGCACCTGCCACCAGCGCGCGCCCGCGTCCGCGAGCCAGTCGACGAACGCATACGCCTCCGGCCCCAGGCGCCCGCCCGGAAGCGAGGTCGGATGGAGCTGGACGCCGAGTGACCGTTCCAGGCGCACGCCGGACTGTTTACCGTGTGCCGAAGGTGGCTGCCGAGCGCATCTACGTGACCGACGTCACGCCGCAGGTCGACTGCGGCCGCTGGCCCGCGAAGGCGTGCGTCGGCGACCGCGTCGAGGTCGACGCCACGATCACCCGGGACGGGCACGAGGCGCTCCGCGGCGTCGTCCGCTACCGCCCGCCCAGGGGCCGCTGGCGCGAGGCGCCGCTCGAGGCGCTCGGCAACGACCGCTTCGCGGGAGCCTTCGACGTCGATGCCGTCGGGCGCTGGCGCTTCGAGGTCGAGGCGTGGGTCGACCGGCACGCCGGCTGGCTCGACGAGCACGACCGCAAGGTCGCGGCGGGGCAGACCGACCTCGCAGGCGAGCTGGCGGAAGGGACGGCGCTCTTCGGCCCGGGAGCGGTCGAGGAGTGGCGCGCCGCGGCATCTGCGCTCGGGGCGAGTGATCGCGGCGAGGCGACGCGCAGTGGCCCGCTCGAGGTCGAGGTGGAGCGGCAGCGCGCCCGCGCGGGCGCCTGGTACGAGCTGTTCCCGCGATCCTGGGGCGGGCTCGCCGGTGTGACACGGGTCGTCCCTGAGCTCGCGGAGCTCGGCTTCGACGTCGTCTACCTCCCGCCGATCCACCCGATCGGCCGCACGAACCGCAAGGGCCGCAACAATGCCGAGCGCGCCCAGCCTGGTGATGTCGGGAGCCCCTGGGCGATCGGCGCGACCGAAGGCGGCCACGACGCGATTCATGCGGAACTCGGCGACGATTCCGATCTCGCCGGCCTGGTCGGCGCGTTGCGCGAGCACGGCATGGAGCTCGCGCTCGACCTCGCGTTGCAGATGTCGCCCGACCACCCCTGGCTCGCCGAGCACCCGGAGTGGTTCCAGCACCGGCCCGACGGGACGCTGAAGTACGCCGAGAACCCGCCCAAGCGCTACCAGGACATCCACAACCTCGACTGGGAGACGTCCGACCGAAAAGGGCTCTGGAGCGCGATCCGCGACGTCGTGCTCCACTGGTGCGACGCGGGGGTGACGGTCTTCCGGGTCGACAACCCGCATACCAAGCCCGTCCCGTTCTGGGAGTGGCTGATCGCGGAGGTTCGCAAGCGCCATCCCGGGACCGTGTTCCTCTCGGAGGCGTTCACGCGTCCCTCGATGATGACGCTGCTCGCGAAGGCCGGCTTCTCGCAGTCGTACACCTACTTCACCTGGAAGAACACGAAGGCCGAGCTCGTCGAGCTCGTCGAGCAGCTGCGCGAATGGTCACCGTTCCTCCGCCCGAACCTCTGGCCGAACACGCCGGACATCCTCCACGAGTACCTCCAGCAGGGCGGCCGGCCCGCGTTCGAGTGCCGCCTCGTGCTCGCGGCGACGCTCTCCCCGAGCTTCGGGATCTATTCGGGCTACGAGGCGTGCGAGAACGTCCCCGTGCAGGAGGGGAGCGAGGAGTACCTGGGCTCGGAGAAGTACGAGCTGAAGGAGCGCCGGCTGGACGGACCGCTGCTTCCGCTCATCCGGCGGCTCAACGAGGTGCGCCGCGCGCACCCGGCGTTGACCGACGCCGGCCTCGAGCGCCTGACGTGGCTCGAGACCGAGAGCGATGACCTCGTCGGCTACGCCCGCAACCTGGGCGACGACGTCGTGCTGGTCGTGGTCAACCTCGACCCGTACGCCGCCCACGAGGGTGTCTGCGTCGTGTCGCCCGCCCTCGGGCTCGGCTCTCCGGTGCCGGTCGTCGACGCCCTCGGCGGCGGGGCGTACGCCTGGGGCGCGCGCAACTACGTCCGCCTCGGCCCGGGCCAGGCGCACGTGATGGAGGTGCAGCGGCCGTGAGGGCCAAAGAGTCAGTTGCGACCGTTGCAGTTGCGACCGCGAAGCTGGCGCCTTCAGGGATCTGCCCCGCCCGCAGGGCGGGGATCGAGCCGCGGGATTCGGCTTCTGCCGAATCCCGCTTGGCGGGACAATGAGCGAGCAGTGGTTCGAGGCGGGGCCGGACTGGTTCAAGACGGCCGTCTTCTACGAGCTCCACACGCGCGCGTTCTTCGACTCGTCCGACGACGGGATGGGCGACTTCCGGGGCCTGCAGCAGAAGCTCGACTATCTCCAGTGGCTCGGGATCGACTGCATCTGGCTCCTGCCCTTCTATCCCTCGCCGCTGCGCGACGGCGGCTACGACGTCGCGGACTTCCTGTCGGTCTCGCCCGAGTTCGGGACGATCGACGAGTTCGCTTCCTTCGTGGAGTCGGCACACGAGCGCGGGATGCGGGTGATCACCGACTTCGTGATGAACCACACCTCGAGCGAGCATCCCTGGTTCCAGGAGTCGCGCAAGGGGCCCGACAACCCGAAGTCGGACTGGTACGTCTGGTCGGACACCGTGCACCGCTACGAGGACGCGCGGATCATCTTCGTCGACAGCGAGCAGTCGAACTGGACGTACGACCCGGAGCGCGGCGCCTACTTCTGGCATCGCTTCTACCACCATCAGCCGGATCTCAACTTCGAGAACCCGGAGGTCGGCGAGGCAATGATCGACGCACTCCGCTTCTGGCTCGACCTCGGGCTGGACGGCTTCCGGCTCGACGCCGTGCCGTATCTCTTCGAGGAGGAGGGCACGAACTGCGAGAACCTCCCCGCCACGCATGCGTTCCTGAAGCGTGTTCGCGCGGAGATCGATGAGGGGTATGCCGATCGGGTGCTTCTCGCGGAGGCGAATCAGTGGCCCGAGGACGTCGTCGACTACTTCGGCGACGGCGATGAGTGCCACATGGCATTCCACTTCCCCGTGATGCCGCGCATGTTCATGGCGCTACGGCGCGAGGAGGCGCTTCCCATGGTCGAGATCCTCGACCGGACACCGCCGATCCCGGAGCACTGCCAGTGGGGTCTCTTCCTGCGCAACCACGACGAGTTGACGCTCGAGATGGTGACCGACGAGGAGCGCGACTACATGTACACCGAGTATGCGATGGACCCGAGGATGAAGCTGAACCTCGGGATCAGGCGCAGGCTCGCGCCGCTCCTCGACGGCGGCCGCGACGAGATCGAGCTGATGCACGCGATCCTGTTCTCGCTCCCCGGCACCCCGGTGCTGTACTACGGGGACGAGATCGGCATGGGCGACAACGTCTATCTCGGCGACCGGGACGGCGTGCGCACTCCGATGCAGTGGACGGGCGACCGGAACGGCGGCTTCTCCCGCGCGGACTTCGCGCAGCTCTTCCTGCCGCCGCTGATGGACCCCGTTTTCGGCTTCCAGGCGGTCAACGTCGAGGCGCAGCTGCGCTCGCCCTCCTCGCTGCTCCGGTGGCTGCAGCGGTTCGTCGCCCTTCGCAAGGAGCACCCGGTCTTCGGGCTCGGCAGCTACGAGGCGCTCCCGACCACCAATCCGCGCGTCTTCGCGCACGTCCGACAGCACGACCGGGACACCGTCCTCTGCGTCCACAACCTCGCGCGGTCGGCCCAGGCCGTCGAGCTCGACCTCGCGCGCTACCGCGGGCGGACGCCGGTCGAGATGACGGGGCGGACGTCGTTCCCGCCGATCGGAGAGCTGCCCTACCTGCTCACCTTCGGGCCGCGCGGCTTCTACTGGTTCCAGCTCCCTGAAGAGACCGCCGATGCGTGACCCGGCTGCGCTGACCAGCGATGAGCTGATCGCGCTCGTCGAGAATGCCCGCTGGTTCGCCGCCAAGGGGCGCGCGCTCGAGAGCGCCGAGGTCGTCGGCGTGCCGGTGCGCGAAGGCCTCGTCACACTCGCGATCGTCGAGGTCAGATTCGCCGCGGGCACGCACGAGCACTACCTCGTCGCCCTGGGCGAGGACGACGAACCGGTCGACGCTTTCGACCGCCCGGAAGTCGCCGCACAGCTGGCGGCGCTCGCCGGCGTGCCCGCCGCCGGGGCCCGCATCCGGTCGTTCGGCGTCGAGCAGTCGAACAGCTGCGTCGTGCTCGACGAGCTGCACGTGCTCAAGCTCTACCGCAGGCTCGAGGCAGGCCCGAACCCGGAGCTCGAGATCCTGCGCGTGTTGGCCGAGGCGCGGTTCGGGAACGCCCCTCGGCTCGAGGGGGCGCTCGACACGCCGGGGCCTCCGCTCGGAACCGCCCTCGCCTCGGTGACGGCGCTCGTGCCGTCGGTCGGCGGGGGCTGGGAGCTGGCGCTCGACTCGCTCGGCGACGACCCGTCGTGGCTGCCCGACCGCGTGTGGCGGCTCGGGGAGATCACTGCCGAGCTGCACGCCGCGCTCGCGTCGTATCCCGATCCGGCGTTCAGCCCGGAGGAGCCGAGCGCCGAGGCGCTCGGCCTGCTCACCGCGGCGATCGACGAGGAGATCGCGACGACGTTCTCGATGCTCCCCGAGGATGACGCTCTCGGTGCCATCGCTCATCGCGTCGAGGACATCCGCGACGTCGTGCAGGAGCTCTCGGCCGCGGGGCCGTCGGGGCTCTCGATCCGCGCGCACGGCGACTACCACCTCGGCCAGGTGCTCTGGACGAACGCCGCCGACTGGGTCGTGATCGACTTCGAGGGCGAGCCTGCGCGGTCGCTGCCCGAGCGGCGGCGCAAGCGGTCACCGCTCCGCGACCTCGCGGGGATGACGCGGTCGTTCGCGTACGCCGCCGACGCGTCGGTCCTGTTGAACGGCGTCGAGCCGCCCCCCGGCTGGCTCGACGCATGCCGCGGAGGGTTCGTCGACGGCTACCTGTCGGCGGCCGACGAGCGGCTGCTGCCCCCGAGCCGGAGCGGCTTCGACCGGCTGCTCGGGCTCTTCGAGCTGGAGAAGCTCGTGTACGAGCTGCGCTACGAGACGCGGAACCGTCCGGAGTGGGCGTCGATCCCACTCGTCGGGCTGCTGCGCCTGCTCGAGACGTCCGCATGACCCGGCCGGGGGAAGTCGACCTGTACCTCCTCGGCGAGGGCCGCCACGAGCGGCTGTGGGAGCAGCTCGGCGGGCATCCACTCGACGACGATGCGGGGGCGCGCTTCGCGGTCTGGGCGCCGAACGCGCGCGCGGTGTCGGTCGTCGGTGACTGGAACTACTGGAGCGAGACCGCCGATCCACTCGAGCCGCAGGCCGTCTCCGGGGTCTGGGCGGGGGTCGCGCCGAACGCACGCGAGGGCCAGACGTACAAGTTCTCCGTGCTGGGCGCGGACGGGGTCAGGCGACTCAAGGCCGACCCGATCGCGTTCCGTGCCGAGCCGCCGCCGAAGACCGCCTCGGTCCTCTACCGCTCGCGGCACACGTGGCGCGACGGCGATTGGCTCGAGCGACGCGAGGCAGCGGATCCGCTGACGACGCCGATGTCGGTCTACGAGGTCCACGCGGGCTCGTGGCGGCAGGGGCTCGGCTGGCTCGACCTCGCCCACCAGCTGACGCAGCACGTGGTCGAGCTCGGTTTCACCCACGTCGAGCTGATGCCCGTGATGCAGCATCCGTTCGGGCCCTCGTGGGGATACCAGGTGAGCGGCTACTACGCACCGCACGCGCCGCTCGGCGCGCCGGACGACCTGCGCGCGTTCGTCGACGCCCTGCACGCGGAGGGGATCGGCGTGCTGCTCGACTGGGTGCCGGCGCACTTCCCACGCGACGAGTGGGCGCTTGCGCGCTTCGACGGCACGGCACTGTACGAGCACGCCGACCCGCGGCGCGGCGCGCACCCCGACTGGGGGACGCTCGTCTTCAACTACGGCCGTCACGAGGTGCGGAACTTCCTCCTCGCGAACGCGCTCTACTGGCTCGAGGAGTTCCACGCCGACGGGCTGCGCGTCGACGCCGTCGCGTCGATGCTCTACCTCGACTACTCCCGCGAGGCGGGCGAATGGGTGCCGAACCGCTTCGGCGGCCGGGAGGACCTCGACGCGGTCTCGTTCCTCCAGGAGCTGAACGCCGTGGTGCATGCGACGCACCCGGGCGTCGCGATGCTCGCGGAGGAGTCGACGGCCTGGCCCGGCGTCTCGCGGCCAACCGACGGCGGCGGGCTCGGCTTCACGTTCAAGTGGAACATGGGGTGGATGCACGACACGCTCGACTATCTCCGGCACGAGCCCGTGCACCGGCGCTGGCACCACGACGAGCTGACGTTCTCGATGGTGTACGCATGGGACGAGAACTTCGTGCTGCCGCTCTCGCACGACGAGGTCGTGCACGGGAAGGGGGCGCTTCTCCGCAAGATGCCCGGCGACGAGTGGCAGCAGTTCGCGAACCTACGCGCGCTCTACGGGCACATGTGGGCGCATCCCGGCAAGCAGCTCCTGTTCATGGGCGGCGAGCTCGGGCAGGGGACGGAATGGTCGGAGGCGGCGTCGCTCGACTGGCACGTGCTCGACTACCCGCTGCACGCAGGCCTGTGCCGTTGCGTCGCCGATCTCAACCGTGCGTATCGCGGAGAGCCGGCGCTCTGGGAGGTCGACTTCCGGGCCGAGGGGTTCCAGTGGCTCGTCGGCGATGCGCGTGACGACAACGTGCTCGCCTACGCGCGGTTTGCCGCAGACGCGTCGCGCGTGCTTGCCTGCGTCGTCAACTTCTCGCCCGTCGTCAGGCACGGCTGGCGTGTTCCGCTCCCCCTCGGCGGCGCCTGGAGCGAGGTGCTGAACACCGACGCGACCGACTACGGCGGCTCGGGCGTCGGCAACCTCGGCCGGATCGAGGCGGATGCGCAGCCACTCCACGGCCGGCCCTTCTCGGCCGCGGTGACGCTGCCGCCGCTTGCCGCGGTGTGGCTCGCACCCACGGGGGCTCGTCAGGACGCGTAGCCCGGTGTCAGACACTGTTTTGTGTCAACCCCGGAATGCACCGAGTTCGTGCCGATCTCTCAACAGGGCTCGGGCCTGCTGCGGCCGTGCGTCGGGCCGACGTCGAGGATCGCTCGCGCAGGCCGGTCCCCGACAGCGTGACCCGCAGCCGCATGGATGCACCGATCCTGGCCTGTGGAGCGATTGGTGCAGAGTTGGTGCGATCTGACCTTGACTGAAATCGGTGTCTGACACCGTTCCCCGTCTGTGGAGGACGTCGGTGGCTGGCACTCGGCGCGAAGGCGCCTTCCGACCGCGGAGCTAGGGTGCCCCGGTGAGTCGCGCAGTGTGGCCCGGAAGGCCGTTTCCCCTCGGCCCGACCTGGGACGGCCACGGGACGAACTTCTCCCTCTTCAGCGAGAACGCGGACGGCGTCGAGCTCTGCCTGTTCGACGACGAGGGCCGCGAGGAGCGCATCGACGTCGCCCAGCGGACCTCGCACAACTGGCACGTCTACCTCCCCGGCGTCGGCCCGGGACAGCGCTACGGCTACCGGGTAGCAGGGCCGTGGGAGCCGACCGCGGGCCATCGCTTCAACCCGGCGAAGCTCCTCATCGATCCCTATGCGAAGGCGATCGAAGGCCCGATCGGGTTCGGCAGGGCGCGGGTGCTCGCATACGCGCCGGGCGACGAGGACGTGCTGGACGGAGAGGACTCGGCGCCTGCGATCCCGCGCTCGGTCGTGACCGACGACTCGTTCGACTGGGAGGGGGACGAGCCTCTGCGGCGCCCCTGGGCGGAGACGGTGATCTACGAGCTGCACGTCAAGGGGTTCACGCAGCGCATGCCCGGCGTGCGTGACGACCTGCGAGGCACGTATGCGGGCCTCGCGTCCGAAGCCGCGATCGAGCACCTCCGCGACCTCGGCGTCACCGCGGTCGAGCTCCTCCCCGTCCACCACATTGCGGACGAGGACGTCCTCGCCGAACGAGGGCTCTCGAACTACTGGGGCTACTCGACGATCGGCTTCCTCGCGCCGCACGCGGGCTATGCCGCCACGGGTACGCGCGGCGAGCAGGTGCGCGAGTTCAAGGGAATGGTGAAGGCACTCCATCGCGCAGGCATCGAGGTGATCCTGGACGTGGTCTACAACCACACCGCCGAAGGAAGCCACCTCGGCCCGACGCTGTCGTTCAAGGGCGTCGACAACGCCTCGTACTACCGCCTCCAGCCCGACGACCCCCGGCACTACGTGGACTTCACGGGCACCGGCAACTCGCTCAACCCGATGCACCCATCGGTGCTCCGGCTGATCATGGACTCGCTGCGCTACTTCGCGATGGAGTGCCACGTCGACGGTTTCCGCTTCGACCTCGCCTCGGCGCTGGCGAGAGAGTTCTACGACGTCGACCGCCTCTCCGCCTTCTTCGACATCATCCACCAGGATCCCGTCCTCAGCCAGGTGAAGCTGATCGCCGAGCCGTGGGACGTCGGCCCCGGCGGCTACCAGGTCGGGAACTTCCCGATCCTCTGGTCGGAGTGGAACGGGATGTATCGCGACACGATGCGCGACTTCTGGCGCGGGCACACGGCCGTCGGCGAGTTCGCGCGCCGGTTCACGGGCTCGAGCGACCTCTACCAGTCGGACGGGCGGCATCCCTCCGCGTC
>Ga0070675_100003897_pt1 | contig 11306 bp, 13 predicted proteins | sample KBSM43metaG_FD_65343 | JGI IMG/M metagenome (GOLD analysis project Ga0070675, IMG submission 65343) | Miscanthus rhizosphere microbial communities from Kellogg Biological Station, Michigan, USA - KBS M4-3 metaG | ecosystem: Host-associated > Plants > Roots > Rhizosphere > Soil ...
ACCTGCGTCACGTCACCGCGATCGCGGAGGCCTGTGTCGTGGACGAAGAGGCGTGCAGCGGATAATGGCCTTCGAGCGTTAGCCTGCCGCACTCACGTCCGAAGGTCGACGGCCATGCATAAATCCATCCTCGTCATCCCTTTCTTGCTGTCTGCCGGAAGCGCGGCAGGGCAACCGGCTGCTGCACCCGCGCAAGGCATCGCGCTTTACAGCTACGGATATAATCCGAGCCACATCGAGCTCACCGCCGGGAAGCCGGTGACGCTCAGTTTCGTCAACCGGGCGACCAAGGGCCACGACTTCACTGCGAAGGAATTCTTCCAGTCGTCGCGCATCATATCCGGCAAGGTCGGCGAAGGCGAAGTCGACCTTGGCCCGGGCGCGTCAACAAGCGTGACCTTGGTCCCGGCGGCCGGCCGGTACAAAGTTCATTGCGGCCACCCCTTCCACGCGATGATGGGAATGAAGGGCGACATTATCGTCCGCTGATCAGCGCCGCGCGATAAGCCTCTCGATCGCCCTGTGATGAGCCATTTCATCGCCGGCGATCTTCTCGAGCACACCGCGTAGCGCGACCAGTTCCGACTCCGAAAGATGCTCGATCCCGATGAACTCATTGCGGGCCTTCCCGCCGGCTCGGATCAGCTCGTCGAGCTTCGCCTGGATCGCGGAGGCGTCCCGGTTCTGCGCATTCTGGATCAGGAAGACCATCAGGAAGGTGACGATTGTAGTGCCCGTGTTGATCACGAGCTGCCAGGTGTCCGACCAGTGGAAGATCGGCCCGGTCACCGCCCAGATGATGATAACCGTGAACGCCAGGATGAAGGCTGCCGGCTGCCCGCACGCCATGGCCACGCTTGCAGAAATGCGTTCGAAGAATCGGTTCATCGCGGCCCTCCCGCTGGGTTTGGCGGAAGGATGCGGCTGCGCAGCAGCAGCCGCAAGGACTGTACTCAATTACTGCGTGCTAGCGCTGCTTAAACGACTTCTTCCTCGTGGCCGTAGACGAGCACCGTCAGGAAGCCGACGCGCGAATCCTTTCGAGCATGCCCGATGCTGGCCTGGAAGCGTTCGGCGCGCACCTGTTCGCAGCCGTAGCTGGGCTTGTCATCGCCGCTCTCCGCAATGACGGAGCATGCGCGCACGCCGCCATCCTCGCCGATCGCGACCAGCATCATCAGGCCGCCGATCAAGGTGTCACCGGGCTGCAGAGCGTCGAGCTCGGGCGGTGTTCCCGGCGTGAACCGCCGTTCGAACGTGATCTTCGTCTGCACTCCGGCATTGCTCGCGGCCGCCTTGTCGGCGTCGGCCCGAGCGCTTCCCATGTCGCAGGCTTCCTGCGTCTGGGCGTAGGCCAGGCTGGTCTCATAGTTGCAGGCACGGTGCGAACCATTCCCGTCGTAAGTGACGGTGATCTTCTCCCACCAAGGCGTGTTCGACGTCAGGGTCGGAGTTGTCGCCGTCGATGCGGCGGCCAGTGCGATGGCGGCAAAGCTGAGCACGTCTCTTCGTCCTCCCTGCCCGCTCCGGCAGCACGATCGCTGCCCTCGTCACCATCAACGTCCAAATGCGGATTTGGTCGCATCCGTTCGCCGAGCATCGCAAACAGTCTCGTTTCGGAGGTCGAACGGGATCAACCGTTTCCTAACTGGTCGTGTGCGACCATCTCCCCGTGTTTGAACCGCGCGCCATTGTTCGACTGCTCGTGAAGGCCGGGCTGGCTGCGCTCGTCGCAAATGAAGTCCGCGGCCTGATTCTCGCAGGCCCCGTGCTTTTCGGAATGTATCAGGCGGGCGGTACGGCAATGGCCATTTGGCTGGGCTTCTGCTCGCTTGCCGGCATCGCGATTTCCGTGTTCGCGCCGCTCTTCGTCGCGAGAAAGCTCAAGCTCGTCTAACAGCCGCGCTGCTCCTGGCGAAAGAGCGATGTACGTTTGACCCGAGCCTGACGTTAGCCGCGCTTACCCCAATAGAAATGGGGGCCGGCATTGCTGCCAGCCCCCACTGCGCCGAGCGAAGGATCTGCCGGTCTTCATGGTCCTGATCCCGAAGGATCGCTTCCAAAAGTCCTGGCTCACCAGCTCAGGCGTCGCTTTCCATCTGACAACTCCCTCCGAAGAGGAGACCGACCGTCTAATCGACTGCGCTTCCCGAAGGCTCGCTTGCCTTTCAACTATCGGTGCCTGGCAGAGCCAAAGCCATCCGATGTTCTGCGGCCCTTCTTGGGTCGACCACTCTTGCGTCCCGCTTCGCTTCTTCCGTCCGAAGACTTCTTAAGCCGCGTCGCGCTAGAGGAAGATCAACTCTTCCGGCGCCTCTTCCCGACTGGCCCGAAAAACTCCGAAGAGCTTCTCATTGCCTGTCGGCGGAGATCGGTCCTTCCGTCACCCTCCGCTTCCTTCTTGCCGTTGCCGGCCTTCCGGTGGAGGCGGGGACTTCCGTCCCGATCACCTTTTGACAATGCACCCCGCGTCCGAGTCGGGGAAGTAAAAAATTCGGTCACAAGCCTGTGGATAACGGGGATATTGGGAACAACCGCCGATTGCATTGTCACAATAGCGATTCGCGACTCGCGCGATTCACTCTCCGTTCTCCTCAGGGACCCGGATAACGGTCGAATCGGGCCATCGAGTCGAGTTCGTCGACCCAGCCGATTCGTTCCGCCAGCTGGATCTGCGCCTGCGGCACGATCGAGCCTGGATCGTCGAGCGTCGCGATCTGTACGTCGATCTGGCCGGGGAAAATCGCCTCGCTCGTATAGAACAGGCCGGTCCCGCACTGCGGGCAAAAATGCCGACGCCCATGTTCGGACGATGCATATTCCTTCGTCTCGCCCTCGACCTGCAGATCCTCGCGCTTCACCAGCCCCCACGCGACCATGGGCGCGCCGGAGTGCCGGCGGCAGTCCGCGCAATGGCAGATCGCCTGGTGCACGGTGTTCGTAGACATTTCGTAGCGCACCGCGCCGCAATGGCACTGACCCTTCGGCATTTCCGGACCCCTTTTGTTCTGGTTCGCCCCCGTGCCATAGTCGCAGCGATTCGGCCAGAGCCGCGTTGCCGTTCCGACGTCCCTTCCCTAGTTCGTAAGCCGTGCCCGAAAGTCCCGCGCCCTCCCCCGAAGCCCCCTGGCTTGCCGGCCTGAACCCGCCGCAGCGGGAAGCCGTGCTAACGACCGAGGGACCGGTGCTGGTCCTCGCCGGCGCCGGCACAGGCAAGACATCCGCGCTGACCGCCCGCCTCGCCAATCTGATCGCGACCCGAAAGGCCTGGCCCAGCCAGATCCTCGCGGTCACCTTCACCAACAAGGCTGCGCGCGAGATGAAGGAGCGCATCGCCAGGATCTCCGGCGGAGCGATCGAGGGCATGCCCTGGCTCGGCACCTTCCACTCGGTCGCCGCGCGAATGCTCCGCAGCCATGCCGAACTGGTCGGCCTCCAGTCCAACTTCACCATCCTGGACACCGACGACCAGCTCCGCGTCCTCAAGCAGCTCATCAGCGCCGCGAACCTCGACGAGAAGCGCTGGCCCGCGCGCCAGCTCGCCGGCCTCATCGACCGCTGGAAGAACCGCGGCTGGACCCCGAAGGAGGTTGATCTCGGCGAGGCGGAGAGCTTCGGCCCCGGCCGCGGCCGCGAGCTCTACGCCGCCTATCAGGACCGCCTGCGCACGCTCAACGCCTGCGACTTCGGCGACCTGCTGCTCCACATGCTGACGATCTTCCGCACGCATCCCGACGTGCTGGAGCAGTACCGCGACCGCTTCCGCTACATCCTGGTCGACGAATATCAGGACACCAACCAGTCGCAGTACGCCTGGCTGAAACTCCTCGCCGAGCCGCGCCGCAACCTCTGCTGCGTCGGCGACGACGACCAGTCGATCTACTCCTGGCGCGGCGCCGAGGTCGCCAACATCCTCCGCTTCGAGAAGGACTTCCCCGGCGCAAAAGTCATCCGGCTGGAGCAGAACTACCGCTCGACTTCGCATATCCTCGCCGCCGCCGACGGCCTCATCGCCCACAACGCCGGCCGCCTCGGCAAGACTTTGTGGACCGACAAGGGCGACGGCGAGAAGGTCCGAGTCATCGGCATCTGGGACGGCCCGGAGGAAGCCCGCCGTATCGGCGAGGATGTCGAGGGCATGCAACGCCGGGGCCTGAGCCTCGACGACGTCGCCATTCTCGTCCGCGCCCAGTTCCAGACGCGCGAGTTTGAAGAGCGCTTCATCGCGATCGGTCTGCCCTATCAGATCATCGGCGGCTTCCGCTTCTACGAGCGCGCCGAGATCCGCGACGCGCTCGCCTACCTCCGCCTCATCCACCAGCCCGCCGACGATCTCGCCTTCGAACGCGTCGTCAACCAGCCCAAGCGCGGCCTCGGCGACAAGGCACTCGCCACCATTCACGCGCACGCGCGCGCGGCTCAGGAGCCTTTGCTGATCGCGGCCGCGAAGCTTCTCGACACGGACGAGCTCCAATCCCGCGCCCGCTCCAGCCTCGGCCGCTTCGTCGCCGACATCGCCCGCTGGAAGCAGATGGCCAACGAGCTTCCCCATGCCGAGCTTGCGCGCATCATGCTCGACGAGAGCGGCTACACCGCCATGCTCCAGACCGAACGCAGCGCGGAGTCGGCCGGCCGCCTCGAAAACCTCGCCGAGCTCACGCGCGCGATGGAGGAATATGAAACCTTGCCCGCCTTCCTCGAGCACGTGTCGCTGGTCATGGACAATGACGAGAACCGGCAGGGCGAGAAGGTGACCATCATGACCATCCACGCCGCCAAGGGGCTGGAGTTCGACATCGTCTATCTGCCGGGCTGGGAGGAAGGCATCTTCCCGTCGCAGCGTGCGCTCGACGAAGGCGGCCTCGCCAGCCTCGAGGAGGAGCGCCGCCTGGCCTACGTCGCCATCACCCGCGCCCGGCGCAAGGCGACCGTGATGCACGCGGCCAACCGCCGCATCTACGGCCAGTGGACCAGCTCGCTCCCCAGCCGCTTCGTCGGCGAGCTTCCCAAGGAGCATATCGAGGAAGAGACGACCATGTCCGGCGGCGAAAGCCTGTGGCGAGCGCAATGGAGCGAGCGCGCCGATCCCTTCGCTCACCTCGGACCCGCGCAATCCAACCGCGCGAGCACGCGCGGCCCCGGCTGGCAGCGCGCGAGCCAAAGCGGCCGCTTCAACCGGGACCCGCAGCGCGTGATCGAGGCCAAGGCGTCGGCGGTGTCGCTAGGCAACCAGGGCCGCACCGACCTGGAGCTCGGCCAGCGCGTGTTCCACGGCAAGTTTGGCTACGGAAAGATCGTCGCGCAGGAAGGCAACAAGCTCGAGATCGACTTCGAGCATGCGGGGCTGAAGAAGGTGCTCGATAGCTTTGTGAGCGCTTCTTAGCGGTCAGCTTTCGACCCATTGCGGACATCGGGCCGCATGTGGGATCACTTTCTCACGGCAGGGACAGTCTGCGCTGACGCCACGCCTGCGCAAAGGATGAACATGCACAGCCGTTGGAATGACGAAGTAGCAAATCAGTTCTCCGGCGATCTGGCGCAGCGAGTCTACTCGTCGCGGCTTCTCGGCCAGGATGCGACCCTTGTGCTCCACGGCGGAGGCAACACCTCGGTCAAGACTCAGCTCACCAACATCTTCGGGGAAGACGAAGAGGTCATCTTCGTCAAAGGCAGCGGATGGGATCTGGAGACGATCGAGGCGGCAGGTTTTGCACCCTGCCGCATGAAGGACCTCTTACGCCTCGCGAAACTCGAGACCCTCTCGGACCCGCAGATGGCCGTCGAGCTGCAGAAGAGCAAGACCGACCCGTCGGCTCCCGCGCCTTCCGTCGAGGCCATCCTGCACGCAATCCTGCCCGCCAAGTTCGTGGACCACACGCACGCGGACGCAGTGCTGGCCGTCACGAACACCGCCGACGGGCGTCAGCGCGTGCGCGAGATCTACGGCGACCGCGTCGTCGTCGTTCCTTACGTCATGCCGGGCTTCAAGCTCGCCCGGCTGTGTGCCGAACTCTACCCCGAGCAGTCCGGTCCGCAGACGGTCGGGATGCTGCTTATGAACCACGGCATGTTCAGCTTCGGCGAGACCGCACGGGAGTCTTACGAGCGGATGATCGAGCTCGTGGGCCTCGCCGAGGATTATTTGGCAAAGCACGGGGCCAAATTTGGAAAGAGCGTCGCGGCGGCCGGCAGCGAGCGGTCCCTCGGGTGCGGCGACCGGCGCCGCGAGCTGGCAGAGCTTCGCCGAGCCGTCTCCGATGCCGCCCGCGTGCCGATGATCCTGCGGGTCAATGACGACGATGCGGCACGTGCCTTCGCCACGCGGCCGGACGTCGCCGACATCGCCACCAGGGGCCCAGCGACCCCCGATCATGTGATCCGCACCAAGCGAGTGCCGATGATCGGGCGCGACGTCGAGGAATATGCGACGTCCTATGCCCGATACTTCGACGAGCATGGCGACACCTCGCTCACCATGCTCGACCCTGCGCCCCGCGTCATATTGGACAAGGATCTCGGGCTCTGCACTGTCGGGCGGACGGCGAAGGACGCGGCGATCGTCGAGGACATTTACCGCCACACGATGGAGATCATCGCCGCCGCAACCGACCTCGGCGGCTGGCAGGCGCTCGACGCAGGCTCCGTCTTCGAGGTTGAGTATTGGGACCTGGAGCAGGCGAAGCTCCGCAAGGCGGGCAGCCCGCCCGAATTCGCCGGCGAGGTCTGCCTCGTGACCGGGGCGGCCTCGGGCATCGGCAAGGCTTGCGTGACGGCGCTTCTGAAGCGCGGAGCTGCGGTCGTTGGGCTGGACCTGTCAGCCGACGTGGCCGGTCTCCAAACGAGCAAGGACTATCTGGGCATCGCCTGTGACCTCACTGACGGTCCCCAGGTCGACGCCGCGCTTGACCGGGCCGTCAAATCCTATGGCGGTATCGACATGCTGGTCCTGAACGCCGGCATCTTCCCGTTGGGTACGCCAATCGCCTCGCTGTCGCCCGATGAATGGCGGCGAACAATGAACATCAATCTCGATGCCAACTTCAACCTGATGCGCGCCTGCCACCCCCTCCTGAGCCTCGGCCCGCGCGGGGGGCGCGTCGTCATCATCGGCTCCAAGAATGTTGCGGCGCCCGGCCCAGGACAGGCCGCCTATTCGGCGTCGAAGGCGGCGCTCCAGCAGCTTGCCCGCGTGGCCGCACTAGAATGGGGGGCCGACGGCATTCGCATCAATACGCTCCACCCCAACGCTGTCTTCGACACAGGCATTTGGACGCCGGAGGTCCTCGAGCAGCGCGCGGCGTCGTATGGCTTGAGCGTAGAGGCCTACAAGACCAACAATGTGCTGAGGGTGGAGGTTACCAGCCAGGACGTGGCGGAATTGGCGGCGGAATTGTGCGGCCCCCTCTTCGCAAAAACCACTGGCGCGCAAATCCCGATCGACGGAGGGAATGACCGCGTGATCTGATCGTCGGGAGCCCTCACCCCCGTCCCAAATTGTGACAAGCGGAACTTCCGTTGTCGTGATACAATTAAACGATGGGTTAATGCGCTCTGGGGGTCACGCTCTTGCGCTCACTGTCCGTTGCCATGTCTCTCATCGTGCTCGCCGGCTCGGGCGCGGCTGCCCATGACGCGGGCATCGTTACCGTCGCCGGCGATGCGGGATCGGCTGCGCGCCTGGCAGCGGCGTTCGGCACCGTCACCAGCATCCACCGCACCGTGGAGCGCAACCGCCTCGTGGGCGGTGTTCCCAACAGCTATCACTTGAACGGCCGCGCGATCGACGTCGCCCGCAAGCCCGGCGTCACTCATGATCAGATCGCGACCGCGCTGCGCCGCGCCGGCTACAACCTCGTCGAATCCCTGGACGAGGGCGATCACAGCCACTTCGCCTTCGCCTCCGCAGGTGCGTCGGTGGCGGCCTTGCTGCCAGGCACGCGCGGCAAGGCCGACCCGGCCCGCGATACGAAGCCGAGGGTGGAACAGCCGGTCCTCGCGGACAATCACGGCACTTTGCTGATCGATCTCCCGGCCGGGGGATCCCAGCCCGAAGGCAAGGGGAAGTAGCCAAAAGAAAGCGCCGGCCTTTCGACCGGCGCTCCCTCATTCCACAGCTACCGAGTTTTATCGGCGGTTGACGTCGACGTCGCGGATATAGCCATTGTAGTCGACCGAGCAACGGAACGTCAGGTCCGGCTGATAAGCGTAGCCGGCCGCGCCGTAGGCGCCGTAACCGTACTGACCGTAGCCGTTGTTCATGCCGCTACTGGCAAGACCGCGGACTACGACGCTGTTGCGGCGCGGGGTGACCTGCGTGACGTTCAGCACGCGGCCGCTGGAGACCGTATTGACGCCCAGGATGGCGCCGAGCAGGCCGCCGGAGCTTGTGCGGGTGTGAAGACGGCTCTGAACCGCCGCCGCGCAACGCTGCGCCGCCATGTTCGCCGCATTGTTGTTGTAGGCGTAGGCGTTGCCGTAAGGCGCGCCATTGTAATATTGCGCCGCTGCCGGGGCCGCGGTTGCAAGGGCTGCAAGACCGGCGCTGCCGGCAATAATCTTCGTAAAGACTTTCATGACTCGTCTCTCCTTTCAGACACAGGAGTCTTCCGGGAGATAAACGAACAGTCACGACCTAATGGAGCCCGCGTTTATCGCAAGCAAAGGTCAGGACGTCGCAACGCAATGAACAGCTGATTAATGTGCCGTCGTCTTCCCGACGCAGGCGGGGATCTTGTCTGGATATTGCGATTTAAGCGAACTTCATTCGGCAGCGATGGAGAGACTCTCCCTCAGCGGGCCGCGCGTGAAGCGGAAAATGCTCCCGATCTGCGTTTCGCGACATTCGGAAAGGCTGTGGAGCTGGTTGAGCGGTTTCCCATCCCGTTCGGTCGTGAAGAAATAGCGGCCTGTGCGTGCGTGCTGCCGCGCGCTGACCCACACGGCCTCGCCAGCATCGTCTAGGACCCACAGCGCGTTGTCGGGCGAGGCGTCCAGCCAGCGCATGGCTTCCTCAACCCTGTGCACGCGGCCGGCAAACTCGACGGCATCGATGAGACAATAGGGCTGGTTCTGATCCCGTTTGATGGCGGTGATCCGATATCTCGACATGATGCGACACCTCCCGACATAGGCGACGACTCACTGCACGAACCACCCTGTCCCATTATAGGACAGTCATGATTTAATGTAAATTTAACAGCTAATTTTCAGCGGCTTCGGTTTGCCTATCGCAACCTGGGGAATGCAGGCTAAGCGGACCTTATGGCAACCGAACCCCTCATCGTCCGTGACAATCCGGACCGTCATCGCTTCGAGATCGACCTTGGCGACGGCAGCGTCGCGATCGCCGAATACACGCTCCCCGCAGGCAAGATCATGTTCACGCACACCGAGGTTCCCGAAGCGCACGAAGGCAAGGGCATCGGCTCGGCTCTCATCCGCCACGCGCTGGACGCCGCGCGAGAACGCGGGCTGAAGGTCATCCCGATCTGCCCCTTCTTCGCCGCCTATATGCAGAAGCATGCGGAGGTTCAGGACCTTCTCGACCCGGCCTGGCGCAAGAAGTTCGGGCTGGAAGACTGACCAAGTTCACTGCTGGAGAACGATCATGGCCGAACAGCATTATGACGGGGGATGCCACTGCGGAGCCGTCCGCTACGAAGTCGATCTCGACCTCGACAAGGGTTCCATCCGCTGCAACTGCTCGCTGTGCAGCAAGTCGCGCGCATGGTTCGCCTTCGCGAGCGGCGAAAAGTTCGCCCTGAAGAGCGGAGAAGGCGATCTCCTCCGCTACCGCTGGACTCCGCCCAGCAAGACCGAGCCGAACCTGACCTATTACATCTGCACGACCTGCGGCGTGCGCACACATGCGGAAGGAATGGACCCGAAGGGCCAGCACACCGTCGCGGTGCAGCTTGCAACATTAGAGGGTGCCGATCCCGAAGTGCTCGCGAAGGGCATCCATTATGTGGACGGCCGGCACGACCGTTTCGACCGCCAACCGGACAATATCGAAGCGCTCTAGGCGACCTTTTTTCTGCCCAAAACGGCTGTTAGCGGAGCCTATGCACTCGGCCGCGAAATCTCCTCCGGCAGGCGACTGGCCCGTCCAGAACCTGGTCTGCGTCGTCGGCGCGCCCCGGTGCGGCACGACGACCCTTGCGCGCTGGCTCCGCGACCACCCGTCCGTGCAGCTGTCGAGCGTCAAGGAGCCGCACTACTTCTCCCAATTCGATCTCAACGGCCTCGAAGAGGACGAGCTGAGGGAGACCGTCCGCCACGAGTTTCTCGGCCGCTATTTCACGGAGATCGACCCTAACGTCGATATGCTCGCCGACGGCTCCGTCTCCTATCTCTACACGCCCGAGCGTCTCTTGCCCCTGCTTCGCCTCTGGCCGGATGCCAAGTTCATCATCGGCGTGCGGGACCCGATCGAGCTGCTTCCGTCGCTGCACCAGCGCCTCAGCTATCAAGGCGATGAAACGGCTCGCGACCTTGAGACTGCCTGGCGGCTCATCGAGGATCGCCGCGCGGGCCGGAAGATTCCGCGTTCCTGCGTGGAATCGCGGCAGCTGATCTATGATGAGGTGGCAAGCCTCGGCAAACATGTCGGCCATTTCTTCGACGTGGTCGGCCGTGATCGCTGCCACGTCGTCGTATTCGACGATCTTAGTTCCGATCCAGCGAAAGCCTATGAGGGTATGCTGGACTTCCTCGGCCTTCCTTTTGCTCCGCTGAACAGGACGCGCGCCTACCGGGCGCGGCACGGCTATCGCTTCGGCTGGCTTCAGCGCCTCTTGAAGCGCCCTCCGGTCGCCCGGACGGTGCTAGCGGGCGAGAAATTCCGCAAGCGCGTTGCCTCCGCCCCGCACAAGGAGCCGTCGCTCCTTTCCCAGAAAGTCATGGCGGCCAGGAAAGCGCTTCTGAAGTGGAACCGGGCGCCGGCGCCGAAGGTCCATTTGCGTCCGGCCTTCGTCGAGGAAATCCGCGAGACGCTCCAGGACGATGTTGCAAAGCTGGGCCGGCTGATCGGCCGCGATCTCAGCCACTGGCTCGGCAGGAACGACGCGAAAGCCTCGATGGACAGGGCCGCCTGACGGAACCGCCGCCGTAACAAACTAGTTTCGGGTCGGACGGAGGGCTGAAGTGTCCGATCAGGCTCGAAAGCACATCATCCGCATCGCCGGGTTCCTCATTCTACTGCTCGCCGCCGTAGCTGCCTTCTTGCCCGCTGAACCGAAGATGCCGGGGCGCTTCATCGTCGGCGGCCTGCTGCTGGCGGCGGGCGTCATCGAGCTTGCGGCAAC
>Ga0070675_100003899_pt1 | contig 11305 bp, 12 predicted proteins | sample KBSM43metaG_FD_65343 | JGI IMG/M metagenome (GOLD analysis project Ga0070675, IMG submission 65343) | Miscanthus rhizosphere microbial communities from Kellogg Biological Station, Michigan, USA - KBS M4-3 metaG | ecosystem: Host-associated > Plants > Roots > Rhizosphere > Soil ...
GCCTGTGTCGCGGCCGTGGCGGCGCTGCTCATTCCGGCACAGCTGGCTGGGCTCTTCACGTCGGACCCCGCAGTCGTCGACGTCGCCGCCCGCTACCTGCGCATCGGCGCGATCGCTGATCTCACAGTATGCGCCGAGATAGTGCTGGAGGGCGCGCTTGGCGGGGCAGGCCACACCATTCCGCCCATGCTGACATCGACGACGCTCACGGTGTTGCGCATTCCCCTTGCATGGTGGGCGGCGGAACGCTGGGGCGTCGACGGTATCTGGTGGACCATCTCGCTGACGGCGGCGGCGCGCGGCGTGGCGATGATTGCCCTCTGGCGCGCCGGCGGCTGGAAGCGCAAATCCGTGTAGCGCATGCGGCCGACCATCACGCTTCTCACCGACTTCGGCACCGCCGACGGCTATGTCGCCGAGATCAAGGGCGTACTCGCATCGACGGCACCGGATGCCGTAGTGGTCGACCTCTCGCACGACATTCCGCCCCAGGACATCGAGACGGCGCGCCTAGCGGTCGCGCGGTACTGGCGCCGATTTCCAGCGGGAACGGTGCACGTCGTGGTCGTCGACCCCGGTGTCGGGTCGGCACGTGCTGCGCTCGCGGTGAGCAGCGAAGGCCGTTTCCTCGTCGGCCCCGACAACGGTGTTCTCAGCCCGTCACTGCTCGCGGGTGGATCCCGCACCGTGTCGTTACGCGTGCCGGCACTCGCCGCTCCCACGTTTCATGGGCGTGATGTATTTGCGCCTGCGGCCGCGAGTCTCGTCGGCGGCATGTCGATCGACACGCTCGGTGCCGCGTGCCTCGATCCGGTGATTCGTCGAACACCCGAAGCACGTCGAGGCGACAACGGCTCGGTCATCGGCGAAGTGATCGCGATCGATCGCTTCGGAAACGCGATCAGTAATCTCATCGCGCCGCGAGGCGGAAGCGTCGAGATCAGTGGTCGCGTGCTGCCGATCATGAGGACATACGCGGACACGCCTGTCGGACAGCTGGTGGCGCTCGTGGGGTCGAGCGGGTTCGTCGAGGTGGCGCAGCGTGATGGGAGTGCCGCGCGCGCTCTGGTCATCGCGCGCGGCACTCCTGTCGTGCTACGTCCGCCGCGCGCCTAACGGCTCGACGCGCTCCACGCGTTCCACGGACGCTACGCCCGCCGCTGTCCCGGTTTCGATACGGCCGCCATACAGCAACCCCGGTCGAGACCCCACCGCCCCCGTGCCTTGATGCAGCTCGGCGTTGATCTCGCCGCCGATCAGAAACACCAACATCGAGAAGTACATCCACGTGAGGAGAACGATCACCCCACCGATGGCGCCGTAGGTGGCGTTGTAGTTCGCGAAATTCGTCACGTAGGCACGGAACGCGAATGTTACGACCGCCCAGGCCATGGTAGTGAAGACGGCGCCAACGAGTACCTGCCGCTTGCTCTGGCGGAGGTTCGGCAGGAAGTAATACGAGAGTGCCGCGATCGCCACGAGCATCGCGAACGCGATCGGCGTCTGCAGGTACGTCCACGCAGCGCGCGCCGTCGCCCCGAATGCGAGTCGGTCGGCGACGAAGTCCGCCAGAGTATCACCGCCGAGAATCAGTACGGTCGCCACGAGCAGGATGAGGCCGGTGACGAGCACACTTGCCATCGCGATCAGCTTCTTCTTCCACCACGGGCGCGTGTCCTTGACGTCGTATGCAGCGTTCAACGCGTCGATCAACGCGCTGAAAACGTTGGAGCCAGCCCAGATCGCGAGCAGCGCGCCCACGGACATGAGGCCAGGGGCATTCTTCGCGTACACGACGTCGGTGATCACTCCACCGATGAGCGACCAGCCCTCGCTCGGCACTACTTGTTGGAGTTGTCCGGCGAGGAGGCCGAACGTTTCCTGCTTGTTTCCGACGAGGCTCAGCAGCGGAGCGACGAACAGGAGCATCGGGAACAGCGAGAAAAAAAAGTAGTACGCTGTCTGCGCCGAGAGCCCGAGCAGGTTGTCATCCATCGTCTCCGTGAGCACCCTTTTCACGAGAGGCCGGACCTTGTACCCCATCACCATCATGCGCCGCTCCAAGCGTGTGGAGCGTACCAATGGCAAACGGTGTGCGCGCGTTGCGGTCTGGCTTTATCGACCAGTCCTGTCGATCCTCAGCTTTCCGAAGACGGTCTCGGCTGATACCCGCAGCTTGTGAGGGGCGGTTTCCCAGTTGCGCGACACCCAGGCGCCGTCGCGCTCGACGAGGCCTTCGTGGTCGAACGACGCGAACGTCTTCTCCAGCGTTACACGCACGCCAACGTCGGCCGGCACATGGATCGTCACGAATCCCAGCGCGACCTCGACACGGAGCTCGACATCCTGTGTCCACTGGCCGCTCATGTCGAGCTCGACGTTGCCCACTCCCGCGTCGACGCGAATCGAGGGCGTGTTCGCGTTCGCGAGCCGTTCAGCGCGAAAGCTGGCTGCGCCGAGCGAGACGTCGAGCGCGCTCATGGGCGTCGCGTTCAGCGAGTCGAAGCGGATTTTTCCGTCGCTCGCACCCGACTCAATGTGGAAGCGCGACAGGCGTAACCCGGTGAGATCGAGATCGGCTTCGACGGCACCCAGATCGAGCGATAGATCCATTGGCGTCGTGCGCGAGAGCTCGAGCTGCAGGTGCGCCTGCTCATCGTCACCACGACCGGTGAATCGCATATCGGATTTGTCGACGCCGATCTGCAGTTCCCGAGTCGAAGGGTTGAACGTGTGGCGCGGCGTCGTGCGTTCGCGGTCATAGCGCAGCTGCATGTGATACAGCAGAGGGCTCGCCGTGCCGCGAAGGCCGAACGTTCCCGTGCCATACACGACGCGAACCGCCGCTGCCGTCGAGTCCGCGAGCTGGCGCGAGACATCCAGTGTACGCCAGTTCTGAGCGGCAACGGGGAGAGCGCCGACGAACGTCCCGAGCACGACGCCGGCGAAACACGGCGAGCGCAGCCTCATCGCTCGCGGGCCGTCGACGATGGCGTTGGCCGGCGCGCCGCGACGACGCCTGTGACCGGAGTTGGCGTCTGCCAAGGCACGTCGTTTACTGGCGCGAGTACCTCGGGCACCGAGAGCGAACGCCGGGTGCCACCGCGCGAGAGCACCGCGGCGCCGAGACCGGCGGTTGCGGCGACCCATGTGATCGCCACGGCGACCCCCCGGAGCACGGTCTCGATAATCGGCGCCCACGCGAATGCGGACGCCAGAACCCAGAGGCCCATGTACAGCGTCACGCCGACCACCAACCCGCGTAACGCTGCGCCGCGCGCGTGGTACTTCTTGCTCGCACCTGGCGAGATCGACTCGCCCGTGATACAGGCCACGGCCAGGAACCCGAGCGTGACGAGGCCCGCGACCGCGAGAATGAACGCGACGATCGCGAACGGAATGAGGAGAACGCCGAGTATCGTGACCGCAAGCGCAACGACGAGTAGCGCGAGCGCGGGCGCGAGCGCGAGCTGTGCGGCGATGCCCGCCCAGAACGATCGCCCGAACCGGCCCTCGAGGGACTCGACGACACCTTCGAGATAGTTGCCGGCGAACACGAGGACGCCAATGCCGATGAGCACGAGGATGACCAACCAGCTCGACGACAGCGCCAGTGCGTTCCGTGTCGCGGTCATTGGACTCGCGGCGACCGCGGTCGCCGTGGACACACGGCCCAACGGACCCGCCAGCTGGCGCATCTCGCCGTCGACGGTTCCGCCCGCCAGCAGCGTCACCTTGCCTAACGCGGACACGGCGTTGCCCGTGATGCGGCCACCGGGGTGAATGATCACGTCGCCGCCGATCGCCATCGCATCGCCGTTGATGGTGCCGAACACGTGCAGGGGCCCACCAGCGACGGCGATGGGGCCGGCAGCTTGGGTGTTCGCGACAATGGTTCGGCCTCCCATCGCAACGTCATCGTTCCCGGGCAACGCCCCGACGTCCGGATCCCTGCGGGCCTTGTTCACCAACTCACGCAGGGAATCGATCGCCGCTGCCGAGAGAGGCTGCGCCTGGGGTCCAGGCGCCTCGACGACTCGCGGCCCTGACGTGGCGGCGGTGGCAGACTGCGCTGGCGCAGACGCGGGTGTCGGGCTCGCTGGCGGAGCCGGGATGGCCTTGGCCTGCTGAGCCATCAGCGGCACCCGAGGGACCGCGAGGATCAGCGCCAGAATCGCTGCACGCATTGTCAGGTCCGACGGCGGCGTGTAGCGACGAGCGCCCGCAGGCCGAACGCCGCCAGAATGACCAATGCGAGGAATCCGGTAACCCCGAGCGCAGCGGTCATCCCGCCGGCTCGAAGCGCATCGACCGCGGTCGCGCCGAACGTGTTCGCGATGGCACCGCCCACCGAGTCGAACATCGCGGCGCGAGCACGCTGACCCGCCAGATCGAAGAAGAACAGGAAGGCGTCCAACCGGACCGCCATCCAGACCGCCCCAATCGAGACCACCAGCGCGACCACAGAGGCCGCCGCCAGGCCGATCGCGCGAGCAGAGCGGGAGGCTGGAAGCCAGCGCCTGGCGCTATCGGCGGCGGAGACGTGCCAGGGCTCGAAGACCTGGACCTGCGACATTACCCGGTCGCTGAAGTGCGGTGACGGGGCAAGGTGAGGCAATCGCTCGAGCGCGCTCACTACTTGTCGGGCCTCAGCCAGCTCGGCGCGACATTCGGCACAGCTCTCGACGTGCGCATGCAGCGGCGCGAGGCCGAATCCGGCCTCGCCGTCGAGGAGCTGATCGATTTCGTCGGGAAGTAGGTGCCTGTGTTTCACAAATCCTCCAGCCGGGCCGTACGGGCGGGTAAGTGACGAGGTTTCAGGGTGATCGGCGACACAACTACCCGGATCCCTTTACGTGCTCGAGCGCCTCTCGCAGTTCGTGGCGTGCGCGATGGATGTAGGTCTTCACGGTGCCAAGTGGCAGATCGAGCGTCGCGGCAATCTCTTCGTACGAACGGCCTTCCACGTGGCGGAGCATGATGCACGAACGGTACTCAGGCCGGAGCCGAGCGATGGCTCTCTCGATCGCGGTCCCGAGCTCGCGCGCCTCCATCTCGTCCAGCGCCGACTCCTGGCGCGCGGCGAGGTCGAACGACGTCGCCTCGACCTCGGAGGCGGTGGACGCGTGCGGCGACCCGTCGATGCTGACCGTATCCAGCTGCCGCTTCCGCAGGTAATCGATGGCGACGTTGTTGGCGATCTTGAACAGCCAGCTCGAGAGCTTGAACTCCGGCCGGTACCGGTCGATATGGTTCAACACCTTGATGAAGGTGTCCTGCGCGAGATCCTCGGAGATCTCGCGGTCACGAACCATACGGAAAATCAGGGAGAAAACCGGACGCTCGTATCGACGGAGAAGCTCCCGGAACGCCGCCTCCCGCCCTTGCTGGGCGAGCGTGACGACGTCGGCATCCGGGAGAGTCGCTAAGTCGAGTGATGGCGCCATGCAGAGGACGACGGCGGCAGCCCGAGAGGTCGAAGCGTCGCCGGCGATTCGAGGAAGCTACTTATGCTTGGTCCGCCAATCCAGCGTGCGGGGTGACGACTGCGTGACAACGGCGCTTGATTGGCCTTGCGTGGCCGTCCACCTTTCGAGCGAATGCCACCAATAGATCTCGAGACGACCGAAGCACGCGCCGCTGCGGCCGGTGGTGCCGAGAAGCGCGCGTACGTGCGTCGCATCTTCTCGGAAATTGCGCCGCGCTACGATCTGCTGAACCATCTACTCAGCTTCAATATCGACCGGCGCTGGCGGCGTCGGGCGATTGCCATCCTCGATCCTACTCGGCGGCCAGGCGGCGTGTTCGTCGACCTCTGCGCCGGCACGCTGGATGTCGCCGCGGAGCTGTCACGAACCCGCGGCTTTCGAGGCCTGGTGCTCGGAACCGACTTCGCCGAGCCCATGCTCCGCGCCGGTCTGGCGAAGGCCCCTCGCGTTCTCGTGGCGCCCGTTGCGGCTGACGCCGTGGAATTGCCGCTGGCCGGTAACAGCGTCGCTGGCGCGATCGTCGCGTTCGGCATCCGCAACGTCGCCACGCTGACGGACGCGCTGTCAGAGGTGTACCGGGTTCTCGAGCCGGGCGGCCGCTTCGTCATTCTCGAGTTCTCGACGCCGCGCTCGACCATCGTTCGGGGCGCGTACCACGCGTATTTCCACGCCGTGCTCCCGGCTGTGGGCCGCGTGGTGAGCGGGCATCGCACCGCGTATCGCTACCTTCCCGAATCCGTGGCCAGGTTTCCGGTGCAGGAAGCGCTTGCGGGGGCCATGCGCGACGCCGGCTTCGTCGAGGTGCGCTGGGAATCGTTGACGCTCGGCGTGGCGGCGATTCACTCCGGCGACAAACCATTATCTCGCAATGCGAAATCGTAGCGATTGCTCCCGCTGTCCCCGGACCACATGAGCCTCGATTCGCTCTCCGACTTCATCGCCGCCATCGAAGGGATCGGCGAGCTCGTACGCGTTAGGCATCCAGTCGCCGCCCGCCTCGAGATGTGCGAGATTTCCGACCGCGCAATGAAAATGCCGGGCGGCGGCCCGGCGCTGCTGTTCGAACACGTGGTGCTCGATGACGGGACACGTTCCGCTTTCCCGGTGGCCATCAACCTGTTCGGGTCGATGCGGCGCATGTCGCTCGCACTCGGCGTGACCGATCTCGATGCCATCGGCGCGCGGATTACGCAGCTCATGGACCTCAAGGTGCCGAATGGTCTCGTGGCCAAGCTGTCGCTCGTGCCCCGGCTGCTCGAGGTGGCTCGCTTTCCTCCCCGAATGAAAGGCGGATCGCCGCCGTGCCAGGAAGTAATCTGGCAGGGCAATCAGGTGGATCTGCGCAAGATCCCGGTCATGACATGCTGGCCGGAGGATGGAGGGCCGTACATCACGCTGCCCATGGTGATCTCCCGCGATCCGAAGCGCGGCATTCGGAACGTCGGCATGTATCGCGTGCAGGTGCTCGGCCCACGCACCATCGCGATGCACTGGCAGCGACACAAGGTCGGCGCGGCGCACTGGCGCGAGATGGCCGAGCGTGGAGAAACGATGCCCGTCTGCATTGCGATCGGCGCCGATCCCGCGTCCATCTACTCGGCGTCGGCACCGCTGCCGCCGACGGTCGACGAGTTCCTGTTCGCCGGCTTTCTCCGCAGCGCGCCAGTGCAGCTGGCGAAGGCGGTCACGTGTGATCTCGAGGTGCCCGCGGAAGCGGAGTTCGTGCTGGAGGGATACATCGATCCGCGCGAGCCGCTCGTCACGGAGGGACCCTTCGGCGACCACACCGGCTTCTACTCCGAGGCTGATCTCTACCCACAAGTCCACGTCACCGCGATCACCATGCGGCGAAATCCGGTGTATTCGTCGACGATCGTCGGCCGGCCACCGATGGAGGACTTCTATCTCGGACACGCAACGGAGCGCATTTTCCTCCCGTTGCTGAAGCTGACGATCCCGGAGATCGTCGACTATCACATGCCGGCGGAGGGCATCTTCCACAATCTCGTATTCGTCTCGATCGACAAGCAGTATCCCGGCCAGGCCTACAAGGTGATGAACGCCATGTGGGGGCAAGGACTGATGTCGCTCGCGAAGGTGCTCGTGATCGTCGACAAGGAAGTGAACGTGCGGAACCCGCAGGAGGCGTGGTGGGTCGCGCTCAACAACATCGACCCCGAGCGCGATACGCGGTTCACGATGGGCCCTGTCGACGTCCTCGATCACTCGAGCCGAGCATTCACGTACGGCTCGAAGATGGGGATCGACGCGACGCGCAAATGGCCCGAGGAAGGGTTCACCCGCAACTGGCCGAAGGTGATCGAGATGGACGAGACGACGCGCGCGACCGTTGACAGCATCTGGGGGCAGTTGGGCATCGGGTCTCGCCGGTGACCGCATGACCATGCCCGTCGCCGTGCTGGTCGCGGCCGCGTTCCAGGAGCCGGGGGCAGCGTACGACCCGTCGCGCCTGTACGCCACGCTCGCGTTCATGTTCGTCGTGGTGGGCGCCGCGGTGGCGTTCGTGCGCATGCGTTACGCTCGCAGCCTGATCGCCGACATCGCGTCGACGCTCGGTGTGTTCCTGCTGGTGATCGGCACGATCGTCTACACCGTTGCCTTTCGCGGGCTGCGACCGATCGAGCTCGTGATTGCGTGGATATTGTCCTTCGCCGCCATCGCGTGGTTCGTCGTTCGGCTGAACGCGATCATGTCGCGGCCGCTGGCGCTGCTCGAGCAGCTCGCGGGCGCGGTGCGACGCGGCGACTGGGCCGTTCTCCTGCAGGGCGATGACGACGTTGCCGGCCGCGCAGACATCGCCGCCGCGTTGCGCGAAGTCGGTGGGCTCATTGGCGAAACGAAGAAAACTGCTACCCAGGTCCTGGGCGCGTCGTCGGATGTCGCGCGCATTGGCGCGACTGTCGCCGACGGTGCAGGGCGGGTCACGACACAACTCACTGGCGTGACCGGCGGCGTCGCGCGCAGCATGGATGCCGCGCGACAGATTCGCCTCGCCGCGACGCAACTCGATGAGGCCGCCGCCGCCACGCATGCGTCCGCGCGCGAGTCGCGCGAGATCTCCGCGAAAGTGGAGGCCAGCGCGCAGCTCGGCGTTGGCCGTGCCGCCTCCGCGATGACCGCTGTCACCGAACTCGCCGAGCTGGCCCGCGATCTCGTCGAGCGTATGGATGCGTTGCGCACGTCGTCAGGCGCGATCGGCGACGTGACGACGGTCGTGGGCGACATCGGCCGACAAACCAATTTGCTGGCGCTCAACGCGTCGATCGAGGCAGCGCGCGCCGGCGAAGCCGGGCGAGGCTTCGCGGTGGTGGCAGAAGAGGTTGGGAAGCTCGCGATGCAGAGTGGCGGGTCGGTGGGGCGCATCGAGGTGCTGGTGCGCGAGATGACCGACCGCATCGAGGATGCGTCGGGCCCGGTGGCGCGCATGGAATCGGCGGTGAAGCGCGGCGAGCAGGTCATGCGCGAAGCGGTCGGCGTCTTTCAATCGATCGAGCAGGACGCGCGGCGCACGTTGGCGCTCGCCGACGCGGTATTACGAGCGTCGGAACGGCAGGATGCGCTCGTTAGGCAGGTGAACGAGGCGTCGGCGCTGGTGGCCGATGCGGCGGATGCCTCGTCCGGAGCCGCCGACGAGGCCACGCGCGCAATGCATCACCAACGGTCGCTCACCGAGCAACTGCGCGAGACGGCGCATGCGCTCGAGGGTTCGGCGAGCTCGCTCAGCGATGTCGTTTCACGGTTTGGTGGCGGAGGGCGAGGGGAATGATGCGACCGCGGGAAGGGCAGACGTTCGACGGCGGCTCACGGCTCGTGCGATACGTGAACTTCGTGAAGCTGCCGCACACGGTGTTCGCACTGCCATTCGCGCTCGTGGGCGCGACGCTGGCGAGCTTCACGCGACGCGTCACGGTCGCCGAGGTCGCGTGGATCGTCATCGCGTTCACCGCCGCCCGGTTCGCCGCGATGGGTTTCAACCGCATCGTGGACCGACAGATCGACGCGAGGAATCCGCGCACGGCGCGGCGCGAGCTTCCGAGTGGGCTGCTTGGCGTCCGTGAGGCGACGCTCGCCGTCGTCCTCGCGAGCATCGTCTTCGTGTTCGCCGCGTGGCGCCTCAACCCGTTGTGTGCGGTGCTCAGTCCCATCGCGTTAGGCTGGGTGTTGTGGTACAGCTACACCAAGCGGTTCACGCACTGGTCCCACATCGTGCTGGGTATCGGTCTCGCGATTGCTCCGGTCGGTGGCTATCTCGCCGTCGCGGGGGGATGGAGCACGCCGTGGTGGATGCTCATTGCCCTGGCACTCGGCGTCTCGTCGTGGACTGCCGGCTTCGATATCCTGTACGCGCTGCAAGATGAAGAGTTCGATCGCGCCGAGCGTCTGCATTCCGTGCCGGTCGTGTTCGGCCGGCGCGGCGCGCTCGCCATCGCGCGCGGGTTGCACGTGCTCACGATCGTCGCGCTCGCGGCTGTGGGGACCGCGGTGCCGGTCGGTTGGTTGTACGCGGCCGGCGTGGCCGTCGCCGCCGCCCTCCTCCTCTACGAGCACTCACTCGTCCGGGGGGATGACCTGTCGCGGCTCGACGCCGCCTTCTTCACCATGAACGGCGTCATCAGCCTAACGTTTTTCGGCTTCGTGCTCGCCGAACGCCTGGTGCGATGACGCCTGCTGCCGATCGCCCGATCATTGTGGCGGTCACCGGTGCCTCGGGTGCGCCGTACGCGGTGCGACTGATCGAGGCGCTGGTGGAGCGCCAGCAACGCGTGTCATTGATCGTGTCCGATCACGGCGTGCGTCTGCTCAAGACCGAGATGGACATCGAATCGGTCGCGGCGCTGCGTGAACGCGTAGGGGCCGCCGGCTGGGATACGGTCGTCCGCGTGTACGATGATCGCGATCGTGGCGCAGCGCCGGCGTCAGGGTCGGCATTGTCGGCCGGGATGGTCATCTGCCCGTGTTCGATGGGCACCATGTCGGCGATCGCGGTCGGAGCGTCACGATCGCTCGTGGAGCGTGCCGCTGACGTGACGCTCAAGGAACGCCGCCGACTCATTCTCGTGCCGCGCGAGTCGCCGTACAGCGCCATCCACCTCGAGAACATGATGACGTTGACGCGGGCCGGCGCTGTCATTCTTCCGGCGTCACCGGGGTTCTATCACCGTCCGCGCACGATCGGAGACCTGGTCGATTTCATCGTCGGTCGCGTGCTCGATCAGCTCGGCGTCGAGCAGGCGCTGGTCCCGCGGTGGGGCAGCGAGTCCAGCGAATGAGCGATTCGGGTGCAGAGGAGCCGCGCGTCATTGGCATTATCTCCGACACGCACGGTCTCGTGAGAGCCGACGTTCATACTGCGCTCGCGGGCGTCGAGATGATCCTTCACGCGGGCGACGTTGGCGGCGACGACGTGCTCGACGAGTTGGCGCTCATTGCGCCGATCCGCGCGGTCTATGGAAATACGGATGCCCCCGGTGACCCCCGCCTCTCACAGTCGATCGAGCTGACCATAGGTGGCGTTTCGATTCACGTGAGCCACGGACACGAGGTCGGGTCTCCGACGCCGGTGAAGCTACTGGAGCGTTACAGTGCTGACGTCGTCGTATTTGGGCACACCCATCGACCGCTGATCGCCGGTGGAGGCGGCCGGCTCGCGCTCAATCCTGGTGCTGCGGGTCCCCGGCGGTTCGATCTCACACCGAGCGTTGCTCGACTCACGATCGCGGGCGGGCGGGCGAAGGCAGAGCTGATACCGCTACTCGCCTAGGAGCCCGCTGCGTCGCGCTCAGACGACTCGAAAG